>Ga0302325_10002907_pt1 | contig 41026 bp, 35 predicted proteins | sample Palsa_T0_2_FD_201948 | JGI IMG/M metagenome (GOLD analysis project Ga0302325, IMG submission 201948) | Peat permafrost microbial communities from Stordalen Mire near Abisko, Sweden - Palsa_T0_2 | ecosystem: Environmental > Terrestrial > Soil > Palsa > Peat permafrost | place: Sweden: Abisko...
CAATACCAGCCGTGGCGGTCGTTTCCAGCGTCAGGGGATAACCGACGGCCAACACCCACTGGCCGATCTTCACGTCATCGGAGTTGCCGTAGAGGAGGAAGGGCAGTCCCTGGGCATCGATCTTGACGACTGCCAGGTCGCTGGCGGGGTCGGCGCCGATGACTTTTGCCTTGAAGGACTTGCGATTGCTCAGGGTGACCATTACTTCGTCGGCCCCGTCTATGACATGGTTATTGGTGACGATATAACCATCATTGCTGATGATAACACCGGAACCGGATGCCATCTCGGGCATGGACCTCATTCCGTTACCGTTGCCGAAGAAGTCATCGGGGTCGATACCGAAAAGGTCGGAGAAGGGGTTGTGTTTGGGAAGGTTATTGCTGACGGTGCGGACGGTCTTCGTCTTAATATGAACGGTTGCGGGGATGGCCGCGCTGGCTGCATCGACGAAATCGGCGGGGCCGCCGCTTTTCTGGTTACCTTCAAAAAATCTGGCGTAGTTGGAAGGGATCTTGCCGGAATCCTGGGAATAATAGTAGGTCCTGCCTGCCGAGAAATAATGATTGTAGCCCCACATGGTAGCCATCGCAGTCGACGCACTGATCAGGATAACGGCTACAATTTGTTTTGCTCTCATTTTGTTATCAATTTTTTTCGTTAAAGAGGTCTTTGTTATTGGGCGTCTGCGGTACCAAATTAACGCCAAGGTTTCAAAACTGTACCTACCAACGCTTTAGTTTAACAAATGTTTTACTAAGACCTTCGTAGATGGATTCTGCTATGCGTATAAATATACGACTAAAATGATGTCTTTCAGGGGAATTTCGTGCGCGCGGGGCGTGAATTTCCGCCGTTGCGGCCGAGGCGGATCAGAGGGCTACCCGGATGGGAAAACGGAAAAAATTGCAGTTTCGGGCTGCCAACTGTTCAGGGTTTTTCGCCGAGGGTGTGCAAAAATTGCAGTGTATCCCTGCCGTCGGCGTAATCGGTGAGGCCGGGTTGCTGGGCTTTGCCGAATGGAACGGTGGGGCGGGGGATTTCGGGCGGCCCGGATTGCGGTGCGGATGCGGGGGCCGAGGGGCCGGGGGCAGGCTGGTGAGCGGTGACGGCGAGGGTGGCCGAGGCGACGACGCATTGGATATCGGGACGATCCGGGGCGAGGGCAGGGATAGGCTGGCCGGGCCGGTAATACTGATAGTGCAATACACTGATCGGGCTGAAAGGGGAGGCCTCTTCTGTCAGCAGGATGGAGTCATTGGAGAGGTAATACTTTTTATTGAGGATCAGCAGGGTCAGCTGGTAGTCATAGTTGTGCTTGTACCGGGCGAGGTCGGCGAGGTAGTCATACTTACGGAAGGTGGCCAGCAGGGGGAGGAAATCGTAATTTTCCGGTACATAAAGCTGGGTGACGTTGCGGCAGCCGAGGCCGAAGTATTGATAGACGTCGTCGGCCAGCCCTTCGAGCTCCAGCGGGGACTCCTGCCCGGTGAGGAAGGCGACGGAGGTCCGGTTGCGGCGGATGAGACTGGGATATTTTCCGAAATAATAATCGAAATAGCGGGCGGAATTATTGCTGCCGGTGGCGATGTAGGCATCGCAGCCATTCAGTCTTTCGGCGAAATGTATCCGGTCGGCTGCTGCGGCGCTGGTGTCGGTTAGCCATGCGGCGAGATGGCGGATGAGGATCTCATCGCGCTGGGAGGGTTTGATGAGCTGGTGATGGCCTGATATAAAGATCGACAGAAAGTCATGAAATCCTACCAGGGGGATATTGCCTGCCATGACCAGGCCGACGGCGCGGGGTAGGGCCGGTTGATCAGGAAGCTGGTATTGGTCTGCCCATGCCCGCAGTTTATCTTTTTGGAGGAATTGGGTGGCGATCCCGCGGACAGCCCCTTCGATGAATTCCGGGGTGAACCATGGGTTGGCGGCAGCCGCCCGGCGTTTGGCTGCTGACCATTCCGGACTCTCTGATACACAGTACTCACCGAGCTGGGCCAATAAATCGATCCGTTGTTCCAAGTTCATAAAAACCGCGCTATATTTGCTGGACCGCAAAGGTAAGTTTAATCACTCCCTAATTTTTAAAAAATATGGCTATTAAGATAACAGAAGAATGCATTAATTGTGGCGCCTGCGAACCGGAATGCCCCAATAATGCGATATATGAAGGCGGTGTGGAATGGGCGATCACGGATGGCACCAGTGTGAAGGGATCTTTTACGCTGCTGGATGGTTCTGTAGTGGACGCGTCGCAGCGTAATGCGCCGATCAGCGTGGATACTTATTATATCACTCCCAATAAATGTACGGAGTGTCAGGGATTTCATGAGGAGCCACAGTGTGCAGCGGTTTGCCCGGTGGATTGTTGTGTGCCGGATGATATGTACAAGGAGACGGTGGATGAATTGCTGGCTAAAAAGGAGAAGTTGCATTTATAGGTTTTCGGGGCGGAATGTGCGTAAAATTTATTTGGAATTTTCGCAGAATTCGGTAACTTTCATATGCAAGAATCGCCGGAGGCGGTTCGTTCAATTTGTTTTGCGAATGTAGCCCGAGTGCTACTAATAATAGGCGGGTGATATTTCCCGTCATAAAAGGGTGAAGGAGGTATTTCCTTCACCTTTCTTGTGTCCAATAGCAAGGGGCGGGATAACTTTCGTTATTTTGCCGAAAATTATTTCCATTGATGAAACCTACCATTGCATTTATCACCGGCGGGTATTCCGGTGAATCGGTCATCTCCTATAAAAGCGCCATTACAATTGAAAACAACCTGGACTATGATAAATATACGGTCTATCGGATAGATATCACCCCCGACAGTTGGTTTCATCCCATGAAGGACGGGCGAAAGATCATCGTCGACAAGAATGATTTTTCCCTGACGATCGACGGCCGTAAGATAACTTTCGATGCGGTGCTGACCGGCATTCACGGCACCCCCGGAGAGGATGGTAAACTGCAGGGTTATTTCGATCTCCTTCATCTGCCTTATACAAGCTGCGACGCCGTTGTTTCCGCTATCACTTTCAATAAGCGGTTTACCGTAGCCGTTGCCTCTTTCAACGGGATCAACGTGGCACGGTCGGTGCTGTTCCTGCAGGGAAGACCGGATAGTCCAGATGAGATGACGCAGCACCTGCAATTTCCGGTTTTCGTCAAGCCGAACAACGGTGGATCGAGCATCGGCATGTCGAAGGTGAACTCGCCTTCGGAAGAACTGGGCGCTGCCATTGAAAAAGCCTTCCGGGAAGACAAGGAAGTGCTGGTGGAAGAATTTATCGCCGGCCGGGAATTTACGATCGGCGTGTTCAGGCACAAGGGTGAGATCATTACGCTGCCTTTTACGGAAGTGAAGAGCAAAAAAGAGTTTTTCGATTTCGAGGCCAAATATACTGCCGGGTTGAATGAAGAGACGACGCCGGCGCAGGTCGATGAGGCTATTGCATCCAAGGTCAGGGCTACGGCTAAAAAGATCTACCAGGTGTTCAATTGCAAGGGCATCATCCGGATCGACTTTATTTACAATGAAGAGAAGGGGGAGCCTTTTATGCTGGAAATCAATACTGTTCCGGGTCAGTCGGCGGCCAGTCTGGTACCGCAGCAATTGAAGGTATACGGTTGGACGCTGATGGAGTTTTATTCGGCGTTGATCGACGAGGCGCTGGCGGGCGAATAAAATTCTTTATCTTCGGCATTAACCAACGATCTTATTTTAAACTATTAAGGCGTGTTTAAATTTCTCACCACCAAACCCCTCTGGGTCAATATAGTAGCAGGTATCGTCATTTTATTGTTGCTGTTATTGCTGTTCCTGGGCTCGCTGGCGCTGCTGACGCAGCATGGCAAGACCATGAAAATACCCTCGGTCACGGGGCTGTCCTTTGACGAGGCAAAAAAGACTTTACAGGCGCAGGGATTTGAAGTACAGATCCAGGATAGCAGTGTTTATTATGATACCATGCGCCCGATGCAGGTGGTCAAGCAGTTCCCGGAAGCGGATAACCTGGTCAAGATCAACCGTACGGTTTACCTGACGATTAACCGGGCTGAGGCGCCCTTCATCCAGATGCCGAACCTGGTGAGCATGAGTCTTCGCAATGCCACGACGGTGCTGAGCCAATATGGGCTCAAACTGGGGGATACGATCTTCAAGCCCGATTTTGCCCGCAATTCGGTACTGGACCAGCAATACAAGGGCGAGACGATCAAGCCGGGGACGAGCATTCAGCAGGGGAGCGCCATTACGCTGGTGCTGGGGAATGGCATCGGCGGGCAGGAGTTTATTGTGCCGGACCTTACCGGGCTGACGTATCAGCAGGGGAAAGCGCGGCTGGACTCGTTTGGCCTTTCATTGGGGGCTGTCGCAAAGGACCCTGAGGTAAGAGATTCGGCTGAATCCTATATTATCTGGCAGTCTCCGCCACAGTTCAACGACGGGGGCGGGGCCAATCACATCCGTCCCGGTCAGGCGATCGACATCAAACTAGGCGTACAGAAGCCGGTGCCGAAGGGTGATTCTGCCTCTTCGACCAATTCATTTTAAACATTTTTATTTGTAAACTAATAGCCATGCAACCCATTTCCGTCGAGGAATTAAAAGCCCGGATAGACGCCGGTGAAACCCTGCATTTACTGGATGTCCGGGAGCCATTCGAACATGAAGATTTCAATATTGGCGGTGTCCTGCTGCCCCTGGGCAAGATCCAGACCTTACAGACGGACGATATCGATGACTGGAAGGACCAGGAGGTTATCTGTTATTGCCGCAGCGGCAACCGTAGCGGGCAGGCCTGCCTGATCCTGGAAGGGGCGGGGTTCACGAACCTGAAGAACCTTTCCGGGGGGATGAATGCGTGGCAGGACCGGATTGGGTCGAAGTAGGGGACTCCTGGCGAAGGGCCGAGGATGGAGGCGTTGGGAGGCGTGCAACATTTGCCGGGCACCTGTGTCCTTACAGGAAACCTCTCCCGGGATATGTCAACAAAAATCTTTCCTTTCCTATTCCGCCGCTGGCGGAAAAACAAAGCATACAGCGTCCTCAATATTTTTGGCCTGGCAATGGGGATTGCCTGTGCGGGCCTGATCTTTCTATGGATCGAGGACGAACGGAGTTACGACAATTTCAATGTAAAAAAAGACCGGCTCTATAACGTCGAGGTCAACATCAATGCCGATGGCAACGTGTGGACAATAGGCTCTACGCCCCGTCCATTGGTGGACGTGCTGAAAACGGAGATCCCGGGTGTCCGGAATGCTGCGCGCGTCTCGGATGGGGACAGGAAGATACTCCTTGGGTGGGGGGACCGATCCTTGTATGCCTTGGGCCGTCATGCTGATTCCTCCGTGTTCAGCATGTTCACGCTGCCTTTTGTTGCGGGAGACCCCAAAACAGCATTCAATCAAATATATTCGCTGGTACTAACGGAAACAGAAGCCCGCAAGGTGTTCGGACCCGTTCCTGCTGCATCGCTGATTGGGAAGTCTTTGCATGTCGATAATATTCGGGACTATACGGTGACGGGCATTGTCAAAGACCTCCCCGCGAACAGCAGCCTGCAATTCGAATGGCTGGCCCCTTTCGCGATCGATCTCATTCGCCAGGGTATGGATACCCTCCACCCGGAAAAACCCCTGAGTTGGGACGGGTATGGCCCCTTCACGTATGTTGAACTGGAGCCAGGGGTCGATCCGCATACCGTCAATAAGGAACTGGCGGGGCTCATTCACCGAAAGAATCCGCAACGCAATGATGAGCTGTTTTTGTTCCCGATGAAAGACTGGCGGCTATATGACGAGTTCGAGAATGGCAAACAGACTGGCGGCGGTCGTATTGAATATGTGCATTTGTTGTCGCTGGTGGCCTGGATCATCCTGCTGATCGCCTGCATCAATTTCATGAACCTGGCGACGGCGCGCAGCCAGCAAAGGGCCAGGGAGATCGGTGTCCGCAAAGTGTTGGGCGCGGGAAGAAAAGGATTGGCGGCAAGGTTTCTGCTGGAGGCGCTGTACCTGTCGGCGTTGGCGGGCGTGCTGGCGGTGGGCATCATGGCCTTAGTCCTGCCGGCCTTCAATGCACTGGTGGAAAAGCAACTTTTTCTTGCGCCTCTTCGTCCGGCCCATTGGCTGGGCCTATTGAGCATCGTTGTCTGTTGCGGGCTGGTGGCGGGCAGCTATCCTTCTTTCTATCTCTCGTCATTCAGGCCGATCATTGTATTGAAGGCGATGAAGCTTCCGGCGGGTAGTGATGCCTGGGTGCGCAAAGGGTTGGTGGTCTTACAATTCTCGCTTTCGATTGCCTTTATCATTGCGACGATCATCATCTTCCGGCAAATTCAATATGTGAAGGAGCGCAACCTGGGCTTTCATAAAGACCGGCTGGTCGAGATCGATATGCAGCATGGGATAACGGGGAAGTTTGATGCCATTCGGCAGGAACTTCTGCAAACGGGTGTGGTGGCCTATGCCGCCATGGCCAATGGATCCATCCTGGATGGAGGAAATATACGTGACAATTATGATTGGCCGGGCAAGTCTGTCAACCTGCAGGTCAATATCGCCTACAGGAATGTCTCTAACGACTTTATCCTGGCATCGGGCATGAAACTGCTTGCGGGAAGGGATTTTACGTCAGCGATAGATTCGTCGGAGGTACTTGTCACGGCGACCATAGCCCGGCTAATGGAGCGGGAGGGAGGGAAAGGGGAGGGAGCGGAACAGGAGGGGGTGAGCATCAACTACGCCGGTGTATTGGGTAAGGTCATCCGATATCCGCTGAATGAAGAAAAGACAAAGTTCGATTATTTTACGGTAGCAGGTGTGGTGGCTGATTATATATATGGTAATCTGTATGGCGATCCCGGACCGGTGATCTTATTCTGCAGGCCTAACCATGACTGGTGGGCTAACCTGGTCTATGTCCGGACGAGGGCGGTCGGGAATGCCTCTTCTGTATTGGCGAAGATACAAACGGTCATCCAGCGTTATAATAAGGGCTACCCCTTTCAATATGCTTTTGTCGACGAGCAGTTTAATGCGCGGTTTAAAACGGAAGAGCTGATGGCTGACACGGCGAGGACTTTTGCCATCCTCGCGATATTGATATCCTGCCTGGGGCTGTTTGGGCTGGCTGCCTATAGTGCTGAACAAAGGACCCGTGAAATCGGCATCCGCAAGGTGCTGGGGGCGAGTGTAGCGGGGATCACGGGGCTGTTGTCGAAAGACTTTTTGCAGTTGGTCGCGATCTCCTGTCTGATTGCTTTTCCGGTGGCCGGATGGTTGGCGCATAACTGGCTGCAGCAGTATACGTATCACATTGCGCTGAGCGGCTGGATATTTGTGGCGGCGGGAGGCGTGGCCCTGCTGATCGCCTGGGTAACGATTGCCAGCCAGGCTATCCGGGCGGCGCTGGCCAATCCGGTGGTTGCGCTGCGGAATGAGTAGGAGGCGGGGTGTGGGCGGCGCGAGGGCTCAGGGGTACGAGCGGCGGCGAGGTGGGGGGTGCGGAAGTTCGCATTTTGCGAACTTTTGGGCGGGGCGAGGGCGGGCCGCGGGCTCAGGGGTATGAGCGGCGGCAAGGCGACGGGGTTGCGCGCGGGGTTAATCACGGAGTGGGCGACAGGTATTTGCCGAACCAGGCGAGCCAGCGGTCGAAGCGGTCGCGTTGATAAGACGGGATGCTGATGCCGTGGAATTGCCCGGGATAGATGATGAGTTCGGTCGGAACGCCGAGGGTACGCAAGGCCTGGTACATCTGCTCGCTGCCGGCGGTGGGCACGTTAAAGTCTTTTTCTCCGCTCATGAATAGGGTAGGCGTCTTGATCCTATCGGCTTTCAGTAATGGATAGCTGATCTTAAGGTACCGGTCGATGCTGGTCCATGGCGTACCTAATTCGTTGTTGTATTGATTGATGTATTGATCGACGCCATAGAGGGACAGAGTGAACCCGGTGCCGGCACCGCTGCTGGCGGCCTTGAACCTGGTATCCGACGCGATGAGATAATCTGTCAGGATGCCGCCATAGCTCCATCCAGCCACGCCCATGCGGCTTGAATCGACAAAGCCCTGTTTGACGAGATAATCCACTGCGCCATGCAGGTCGATGACTTCCTTGTTGCCCCAATCACCGGAGATGACTTTGCTATAAGCGAGACCACGACCGCTGCTGCCGCGGTAATTGACGGCGGCGACTACATATCCCCCGGCTGCGAGCATTTGTCTTGACTGGTCGAAGCTCATCGCATCCTGACCGACGGGGCCGCCGTGGATGAAGAGGATGAGGGGGTATTTTTTATCGGGGGATGCGCCGGGTGGCAGGTAATAGATGCCGGAGACGAGGGTGCCGTCGGCACTCTGCGATTGGAAAGGAATGGCTTTACCTAATTCTAGGGGAGCTAAAAAGTCGGCCATATGCCTGGTAAGACGTGTGGGGACCGACTGATTAATTTTCGAGACTTCCAGAGGGGACTCAATTTTCCAGACTTCCGGCGGGGATTTTTGAGAGCTTTGCATGGTCACCCACCTTCCTTCACCTGCACTTTCCAATGCAGAGAAGACGCACAATCCATTGGCCATTTTTTCCATCTTTCCATCTATTGCAGAGAATGACGCTATGTACTGCACCATGTCGTCTTCGACAAGGGCTATGATTGTCTTACCGTCCTTTGACCAACGAGGAGTGAAGACAGGGCGATCGAGCGATTGGGTAAGCAGGCGGGGCGTGCCGCCGGCGGAGGAGATGACACAGAGGATGGGTTCGTCATACATGTGGTATGCCTCATCGGACACTGACCGGGTATAGGCGATCCATTTTCCATCGGGGCTCCAGCGGGGGGAGTTATCGGATCCTTTCCAGTCGGTGAGTTGTCGCATCGTTGCGCCTGGTTTGGCGGCGATGACATAGATGTCGGAGTTCTCGTTTTTATCGGGGTCTTCTGTCCGGTTGCTGACGAAGGCAATGGCTGATCCGTCGGGGCTCCATACGGCTGACCCTTCGTCGAAGCTGCCTTTTGTCAGCGTGTCCAGTTTTTTGGCGGCGATATCGAAAAGATAGAGATGGGTATGGACCTTTTTATAGCGATAGCCTTCGACATCCTGTTTGTATTGATAGCGGTCGATGACGTAGGGTTTGGTGGTTTTGATCTTGCCGGTATCCTCGGGGTCGGGGTCGGTGAGGGTGAGCAGCAGTTGCCGGGAATCGGGGCTCCAGGCATAGTCGTCGACGCCGCCTTTGATCTCTGTCAGTCGTTTGCCTTCGCCGCCGCGGCGGTCCATCAGCCAAACCTGGCTGCCTTTGGACTCTTGCCTTGAGGAGAGAAAGGAAAGATACCGGCCGTCGGGGCTCCAGCGGGCCCTGGATTCTCCGTCGGGGCTACTGGTTAACTGGATATCCTGGCTCCCATCTATACTAATCATCCAGATATCGGAATTACGGCTGTCTTTGAGGGAATCGATGGTCGTCATGGTATAGGAGACCCATTTACCGTCGGGTGAAGGTTGGGGGTCGCTGATGGACGGGAGGCGATAGAGGTCGGAAGGGCGCATGGGGCGCGGTGCGGTGGACTGAGCCAGGGCTGCGGTGGTGGCGCCGAGGAGGAATAAAGATGAGACGGCCCGGAGGACTGCCGGACGGAGCCGGAAAGGTAAAGGGGATTTTAGCATAAGCTGTAGTTTGGTGGGCGCGGGAATGGAGCGTCCGGGAATGACCAAGATACGAGTAATTATTTAGCCCCGAATGTAACTTTTGGGTGCTGGTTTTCGTCCCAAATAGGGGAGAGATCGGAGAGGGGGTGCAACATTCTTTGGAGGTCGTTGTCTTTTATAAAAATGCTGATCATGAAAAAAATTGTACTATCTGCTGTTTTGGTGCTGGCCGGGGTGCTGGCTTTTGCCCAGGGAACGAAAGTTATCAATGACAAATACGCCGTCAAGCGTTCTGTGCAGGGCTACCATGGCGTCGTTATTTCCAGCGGTATCGACCTGTACCTGAACCAGGGCGGTGAAGAGGCTGTCGCTGTGAGTTCGTCCGACCCTGAGATGAGGGACAGGATCATTACGGCGGTAGAAAATGGCGTCCTGCATATTTATATCGAAAATAAGGGGTGGCATTGGAACTGGAGCGGGGATAAGCACCTGAAGGCTTATGTCTCCTGCAAAGTACTGGACGAACTGAGGGCATCGGGCGGCTCGGACGTGTATATTGATGGGTCCATCCAGTCGGACAAACTGGCTATACATTTATCGGGCGGCAGTGACCTGCATGGCAAGGCAACGGTGAGTGAGCTGACGGTGGAGCAATCGGGCGGTTCGGATTCCTATATTGGCGGTTCGGCCACGCGCCTGCATATACATGCCACCGGAGGCAGCGATTTCCACGGCTACGATCTTGCAACCGATAACTGCCAGGCGGACGCCAGCGGCGGCAGCGATATCTACGTGACTGTCAACAAAGAACTGGATGCCGAAACCAGTGGTGGCAGTGATGTCCACTACAAAGGCAATGGCGTGATCAGGGAATCTCATTCCAGTGGCTCCAGCAGCATTTCCAAACGGGATTAATTTTACTTATTTTCGTCCTTATGAGGAAGATACTTTTCATATTGTGGTTGGGGCTGCTGGGCCTGAGCAGCCGGGCGCAGCAGACGATCGTGCATGACGCGAATGCTGAACTGCGGCCTGTCAAGGGATTTCATGGTGTAGAGGTCTCCAATGCCATCGATCTTTACCTCAGTAAAGGAGATGAAGAGACGGTTGCTGTCAGCGCAAAGGATATCAAATGGCGGGACCGGATCGTGACGGAGGTAGTGAATGGAATCCTGCGGATCAGGTTGGAGGGTAAGGGGTGGACGGTGGGCAATAACAAGCTGAAAGCGTATGTATCGTTCACGACATTGGATCAGATAAAGGCCTCTGGCGCGAGTGATGTCTATGTCGATGGGGTCATTGCGGGGGATCAGTTGTCATTGGATCTCTCGGGCGCCAGCGATTTCAAGGGGGCCGTCAAGGTTGGCAGCCTGCGGCTGGACCAGAGTGGGGCATCGGATGCGCATATTACCGGTATAGTGTCGGGGAAGACGACTATCCGGTCTTCCGGCGCGAGCGACGTAAAAGCGTATGATCTCGTCACCGACGATTGTGATGTTCACGCGACGGGCGCATCTGATATCCGGATCACTGTCAATAAAGGGTTATCAGCGGACCTTTCGGGCGCCAGCAGCGTCTATTACCGGGGTGAGGGCGTTATCAGGGAATCTCATTCCAGCGGCGCGAGCAACGTGAAAAAGGTTTCATAAAGGATTTATTTTATTTGGTAGGGAAGCTAATTCGGCTTAATTTTGCCGTCCACATCGCGAAGTAGAGCAGCGGTAGCTCGTCGGGCTCATAACCCGAAGGTCGGTGGTTCGATCCCACCCTTCGCAACACAGACCTCGGCCAGACCATCGGCTGAGGTTTTCTCATTTATAGTGGGTCGCGAGATGGTCTGGCCGAGGTCAAAATCATTAGCCCCGCGAGGTGCCGCAGGCGCCGGTACAGAACAGCCAAACTGTGAACGGGAAACGACTTACGGAGGAGGAACATGCGAGAGGAGAATGCGGAATCTGTGGTGGTGGGAAAAGGGGGAAGCGGAACGTATGACAGATAGGGAGAAGGGAGAGTGCGGGGATGAAGATGAGGCGGGAAAGTATGGAGGGAAGTAGGATGGGGGAGCGAGTGAAAAAGGGGGAACAGGGCCGCGGAGATGGAGACAACGGGCCGGGGGAAGCGGAGCAAACGAGAGTAAAGGAAAGGGATATATTTGTAATATGAAAGCGGGATTTGTCAGCATATTTGGTAAGCCGAACGCCGGAAAGAGCACATTGCTCAACGCCCTCATGGGGGAAAAACTGGCTATTGTCTCCCCGAAGGTGCAGACGACCCGGCACCGGATCAAGGGCATTCTGACCGAGAAAGAATACCAGATCATTTTTTCCGATACGCCGGGGATCATCGAGCCGCGTTACAAACTACATGAAAAGATGATGCAGGCTGTCAAAAATTCCCTGGAGGATGCTGACCTGTCGTTGTTGTTACTGGATATCAGGGACGATTGGGAAGAGAATGACAGGCTGTTCGCAGCATTGCGGCTAAAGTCTCCGGGGATTGTGGTGTTGAATAAGAGCGACGGTATGGCTGCCGAAAAATTGTCGGAGGCCCGGGCGTTCTTTGCGGGTAAGCCCTATGCGCGGGAAATCGTTGCGATCTCTGCCCTGAAGAAAACGAACCTGGCGGGTTTACTGGATACTGTCCTGCGTTTCTTGCCGGAAGGGGAACCCTTTTTTGATGGTGACGACCTGACGGACCTGCCGACGAAATTTTTTGTGGGGGAGTTGATCAGGGAAAAGATCTTCTATTTGTATGGGGATGAAATACCTTACCATGCAGCGGTGCTGGTGCAGGAATTCCAGGAAAAGACGACCCTGACGAAGATCAGAGCGGATATTATCGTACAACGGGAAACGCAGAAGGGGATCATCCTTGGGGAAGGCGGCAAGATGATCAAAGAGCTGGGATCACTGGCGCGCAAGGATATCGAGGCATTTATCGACCGGAAGGTATTTTTGGAGCTCTTCGTGAAGGTCAGGCCGAAGTGGAGGGATACGGAGAATTTCTTAAAGGAATACGGATACAATTGAACTATTGATATTATGAGCGGATTTACAGTGGCCATCGTAGGACGGCCCAATGTTGGCAAGAGTACTTTTTTCAACCGGCTGCTTGAGCAGCGCAAGGCCATCGTGGATGATGTGAGCGGCGTAACCCGGGACCGGCAATATGGCGTTGCCGAATGGATCGGTAAGACATTCAACCTGATCGATACGGGCGGATTCGTCCCGGACAGTGAAGATGTCTTCGAGCGGGAGATCAGAAAACAGGTGCTGATTGCCGTGGAAGAAGCCAATGCCCTGATCTTCATGGTCGATTCGGCTACCGGCATTACACATCTGGACGAAGCCATGGCAGAGGTGCTGCGCCGGACTACCAAACCGGTATTCCTGGTTGTCAATAAAGTAGATAACAGTGACCGTCTGCTGGAAGCGACGGAATTCTATAGTCTTGGTTTCGACGAGATCTTTTTCCTGTCTTCCATGAGCGGCAGCGGCACCGGCGAGCTGCTGGATGCGGTGGTCGCGTTGATCCCGGATGATCAACCGCAGGACGGAGAGGAAGGTTTGCCGAAGTTTGCGATCATCGGTCAGCCCAATGTGGGTAAGTCTTCCCTGCTGAATGCCCTGATCGGGCAGGAGCGAACGATCGTCAGCGATATTGCCGGAACGACGCGGGACACTATCCATACCCGGTATACGCTGTTCCAAAAGGATTTCGTCCTCATCGATACGGCCGGTATCCGCCGGAAGACCAAAGTGCATGAAGACCTGGAATTCTATTCGGTCATCCGGGCTATCAAGGCGATGGACGAAGCGGATGTATGCCTGCTGATGCTGGACGCCTCCAAAGGGATCACTGCCCAGGACCTGAGCATCTTCGCCCTGGCGGTGAAAAAAGGTAAAGGCATCGTGGTGCTGGTCAATAAATGGGACCTGCTGGAAAAGGAGACGAATACGGCTAAAGCATATGAAAAGGATCTGAAGGAGCGACTGGCGCCGTTTACAGACCTGCCCATCCTCTTCATCTCCGTCATCGATAAAACCAGGATCTTCCGGGCTGTGGAAGCCGCGCTGGAGGTATATGACAACCGGCAGCGCAAGATACCGACGTCGGAATTGAACGAAGTGATGCTGAAAGCGGTGGAATCTTATCACCCGCCGGTAGTGAGAGGGCATCCCCTTAAAATAAAGTATATTACCCAACTGCCTACTCCTGTACCTTCCTTTGCCTTTTTCTGCAATTTCCCGGATGATGTCAAACAGCCTTATAAGAACTACCTGGAGAACAAATTGAGGGAAAGTTTTCAATTCACCGGTGTGCCGTTGAGGCTTTTCTTCCGGAAGAAATAGGGACAATAAATATAAAGGTATTGCTATGAAACTACTGTTTATCGTACTCGCGGCGGCTGTCTTTGCGGCTGCCTGTAACAATAGCACCGTGAATACTGCGGCGGTGAAGTCCGTGGATTCTGCTGCGGCTGCCGCGCCGGATACCATCAAAGCGGTGGTCGTGGATACGGCGGCGCCGGCGAAGCATACTGGGGCGGATACGGCGCGATAGCGGATGGAGCGGCGCTAGAGTCCGAACTGGCGCAGCAACTGGTCGATTTCTTTGCGGTATTTTTTAGCCGCCTCTTTCTCCTGTTTGATAAAGCCGTTGTCCTGCAAGCGGCCCACTACTACATTCATTTCCTCCGGCGAATCGTAGACCATCTTTCGAAAAGGGTTGGTGTAATCTTTTTCCCGCGAAGCAAAGATCTCTTTGGTCATCCAATCCCGGGTGGCGATACTGCCCCGCAATAATTCTGCGAACCCTGTTTTGCCCATTTTCTTTAGGGTCTGGCCGTGTATCGATTTGAGGGCTGCCAGTGCGTGCACCAGTTTGTCCGTAGCGTACTGATCGCCCTGCCGGATATAGAATTGATGTACGCCGTCCCAGGACCGGATCTTACCGGCATGGATCTGGCTGATGAGTTTTTCGAGTTCGATTTTGCGGATGAGCTGGCCACCGACATTCACCCAGGGCTGTAACGCCGGGTTGGCGGGCAGGGCCTTGAGCAAATCCTCAAATGATTGGACGTCGTGCTGGCGGATAAAGGCGAGTAAGCGGGTTGCTGCGTACCAGCTAATCAGTTGGCGGAAGAGGGTGTAGGCCTGGGATACTTTGACGAGCTTTACTTTGCGGTCGCTGTTCTCCCAGCTGTCGGCCAGGATCTCGAGTTCGTCGGCTTTTTCGGGGGTGTTTTGGAGGAGGTCGGCGCCGATGCGGATGAGGTCTTCGTCGGAAATACGCCGGGGGCTGGGGCGCGGAGTGGGAGCGGGTTTGGAGGCCGGGGTGGAATTGGGGGCGGTTGGGGTAGTGGCGGAACGGGTGACGGCGAGGCCGGTGTATTTTTCCAGTAAAGAGAGAGACGTGATGATTTCGCCGACGGTGTCGGGGGCGAGGAAGTCGAATTCCAGCAACTGGGTCTTGTCGATCCGTTTGTCGCGGTCGGTATATTTCCACGAATTGCGGGCCAGTGCATACATGTTATGCAGGAACCAATAAGCAGGCATGACGATGAGTTCGTCCTTGCTGACATCGTTGCTGATCAGCGCGAACGGGATGGGGATGTCGAGCTCTGCGGGATAGTCGCCCTTGGCGAGGATGGTGAAGGAGGCAAAGCGGGAATTGTGTTTCAGGCTGACGCAAAGGCCCGGCCAGAACCCGCGACCGGCGACGATTTCCCCATCAGGGCTGCGGGAGTTGTGATTGGAGCCGATGGTAGCGCCGGCAGCCATATTGCTTTGGCCCATTACGAGCGCAGCACAGAGAAATGAGTTATTATGATGCTGTTCGTGCGCGGGGAAGATGAGTGAGTTAAGTACTTCACAACAGGAAATGGTGGCATTGTTACCGAGATAGGAATTGATCAGCCTGGCGCCATATTTCAATTGGGAGTGGGACGCCATGATGAAACGGACGGCCTTGACGCCATAAAAGACGCGGCAGCCGAAACCGACGATACCGTTGACGAGTTCGCACCCTTCCCCGATCTGCGAGGCTGCCTCGGCGGAGGAATTGATGGTGAGGTTCTTGAGCTTGTTGGCGCCTTTGAGATAGGCGTCGCTGCCGATCCATACGTCCTTGATGATCTTACAATTCTTGATGACGGTGCGGTCGCCGATCTTGCCGTAGTAGCCGCGGCGGTTGTCGAAAGCCGATGCGGTCAACTCTTTGAATTTTTCCTGCAGGGCGGTGTCTTCACGGAAGCGACTCCACAACCAGGCATCGCCGGGCAGCATACCATTGAACGGAATGATGCTGCGGCCGCCATTCTCGTTGCAGACTTCCAGCCAGATACGGATGGATTCCTCTTCTCCCTCTTTGAGGATGCCGTTGCCGAATTTGGCGTGGTCTGTGGTGGCGAGCTCGTTGGTATTGACGATCATTACATCATTGCCGATGACATAATGGGACAGGTAGTTGGTGTTGTCGATACAGACATTATCCCCGAGATCGCAGCTGATGATGGTGCTGTTATACAAGCCGACGGGGCGGCGGAGATTATGGAACTCGAGGAAGAAAGGGGTAAGCTTGCCGATGCGGACGAGGCCGAAGAATTTACAGTTCTGGACGAGCTCGGGATTGAAATCGTCCGATACGAGGAGGTCGTTCCAGTTGGCGGAAGTGTTGCGGTTGCGTACCAGCACTTCGATTTCGTAGGCCGTCAATTGGCGGTAGCCGATGCCGCTGCGGTTCTGCACGTTCCGGAGATAATATTCGTCTTTTCCCTTGGGGAGATAGCGGCTATCGATGAACTGATAACCTAAAGAACTGATGGGGCTTTTTTTGATGACATTCATGAGAGAAAAGCATTGGTGAGCTGATTCGAGCTTATTCGACGAGCTTATTCGACGGTTACGCTTTTGGCCAGGTTCCGGGGTTTGTCGACGTCATATCCTTTGGCTACGCCGATGTAATAGGCGAGCAGCTGCATGGGGATGGCGTTCAACATGGGGGCCAGCAACTCGTCCGCCTCGGGAATGACGATACAGTCGTCGGCCATTTTGCCGATGACGTCATCTCCCTGGGTGATCACGGCGATGACCTTGCCTTTCCGGGCCTTCACCTCCTGGATATTGCTGACGATCTTCGCGTGATAGGAGTCGCGGGTTGCGACAAATACGACGGGGAGGGTCTCATCTACGAGTGCGATAGGCCCATGCTTCATCTCAGCGGCAGGATAACCTTCTGCATGGATATAGGAGATTTCCTTGAGCTTCAGTGCGCCTTCGAGGGCTACGGGGAAATTGTACCCGCGGCCAAGGTAGAGGGCGTCTTTGGCATCCTTGTATTTTTCAGCCAGGGCCTGGATGTGAGGGCTGAGTTTCAGTACTTCCCGTACTTTTTCGGGTACTGTATGCAATTCGGTCAGCAAGGCCCTGTAGCGGTCGGGGTCGATGCTGTTTTTCGCACGGGCGATCTTGAGGGCGATCATGGTGAGCACGGCGAGCTGGGCGGTAAAGGCCTTGGTGCTGGCCACGCTTATTTCGGGTCCGGCATGCGTGTAAGCGCCGGCGTTGGAAATGCGGGCAATGGATGATCCGACGACGTTGACGACGCCTAAAATGAATGCGCCATCTTCTTTGGCTTTTTCGATGGCGACGATGGTGTCGGCTGTCTCACCGCTCTGCGAAATAGCAATAATCACATCGCCGGGGTGGATCACGGGGTTACGGTACCGGAATTCCGAGGCGTACTCCACTTCGACGGGGATGCGACACAATTCTTCGAAGATATATTCGGCGATCAGCCCGGCGTGCCAGCTGGTGCCGCAGGCGATCATGATGATGCGATTGGCGGTTGTCAGCTTGTCGATATGCTGCTGGATACCGGCCATGGTGATGGTCCCTTTGGCGGCATCGAGACGACCGCGCAGACAATCGAAAATGGTATCGGGCTGTTCGAAGATCTCTTTGATCATGAAATGATCGTAGCCGCCTTTTTCGATGGCGGCCAGTTCGAGGTCTAGCTTCTGGATGAAAGGGGTGATCTTTTCATTGCCGAGGTTCTTGAGGATGAGTTCATCGGCCTTAAGGATGGCCAGTTCGTAGTCGTTGACATAGACGACTTCTTTGGTATACTCGATGATCGGCGAAGCGTCGCTGGCGAGGAAGTGCTCGCCTTTACCGATGCCGATGACCAGCGGGGAGCCCTTACGGGCTGCGATGACGGTATCCGGCGAATCCCGGTCGAGGAGGACGATGACGTAGGCGCCGACGACCCTTTTGAGGGCGATGCGAACGGCCTCTTCGAGTCCGCAGTGGTTGTTTTGTTGGATGTCTTCGATAAAATTGAGCAGTACTTCGGTGTCGGTATCGCTGGTGAAGTGGTAACCTTTTTTGATCAGTTCGCTTTTCAGCTGCGTGTAGTTCTCGATGATGCCGTTGTGGATCATGGCGAGCCGGCCGCTGGCGGAGCTGTGGGGGTGGGCATTGCGGTCATTGGGTTCGCCATGTGTCGCCCAGCGGGTATGGCCCATACCGGCATGGGCGTGGAGGTCTTTGCCTACGAGGCTGTCTTCGAGTTCGGCTACTTTCCCTTTTTTCTTGTATACCCGCAGGTCTTTATTGAGCAATGCGACCCCGGAACTATCATACCCTCTATATTCCAATCGTTTCAGGCCTTTCAGGATGAGAGGGTACGCTTCACGTGGTCCGATATAAGCAACAATGCCGCACATAGTAATGGATTTAAATCAACCAATTAACGGGCAATATTATACAATTATTTTCAAACGTACCCAAGCGAAAGCGAAGGGTACGAGCGAGGGAAGGCGAGGGACGAAGCCTTACCGAAGCTCTGGGGCGGGCGGGACGGGGACGGTTAGGTGGAGCGAGAGTGGGGCGGGTTGGGAAAAAAACAGCCCTCTCGGATGAGAGGGCTGATGAAAAAAAAGATTGATGCAATGACTTAATTATAGTTGGGTGACTTCACCTTCCAATAGCCGTCTATCCATACCCAACCGTCGTTGGTGTGTTTCCAATGAGCCTTCACCCATACTTTGTCACCATTCGACGCGGTAGCATCATTGCCATAATAGGCGGACGATGAATTTTGAGTGCCTGGCCGGTTAGAGAGGGCCGTATCGGGCGCCTGAGGCACCTGGGGCTGGCGCTGACTATAATTTTGGCCATTATTATAATTCCCGTTGCCGCCGTTGTTGTAGTTTCCGTTGCCGCCATTATTGTAGCCGTTACCACCGTTATTGCCATTGCCACCACCATTGTAACTATCGCCATAGCCGTTGTTGTACTGCTGCTGAGGCGGGGGTGTAGACGCGGTACCGTCGCCATAGGGATCGACGGGATCGTCATAGTACCCATCGGCATAAGGATAGCCATAGGAATAGCCGTAACCATAGGGATAGCCATAGCCGTAGGGGTATCCATACCCATATCCATAGTAGGGCCAGCCCCAGCCAAGGCCCCAACCTAATCCCCAGCCGCCGTAGCCCCAGCCTCTGCCATAGCCGCCCCAGCCGCGACCACCATAGCCATAACCACGAGCGCCTACGCCTGCATAGCCGTGGCCGACATAACCACCTCTGCCGTAGCCGCCCCTGACGCCTGCAACGCCATAGCCACGGACGCCGCCGAACCCGGCAGCCCCTCTGTAGGCGCCACCGCTAAAGCCTGCGCCTGCTCTTGCGCCACCACCACCTCTGAATCCGCCACCGCCACCTCGTCCGCCACCGCCACCACCATGGCCGCCGCCACCGCGTTGAGCAAAGCCCGACATGCCTACCAGTAACAGGCCGAATAGGGCGATCAACATCTTCTGTTTCATTCCTACTCCTTTCCTTCCTGAAATAATATTGTTCATAACATACGTTTTTGGATAAAATCGATACGGGTGTCCGGCCTTTACTTTTGCCGGACTGACATAGTAAGTTACGTAGAAAAACGCTGGAAATAAGGGGATTACAAGCTTTTAACAAATTAGGGTTTTCACTAATTAGTAAGGAATTGTCGCATTCCCGATTACAGAAGGTTTAATGCGCGCATAAATTTATTTTCGAGCGTTCGCAGGACGCCGGGGGCGGGGCGAGGCGCGCGGATCGATTTACAAAAGGGTGCCGCGCAGGATGATATAAGCTACGGAAAAATAGATGACCAGGCCGGTGACGTCGACAAGGGTGGCGACGAAGGGAGCGGAGGAGGTAGCCGGATCTGCGCCCAATTTTTTGAGGACGATGGGCAGCATGCTGCCGGCGATGGTGCCCCAGAGCACTACACCTACCAGGGCTAAGCCTACCGTACTGGCTATCAGCGCCCCATGTTCACCATAGGTATGGAAGATCTGGTTCCACAGCATGACCCGGGTAAAGCCGATGATGCCCAGCACTGCGCCGAGGAGGAGGCCGGATTGGAGTTCGCGCCGGATGACGCGCCACCAGTCAGCGATGGTCAGTTCGCCCAACGCCATGGCCTGGATGATGAGGGTGGAGGCCTGGGAACCGCTGTTGCCGCCGCTGGAGATGATGAGGGGGATGAAGATGGCGAGGACGACGGCTTTGGCGATCTCGTCTTCGAAATAGCTCATGGCGGTGGTAGTCAGCATTTCGCTGAGGAAGAGGACGACCAGCCAAACGATACGCTTTTTAAACAATTTCAGCAGCGGCATTTCGAGATAGGGCTCGTCGAGGGCTTCGGTACCACCGATCTTTTGGATGTCTTCGGAAAATTGTTCCTGGGTAATCCACAGGACGTCATCGATGGTGACGATGCCGAGCATGACTTTGTTATTATCCAGGACAGGAAGGGCGACGCGGTTGTTCATTTTGAATGCTTCGCTGGCTTTCTCCTGGTCATCGTTTACGTTGAGGGCGATATAGCGGTAGTCGATCACGTCCTCGATCTTTTTCTCGGGGTTGGCGAGGATGATCTCCCTGATGCGGACGTCATCGATAAAAATGCCTTTGTCATCTACCACATAAATGACGTCGATGGTTTCGCTGTCTTTGCCTACTTCGCGGATATGGTCGATGACTTCCCTGACGGTCCAGTCTTTTTGCACGGCGATATAGTCGGGTGTCATCAGCCTGCCGACGCTGCTTTCGGGATAACCGAGCAAGGCGAGGGTGATCTTTCTTTCTTCAGGGTCGAGGGTCTTGATCAGTTCTTTCACCACTTCGCTGGGCAGTTCTTCGAGGAAGGAGGTCCGGTCATCGGCGGACAGGTCGTTGAGCAGTTCTGCGGTTTTAAAAGCGGGCAATTCCTGGATGACCCTTTTCTGCGTGGGTACGTCGAGAATTTTGAAGGTGCTGGAAGCCCTGTGAATGCTGAGGTTGCCGATGATCTGGCTTTCGAATTCCGGGAATTCGTATATCAGTTCGGCTACGTCGCTGATGTTCTGGTTATTTAGAAACTCGCGGATATGTAATACATCTTCCGACTGAATGATGTTCCGGAACTGCTCAATATAGTCAGGGGATAAAGACATAGGTCAAACCTACATTAATATATTAATTTGCCCAAAATTGACGTATGATCTTACCAGAACTGTACATAGCGCCTACGGGGGAGAGGGGGCGGGGCGTGTATACTTCTATCGATATTGCCCGGGATACGGTGATCGAGGTATCACCGGTGATCGTGATGAGCCGGGCGGAGCGCAAGCTGCTGGATCAGACCCTGCTGCACGATTATATCTTTGAGTGGGGGCCGGACAAAAAGGACTGTTGTATGGCGTTGGGCTATGTACCGCTGTACAACCATTCCTATCGGTCGAATTGTGAGTATGAGATGGATTTTGAGGGCCAGTTGATCACGATCAGGTCGGTGCGTTATATTCAAGCGGGAGAGGAGGTGATGATCAATTATAATGGGGATTGGAACAACGAGACGCCGGTGTGGTTCGATGTACGCGATTGAGGGCGCGCGACACTACCTTCTCCTGCTTAATACGGGAGCGAATTCCAGGGCGAAGTTGATACCGACGCTGCTGAGGTCGACCTGACCGAAGCCTATGTTCCTGACGGGCACCTTTACATAAGGCGCGACGAGGACGGACAGGGTATTACTGACCCCCATTTCGACGCCCACGGACAGGTTGAGGGCTGAGAACAGGTAATTGGGCTGGTCGGGATAATTTTTGCTTTGGGTCATTGCATGGCCCCAGAATTGATAAAAATAGTTACAGTTCTCGCTGGTCATCAGATAGGAAGACAGGCCGGCGGTAGCGAAAAAGACGGTATTGCCGGTGACGCTGAAATCATAGCGGAGGTTCAGCGGGATTTCGAGCATGGTGAAAGACCCTTTGACAAAAGAGATATTTTTCGCGCTATTCTGGTCCATATTATTCTGAGCATAATAAGTCGGCGGCGGGTGAAAGTCCGGGGGCGCCGCTGCAAAGTTCTTCCGGCTGAACAGCAGCCCGCTGCCGATATACCAGTGATGAGCGAATTGGTAATCCGCTGTCAGCCCGATGGTGCTGCCTGGTTTATCTCCGGACATAGAATTTACGGAGGAGAAGTCGGGTGCGATGAGTGCGCCGATCTGCAAAGACCTGTTGATATACAAGCCACCTTTTCTCTGGATCGGGGTGGGAATGGATTTTGCCGTGAAGGCGCGCAGGGCGGAGTCAGAGACTGAGCCGGGGCGTTTTGTCGGGACAGGGCCGCGGACGGTGGACAGTGATAGCTGGCGCGCTGGGGACACGGTGGGGGTACCGGATAGAGAGGCGAGGCCTGATCCTTTGTCAGGGTTGGCCGTCGAGGTATTATCAGGGTGGTCGGTCGATCCGTGGGCGTGTGATGAAGCGGACAGGCCGGCGGATATATTGGATGAGCCGGGAGATGAGGTAGTCGGCCGGTCGTGCCCGTTCGGGAGAGGACGCGCGAGGGTGCGGCCGATACTAGAAGCGGAAGCTCCGTGCGGAAGGTTGTGGCTGTGGGTGCCGGGGCTGCCTGCGACGGAGCCGGAGGCGCCGGAACTGCTTGCAGCGGGGTTGCCTGTGCTGGGGCTGCCCGGGGCAGCGCTGGCGGCGGGGCTACTGGTGGGGCTCCCTGCGACGGATTTGCCGGCGGTGGAACTGCCAGAGGCGGATGCGGAAGGCGCGGCGGATGCGGCGGGTGCGGCCGATGTTGGCGATCCGCCGGAAGCAAGGTCATGATGTGACCCGGCGCCGGCTGCGGGGGCAGTCGGTTGTTCGTCGGTGGCAGGAGGAAGGGCTAGTGTAGAGGTAGACTTATCGGTTTGTGTTGGGTTTTGAAATGAGGTAGAAGGTTTGCCCGTGCCGGCGGGTTTGACCAATGTCAGTGGCGGACTGCCGGAGGATGCTTCCTTATGAGCCTTGTGGTTCCTGATAAGATAATAAGAGGCACCGAGTATCATCAACACGACGGGTGCATAATAAAAAGGGAGGCGGTAAAATCCCCGGGCAACATGGGGAGTGACATGGCCCAAATGTCTATCCAGACGGACTTCGAGCTTGTCCCATGACCTTGGGCCTATGATGTCCCCCGGATCATGTTCCGAGGCAGCTTCCCGGCTCAGGCGATCCAGATCTTTATCGGATAGGTTCAACATACGCTTTCTGGTCAGTTTTTTTTGTTAGGATCTTTCTTAGGTTTTCGCGCGCTTTCGACAAGTTTGATTTGGAAGAACCGACCGAGATGCCAAGGTGTTTAGCGATTTCTTCATGGGTCAGCCCTTCTATGACAAATAGGTTAAAGACGGTGCGATAGGCCGGCGACAAGTGACGGATGGCCTCAATGATCTCTTTATAGGAGAGGATGTCCAGGCCGGTCTCCTGTTTGTCGGCAATGTTCTCCGCATCTTCTGACAGCATTTGCCCGTTGATATAGGAAGCATTCTTTCGATAATGGTCGATACAGGTGTTGACCAGGATCCTTTTGAACCATCCCTTCAGGGATGCGAGCACATCCGAATGACGGGACTCCTCGAATTGATGAATGCTTTTAAACAATTTAATAAATCCTTCGTTCATAATCTCTTCCACCTGTTCGAGGTTATTTTGATAACGATAACATATTTTGATAGCATACTCCTTGAGCATGTTGTATAGCTCTTTTTGGCTTGCCCGGTCATTCGAACGGCAGCCGTCTATCAAGGCGTGTATTTGCGTGTTTCCTGAGATCAAAACGAATGAACAGTAATTGGTGGTAGATGATAAATTAACAACACGCAAACTACTTTTCCCAAGCTGGATTATACGCAAACGAAATGTTAATGGTTGCTTATTTCGCCCTCAACTTCGCCGTGTTCGCCACTTTTTATTTATGGGAAATTTTATCTGCCTGATAATCAGGTCATTAGTGAAGAGCTGATTTTTTCGTTTTGTCAATCGTATCGAGCAAACCGCCGGTGAATGTATCCTCGGTGAGTTGCCAGAACATAACGCCGCCGAGGCCTTTCTGCAGGGCGTAGAGCGTTTTCCCGCGGATGGATGTGGTATCGTCGAAGGACGCGAAGAGCTGCTGTTTTGCGCTGTACATATAAGGCGCATGTGCTATAGGGTCCCAATGGTAGACAAAGCCGCTATCGGGAGAAAAATAGGTGGCGAAATCCTTGTAGCCGACCCCTCTGAAAAAATGACAGGGGCGGTACAGGCCATTATTGACGCTGTCGACGTCCCGGAAGACCCGGGCATAGAAGGCCATACCGATGGCGATTTTGCTGATAGGAACGCCGATGGAATCGAGCCAGCGAACGGCATGATCGACGGATTCCACATCCTGTGGAGTAGAATAGAGTGGGGTATGATGACCAGTGACGGTAGCATAACCGTTGACGAGGTCGTAGGTCATGAGGTTGATGTAATTGACGAGGGGCGCCACGTTTTTCCAGTCGATAGAGGTGGTCAGGTAGTCGGTATAGCCGCCGGCTGCGAAGCTGATCTCATTTTTTTTCCCGAGACTGGCGCGTAACTCCCTAATGAGCGCGGTGAAATGATCCTTATCGGCCGGCGAGAAGGCGTAGCCGGGAACGTTCACGAGGGCCGGATATTCCCAGTCGAGGTCGATGCCGTCAGTATGAAAATAATCGGTGAGATGTTTGACGGAGCGGACAAATTCGCTGCGTCCGCTATCGGTGGCGAATACATCTGTGCAGGTCTTGCAGCCACCCCAGCCGCCTAGCGAAAGGATCACTTTGAGCTGGGGGTTCTTTTGTTTTTGGGCCACGAGGTGCTGGATGGTAGCGGTGTCTCTTGCATTGCCTACATTGAGCAGGTTGCCTTTGAGGTGGCAGAAGCTGAAGATGATGTGGGTCAGCTGGCCTGTTGCGAAGCTGTCGATGTCGGTTCCTCCTCCTGCATAATAGCCGATGACGGCCAATTTTTTCTTGCTGCCCCGGGATGACTGGGCAAGGACGCATTGGGTCAGAAGAGCAAAGGCGATGGGGAAAAGGATCCGGGGCTTCATATTAGTTGATTTAAATAAGATCTATATTTATTGGCACAAATTAACGATATATGCCTGAAAATACGCTTGACCGATCTTTTCCGCACAAAGCCTGGGGGCGGCGGGATTTTTTGACGACGATGGCTGCGCTGTCCATGCCGGCTTTTATCCCAGGGCCGTTGGCCGCCGCTGGTGCGCCACTGAACAGGCACGCTGTGGCCTATGCCGATCGTGGGGCGGCGGCTGTGCGCGCGGATATGACGATCCGCCAGGTGATCGATGCGTTGCTGACGGATATTCCCGGCGCACCCTTTCCGAATACGGTGGATACGATTAAGGCGGGAGATCCCGACCAGCCTGTCAAGGGCATCGTCACCACGATGTTTGCGACGGAAGCGGTGATCGCGAAGGCCATCGGGCTGGGGGCCAATTTTATCATTGCACATGAACCGACGTATTACAACCACCTGGATGAGACGGCATGGCTGGGAAATGACCCGGTTTTCAAGGCAAAGGAACGGGTGTTGAAAGAGCATGGCATTTGTGTGTGGCGTTTTCATGATGGGATACACGCGCACAAGCCGGATGGTATTCGGATGGGCGTGTTGCAGGCGCTGGGCTGGGACCCCTATTATCATGCGGATACGCCGGCGGTGATAACGTTGCCGGGGATGTCTTTGAAGGAGATGATGATGCATCTGAAGAAACGTTTGGGGATAGAGCATTTGAAATATATCGGGGATTTGGAGGGGATGTGTAGCAAGGTGGTGCTGTTGCCCGGGGCGGCAGGCGGGAAAACGCAGATTGCCATGATCGAGCAATATCAGCCGGACCTTTTGATCTGTGGCGAGCTGAATGAGTGGGAGACGAGTGAGTATGTACGGGATGCACGGTACATCGGGGGGAAGATTGCGCTGGTGGTGCTGGGCCATTCGGTGAGTGAGGAACCAGGGATGGAGTGGCTGGTGCCGGTGCTGCAGCAGAAGGCGCCGGGGGTGAAGGTGACGCATGTGATTTCCGGCGATGCGTTTGCGTGGGCGTAAAAAAAAGACCCCGCTGATGCGGGGCCTTGTATGAGGGTAACATTAATGGCGACGGAAACCGGATGGGCGACGGAGGCCGGATTTTTATTTAGCGAACTCTGAGCGGATCACATTCAATGCGCCGCCGGCCTTGAACCACTGGATCTGGGGTTCATTATACGTATGATTGAGGGTGACCTGGTCTTTGCTGCCGTCTTTATGGTTGAGCACCATGGTGAGGGGCTTGCCGGGAGCAAAGGAGGTAAGACCGACGATATCGACGCTGTCATCCTCCTGCACTTTATCATAGTCTTCCTTGTTGGCGAAGGTGAGCGCGAGCATCCCCTGCTTTTTCAGGTTGGTCTCATGGATGCGTGCAAAGCTCCTGACGACGATGGCACGGACGCCGAGGTGGCGGGGTTCCATGGCAGCATGTTCGCGGGAGGAACCTTCTCCGTAGTTCTCATCACCTATGACGACTGAACCGATACCGGCGGCTTTATAGGCGCGTGCGGTGGCGGGTACGGGGCCATATTCGCCGGTGAGCTCATTCTTGACGGAATCGGTCTTTTCATTGAAGAAGTTGACGGCGCCGATGAGCATGTTGTTGGAAATATTATCGAGATGGCCGCGGAACTTGAGCCAGGGGCCGGCCATGGAAATATGGTCGGTGGTACATTTGCCCTTTGCCTTGATGAGCAGTTTCAATCCTTTGAGGTCGGTGCCTTCCCATGCGGCGAAGGGAGCGAGCAACTGGAGGCGCTGTGAATCGGCCTTGACTACAACCTGTACACCCTTACCATCTTTGGCGGGGGCCTGGTAGCCGGCATCGTCTACGGAAAAACCTTTGGGGGGCAATTCTACGCCGGTGGGTTCGTCGAGCATCACATCCTCTCCCTTTTCATTTTTCAATTTATCCTTGAGGGGATTGAAGGTAAGGTCACCGGCAATGGCGAAGGCTGTGACGATTTCGGGGCTGGCGACAAAAGCGTGAGTGCTGGCCAGGCCGTCATTGCGTTTAGCGAAATTCCTATTGAAGGAGGTGATGATAGAATTTTTACGGTTGGGGTCGTCGATATGCCGGGCCCACTGACCGATGCAAGGCCCGCAGGCATTGGCGAGTACGACGCCGCCGATCTGGTCGAAGGTCTTGAGGAAACCGTCTTTTTCGATGGTGAAGCGGACCTGCTCGGAACCGGGGGTGATGGTGAATTCTGCCTTGGTCTTCAATTTTTTGTCGATGGCCTGTTGTGCGAGGGAGGCGGAGCGGCTGATATCTTCATATGAAGAGTTGGTGCAGGAGCCGATGAGTGCGACTTCGAGGCGTTCGGGCCAGTTGTTGGCCCTGACTGCCTCGGCAAACTTGCTGATGGGCCACGCCAGATCGGGGGTGAAGGGGCCGTTCACGTAGGGCTCGAGCTCGTTGAGGTTGATCTCGATGACCTGGTCGTAATATTTAGCGGGGTCGCTGTATACTTCTTTATCGGGACGGAGGTAATCCCTGATGCCATCGGCGAGGGCGGCGACTTCTTCGCGGCCTGTGGCTTTGAGATAGGAGGCCATTTTGGCGTCATAGGCGAAGATCGAACAGGTGGCCCCGATCTCGGCGCCCATGTTGCAGATGGTGCCTTTGCCGGTAGCGCTGAGGCTGTCGGCGCCTTCACCGAAATATTCTACAATTGCGCCGGTGCCGCCTTTGACGGTGAGGATGCCGGCCACTTTGAGGATGATATCTTTGGAGGAGGTCCAGCCGCTTAGCTTACCGGTGAGTTTGACGCCGATAAGCTTGGGCATTTTGAGTTCCCAGGCGAGGCCTGCCATTACATCGACGGCATCTGCCCCACCGACGCCGATGGCTACCATTCCGAGGCCGCCTGCGTTGGGGGTATGGGAATCGGTGCCGATCATCATGCCGCCGGGGAAAGCATAGTTTTCGAGAACTACCTGGTGGATAATGCCAGCGCCGGGCTTCCAAAAGCCGATACCATATTTGTTGGAGATGGAGGCGAGGAAATCATATACTTCTTTATTGACGTCGAGGGCGGTGGCGAGGTCGGAGGTCGCGCCTGTTTTGGCCTGGATGAGGTGATCGCAATGGACGGTGGAGGGGACTGCCACCTTGTCGCGGCCACAAGTCATAAATTGTAACAGGGCCATCTGGGCGGTGGCGTCCTGCATGGCGACGCGGTCCGGGGCAAAATCGACGTAATCCTTTCCGCGGGAGTACGCTCGGGTTGGTGGTGTAAACAGATGCGAATACAATATTTTTTCTGCGAGGGTGAGTGGTTTGCCTACGAGTTTACGGGCGGCGTCCACTTTGGATGGCATTTCCCCGTATAACTTTTTGATTAAATCCAGATCGAAGACCATGATCAATTTTTTTTATATGTTAACAAGACGGCCCGGGGCCGGCGCCCGAAGGGCAATCATAGGCCCAGACAGGTACCGCAGGTACCGGTTGAGAGCCAGCGACTTACCTGACATTAGAACCAGTTATTTCTGTCCTGACGGAAAACGCAAATTTACCTAAAATTTAGGTTCGGTGGCCAGATTTAATGGGGGAGATCTTGACGATTTTTTTTAAATTAGCAACATGAACAGACTCAAGCACTTCATCGAGTGGCAGGTTTTCGGAGTGTGTACGGCGATCGGTGAGCGAATGGGTATAGCCACTTCCCGTATCCGGACCTGGTTTATCTACATTTCTTTCCTCACTATGGGGTCGCCGCTGATCGTTTATTTCGTCCTGGCATTCTGGATGAATATCAAGCGGTATATCCTTTCTGCCCGGCGGAATCCGTTGAAATATTTGTAGAAGGGCGGCGTGCGGAGAGGCAACTTACCCAGTTCCGGCGAGGATGCTGCCGCTTTTTTTCGTACCTTACCTGAAACCCTGTTTCTTGTTTCAGTTTGATTACTCCTATACGGATTATGAACAATTGATGAATGACCTGGCACAGCGGTTACATGTGCCGGTAAACAATCATCAGTTGATATTTCCGGAGCCGGTTGCCTCCGGCAGCCTCATTTTTGTGAGGTTACCGAACGGGATCAACGTGAATATCATCAACTGCCGGATGAACCAGGACTGGTTTCTTTGTCGCCGGAAGATCCGCGAAGAATTCTATACACTACGTTTTCATGAACTGACGATTCCCGACACGCTGGAAATACGCATTGGCGACGAACGGCTGAGGGAGTCGCATACGACGAGATCGGTGGCCTATCTGACGGATACGCTGGTTGATTGGGCCTACGTCATGGGGAAGGGCACAGTATATAAAGGCATCGATATTCTCTTCAATGCGAAATGGCTGGCTGACTATATCGGTGTGGAGGATATGGGCGATGTGCTGGCGGCCTATTTGTCGCTGCAGGTGGAAAATGTGCACCGGGAGCCGCTGGACAGTGAATACAGGCGATTAATGCAGGAGGTGACGGATGTGGAAGACGATAACCCCATGCGGCTGGCGGTCATTCAAAACAGGATCATGCTGCTGATCGAGCGATTTTTTCTGCGGTTGTATGAGCGTAAAAAGAATTCTTATTTCAATATTCCTTTGTCGAAGGCGGATATCGGGCGGGTGATGCAGGTGGAGGCGGTATTGACGAAAGATGTTTTTGAACCGGCGCCTACGATCAGCCAGTTGGCGCGGATGGTATCTATCAGTGAATCGAAGCTGAAGAAGGATTTTAAGCTGATCTACGGCGTCCCGGTCTACGAATATTTCCAGAAGGTGCGGATGCAGGCTGCGAAAGATAAGTTGCTGGCCGGGGGGCATTCGGTGAAGGAGGTGGCGATGGAGCTGGGCTACTCGAACCTGAGTAATTTTACGATTGCTTTTAAGAAAGAATTTGGCCTTCTGCCCAGTAAACTGTTAACGGCAAATTAAAAGAACGTTGCAGCTATCCCTATCCCTTTTCCAGCTAGTAAAAATACGTACCCTCTCGTATCTTTGTGGCGCAGCCGGACGATGTTCGGTGATGCCTGAACCGATGATTCCGGTAGTTTGTGGGTTTTTATTTGTCCCGTTTTTAATTCTTATTTTCCAGAAAGACCAGATCCTTTTCCCTTTCGATGCGCCGTGTCTGTATATGACCGGGCTGATGGCTGTTCAGAATTCGGCTACTACTTTCCGAATCTTAACGAGTTGTTCCAATAGTCCCTGTAGAAGATCCAACCGTAGCATATTGGCTCCATCACTTTTGGCGACAGCCGGGTTGGGGTGTGTTTCTATGAAAAGGCCATTGGCGCCGGCGGCGAGTGCAGCCTTTGCGATCGTTCCGATGAGTTGAGGATTGCCGCCGGTGACCCCGCTGGTCTGATTGGGTTGTTGCAGGGAATGCGTGCAATCCATGACGACGGGGGCGCCATGTTCCTGCATCCAGGGGATATTCCGGTAATCTACTACCAGGTCCTGGTAGCCGAAGGTTGTGCCCCGTTCTGTGAGGATGATGCTGTTGTTTCCTGCCTTCTTTATTTTTTCTACTGCAAACTTCATGGCCGGTCCGCTGAGGAACTGGCCTTTTTTTACATTGACTACTTTGCCGGTTTCTGCGGCGGCGATGAGCAGGTCTGTCTGGCGGCACAGGAAGGCGGGGATCTGCAGGATGTCTACATAACGGGCTGCGGGGGCGGCCTCGTCATGGGCGTGAATATCGGAAGTGGTAGGCAGGCGGTAGGTGTCGCCTACTTTTTTGATGAGTTCGAGCCCGCTGTCGTCGCCGATGCCGGTGAAGGACCCGGCGCTGGTACGGTTGGCCTTACGGTAGGAGGCTTTGAAAACATAGGGGATGCCGAGGTTGCGGCAGATGGCGGAGACCTTGTCGGCGACTTCCATGACGAGTTCTTCGCTTTCTACGACGCAGGGGCCGGCGATGAGGAAAAAGTTCTTTTTATCGTACGATTGATGGGCGAATAGTTTATCGAGGAATTCCATGGGGACAAACCTAACACAAATTTTCAAACATTAGATAAGTTAGGTTCATCGAAACCATTGAAAAGACATAAATGGTCCTGAGATAAAACTAACGCAAAAAATCTTAGTTTCGCAGGCCAAAACCCACGGATAATGACCAAAGAAAAAGTGCTTGTCATCGGGGCCAGCGGACAGATCGGCGTCGAGTTGACGCTTGCCCTTCGTAAGATCTATGGTAATGCGAATGTCGTCGCCTCTGACCTGCGGGAAGAGAACGAATTGCTGAAAGGCAGCGGCCCCTATGTCTCGCTGGACGTCATGAACAAGGAGATGCTGCATGTGCAGGTCATCCGTCAGAATATCACCCAGATCTACCTGCTGGCGGCGATCCTGTCGGCCACGGGGGAGAAGAACCCGAACCTGGCGTGGCACTTGAATATGCAGGGTTTGCTGAATGTGCTGGACATTGCCCGGGAAGAAAAACTCCACAAAGTATACTGGCCGAGCAGCATTGCGGTATTCGGGCCGACGTCGCCGCGGAAGGATTGTCCCCAGCGTACGATTATCGAGCCGAGCACGGTCTATGGGATCAGCAAGTATGCGGGGGAATTCTGGTGCAACTATTTCTTCGAGCGGTATGGTGTCGACGTGAGGAGTATACGGTACCCCGGATTGATCAGCTATAAATCGGCCCCTGGTGGGGGGACGACGGATTATGCGATCGAGATCTTTCATGAGGCGTTGGAAAGCGGGAGCTACAAATGTTTTTTGAAGGAGGACACGTATCTTCCGATGATGTATATGCCGGATGCGATCCGGGCGACGATCGAGCTGATGGAGGCGCCGGCGGCAAATTTGACGGTGAGGACGTCGTATAATGTGGCAGGAGTAAGCTTTAGCCCCAGGGAGATTGGGGCAGAAATCCGGCGGCATTTGCCTGCGTTTAGTATTCAGTACGATCCGGATTACCGGCAGCATATTGCTGACAGCTGGCCGCAGAGCATTGACGACTCGGTGGCGAGGGCGGAATGGGGATGGAAGCCGGAGTATGACCTCTCACGGATGACGGCGGAGATGCTGGAAAATCTTACATTGCAGTTTCACCATTAATGATCGATTTTATGATGAGAATTATAGCGGCCTGCATGCTACTTTCCTGCCAGATGGCGATGGGGGCGCCCCTCGGGGTTGAGGCGGGCGGCGGTCCGGGCTTCAGCGGCGGTCCGGGGTTTCGCAACGGGCCGGGGTTTCGGAACGGGCTATGGCGGGCTTACCTTATCAGGAAGGACGGCAACCAGATTGTCTTCAATTTCGAGGTCAAGGATAGCGCCGGCAAGAAAATACTCTATATCAGGAATGCCGGCGAGCGGCTGCTGGTTGACAATATAACTCTGACGGGTGATTCGGTGCTGATCCGGATGCCTTTTTACGAATCCCAGTTGAGGGCTGTGCTGACACCGGACGGTGATCTGGATGGGGTGTGGATCGTGCATACGGCGGATGCGTGGCGGTCTACACCGTTCAGGGCGATGTATGGGCAGGGATACCGCTTCCTTACCGGCAAGCCTGTCCGCCAGCATGACGTCTCCGGGCGCTGGGCAGCGGTCTTTCGTGCTCCCAACGGCAGTGACTCTACTTTCCGCGTAGGGGAGTTTCGACAAGACGGGCCTCGTGTCACGGGCACCTTTCTCGATGCCGGCGGAGATCTGCGTTACCTGGAAGGGGTGGTAAACGGCGACAGTTTGAAGCTGTCCGCATTCGACGGAACGCATGCCTACTATTTCACGGCGAAGGTCGACGGCGATTCATTAGCAGGCGGGCAGCTGTTCTCGGGCCCTACGGGCTATTCGGTCTGGAGCGCGGTAAAGGATGCGAATGCGCATCTTGAAGACCAGTTCGCGATGACGCATTGGAATAAAGACGTCCCTTTTACTTTTAGCTTCAAAGATATCGATGGTAACCCGGTGTCCCTGTCGGATGACCGGTTCAAAGGCAAGGTGGTGCTGGTGCAGATCATGGGGTCCTGGTGTCCCAATTGCATGGATGAGACGCGGTTCCTGAGCGGTTTCTATAATGAATACCGGAGTAAGGGTGTGGAGATCGTGTCGCTGGCGTATGAGCGCAGCACCGATTTCGCCCGGTCACAAAATAGCCTGCGTACTTTCCAGCAGCGGTTCAATGTGCAGTATCCCATGCTGATCACGGGTGTGGCGGTAGGTGATCCGCAGCGGTCGCAAAAGACGCTGCCGCAACTGGAAAGCATCGTCAATTTCCCTACGACGATCTTTGTCGGCAAGGACGGGCATATCGTGAAGATCCACACAGGATTCAGCGGACCGGGAACGGGGGAGCATTATGAGGATCAGAAGAAGGAGTTTTATGATACGGTGAATGGGTTGCTGGCGGGCGAGTGAGCGGAGAGGGCGCGCGCGGGCGCGGCGAAATTGCGGCGGGGCGGCGATAAGGGGCGGGGGAAGTTCGCATTTTGCGAACTTTTTGCGCAAGGAGGGGCGGGGTGATGAGAGAGGGGACGGCGACGGGGCCGAGTGAGGCGGGGGCGATGAGAGAGGGGCGGCGACTGCCTGTCATTTCCACAGGACGGAGCCTACGAATGTCGATGGATCGATAAATCCCCGGTAACGGGAGTCTATGGCGTTGCTGCGGTTGTCTCCCAATACGAACCATTTCCCTTCCGGCACCCGGAGTGGTCCGAAATGATCTTTATTCCAATTCTTCTTGTATATCAGGAAAATGTCCTCGTCCCGCAAACCGGGCGGCAGCAGATAACGTTCGCCCTTCAACTGTTCACGCTCCACACGTTTGTCCTCCAGTACTACATAGAGGGTGTTCGTATAAGGGGGAATAGTGTAAGACTGCCGCTGGTCGTACCCGATATCCCGACTGTCCTTTGTCTGTATCCTGTAGATATGGCGAAGGGGTAGTGGTCCGTCGGCCTCCCGGCCATTGACATATAACACGCCCGCCTTTATTTCCAGCGTATCGCCAGGCATACCGCATAACCGATGGGTGAGGATGGTCAGCCCCGCTGGCGGAACAACGGCTTTATAACTGATGAGATCGAACCGCCGGGGTTTTTTCAGGTTGGAGATAAAAAAGAATGCACCGGTTTTAAATGAATGGTCACTGGCAGAACGGGTCACCTGAAAAAGCCGGAAGGCGGAAGTAAGCCTACCTATGATCCAAAGCCCTATGACGAGGCCGGATACGGCAGAAACGATGATAAAAAGTTTCAAATACTGCGGTTTTGGTAAACGGGTATGAGGTCCTGCCCAAAATACATAAGTTCTTCAAGACTTCAAACTATGCACTATTTCCGCACAATCGGAACTTTGGGGCCGTCCGGGAAAAGGGACTTTCAGTAAATTGCACCCATGCAGCAATACCTGGATCTTCTTCAGCATATATTGGACAGGGGGGCGGCCAAGACGGACAGGACGGGTACCGGGACGAGCAGTTGTTTCGGCTACCAGATGCGGTTCGACCTGGCGAAAGGCTTTCCGCTGGTGACCACCAAAAAATTGCACCTGAAAAGTATCATTTACGAACTGTTGTGGTTCCTGCGCGGGGATACGAATACCCGGTACCTGAAAGAGCATGGGGTGAGCATCTGGGACGAATGGGCGGATGCGGATGGCGACCTGGGCCCCGTATATGGCAAACAATGGCGGAGTTGGGAAGGGGCTGACGGAAAGACGACGGACCAGATCACCCAACTGATCGAACAGATCCGCCGAACCCCGGACAGCCGGCGGCTGATCGTGAGCGCGTGGAATGTAGCGGACCTTCCGGAGATGGCGCTGATGCCTTGTCATGCCCTTTTTCAATTCTATGTGGTGGATGGTAAGCTGAGCTGCCAGCTGTATCAGCGGAGCGCGGATGTTTTCCTGGGGGTACCTTTCAATATCGCGAGCTATGCCCTGCTGACCCTGATGGTTGCACAGGTCTGCGGGCTGGAGGCGGGGGAATTCATCCATACTTTCGGGGACGTACATTTGTACAATAATCACCTGGAGCAGGCGCGGCTGCAGCTGACCCGTCAACCTTATCCGCTGCCGGTGATGAAGCTGAACCCGGCCATCAAGGATATTTTCGGTTTTCATTTCGAAGATTTCACCCTGGAGAATTACCAGTCGCATCCGGCGATCAAAGCGCCTGTAGCCGTGTAAACTTATGGATATGATCATCAGCCTTATCGCCGCGGCCAGTACCAATAACGTGATCGGAAAGGATAACCAGCTGGTCTGGCACCTGCCGAACGATATGAAGTTCTTCAAGAACACTACCTGGGGCATGCCGGTCATCATGGGCCGCAAGACTTATGAGGCGCTGGCGGGAGAGCCTTTGCCGGGCAGGTACAATTTTGTTGTCACGCGTAATAAAGAGTGGGACGCGCACAATGCGAAAGTGACTGTGGCAGCGGACCTGGGCCAGGCGTTTAAGCTGGCGCACGGGACGGATTGCAAGGAATGTTTTGTGATAGGAGGAGGCGAAATCTATACAGCAGCGATGCCGTTGGCTGATAGGATCTACCTGACACGTGTGCATGCGGTCGTAGAAGGTGACGCCTATTTCCCGGTCATCGATGAGAAGACGTGGAAGATGGTTTCTCACCTGGATTTTCCGGCGGATGAGAAACATGCATACGCGTATAGCTTCCAGGTGTGGGAGCCGAAAGGCGGGGCGGCCAGGGATCAACATTCTATGGAACGAGTGTTAGAAAGGACTGTCAGGAATGTACTCACTGATAAGCACACGATTGTCTGGAGGAAACCGAATCAATAAAGAACCGGCTATGTATTCTCCTGTCCGGCTCGCCTGGAAATATCTTCATTATTATTTTACTGCTGCCAACGGCAAGGGGCATGGGATACATTCTCCTTTTGTCTTTGACTTTGTGACGCGGGTGCTGAATGACCGGGGGCCGTATCCGGCGTGGACGGCTATTGAGGAGATGCGGGGGCGGTTGCTGCGGGATGAGCGGGTGTTGCGGATCGAGGATATGGGGGCGGGTTCGGTTTATGCGAGGGGGGCGGCTGACGCGGTTGCGGGGAGTCCTGCGGATACGGCGGCGCGGATCGAGGGAGTGGGGACGAAGATGCGGACGGGGAGTGTGCGGAAGATATCGGACATCGCGCGGCGTGCGGCGAAGCCACGGCGGTTGGGGCAATTGCTGTTCCGCATTGCGCATCATTATCAGCCTGCGACGGTGCTGGAACTCGGCACTTCGCTGGGATTATCTACTGCCTACCTGGCGACGGGTGCGCCGGGGGCGCGTGTCATCTCTATTGAGGGCTCGGGTGAGATCATCGAAACGGCCGCGGAAAACCTGAATTCACTGGGATTGACGCCCGAACTTATACAAGGAAATTTTGATGTATTGCTGGAGCCGCTGCTGGGCAGGATCGGGCCGGTAGAGCTGGCTTTTGTGGATGGGAATCACCGCTGTGAGCCCACCCTGCAATATTTTCATTTGCTGATGGCACATGTCCGGGGCCCTGCGGTGCTAATCTTCGACGATATTCATTGGAGCGCCGAGATGGAAAAGGCCTGGACGGCGATCCGGGCTGATCCGCGGGTATATATGACGATAGACCTGTTCTTTATCGGGCTGATTTTTTTGCGGGACGAGTTCAAGGTCAAGCAGGATTTTACGATCAGGTTTTAAATGCGTACCTTTTAGCGTATTACTACCCATATTACTACCACTATGATCGTTGGCGTGCTCAAGGAACCATCATTTGAATCGAGAGTCTCCTTATTAGCGGAAGGGGCTGCTACGCTGACGAAAAGAAAGGTGGAGGTTTGGGTGGAATCCGGAGCGGGAGAAAAGGCCTTCTGTCCGGATAGCGAGTATGAGAAAGCCGGTGCGGTCGTGCGACAGAAGAGTGATGTACTGGCCTCGGCCGATCTGTTATTGGGAATGCACTTCGACGATATTCCTGCCTTACTTCAACATAAGATCCTCATAGGTATTTATCAGCCGTTATACAACCCGGAATTAATGGCTGCGTGGGGCCGCCAGCACATTACAAGCTTCAGCCTGGATATGCTGCCCAGAACGACCAGGGCCCAGAGCATGGATGTCCTCAGCAGCCAGGGCAATATCGCCGGGTATAAGGCGGCGCTGGTGGCTGCTGATCTATTTCCCCGGTATTTTCCGATGTTAATGACTGCCGCTGGCAGTATCCCTCCCGCGAAAGTGTTGATATTGGGTGCGGGTGTCGCCGGTCTGCAGGCTATCGCCACGGCCCGGCGGTTAGGCGCCGTCGTGGAGGTATTCGACACGCGGCCGGCCGTGAAAGAGGAAGTGATGAGCCTGGGCGGTAAGTTCATCGAAGTAGAGGGGGCTGCAGATGCCTCGGCGGCTGGTGGCTATGCGGTGCAGCAGTCGGCAGATTTCCAGCAGCGGCAGAAGGACAAGATCGCATCGAGCATCGCGCGTGCGGATGTCGTTATCACTACGGCGCAGATACCGGGCCGCAAGGCGCCGGTGTTGGTGACTGCCGCAATGATCGGGGCGATGAAGCCGGGATCTGTCATTATCGATCTGGCTGCGGCGACGGGTGGAAATACGGAATTGACTAAAGACAGGGAGACGGTGGTGCATGGTGGCGTGACGATCGTGGGCAATTCGGCCCTGGCTGCGTGCATGCCTTATGATGCGAGTAAATTATATGGTAGGAATGTGTTGAATTTTCTCCAGTTGATCATTGATAAGGACGGGGGCCTTGCCCTGAATTTTGCAGATGATCTGGTGAAAGGGTGTTGTATCACGCATGACGGGCAGGTGGTGAACGAACGGCTAAAATGATTCATTATGGATAAGTTGTTGACCTGGATCGGGGATCATCAGCAGATGATCTACATTGTTATTCTGATGATTTTTTTGGGAATCGAAGTGATCGGGCGTGTGCCTTCTGTGCTGCACACGCCGCTGATGAGCGGGGCCAATGCTATCCATGGCGTGGTGCTGATCGGCGCCATCATTGTGCTGGGCAGGGCGGCGAGTGACAACTATATCGCTCTGGCTATTGGGTTCCTGGCGGTGATACTGGGCACGTTGAATGTAGTGGGAGGATTTGTCGTGACAGACAGGATGCTGGAAATGTTTAAAAAGAAACGATAAATGGGAATTGATCTTCTTGCGATCTGTTACCTGATAGCGTCCGTGACGTTCATCCTAGGGCTGAAGATGTTGTCCGACCCTGCCACTGCCCGGAGGGGCAATCTTATCGCGGGCGGCGGGATGACGGTGGCGATTTTCGGGACGATCTTTCTCTATCGCGATCATGGGAGGGCTCTGCATAATTTCGGGTGGATCGCGGCGGCGCTGCTGATCGGCGGGACGGCGGGCCTGCTGGCGGCCAAAAAAATAAAGATGACGGCGATGCCGGAGATGGTGAGCCTTTTCAACGGCATGGGTGGGGCATGTGCGGCATTGATTTCGATTTCGGAATTTGGGAGATTGGGAGCGATTGCCGCGGACAGGGGTGAATTGCTGATCATCCTGGCAGGAGTCATTATCGGATCGGTGTCTTTTGCGGGAAGTATGATTGCATGGGGGAAATTGAATGGGAGAATAAAAGATGTGGCCTTCAGGGGACAACATGCGCTGAATTTGTTGATCCTCCTGCTGGTCGTTGTGACAGCGGTCTACCTGGTGGTTGGGCCGCAGGATATGGCAACTATTCTTTTTTACGCCATCGTTGTGATGGCATTGATATATGGCGTATTGTTCGTGCTGCCGATCGGTGGGGCGGACATGCCGGTGGTGATCTCGCTGCTGAACTCCTTTACGGGGGTGGCTGCGGCGTGCGGGGGTTTCCTGTACGATAATAAAGCTATGCTGACGGGGGGTATCCTCGTCGGGGCGGCGGGTACGGTGCTCACGATCCTGATGTGCAAGGCGATGAACCGGTCGCTGAGAAATGTGCTGATCGGCTCGTTCGGGGTGAAGGCGGTGCCGGCGGCCGGCGGTGGAAAGGAGCAGGGGATTTATCGCGAGATCTCGCTGAGCGATGCGGCGATGGTGCTGGCGTATGCCCGCAAAGTGATGATCGTTCCCGGCTATGGGCTGGCCGTGGCGCAGGCGCAGCATGCCTGTCACGAATTGGAAAAACTGCTGACAGAAAAAGGGGTGGAGGTGAAATATGCTATCCATCCTGTGGCAGGACGGATGCCCGGCCATATGAACGTGCTGCTGGCGGAGGCGGACGTCAGCTATGATAACCTATTGGAGCTTGAGCAGGCCAATGAAGAATTTCCTACTACGGATGTGGTCGTCGTGCTTGGCGCGAATGATGTGGTCAACCCGGCGGCGAAGAGCGATCCGTCGTCACCGATCTATGGGATGCCTATATTGGATGTGGAATTGGCGAAGGCCTGTATCGTTAATAAGCGATCGATGAAGCCCGGGTATGCAGGGATCGAGAACGATCTTTTCTTCCGGCCGAAGACGTCGATGTTGTTCGGGGATGCAAAGAAGGTGCTGCAGGATTTGATCGGAGAAATTAAGAATCTGTAATTTTGCGGCTTAAATCGACAATTTATTTTACCAAAAGCATTACTCTCTTCTCTTGAAGGACTTCCTGGGTTTGACCGCGAGGCGTTTGAAAGCGTGCATGCGGCGGGGCCGCAGGTGACTTCTATCCGGGTGAACCCGGGAAAGGTGGGGGATCGCGCCGAGGGTGCGGGCTTGCCGTTGGGGGTGGGCGGCGGCGGCGTTTGGACTGTGGCGGGTGCAGAGCAGGTGCCGTGGTCGTCTTTCGGGTATTATCTTCCGGAGCGGCCGTCCTTTACTTTCGACCCGTCATTCCATGCGGGCACTTACTATGTACAGGAGGCTTCGAGCATGTTCCTGGAACAGGCGCTGCGACAGACCACAGATCTTTCGCGCTCTTTGCGGGTACTGGACCTTTGCGGGGCCCCGGGCGGGAAATCCACGCTGCTGCAATCCCTGCTATTGCCCGGTAGCCTGCTGGTCAGCAATGAGGTGATCCGGAACCGGGTACATATACTGGAAGAGAATATGGTCAAATGGGGCGGCGCCAATACGGTCATTACGAGCAATGATCCGGCTGATTTTAGCCGGCTGGAGAACTATTTCGATGTGATGGTAGTGGATGCCCCCTGTAGCGGCAGTGGTCTTTTTCGCCGGGAACCGGACCTGGTGACGGAATGGAGTTCCGGGAATGTGCAACTATGCCATCAACGGCAACAGCGTATCCTGGCCGACTGCTGGCCGGCGCTTCGCCAGGATGGCCTGCTGATCTATTCCACCTGCTCGTACTCGCGGGAAGAGAATGAAGATATCCTCGACTGGATCGTGGAAGACCTGGGGGCGACGACTTGCCGGCTGGAAACGCCGCCGGACTGGGGGATCGTGGAGACTACCGGGCGATCCGGCGCCTACGGGTATCGCTTTTACCCCGACAGGGTGAAGGGGGAAGGGCTCTTTATAGCTTGCCTGCGGAAGAACGACGGCGCAGCGTTTACAGCTCCCCGTAAAAAGGGGATGTTGGAAAGACTGGCGAAGAAGGATGAAGAAAGGATCGGGGCATGGGTAAGGCCGGAGGCTTCCTTGTTTTACTTCCATCACCAGGAACTGATCTATGGGCTGCCCGCGGGGCTGGATGCGGAGCTGCCTGTGTTGCAATCGAGTCTGTACTTAAAACGGGCAGGGGTACCATTGGGGAAACTATCGGTAAAGGAATTTATTCCTGAACATGACCTGGCGTTGAGTACACTGATCAGCCCGGCGTTGCCGGCGCTTTCTTTGTCAAGGGATGAGGCTCTGCGATATCTGCGGAAGGATGAGTGGCGGCCGGCCATTACACAGCGGGGATGGATGCTGGTGCAGTATGGAGGTCACAACCTGGGCTGGATCAAGGCGTTGCCGGGCAGGATCAATAATTATTACCCGAAAGAATGGCGGATACTCAGGCGGGAGTCTTAAAAATTCCGCATCTTTGTTGCTGGCTTGATTAAAAAATTATGCTATGCG
>Ga0302325_10002908_pt1 | contig 41024 bp, 34 predicted proteins | sample Palsa_T0_2_FD_201948 | JGI IMG/M metagenome (GOLD analysis project Ga0302325, IMG submission 201948) | Peat permafrost microbial communities from Stordalen Mire near Abisko, Sweden - Palsa_T0_2 | ecosystem: Environmental > Terrestrial > Soil > Palsa > Peat permafrost | place: Sweden: Abisko...
GCGGCTTAGTCGCAGCGTTATTCAAACGTCAACTCACTGCGGGCCAGATCGGCACCAACGGTTTGCCTCCGCAGTGAACAAGATTTCTCGGACGGACTCCTAGCGCCCCTGCAAAGCATAGACACAGCTTTCCCATCCACCGCTTGCTCGGCCATAGCACCGTTATTCCTATGCCTGCAAAAGTCATGACCAAACCGAGAAGTCCGATCCGCTGATCCCATGATGGCATACAGCTATTGTGGCACATGCCAAACCGCATCGGCAGACGCCATCTCGCGGGGGCGGGTCCTCCGATCCCCCGTCCGAATCTTCGGTACCGGAGGCGTGGGCGGATTTTTCAAATAGACCCACTACCGAATCCACCGGTGACGCCACGCGCCGCCTGCAATGAGACCTAAGGCAGCGCAGCCAGGTTCCGGGCCGTCGATTTGTGGCAAGAATTAGCGAGATTTCTGGGGCCGCAAGCGCACCAATTATCCGAGGAGGCTGAAGAGTCATGGCTTTTCCAGTAGCAGATGTTTCGGAAATACCGGAAAGCGTGGAGATCTACGCAGAGACTGCGGCCGATATCGAGTTGACACTTCGTACGAGAGCGCAAGTGTTTCCGGCCGCGCGAGTGGCTGCGGCATTCAGCGGTCAGGGCCTTCAGCCGGCCCACATGGAGAGCACCGATCTGCGCACGCGGATGTACACGGTCACGATCTATGAGCCACCCGAAGACCTAACGTATGCCGTGCAAGAAATGCTGAAGGACACGGACGTTGAAATCGCCGACATGAAAGCATATTTTCGAAAGTTGGCGAAGTGGGAGCATGTCCTTGGGACAATGAGTCTTTCGGAGGAGGACAGGAGACTTCTGCGGATAGGATGGGCCGAAATGCTTTCGAGGACTCAGAAATGAGTTTGGCCCGTCCGCCTTGCCGTTAATTGAGGAGGCGCCGGTTGGCCAGCACGGTCGGTGGCACCTCTAAAAGGGATAATGCCTTGGGTGGCACCGGCTCCACCGCCAGGAGGAATGATAGGCGGTACCCCCGCCAGCGGCTAACGGCGCTCGGATCGCGTCTCGGTTGCTATCAAGACCGCCGCGCTCAGGGAACTGGCGAGCGCCAGCCCCACCGCCACCCATAACATCCTTAGATAGCCGGCTCTTCTCCCGCGCAAAGCGATTCAGCCGCGCGGACCGTGCGCGATACGCCGCACGCGCCGGCGGCCGTGCCCCCTCCACGATCACCACCGGCAGCCCCGCCGCTCGACGTGGCCCATCGCGAGCGCCGCGGCCCGTTCCGGCGCCGGCCGCCCGTTGTGCGTCGCCGCGACCGCCGGCGCGGATGGGGATGCGCGGCGTGGAGGGCAATGCTGTCATGACGTACACGCTGTCGAGCGGCGGAGGCAGACCCTCGCGTCACGTCCAGCAACGTCGCCACGCGGCCACTTCGCTGGCACGCCGACGCGCCGCGGTGTATGCCATAAGGCGCATCCCGCCGCGCGACGCCAGCCGCCCGTGGTCCGTCGCCGCGACCGCCGGCGTGCGGATGGGCGACGCGCGCCGGGTGGAAGGCGTCCGCGTTTTTTCACCATCGTTCCCGCGCGCACGCCGCGCGACGCCATGACCGCGCCCGAGCGAATGGCGCTGGAGGCGTGCGAGCCGTAGGCCGCGCGCGACACGCCGCCCGCACGACAGCCGTGCCGCGTCCACGAGGCACCATCGGCCTTCGCGCCAATCGCCGCGGCCCAGCGTGAGCGCCGCGGCCTCGGACCGGCGCAGCCCCCAGCCCAAGGGCATGGCGGGCGCTTCGCGCAGCCTGATGCCGCCGGCCGGTTCCCGCGATCGGCGACGAGGCGAGACCGGGGCCTCAGCTCCGCGAGGGCGCTCGCTGCTCGCAGCGATGACCACGCCCGAGCGACTGACGCCGGAGGCGCGAGCGTTAGGCCGCGGGTGATACGCCGCCGCACTGGCAGGCGTGCCCCTTCCACGATGCGTCACCGGGCATCCCGCCACTCGACGGGGCTCATCGTGAGCGCCGCCACCTCGGACCGGCGCCCGCCGCCGGCCGTCCGTCGCTGCGACCGGCCGCGTGCGGATGGGCGACGCGATGGGCGACGAGATCTCCCGCGTCGGCGGGCGTGCGCCTTCCACGACGCACCACGCGCCATCCCGCCACCGGACGCGGCCCATCGTGCGCGCCGCCTCGCACCGGTGCAGCCCGCAGCCCACGAGCATGGCGGGCGCTTCGCGCGGCGTGATGCCGGCGGCCAGTTCCGGCGCCAGCCGCGTTGTCCGGCGTCGCGACCGACGGCGGGCGCTTGGGGAGGCGCGCCGCGCGGGAGGCGCCCGCATTCCCCGCCATCGTTCCGGCGCGCCCGCCGCGCGACGCGGCGACCACGCCCGAGCGCTTGGCGCTGGAGGTGTGCGCGTAGGCCGCCCGCGAAACGCCGCCCCCACCGGCGGGCCGTGCCCCTTCCGCGATGCACCACCGCCCCTCACGCCGCTCGACGCGGCCCATCGCGAGCGCCCCGGCCTCGGACCGGCGCGGCCCGCAGCCCAGGAGCAGGGCTGGCCCTTCGCGCAGCCTGATAGCGACGGCCCGTTTCCGGCGCTAACAGCCCGTTGTCCGACGCCGCGACCGCCTCAGCGGGCGGATGGCCGACGGGAATGGGCGACGAGCGCCAGGGCCTGCATCCGCCACGAGGGCTGCCCGCCGCGCGAAAGCGATGACCACGCCCGAGCGACTGGCGCTGGGGGCGTGTGAGCGGCAGGCCGCGGATCACGCCGCCCGCACTGTCGGCCGTGCCCCTTCCACTATGCCCCGCCAGGCCGTCCCGCCGCTCGACGTGGCCCATCGGGAGCGCCGCCGCCCGGCAGGGCCGGGCGCTTCGCGCGGCGTGATGCCCGGCGCGTTTGAAATCAGCCTGCCGCATTGCCCACCCAGTAGCGTTTGCTGCGGGACATCACGGCGCGCATTCTCAGGGGGGACCGGTCTCAGAATTCTGGGTGGGTACGCTCGGAGGTATCGGGGCCATAGCGTGGATATAGAGGATTTCAGAACTCTGACCCTGGCTCTACATTGCGGATTCTCTTTTGAACATCTTCGATCATCCCGACCGCGTGACCCCGGGCAATGCGCCAGATCGCGAACCCGAACACGATAGGTGCGACGGCCGTCAGGATCGCGGCCTTCCAGCCGAACAGGACACCGGCAGCAACGACGATAGCGATCTGAATGAAACCGCTCCACCGGAACATCAACCACTGTATCCAAGGTGGTCCGCCGAAAAGATATCGGTACGTCCCAAGATTTCGCAAACGATCAAAGCCCGAAAGCAGCTCCACATTCTTGCCCACAATCTGCACGTAGGTAGTGGTTAGCAGAACCGCCGCCAAGCATAGCCCTCTCCAGTCCGTTAACAAATGGACGGCTCCTTCCCGTCGGTCTCATCAGCTTCCGAACCGCCCGAACAACGGCAGCGCTGGTTGAACGTTGATAGCGAACTTCTTATCGCCGCCTCGCCGGGCCCCCGTCTGGGCGCCACAACTTTGGTCTGTCACCCTTTTATATCAGACTCATAGTGTGTAGAACCTCATAGTGTTCATACGGCACTATGACCTCAGGTGCGAACCCCAGACCCGCGCGCATCATTTGGCAAGCGCGTCCGCGAATTGCGGATGGAGCGCAGCCTTTCTCAGGAGCGCCTCGCAGAGCTGTCGGACCTGCACCGAAACTATATCGGAGGAGTCGAGCGGGGCGAACGCAACATCGGCTTGCTCAACATCGTCCGACTGGCTCATGCCCTTCGGGTGAAGCCAATGCAACTGATGGAGCCTATTCCGTGATTTGAAGCCCTCGTGTCCGCCGTCGCGACCGCCAGGCGGGCGGATGGGGATGCGCGCGGCGCAGGGAGGGCGCACGCATTTCCCACCATCGTTCCGGCGCGCCGTCGCTCGGTGCGATGATCACGCCGAGCGCCTGGCGCTGGAACGTATGCGTCCGTTGGCCGCGCCCATCGCGATTCGCCGCGTCGTCGGACCGGCGCAGCGCGCAGCACAGGAGCATGGGTGGCGCTTCGCGCAGCCTGATGCCGGCGGCCGGTTCCCGCGCCCGCCAACCGTGGTCCGTCGCCGCGCCGACGCGCGCCTGCGCGCCAGTCGCGCATTTGCTCGGTCGCTTCCGGATGCCCGAAGTCCGCGGCATCGCGTTGCCAATAACGCGCTTCGCGCAGGCCGATGGCAGGCGGCCCGTTCCGGCGCCAGTAGCCCCGTTGTCCGCGGCGCGAGCGCCGGCGCGCGGATGGGCGACACGCTGACGATGATGCAGGGCGAACCCGAGGGCACGTTCACCGCCCACAAGCCCGCCGTCACGCTGGCGTTTGCCGGTTGGGGAGGCGGCGTGCCTGGCGCCGTTTGCTCTCTGGACGTGGCCCTTTCCAGTGCGGGTTTGGTAGCAACGCTGGTAGCAACCTGGGTATCAAGCAGGCTCTCTCTATGGACGCACTGAGACGACACTGGCCCTAAGCTATTGATTCATAGACACAGTGGAACGCCAGAGACGGAATGCCTACGAACTTCGAACCAGTAGGCCGGGGGTTCGAGTCCCTCCGGGCGCACCACCAAACAGCTCAATAGATCAACCGGCCTTCCGCACCACGTCCTCGACCGCCTCTGGATGTTTCGCGATCACAGCCAGCAGCACACGGGTGGGCGCGTCAGGGTGCGACCTGCCCTGTTCCCAGTTCCTCAGCGTAGCCGGTGGGAAGCCGAATTTGGTCGCGAATTGCGCCTGGCTGAGCCGCATCTTCAGCCGGACCTTTCGTACATCGACCTCCGGCACGTGCACCAGGGTCACGCGCACGTTGTCGTTTTCCCCCCTGGTCCACGCGATCGCCTCCTTCAATCCTTGGATAATGCTCTCGCCAACGGTCTGGGATTTCCGTGCGCGCGTCGCCTTCTTCATGGCGGATCTAGCGGTCGCTTTCATAATCGTATCGGACCTCCTATGCCTTTCCCGGATACCCGGCTACCAGTGCCGGAACTAGCCGCTTCATGGCGTTCCGCGCGGCCTTGCTGAGGTTCGCTTTTCGGTTCTTCGCGTATACGGATATCAGGAACACGGGCAGGCGCTCGTTGTGGTAGTAGTAGATCACTCGCGCGCCGCCTCGCTTGCCCGTTCCCTGAAGCGCCAGCGCATCTTCCGAACTCGCCAGTCTCCGGGATGATCTCGCCCGCCTCCGGATTCGCTCCGACGAATGTCCACCAGCTCCGGAGCACATGCCATGTAATCCCACTATACGCAGCTACAGCTTCACATCGAACGACAACTCTTCGATGGTGCGGTCCAGTTCGGCCTGCGCACTGTCCTTCTTGGCTTCCAGTTGCGCCATTTCCCGGCGTAAGGTTTCAAGGCGTGTTTCCTGCGTGTCGAGCTGCTGCACGTAGCGTTGTACCAGCGCCTTCTCCTCGGGGCTGCCCTTGAGCGCCTTCATGTTCTCGCGCAGCCGCTGCTGATCGTCGTAGATTTTCCCGGCTTCCGCGTCGCGGGCCTGCGCCTGCTCCTCCAGGCCGTTGATAGCGTCCTTCTGCGCCAGGACCTTTCGCAGCGCCTCCTCCACGCTCTTGTCGATGGACCGCTGCTGCACAAAGGCGGCGATCAGCTTGTCGTTAATGTCTGAAATCGTGTAGCTGGCAAGCACGGGCCGCGCTTCCTCGACTACCAGCGCCGCGGTTTGCTTCGCGCCTACCTCCAGGCGAAAACGCATCCACGCGGCGGTTGTTTCGAGCGGCTGCGCCGTGCTGCGCAACTGGTAACCCGAACGCACGGGATGTTCCACGATGACTGTGCGAGGCGAGCTATCTTCATTGCGGAAGGTGTAGGTCTTCTTCTCCCGGACCTCGCTTTCGTGTGTCATCACGCCGCGGTGCACACGGACGCGCGTCACCCGCTGTTGTTCGCTGCCCAGCTTGGAACTGACGTTCAATGCCAGATCCGTGGCATACGACACCAGTCTCTTCTCGTCCGGGCGAATCGGATCGAAAATGCCTTCGCCCGCGAAAGTCTCTTCTTCCAGCACGCTGAAGCTACCGCCATCCAGCGTGAGGCCGCTCGAATTCGTAATCCACAGCGCGCGTTGCGGACGCCTGACGCCGGCCTGCTCGTTCCAGACGGAAACCTTCTCGGCCTCGATGGCGGATTGAACCACGGGAACCAGCGCGGACCGGTTCTTTTGAATGCTGATGGGCGCCTTCAATTTGTATTCGAAGAGGTCGCCCAATTCCTGCCCGCGCGCGGCAGCCTCCAAATTGGCGCGCGGGTTATACACGCCGCCACCGAAGCCGCCTCCCATTCCCGGCCCGAAGCCTCCGCCACTGCCCGCGCCAACGCCTCCGCCTCGCCCACCCAGCGCCGCCCCGCTGCCCAACGACCGGCTGGACACCTTCGACATCTGGGCGTTTGCCGTTTGCATAGGGGGCGCCGCGGCCGCTACTTCCACGGACGTTGTGACCGACCCAACCTGCAGCCGCACATCCTGAGCGCCGAGCTGGTTCGCGGAAGCCATGATGCCGGAGACAATCGCGGTCTGGAACCCCTGGGATGCCACCTCCAACCGAATCGCGCCATCGGGCAACGACTGCAGCTCGTAAATTCCCGCGGGATTCGTGCTGGTTTCGCCCACCAGCACGGAGTTGGCGCTGAAAGCTTTGACGCTGGCGCCGGCAACCGGCGCTCCGCTCGGATCGCTGACCGTACCGGTGAGGCGGGCGCCGCCGGGAATCAGCGTGGCCTCATAGGTTTGCGGCGCGGTCGACACGGATTCGGGCAGCGGGATCACAGGCCGCTGCGTATAATAAGGCTGCGACAGATTCTGAATAAACGACTGCGGCGCGCCGGCCACCAGCGAAAGGTCCACGTTCTCCCAGTCCTGCCCTACCGTGTTATCCACGATTGCCCACCCCTGCAGCAACGGCTTTGCGCCGCTCTTCGAGTCCAGGACAATGCGGTACGTGGTCTTCCAGACGGGTGCTTCGCTAATGTAACTGACGAATAGGTTCCGGTCACCGGAGCCCGCCGTCGAAATCACCATCTTACGTGTGTCCGGTTCTCTCGCCGAAGAAACTAGATCGAGAAAGCGCTCGACTTTGCCCGTCAGCCCGCGGTCCAGCAGCCGGACTGAGAAGGCCGGCGAAATCTCGGTCGTATGCAATTCGCCGCCGTCCGTGATCAGGGAAAGATAATCGATCTCCAGCGTTGTGCCGCCGGAGATGCGCGTTTTACGTTCGACGCTGAGCAGCCTGCCGGTAATCGTGGTGGACCCGTTGCGTACCTCCAGCCGCGCTCCCCGCAAGGCGCCGAGAAACTCCGCGAGCGAAGTTTTGTCGCCGGTGGGAATCCGCAGGTCGCCCAGTTGCCTCTCGACCGGCGCAGCCGATCCGTATGCCACGCCCGTAATGCGTCCGCCGTTGAGGTCCAGAACGGTGAGTGACTTCAGCACGTCGTTGAGCTGCCCGGAAGTGAAGGAGACGGTGACATCCTGATTGCCGCGCACGCGGCCCAGGTGTTCGAAGTAACCGATGCCGTTCTTATATAGAACAACGCGCTTGATGGGCAAGTTGCCGGAGTTATCGGCTGGCCGATCCTGGGATTGAACCCACAGCGGCAAGAGTAAGGCGAGAAGAGGCGATTGCAGACGCAGGCGCATGCGCGATCTCCTTTCGTAGCGGATGATAAGCACTGACGCGCAACCTATGCGGATAGTTTCTCCAAATCGGCGGGATCGCCGAAGCGGAATCCTCGCAGGCTCGGATCGATGGAGCGCAGCAGGCCGGTGAGCACGCCCCCGGGGCCCACTTCGACGAACCGCTGCACGCCCTGCGCCGCCAGATACCGGATGGATTCCGCCCAGCGCACCGGGTTGGGCACTTGCTGGTACAAACCCTGCCGCGCCTCCGCGCCCGTGCGCACTTCTTGCGCCTGCCAGTTGTTCACCAGCGGGAAATTCAGATCGGAAAAATTAGTGGCATTCAAATCGGCGGCCAGGCGCTCCTGGGCCGGTTTCATCAGCGCGCAATGGAACGGCGCGCTCACCTGCAGCAGAATGGCGCGGCGTGCGCCCGCGGTTTTGGCCAGTTCGATGGCGCGATTCACCGCACCGGAGTCTCCGGCGATGACCACCTGGTCCGGCGCGTTCAGATTCGCCGCGCTCACCACTTCTCCTTGTGCGGCCTGTTGCAGAATGCCGTCCAGCGCGCCATCGGGCAGACGTAGCAGCGCGGCCATCGCACCCACGCCGGACGGCACGGCTTCCTGCATGTACCGGCCGCGCTGGCGGACCAGCCGCACGGCGTCCGCGAATTGCAGGCTACCCGCCGCCACCAGCGCGGAGTATTCTCCCAAACTGTGGCCGGCCACGTAGTCCGGCGCCAAGCCGCGTTCCGCCAGTACGCGACAGGCGGCTGTCGAAACGGTGAGCAGCGCGGGCTGCGTATTCTCCGTCAGCTTAAGCGCGTCTTCCGGCCCCTCGAAACACATCGCCGAGAGCGGGAATCCCAGCGCGCTGTCGGCTTCTTCGAAAACTCCGCGCGCCACCGCGTACTGTGCGGCAAGGCCCTTGCCCATGCCGGCGAATTGCGATCCCTGTCCGGGAAAAAGGAAGGCGGTTTTGGGTGTCAAAGGCGATTATAACCGCGTGGCCGCACAGCCGCGCTCGCGCTACCGAGGCCGCGCCCGTAACGGAGCGACTCTCGCCAGCGCTCCGATGGTCTTTCGAAGTAACAGCAGCCGGGTCAGTGAACCTCTTGGGCTCCGCGCGGCATGGTCACACGACTCTTCGGCCCTGAATCAAACGGAGCACCAGAACGACCAGCGCGACGACCAGAAGAATGTGGATGAACCCGTAAAACGTATACGACGTCACCATGCCCAACAGCCAGAGGATCAACAACACGACGAAGATTGTCCACAACATGCGATTGCCACCTTTCTGGAAACGACTTGCAAATCATTCACGACATCCGAGGCGAGTTTGGACTTGAGCTGCGCCGTGATTTCCAGATCGTCCACCTGACCTTCGGGCGATTCATTGGTTCTGCAACCCGAGAGCAGCGCGATGAGCGGCAACAGCAAAAACAGCCTCATAGCATCCCGGTTGTGTCAGTAGCATCTTGGCCGCCAATGCGAAAATAAAAACAGATCGGGCTTTGGGAGATAGTAAGGCGGTTCTCATTGCGGCGATGCGCGCGCTGCCGGCGAGCAAGCCAATCAGCGCAGCAGCCGGGCGCCGTTGGGAGCTTGCTGGTCGATGCCGACTACATCCACAAAAGAAGTGAGGTTGCGGGCGGCTTTGTCCACGTCCTCGCCTTCCTGCAGCACGATCTCGTGCTCGATCCAGTTGGATAGCGGGATGTTGCGGAAGAAGATGCGCTCCTGCAGCACCAGCGCCTTGCGGTTCTGGAACAGCAGCTTATTGTCTTTCACGTAGTGCCGCTGCTCGACGTGCACGTCGGCCAGGAATTCGTCCAGAGCCTCGCGCCGGGCGGAGTCTTTGGCGCCGCGCAGAGCCTGTTCGAGCGCATTCTTCTCGGCTTCCAACGTGCCGCGCGCCTGGGCCATGGCTTCCCGCTCACGGGCCAGCGCGACTTCCATGCGAGACTGCATGATGTAGAACGCCAGCAGGCCGGAGCCGACCGCCACGAAGCCGGGCAGCAGTATCCAAAGAATAGCGTCCATTAGCCTTATGATAGCGGAAACCGGCCCCGCGTGGGGGCGCTTTGGGCTATTCCTGTTGACTTCCGTCAACTCTCTGGCCGGCCAGAAGATATCTGAGGATACCGAACTGAAAAGAACCCAGGGCGCCGAAAATGGCGGCGATCCGCGCGCGCAGACCGCTCCAAAAGCCGCGGTATTTGCCAATCCAGGCCGCCGCGCCCTGCTTGCGGTCGGCTTTGCGCAGGGTGGAATCTTCGGCGCGTCCCTCGTGGCGGGCGCGCGCCTGCGGGCACAGCAGGATTTTCTTGCCGGCGCGGCGGATTTGGAAGCATAAGTCGGCATCGCTGCCAAATTGTCCATAGCGCTCGTCGATCTGGCGAATGGCGGTGAAGAAGAACCGGCGCATCATGAGCGCCGCGCCGCGCGGGTAATCGACCGGCATGGGGTCGGCTCCCGGCTCGGCGGGGCGCCAGGCATCGTCCGGCGGAAAATGTCCCAATTGCGGGGCGGGGCGGTCCGCGGCGTCTACCAGGAGCGGACAGACGGCTCCGGCGTCCGGTTGCGAATCCAGCAGCTCGCCCAGGAGCCGCGCGGTTTCGGGGAAGACCTCGGTATCTTCATGCAGGAAGAATATGTACTCGCCTTCGGAGCCGCGGACTCCCAGATTGAGGGCCTTGGTCAAGCCGAAATTGCGCGGAATGCGGATGAACCGCGCGTGGGGGAATTCGCTTTCGATCTGCTGGCTGCCGTCGGTGGACCCGTTGTCCACCACCACGATTTCAAGCGTCTCGCGCGCTTCGGACCGCTCCAGCGCTTCGAGCGCGCGCCGTAACAGGGCTCTTCGATTGTAGGAAACCACCAGGGCCGATACCTTGGGGGGCTTCGGCGGCTGGCCGGAAGGTTGGGCCACTTTCAGCAGCTTAACACGGGGAAAAGAATGGAACCGCCGATGGACGCAGATGCACGCAGATAAAGATTCTGCCGTGAGTCGTGCCATTGGCGGTCCTGCCGCCAGTTTCTGGTCGATCATGAAATGGCCAACACCCGCAAAGCGTTGGAGCGCGTGCCGGAGGAGAAGTTCGGCTGGAAGCCGCACGAAAAATCCATGACCCTGGGCCGCCTGGCCACGCATGTGGCCGAGCTGACTGGGTGGATTCCGACCACTCTCGAAACGGAGTCGCTGGACTTTGCGCCGCCCGGCGCGCCTCCCTATCGGCCCAAGACCGCGGGTTCGCGGGCTGAACTCCTGGACACGTTCGACAAGAACGTCGCGGCGGCGCGCTCCGCCATCCCCGGGGCTGGCGGTGCGCAATGGATGGTTCCGTGGATCCTGCTCAACGGCGGCAAAACGATGTTTTCGTTGCCGCGTATCGCCGTGTTGCGCGGCATGGCGATGAACCACATAATCCATCACCGCGGCCAGCTCGCGGTTTATCTGCGGCTTAACGACGTACCCGTACCGGCGCTATACGGGCCTTCGGCCGACGAGCCGCAATGACCAACCGGCTTAACATTTGCTTAGCATCCGCCGCCGGTATCCAGTGTTATGATAGTTGAAATAGAGGGCTAGGCGCGTGGACTCCAACAGACCTAAGAAAATCCGTTCCCTGATATTTGTGCCGCTGATGATCCTGCTGGGCGGTTTGCTGGCCGGCCTCTGGGGGCCGGACGTCGCGCGTACCGCGACGGGACAATCGGAAGGCGATCTGCGCGGCAACGTGAAATCCTTCGCCTCGGCATACGCGCTCATCGAAGAAAATTTCGCGGACGCCATCGCGCCGGACAAGGCTATATACCAGGGCGCCATTCCGGGCATGCTGGCCACGCTCGACCCGCACTCCAACTTCCTCGATCCCGAAGAGTACCGCCAACTGCAGGAAAAACAGCGCGGGCAGTATTACGGCGTGGGCATGGAAGTAATGATGGACGGGCCGCACGTGGCGGTAGTGCAGGCGTTTCCGGATTCGCCGGCCGGGCGCGCCGGGCTACGGCGCGGAGACGTAATCGCCGCGGTGGACGGCCACGACGTGGAAGGCGAGAATTCCGCCGCGGTCGCGGACCGCTTGAAGGGGCCGCGCGGCACGCTGGTGAAAGTAGGGGTGCGCCGCTATGGCGCCCCGAAGACGATTTCCTTTATGGTGACGCGCGGCGAAATATCGCCCAGCGTGGTGGACGCCTTCTGGGTGCGGCCGGGGATCGCTTGCGTAACCATTCAGACTTTCGAAGCCCAGAGCGCCAGCCGCGACATGGAAGAAGACCTGCGGCGTTTGGGCGAGGACAACGTGAACGGGCTGATTCTGGACCTGCGCGAGAATCGCGGCGGATTGGTCACCGAAGCCGTGGAGGTAGCCGGGCATTTCCTGCGCAAGGACCAGACGGTGGTCTCGCATCGCGGCCGGTCCGAGCCGGAGCAGGTGTTCCGCGCGAAAACCGGCAATCATGGCCGGCAATATCCGGTGGTGGTACTGGTGGACCGCAATACGGCTTCCGCTTCGGAAATCGTAGCGGGAGCCCTGCAGGATCACGACCGGGCCTGGGTAATGGGCGAAAACACTTTCGGCAAGGGCCTGGTGCAGGCGCAATTTCCGCTGTCGGAAGACGCGATGCTGCTGCTGACGATTGCGCGCTATTACACGCCCAGCGGCCGGCTCATCCAACGCGACTATTCGCACCGCTCGTTTTTCGATTACTACTATCACAACCGGCAGGAAGACGCGCAGAACTCGAACGACGTGAAGATGACGGACAGCGGGCGCACGGTATACGGCGGGGGTGGCATCACGCCGGATGAGAAATTTCCCCCGCAACCGCTCAACGCCTTCCAGCGGCGCGTGGCCTTCCCCTGGCCTGGCGAGTTCTTTCATTTCGGCTCGGTGTATTTTGGCGCGGAGCAGCCGCACCTGCCGCAGGGCTGGTCGCCGGACGACGCCGTGGTGCAGCGGTTCTTCGACTATCTGCGGCAGCAGGGCTTGATTTTCACGGACGCGGAAATCGCCCAGAATCGCGCCTGGGTGGAGGAACGGATCAAGAGCGAGTTTTACGCGCGCGCGTTCGACAAGCGCTCGGCCGACCACTTGGATTCGGCCAACGATACCGAAGTGCGGCAGGCGGTGGATAGTCTTCCGCGCGCGCACGCTTTGCTGGAACAGGTGAAGCGCGCCATGATGCGGCGCACCGCCGGTTAGGTGGGGCAGGCGCTTTCGCCTGCCGGTCCCATTATTGCTCCAACGTGAAATTCACTTCGACCTGCGTGACCACCTCTACGGCCTCACCGTTCAAGAAAGTCGGCTGATAGACCCATTGCTTCACCGCGTCCATCGCGGGCTGCACCAGCAGGGGATGCCCGCTGACGACCGTGAGGTTCTCAACCGTTCCGTCTTTTCCGATGATGGCGTTCAAACGCACTACGCCGGAAATGCGCGCCTGCAAGGCCAGCGGAGGATAAACCGGCGCGGCCCGCTGCACCAGCTTGGCCTTTTGCACGGCACTCCCTATGCGAATCCGCTGCGGAGTTGCGCCAGGTGGCGGCAGAGATCCGGATAGAACCCCGGACCGAGGGTCCATCCCACGTTGCGGAGCGCTCTCACCATGAGGCGTGCTGGCGTGGGCCGCCTGCATCATCTGCTCGATCTGTGTTTCCGGCACGCTCAACGAAACCTTGGTAACCAGCCCATCAACCGTCACGTTCAGGCTCTGCAACAGCGTGCCAGCCTGCATATACGTATCCTTGACAAACAGGTCCGCCGTACCGGCCAACGAGCGGAGCGTACCCGCGAGCGCCGCGGCATCCTGGTCCGTCGTGGAGACCGCCTGCAAACTCACCACCACGTTGGCCCCCAGCTTCACGCCGCCGCTGGCCTGCTGGACCTTGCCGCCCATTGCGGACAGACCCGGTTGCAACTGGGCAGGCGGAACCATCGAGATTGAACCAGGCATCTTCGGTGGTACTGAGCTCGTTCACCTGCACCGCCAGGGCGGAGCTGATGACCGTGGGGGACGATTTGCGGTCGATGGCGGCGCGCACGCCGGCAACATCTCCGACAATCGCCAGGGTAGAGTCCGGAAAAGCAAAGGCTCCCTGCTTGTTCTCTATAATCGAGACGCCCTTATATGTTTCGATGGTCGCACCGCCGGAGCCCGACGCCTCCAGAATCTTGGGGACATCGAACGCGCCGCGCACCAGGATGATGCTCGAGCTGGCGCCTCCCGCCTGCCCGTTCGCAGAAACCAGGAGTTCCCGCAGGTCCCGGCGCGGATCGAAACCCGCGGCCTCCAGCAGTTTTTCCATACTGGCGTCGGGCAGTTGGCCGGTTTGCGCCAGAGAATACTGGCCGAGCGGCGAAAGCCTGACCTGCTCGAAGTTGACTCCGGCCATCACCTGGGAATCCGGCAGGGCCAGACTGAGTAGTCCGGGATCGGCGGCGAACAACGAGCCGGCCAGGACAGTCGCGGCGGAGAACACGAGTAAACGCATGGGGCGCGCCCTTTCCTACCACCTATGTTAACGCAGCCTGGGCGGAGAAGGTTCAAATGCGCAAAATTCGCTTGTGTGCGGCTGTATGATTAAAAGATATATGACAACGGCCGCCAGGGAAACTACCGCTAGCATACTGGAAGAAAAAATCGCTTCGCACCGCGCGCGCGTGGGAATCGTGGGGCTCGGTTATGTGGGATTGCCCCTGGCCGTGGAGTTCGCCAAGGCCGGCTTCTCCGTGACCGGCATCGATCTGGACGCCGGTAAGACCGGGCGCGTGAATGCGGGCGATTCGTATGTGGGCGACATTCCCAGCGCCGTGTTATCCAAGTTGGTCCAGGCGGGCAAGCTGCGCGCCACCACCGATTTCGGCGCGGTCCGGGACTTGGACACCATCAATATCTGTGTGCCCACGCCCCTGCGCAAGACCAAAGATCCGGATATGAGCTACATCGTGTCCGCCTGCCAGGAAATCCTCGACAATATCCATGCCGGGATGCTCATCATCCTGGAATCGACCACGTATCCCGGCACTACCGAGGAGCTGTTGCTCCCCATGTTCGAAAAGTCGGGCCTGCGCGTGGGGCAGGATTTCTTCCTGTGCTTTTCGCCCGAGCGGGTGGATCCCGGCAATCCGAAGTACCAGACGGCCAACATCCCCAAGGTAGTAGGCGGGTCCACCCCGGCCTGCACTGAAATCGGCCGGCTGTTCTACTCGCAAGCGCTGGCCAGCGTGGTGCCGGTCAGTTCCACACAGGTAGCGGAGATGGTCAAACTGCTCGAAAACACGTTTCGCATGATCAATATCGGGCTGGTCAACGAGATGGCGCTGATGTGCGACCGCATGCACATCAACGTTTGGGAGGTGATTGAGGCGGCCGCCACCAAGCCCTTCGGCTTCATGCCGTTCTATCCCGGCCCGGGCTTGGGTGGCCATTGTATTCCGATTGACCCGTTTTATCTATCCTGGAAGACCAAACAGGCCGGTATCGAGGCCCGCTTCATCGAGCTGGCGGGCTATATCAACGGCCAGATGCCGCACTTCGTGGTGGACAAGATCCAGAACGCGCTCAACGACGCCGGCAAGCCGGTGAAGGGATCGCACATCCACATTTTGGGTGTGGCCTACAAAAAGGATATCGAGGACCTCCGGGAATCTCCTGCACTGGACGTCATGCTGCTGCTGAAGCGGCGCGGCGCCCGGCTTACCTACAGCGATCCGTATGTACCGCGGCTTCAATTGGATGGCGAAGATTTGCACGCCCAGCCCGAAGCCCTGGCGGCGGAAGCCGACTGCGCCGCCATTATCACCGACCACTCATCGTTCGATTACGCACAGATCGCCGCCGGGGCCCGCCTGATCGTGGACACGCGCAACGCGCTAAAAGGTGTGAATTTGGATCACATCGTGCGTTTATAGTAACGCGAAACTATTGACAAACGTCGTAAATTGCGCAGAAGCTGTATTAAGGAGTTGTTAAGGAGTCTTATGCGACCGGCAGGGAGACTAACTATTGGCGTTTTGGCCCTCGCGGCTGGCAGTATCGCCGCCCTGGCCCAATCGGCGGTGATCTCGGCCCGTTCCGGGCTGATCCACTACGTGGAAGGCCAGGTTTACGTGGGCGACCAACTGGTGGAAACCAAATTCGGCGTTTTTCCGGAAGTTAAGGAAAACCAGCAGCTCAGAACCGAAGAAGGACGCGCGGAGGTGCTGTTGACTCCCGGCGTTTTCCTGCGTCTCGGCGAGAACAGTTCGTTCCGCATGATTACCAACCGCCTGGTCGATACCCGCCTGGAGTTCGTCTCGGGCGCCACGGTCGTCGAGGCGGAGGACATCGGGAAAGATAACTCCGTCACGGTGGCCTATCGGGATGCCACTGTGCACCCTATTAAGAAGGGCGTCTACCGGTTCGACTCCGCCGCCGGCGAATTGCGGGTTTACGACGGTCTGGCCGAGGTGACCGCCGGCGACCGAACGGTTGCAGTGAAAGAGGGCCAGTCGATCGCGCTGGATACGCTGGCGGTGCATAGGTTCGACAAGACGGTCACAGATGCCTTGAACCGCTGGAGCGAGCGCCGCGCCGGGTACGTCTCCATGGCCAACGTGGCGGCGGCAAATACGCTGCGCACTTCCCTGTTCAGCGGCGGAAACCCGTTTTTGAGTGGGTGGTATTGGAATTCATTCCTCGGGATGTATAGTTTTGTGCCCGGCGTAGGCGGGATGTTCTACGGCGCTTATGGAAACCCGTTCTTTAGTCCCTTCGACGTGGACATGGCATTCATGCCCGGCTTCTTTTACTACCCCGGTTACTACGGCAACTACTCGAACGGTTACGCCAACGTCTATAACCTGGTGAGCTACAAGAGCGTGCCGGTGCCCTCGCACTCGGGCGGTTCCAGTGGCGCCTCCGGGTCCAGTGGGTCGGCCTCTACGGGTCACGCGCCTTCGCTGGGATCTTTGTTGGGCGGCTCTTCGTCCACTGTAAACGCCGGAAGCTCCGCGCCGATTTCGCGCGGCGGCGGTGCGGGCAGCGGTACGGGCAGCGGCGGGCATCACTAGGCAAGCCGTGGCGCACGCCCTCAGCGTGCCGGGTCGAGACTAGACTAAGACTCGTCTCGACGCCTCTCCACATCCTTCCGAGGTTAGCTAGAATAGGCCTCACGGAGGAAGCATGTTAAAAGGTTTCAAGCAGTTTCTGCTGCGCGGCAATGTCATCGATCTGGCCGTCGCCGTAGTCATCGGCGGCGCATTCGGAGCGGTGGTAACCGCGCTGGTCAAGGACCTTCTCACGCCGTTGATTGCGGCCATCGCCGGCAAGCGGAACTTTGCCGCCATCATCTTCCCGATCAATGGCAGCATTTTTCTGGTCGGCGATTTTGTCAATGCGCTGATCTCGTTTGTCTTAATCGCCGCCGCCGTCTACTTCTTCGTAGTCGTGCCGGTTAACGCCATAATGGCGCGCGCGCGGCGCGGCCAGGCGCCGCCCGACCCCACCACCAAGCAGTGTCCGGAATGCCTGAGCACCATTCCCATTCAAGCGCGGCGCTGCGCGTTTTGCACGTCTGTAGTCAGCCCCGCGTAGCTGCCCGCAGCTTGGTGCACGCATAGACGGCGCGCGTCGCCGGCATCGGCACGCCGAGGCGCTCGCCGAGTTCCAGCACCGCGCCCACCACCGCTTCCAGTTCCAGCGGACGGCCCGCCTCCAAATCCTGCAACATGGAAGTTTTGTGCTCGCCGACCTTGGCCGCGCCGGCCATGCGCTGCTCCATCGTGACCGGCAGCTTCAAGCCCAGGCGCGCCGCCACGCATTCGGTTTCGATCATGATGGCGCGCACCAGCGCCGCCGCATCCGGGTCGGCCGTCATGCGGGCCAGCGTCGCGCCCGTCAATGCGCTGATGGGATTGAAAGCCGCGTTCCCCAGTATCTTGACCCAGATCTCTTCGCGTATGTGAGTCGTGATGGGACAGCGCAATCCGGAGGCGATGAGCGCTTCGGCGATCGCGCGGCAGCGGGCGGATCGCGCGCCATCCGGCTCGCCGATCGAGATGCGGCGGCCCTCGATGTGCCGCACCACACCCGGCTCCGCGATTTCAGTGGCGAAATAGACCAGCGATCCCACCACGCGGCGCGCCTCGATGGCGGCGGCGATCACGCCCCCCGGATCTACACGCTCCAGCGGCGTGAACCACCATGGCACGCCGTTTTGCAGGCTGACCACGCATGTCTCGGGTCCTAGAAGGCAGCCGAGCCGCGGCGCCAACTGCGGCAGGCTGTGCGCTTTCACCGCCAAAAAGACTACATCGGCCGGCCCGATGGATTCCAAATCGCCCGTGGCTTTTGGCCGCGCTTCGAAGTCGCCCTCCGGGCTCAGCACCCGCACGCCGCGCTCTTCGATGGCGCGCAATTGCGGCCCGCGCGCGAACAACGTGACATCCAGGCCGGCGCGCGCCATCGTCGCGCCCATGTAAGCGCCCACGGCCCCCGCGCCGGCGATGACGAACTTCATTTGGCGGCTCCGCCGAGTGTCGCGGCCACGTTCAGCCGCTGGATCTTGCCCGTCGCTGTGCGCGGAATGGAAGCCACGATGTGGATCTTCTTTGGGCACTTGAAATCGGCCAGCCGCCCGCGGCAGAAGCCCATCAGATCGGTCTCGCCGGCCGGCGCTTCGGCACGCAGCACCACCGCTGCTTCCACCTCCTCTCCCCAGATGGGATGCGGCACGCCGAAGCAGACCGCTTCGGCTACCGCGGGATGCGCCAGCAGCACCTCGTCGATTTCACGCGGCGCGATATTTTCGCCCGCCCGGATAATCAACTCCTTGATGCGTCCGGTCAGATGCAGATAGCCGTCTTCGTCCAGGATCCCCTGGTCGCCGGTGCGGAACCAAACGCCAAAGAACGACTTCGCGGTGGCCTCCGCATTGTTCTCGTACTCGCGGATCACGCCGGGGCCGTCGATGCACACCTCGCCCGCCATCCCGCGCGGCAGTTCGACGCCGCTGCTGTCGCAAATTGAGAGCCGAACGCCCGTTCCAGGTCCCACCGACCCGGCCTTGCGGGCCGCGGGCGGCAGCGGGTTGGAAGCCATCTGGTGGCAGGCTTCCGTCATGCCGTAAGCCTCCAGCACCGGCGCCGCGAAGTACTCCTCCATGCGGCGCATCAGGTCGGGCGCCAGCGCCGCGCTGCACGAGCGCACGAAGCGCAACTTCTCCTCGCCGCTGCGCTTGCGCGTGAGGATGAGCTGATGCATGGTGGGCACCGCCGAATACCAGGTGACCCCGTAATCGCGCGCCATGCGCCAGAACGTCAGCGCATTGAAACGCGCCGGAACCACCACGGTTCCGCCCGTCAGTAGTGTCGCCATGGTGGAGGCCATCAATCCGTGTACATGAAATAGCGGCATCAGACAGAGCGACCGATCGTCGGGGCCTAGCGCGTAAGTCTCCGCGATGGTGCGCGTGGATGCCGCCAGATTCCGGTGGCGCAGCGGCACGCGCTTCGGCCGTCCGGTGCTGCCGCTGGTGTGCAGGACCAGCGCGATATCGTCCGGACCGGGCTCCGGCGCGCTGCCGCTGCCGGAAATCTCGGGCGTGACCACCGGAATGCCAGCCTGCTCCGCCGCCCGCCGGGCTTCGGCCGCCTCGGCGCCTGCCCCGGCCGGAACCATCAGCATCTTCGCCTGGGTGTCCGCAAGATAGAAACAAAACTCCTCGAACTTGTAGCCGGGATTCAAAGGCGCCGCGGTGCCCGCCGCCGCGGCCGCCAGGAACGCCACGATAGCGTCCAAACCGTTGGGCAGCGCCATCGCCATGCGATCGCCGCGCCGCACGCCCGCCGCGTACAAACCGCCCGCCATGCCGCGCACCCGCCGCCGCAGATCGTGATATGTGACCGAAAAACCCGCGTCCGGCAATACTACCGCGGTGCGCCGGCCATCGGCGGCGTCCAACACGTCCAGCAAAGTCCGCAGTTCGCCCACCTTTGCAACATAACAAATCCGATACAATTGGAACCGGCGGTTTTCATCTGTGTGCATCTGTGTCCATCTGTGGTTCCATTCTTAAGGAGTGATGCGATGTATTCTCGACGCGATATGGGACGCCTGGCGCTGGCCTCGTTGCCGCTGGCCCGCGCGTTTGGCAAGTTGGATTCGCACGTCAACGGCGTGCTGATCGGCGCGCAGTCCTATAGCTTTCGCGACCGGCCCTTGGATGCGGCCATCCAGGGCTTCGTCGACGTAGGCTTGAGCGAGTGCGAACTGTCGATGGGCCACGTGGAGCCCGAGTTCCCGCGCGGGCCGGAAGGCCGCGCCGCGCTCCGCAAATGGCGGCTGAATGTTTCGCTCGACGACATTCGCCAGATCCGGCGTAAATTCGACCAAGCCGGTATCGAACTCTCCGCCTACGCCTACAACATCCGCGACGACTTCACGGACGAGGAAATCGCGCGCGGCTTCGATGTGGCCCAGGCGCTGGGAGTGCGGGTAATTACCACCTCGGCCACGGTATCGGTGACGCCGCGCATCGCCGCGCAAGCGGAGAAATACAAAATCGTGGTGGGGATGCACGGGCACTCGAACATCAAGGACCCCAACGAATTCGCCAAGCCCGAGACCTTCGTGGAAGCCATGAAGCTATCGCCGTACATCGCGGTGAACCTGGATATCGGGCACTATTGGGCGGCGGGTTACGATCCGGTGCCGTTCATTGAGGAGCACCACGCGCGCATCGTGACGCTGCACATCAAGGATCGCAAGAAGAATCAGGGCAAGAACATGCCGTTCGGCGAGGGCGACACACCGATCCGGCAAGTGCTGCAATTGTTGAAGCGCGAGAAATACCCGATTCCGGCCAACATCGAATACGAGTACGAAGGCGGCGATACGGTGGCGGAAATGCGTAAGTGCTACGATTACTGCCGCCGCGCGCTGGCCTGAGCATATTTTCCGCGGCCGGGCCGATAAGATGATTGGCGGCCGCGGCAGAGGGTGATCCCCTCCTGCCTCCGGAGGGCGGCCGCCGTATTCTGGTCTTGTGGCGCACGCCCTGGGCGTGCCGTGTCGAGACTCGTCTGACACCTGTTCGCGTTAAAATTTGAATTATGCGAAAGCAGCCAATCGCCCGTCCGAAGCGCCGCGCCATTGAGCAAACGGAAATCATTCGCCTCTCTGTCGAAGACCAACGCCAAATCGCGGAAGCCATCATCAACCCGCCCGAGCCGACGCCGGCACTGCGCAGGGCAGTCCGCCGGTACCGAAAACTGTTCGGCGTTAAATGACTCCCGCTGCCTTTCGTTTTGAGCCTCTTGGCAGCCAGCACGATCGCGCATCGTTTCGCTGCGGCGAAGATGCCCTAGATCGGTATTTGCAAACGCAAGCAACCCAGGATATCCGCCGGAACATCGCCAACTGCTTTGTCGCGGTTGAAATTGCGACCCGGTCAGGTGGCCGCCTAATATACGCTATCCGCAGCGAGCATTCCGCTCGTTGACCTGCGCCGGAGGACGCCAAACACCTGCCGCGTTATCCCACTGTGCCGGCGGTTCGTATCGGCCGGCTGGCAGTGCATCGGACGTACCAGGGCCGCGGCTTGGGTGCTGCGGTCCTGATGGACGCGGTCCAGCGTATCGCGCAGGGCGCGGCGGCGGCGTTCGCCATGCTGGTGGATGCCAAGGACGACGAGGCGGTGGCCTTTTATCGGCGCAACGAATTCCGCGCCGTAATTGGCCGGCCCCGGACATTGTTTCTTCCCATCGCCACGATGCAACAAGCGTTCCCTCGAAAACGCGCGACCTAACTGCTACGATGAAACTTGCCCAGATCACTCCCTCGTCTCAGGAACGCCCTGGACATGGTGCCATCGCCGATGCCCGACCGGCCGGGGCTCTTTATCCGCGATCCGTATCGCTACTCCGAAGCCGTGCTGATCGTCCCGCCGCCCCTGATCGAATGCCTCCGCTGTTTTGACGGCCATCAGACAGACCTGGACCTGCGCGCGTTGCTGGTCCGCATCACCGGCGATCTGCAAGTCGCCGAACTCGAACAGCACCTGACCGGGACTTTCAGCTCGGCGGGATTCCTGGAAGACGAGACCTTCGCGCAGATGAAAGCGGGCCGTCAACGGGAATTCGCCGAGGCCCCCAAACGCGAGCCGGCGCACGCCGGCGGCGCATATCCGTTGGAGATCGCCGCGTTGCGCGAGACCATGGCGCGCTACATGGATGGCGCCGCACCCTCCAGCGAGCCGTTTCCGAGCCGCGACCGTCAGGGAGCGTTATGCGGTATCGCCGCGCCGCACGTAAGTCCGGAAGGCGGCTGGCAATCCTATCGCGCCGCGTACCAGATGCTAGGGCCGGAATTGAAGGACCGCACGTTCGTTATCCTGGCGACCTCCCACTACGGCGCGCCCGAACACTTCGGCCTGACGCGCAAACCGTTCGTGACGCCGCTCGGTGAAACGGCCACCGACACGGCATTGGTGGATCGACTGGCGGCGCTCGGCGGGCCCGCGGTGCTGATGGAAGACTACTGTCACTCCTTCGAGCACACGGTCGAATTACAAGTCGTCTTCCTGCAACATATCTACGGTCCGGATATTCGCATTCTCCCGATTTTGTGCGGCCAATACGCCCATAGCCTGTATCGAGGAGGCGCGCCCGAAGCCGATGAAGGCGTGCGGCGCTTCCTGGAATCGCTGGGCGAGATGGCGGCGCGCGAATGTGATCGCCTCTTCTGGATTCTGGGCATCGACATGGCGCACATGGGCGCGCGCTACCAGGACGATTTTCCGGCCTATGCGGACCGGGGCGTCATGGCGGAGGTTGCCGAGCGCGACCGGCAGCGCATCGCGCGCGTCGTGGAATCGGATGGAGACGGCTTCTGGAACCTGGTGCGGGAGAACCACGACGATCTGAAATGGTGCGGCTCCGCGCCGCTCTACACTTTTCTGAAAACCCTGCCCGGAACGCGCGGCGAACTGCTGCGCTACGAGCAATGGAACATCGATCCGCGAAGCGTGGTGAGCTTCGCGGGAATGGCGTTTACCAAACCGTGATACAACATTTCCTATGCGCAGGCGCACGTTTCTGCAAACAGCTTCCGCCGGGGCGGTGGCAGCCATGAGTCCGGCCGCGGAACCCGTTCCCATCAAGCTGGGCTTCGACTCCTTCTCGATCCGGGCGTTCCAATGGAAGGCCATCCAACTGTTGGACTATGCGGCGGGGCTGAAACTCGATACCGTCCAGCTTTCGAGCCTCGGCGATTACGAAAGCCTGGAGCCGGCCTATCTGCAAAAGGTGAAAGAGCACGCCGCGCGCGTGGGAGTCGCGATCGACGCGGGCATCGGCTGCATTTGCCCCTCATCGCCCGCCTACGACAAGAAGGAGGGCGAGGCCACGGAATACGCCGCGCGCGGGCTGCGCGTGGCCCAGGCCGTGGGGTCTCACGTGATGCGCTGCTACATGGGGACGCGCGACAACCGGCGCACGGCGCTGCCGCTGGAAGCCCACATGGAGAACACCGTGAAGGTGCTGCGCGCGGTACGTTCGCAAGCGCTGGACGCGGGCGTGCGCATCGCGGTGGAGAACCATGCGGGCGACATGCAGGCGCGCGAGGTGAAGGCGCTGATCGACGCGGCGGGCAAGGATTTCGTAGGCTCCTGCCTGGATACCGGCAACCCCATGTGGGTAGCCGAGGATCCGCTGCTGACGCTGGAGATACTGGCGCCTTACGTGGCGACGTCGCACGTGCGCGATAGCGCGGTCTTCGAACACCCTCGCGGCGCGGCCGCGCAGTGGGTCGCGCTGGGCGACGGCTCGGTGGATTTCGTGCGCTTCGTGGAGATGTATCGCAAGCTGTGTCCAGGCGCATCCATGCAGCTTGAGATCATCACCGGCAGGCCGCCGGAGGTCCTGCCGTACCTGGAGCCGGATTTCTGGAAGGCATTCCCCAAGACGCCCGCCTGGGAGTTCGCGCGCTTCGTGGCGCTGGCCAAGAGCGGGCGGCCCTTCCTGGGGTCCATGGTGATCGGAGAATGGTCCAACAATTCTCCGGCGCTGGAGGCGGCGCTCAAGGAGCAGCAGCGCGTCGACCTGGAGCGTAGCTTGGAGTATGCCAAGAAAAAGCTGGGCGTCGGCGTCCGCTGGCAGGGGTGAGGTTCGCGTGGAGCCTCGCGTTTACAAAGAGGCCTAAAACAATTTCGCTATAACATGTTGAACCCCAACATGCGTTGGATGTACTATGAAGTTAACCGCGTCATTGCCCTAGACTCCTTGTTGAAAATCGGGTGGTGGTTAATCTGGTTGTGGGACAGGTTGTCAACCTGCGGGCCGATTGCTAACCGGCCCAGCTTGCGCCGATTTCCGATCGGTGCGCAGGATGCCACCCCGCCCCACAGGCAAACCGATCCACTGCCAAAATCGGGATAGGCAGGCGTGCTGTAAAGGTGCCTTACGATGAAGACACTACAAAACGGCTGCCCGTTCCCGGTAACTCATTGCCAACGTGCGAGCGGTCCAGGGGCGCAATCGCGGCATGGCAATTTCCGCTTCACACCTTCTCCGAAACGGACCGGCTGGTTATCGCTCGTGTGTGCACTTGCCGCGGGGATGGCGGCGATGCAGGCGCAGACGACATACAGTGAAGTCGTGCTGCACAATTTCGAAGGTAACCCGCCCAAGGGGGCGTACCCCCTGGCTGGTGTGATCGGCGACCCGGCGGGCAACCTCTACGGGACTACTTCTCAGGGCGGCCCAATGAACGCCGGCGTCGTGTTCAAGTTGAACTCGGCCGGCCATTACACGGTTTTGCACGCCTTCACGGGCGGGGCCGATGGGGGCAACCCCACGGCAGGCGTGATCCGCGACGCTGCAGGCAACCTCTACGGAACTACCGTCAATGGGGGCGCGGGGGGCACGGGCGTGGTGTACCAAGTGGATCCGTTGGGCCGGGAGACGGTGTTGCACAGTTTAGGGGGCAACCCGCAGGCGGGCGTGATCCGCGACGCTGCAGGCAACCTCTTTGGAACCACTCTTGACGGCGGCGCAAATCACGCCGGCAGCGTGTACAGGCTGGATACGGCCGGCCAGTTGACGGAGTTATTCAGCTTCTCGCGCGGAGACGGTGGGAATTACCCATACGCCGGCGTGATCGGGGATTCGGCCGGCAACCTCTATGGTACCGCCAGCGCCGGCGGCAACGCGGGCGCCGGCGTGGTGTACAAACTGGACGCGTCCTGCCACCAGACAGTCCTCTACAGTTTCACCGGCGGGAACGATGGCAGCTACCCGGCCGCGGGTGTCATCCGCGACTCGGCGGGAAATCTCTACGGGACTACGGCCTACGGCGGCGCGGCGCAGGCGGGTGTGGTGTACAAGGTGGATACGGCCGGCCATGAATCGGTGTTGTACAGCTTTACGGGTGGGGCGGATGGGGGTATCCCCGAAGCAGGTGTGATCCGCGACGCGGCCGGCAACCTCTACGGGACCACTTCGCAAGGCGGCGCGGCAGATGGCGCGTTAGGGTCGGGCGTAGTGTACAAGCTGGATACGGCCGGCCACCAGACCGTGTTGTACACCTTCAACCGCGGGGCGGATGGGGGTATCTCGGAGGCGGGTGTGATCCGCGATTCCGGCGGCAACCTCTATGGGACCACTTGGATGGGCGGCGCGACTGGGGGCTGGGGCACGGTGTACAAAGTGGATACCGCCGGGCACGAAACTGTGCTTTATACCTTTCCCGACGCGGTGGATGGCGGCTGTCCGATGGCCGGCTTGACGATCGACCCGGCCGGCAATCTCTACGGGACTACCTATGTGGGCGGCCCATCGAACAGAGGTGTGGTCTACAAGCTGGACGCTAAGGGTGAGACAATCCTGCACAGCTTCACAGGTGGGGCGGATGGGGGTTTGCCCTCAGCGGGCCTGATCCGCGACTCAGCCGGCAACCTCTACGGGACTACCACCGGCGGCGGTATTGGCAACTGCCCCCTCGGCTGCGGAGTAGTGTTCATGCTGGATCCGGCGGGCCAGGAGACGGTGCTCTACAGCTTCACGGGCGGGAGCGATGGAGGCGAACCTTACGCAGGGGTGATCCGCGACCCTGCCGGTAACCTTTACGGGACTACTTACTCGGGTGCGTCCGGCGGAGGCGTGGCGTATAAGCTGGATGCGGCGGGCCATGAGACAGTGCTGTTCAGTGGGGGCAACCCCGAAGCCGGTGTGACCCGCGACCCCGGGGGCAATCTTTATGTGCCCGTTAGCGGCCTCCCGGGGATTACGGGTGCCGTGCAGAAGGTGGATCCGGCCGGCAATGTAACGGTGTTGTACGGCTTCACGGGTGGGGCCGACGGCGGCAACCCGGCGGGCAGTGTGATCCTCGACTCGGCTGGCAACCTCTACGGGACCAGCGAGTACGGCGGCATCGGTACGGGTTTTGGGGGCTTCGGAGTAGTGTATAAGCTGGATCCGGCCGGCCAGGAGACGGTGCTGTATACTTTCACTGGCGGAGCCGATGGCGCTAACCCATACGCGGGCGTGGTCCGCGACCCGGCTGGCAACCTATACGGGACCACACAGTTTGGCGCTGTGAGCGACGCGGCAGTCAGCTATGGCGTGGTATACGAGCTGGATACGACCGGCGAGGAGACGGTGCTGCATACCTTCACGGGCGGGACCGATGGGGGCGACCCAAGGGCAGGCGTGATCCGCGATTCCGCTGGAAATCTCTACGGCACCGCTTGCGAAGGCGGGAAAGCCGCCAGCGGCGTGGTCTTCAAGCTCACGCCGCAATGACGGCGCTGGTCCGAGATCGCGGCCGCCGGAGGCCTGCCATAGGAGTTCACGCGCTTCCTGGCCTTGGCAAAGGGACGGTCGCCTTTCCTGGAGGATAAGAAAGACGGAATACGAGAAAACGTAGCCGTCAATCTGTGTAAATCCGTATACGCGTACGCATGTTTTGCTTCTACGCATGCTGCGCGCCAATGGTCCGGCGACTTCTACTGTGTTAGGATGAAAATGCGTTCAGGTCCGTGTGAGGGACAATAAGCGCTCGCCGGCGTCCCCTGCCAATAAAATTGCTAGCACGTCTCCATAACAGTTAAACTGCTGAAAAAACTATGGTTGCGCGCGAGTTTGTGAACCTGGCGGAGTGTTCTGCGCCAATTGGGGGCTTGACTTTGTCCGCCAACCACTTAATGATATCAGTACCTTCTCTGCGAAAGGCAGGAAATCTTGGTCGGGTTGGGAGGTGTAGTTTTAATTGGCTGAAGTAAAGTTACAGGATGGTGAAACGCTCGAAAACGCTCTGCGGCGCTTCAAGCGAAAGGTCCAGCAAGAGGACATTATCAAGGAGGTCAAGAGACACTCCTTCTACTTGAAGCCGGGAGAGAAGAAGCGGGTCAAGCAAGCGCTGGCCCGGAAGCGGAACCGGAAAAAGTCGCGCCGGGAAGTCGAATAACATCGAATAACATGGGGCGGACAGGTTGCCACCTGTCCGCTCCACAACCCGTTCGAGGAAACCAGGTTGGGTTATGGCTGAGTTCCAGGATCGGATGCTCAAGTGCTCGGAATGCGGAGCCGAATTTGTTTTCACCGCGGGAGAACAACACTTCTTCCACGACAAGAACTTCAAGAACGAGCCCAAGCGCTGCAAAGCGTGCAAGAGCAAGCGGCAGACGGGATCGCCGGGCGGCGGCAAGGCGGAAACCATGACCACTTGTTCGCAGTGCGGCCGCGAGACGACCGTGCCCTTTAAGCCCACGCAGGGGCGGCCGGTATTCTGCCGGGAGTGCTTCCTGAGCCGCAAGACGCAGGCGGCAGCCGCCGGAAGCGATCCACCTTCCTAACGCTGGCTGGCCTCGCCTGCGGTTACTCGCCGGTTGAAGTCCGCCGACTTACCGCGCGGCACGCTCAGCGAACGCCACTGGCTATGCTGGTAGTGCTTGGCCAGCAGCACGATTTGTCCCACATGATACGAGTAGTGCGCAATCTGCCGGTTGATGGCCTGCATCACCGAGTGCGCTTCGCCGCGGATCGTGACGCGACGGCCCACATCCGCTTCCGACAGCGGCTCCAGCGCATGAAACAGGCAATCCCAGCCCGCCTCCCAAAGCGCCATCAGCGGCTCGCGGGTGAGCGGGGGGGCCTCGAACTCGGTGTCGCGATGGCGGTCCGGTTTCTCGCCATCGCTGGTCAGGAAATCGGTCCACCGCGAGCGCATGTTGCCCGCCATGTGCTTGACCACGATGGCGATCGAATTCGCTTCCTCATCGAGCGCTGCAAGAAGCTGCTCGTCGGTAACTTGCGCCATGGCGCCCTCGGCTTGCTTCTTGCAATAGCGGAACAAGGTCAGCGAGTCTTCCAGGTATGAAGTCGTGAATTGCAGGGCCATACGTTTAGGTTAGCGCTCCGGTACGGAGATTGTGATGTTGCGATACTTCATGCCGCCGGTATGATCGCCCTGGATGTAGATCGGCCCTGGCTCGCCTTCGCGGCTATCGATGGCGCCGCCGGTAATGCCCGGAATTTGCTTGCGGTCGATAGTGGTCTGGCCGTCGCGCACCACGGTGACGGTGCGCCCCACCAGCGTCACATCATAGGTCTCCCATTCTCCCGGCCGCTTGGCGATCTCCACCGCCGGCGCCAGAAATCCGTAGATCGATCCCATGCCGTGGAACTTGTCGTTTTCGCCCGCCTTCTCATACTCCACCTGGACTTCATAACGCCCGCGCAAATACACGCCGCTGTTGCCGTCGCCGGGACAGTTGTATTCGATATGCAGCTTGAAATCGCCGAACTTCCGCGTAGTGCGAATGTTGGCGCCGGCCGCCTGGTTCACCAGTTCGCCATCCTGCGCCACCCAGTGATTGTTGGGGGGATCGTCAGGTTCCCAGCCGTTCAGGTCTTTGCCGTCGAACAGCGGCTCGGGCTTGGTCCAGGCCGCCGGAGTCGTGTGCTTCAAGGCCGGCGCCGGTAGGCCCATGATCTTTCCATCGACGCCGTCGGCGCGTTTTTGGGTGCCGATGAGTTTGCCGCCGGTCGCATGGAACTCCCAGGTGACTTTGATCTCGCTATCGAACCACTCGGACGTCGTGAACGAGAGCCGTGATCCATCGAGCTTGACATCCGTAGCCGGATGAACGCTGGCCACGCGGCCCACGATTCGTACTTGCGGCTGGCCGCCGCTGTCGGTGAATTCCATCCAGGAAGGATAGATGTCCTTGGTGGTGGTGACGGTCAGGTCCCAGCGGCCCGCGAACGGCTGAGCGGCATTTAGCGCCACAGCCATAATCGATACCAAAAAGATTTGCCTCATTGGGCACCAGTGTATCCGATTTGAAGCCACATGAGGCATGATAGAAGCGATGACCACGGTGCGATTGTCTTTCCTCTTCACCGCCCTAACCGCTTGCCTGCCTTTGGCCGGCCAGACTTACAAAGACCCCAACCAGCCGCTCGAAAAGCGCGTGGACGATCTGCTCTCCCGCATGACGCTGGAAGAGAAATCCTCGCAGTTGCTGAGCGCCTCGCCGGCCATCGACCGGCTCGGCGTTCCGGCCTACGACTGGTGGAACGAGTGCCTGCACGGCGTGGCCCGCGCGGGCCGCGCCACGGTGTTTCCGGAGACGATCGGGATGGCCGCCACTTGGGATACCGCCCTGCTGTTTCGCGCGGCCACGGCGATCTCAGACGAAGCGCGCGCCAAACATCACGAATTCGTACGCCGCGGCAAGCGCGGTATCTACCAGGGGCTGACCTTCTGGACTCCCAACATCAACCTGTTCCGCGATCCGCGCTGGGGCCGAGGCATGGAGACTTACGGCGAGGATCCGTACTTGACTTCGCGTATGGCGGTGCAATTCATCCGCGGCCTGGAAGGCGACGATCCGCGGTACCTGAAAACCGTGGCCACGGCCAAGCACTATGCGGTGCACAGCGGACCGGAATCGACCCGCCACGTATTCGACGCGCGTGTTTCCGAGACCGACCTGCGAGACAGCTACCTGCCGCAGTTCGAAGCGGCCGTCAAGGAGGGCGGCGCATTCTCGGTGATGTGCGCGTACAACAGCGTGGACGGCCTGCCCGCCTGCGCGAATCCGCGCCTGCTGGGCGACATCCTGCGCGGGGAGTGGGGCTTCCGCGGCTACGTGGTTTCCGATTGCGGCGCGGTCAGCGACATTTACCAAGGGCACAAGGCGGCCAAGACCGCGGACGAAGGCGTGGCCATGGCGGTGAAGGCCGGCACCGATCTGGACTGCGGCCTGGAATATGAGAATGTCGTGCCGGCCGTGCGGCAGGGATTGCTGACGGAGAAAGATGTGGACACGGCTCTGCGGCGGCTGCTGACGGCGCGATTCAAGCTCGGCATGTTCGATCCGCCGGAGATGGTGCGTTGGACGCACATCCCATACAGCGTGAACGACAGCGCCGAGCATCAGAAACTGGCGCTGGAAGTGGCGCGCAAATCCATCGTGCTGCTGAAGAACGAAGGCGGCGTGCTGCCGCTCAACCGCAAGACCAAGACCATTGCAGTGATCGGACCTAATGCGGATTCGGTGGAAGTGCTTTTGGGCAACTATAATGGCCAGCCGTCGCATCCGGTGACGCCGTTAGCCGGAATCCGGCGCAAGGTGGCGCCGGGCACGCAGGTGCTGTTTGCCAGAGGCTCGGACTTGGCCGAGGGCATGCCGCTATTCGAAACTGTGCCCGCCAGCGCCCTCTTCACCTCCAACGGCGCGGACCGGCATGCGGGCCTGCAGGCGGAGTATTTCAATACGGCGGCTTTCAACGGCCGCGCCTATTTCAAACAAGCGTTCGTCTCGCAGGCGATCCGCAAGACCGCCGCCATTCCGGCAAATCCGCAGCCGTTGTTCACGCGCATCGACCCGCAGGTGGACTTCGACTGGCAGGATGGTGCGCCGCGCGCCGACATGGACGACGACAACTTCGGTGTGCGCTGGACGGGCTACCTGGCGCCGCCGGTGAGCGGCAAATATCAATTGGGCGCAACCGGTCTCAATGCCTTCGAAGTGTACCTGGATGGCAAGCAGCTTGTAGCGCGCAACAATGTGCATGAACGCGGCTACGAATACGAAACGGTGGATTTGCAAGCGGGCAAACTATATCCGATCAAGGTAGACTTCCACGAGGTGCATGGCGACGCGGATATCCGGCTGGTGTGGGCGCCGCCGCATGCCAGTTACGAAGACGAGGCCTTGAAAGTGGCGAGGCAGGCGGATGTGGTGCTGATGTTTCTGGGCCTGTCGCCGCGCCTCGAAGGCGAGGAGATGCGGGTGCAGGTGGAGGGTTTCAGCGGCGGCGATCGCGTGCGCCTGGGCATCCCACGGGTGCAGGAGGCGCTGCTGCAGCGGGTGTCGGCGCTGGGCAAGCCGGTGGTGCTGGTGCTGTTGAACGGCAGCGCGGTGGCGGTGAACTGGGCGCGCGACCACGTGCCCGCGATTGTGGAGCTGTGGTATCCGGGACAAGCCGGCGGGACCGCGCTCGCCGATGTCTTGTTCGGCGACTATAACCCGGCGGGCCGGCTGCCGGTAACATTCTATAAGTCGGAAGATCAGTTGCCTCCGTTCGACGACTACAGCATGAAAGGCAGAACATACCGGTATTTCGAGGGCGAACCGCTCTACCCTTTCGGCTATGGGTTGAGTTACACGACATTCACTTACCGGAATTTGCGCGCGCCGGATGCGGCGCGGGCGGGCAGCCCCGTGCAGGTTACCGTGGAAGTGGAAAATTCCGGCAAGCGCGACGGCGAAGAGGTGGTGCAATTGTATGTGAAGCATCCCGGCGTAGTGCGGGAGTTGCAGGGTTTCGAGCGGGTGCCGTTGCGTGCGCGGGAGAAGAAGACGGTGTCATTCACGGTCTCACGCGCCGCGGCGGGCGAGATTGGCCTTTCGGTGGGGCCGCTAAGCCGCAATTGCCGGATCACGCGGTAAGAGGGGCAAATTTATGTTGGTCATTCGCGCTGAACTGCGATATGATGCTGGTAGCGGGACCGGTATACGTGACCGATCCCGCCACGGCGTTACCGCTGGCCCTTGCGGGTCCAGACGATTAACGCCGAGAGCCGGCCAATAAATGCAAGCCGGATCACTAGCATAAGAATCATAAGCTGATCCTCCTTTCCGCTCCAAGTGAAGGCCCGGGCCGTACCCGGGCTTTCTCGCTTGAAGCCCTTGTGCCTCTCACGAGAACTCGTCCTGCCACTTTTCACGGAAAGCTAACGACTAGTGGTGCGGCGCGCGGAATCCTCGCGCATTTATTTCGGGACGCAGTTCAAGGCGTGCGTGGAATTTCCGGATTTGCGCTGGTCATTCTTGCTGAATTGCGATATGATGCTGGTAGCTGGACCGGTGTACGAACCGATCCAGCCGCGGCGTTACCGCTGGCCCTTACGGGTCCATACGATCAACGCCGTGAACCGGCCGATAAAAGCAAGCCGGATCGCCAACAGAAGAATCATAGTTGATCCTCCTTTCCGCTCCAAGTGAAGGCCCGGGCCGCACCCGGGCTTTCTCGCTTGAAGCCCTTGTGCCTCTCGCGAGAACCCGTTCTGCCACTTTTCACGGAAAGCTAACCAATAGTGGCGTGGCGCGTGGAATCCTCGCGCATTTATTTCGGAGACGGTCCGCCTCTATGCGCTTGCCTCCCACAGCCTGAGCGCCACCTCGGCCACGCGCCCGGTGGTGACGCGGGTCATGCAGCGATGATCGATCGGACAGGCCCGCAGCAGGCACGGGCTGCACTCCACATGTTCGCGTACGATGTGCGCCCAGGCGCCCGTGGGTCCGGTGGTGGTATCGTCGGTGGCGCCGAATACGGTCACCGTGGGCACGCCCACAGCCGACGCAATGTGCATGGCCCCGGAATCGTTGCTCAGAAACAAGCGGCACGCCGCCGCCAGGTCGATGAATTGGCGCAGCGTGGTTTCGCCGGCGAAGTTGCGCACGGTTACACCATCGGAGCGGATGGCCCCGGCCAGCGACTCGCACAGCGGACGCTCCGCCGCCGCGCCGAATAGCGCCACCGATGCGGCGTGCGCGCGCGCCACCATCACCGCAGTTTCCGCGAAACGCTCCGGAAGCCAGCGCTTGGCATCGCCATAGGCCGCGCCGGGGCTCACTCCGATGACTGGCGCGTCCCGTTCCAGCAGGCCCGCATCGCGCATGGCAGTCAGACCGGCCGCGCGCGCCGTCTCGCGGCCGTCCAGGCGGATGCCCGCGCATGCCGGATATTCGTGGATGATTCCCGCGCGCCGCAACAATTCCAGATAGTAGAAGCGCTCATGCCGCGGAATCTCGCCGGACTCCGGCGCCGGGATGGCCTCCGTGAGCAGCCATCCGCGCCCGTCGCGCCGGTATCCGATGCGGCGCGGGATGCGGGCCATCCATACCGGCAGCGCGGCGTCGAAGGAGTTGGGCAGTAGAATCGCGCAATCGAAACTCTCGCGGCGCAGTTCGGCGGCGGCTTGTCGCCGCCCGCCCGCGCACAACATCACCGCGTCGATCGCCCCTTCGCGCGCGTACAAATCGGCGACCGCGGCGCGCGCCAGCACCGTCAGATGCGCCCCCGGAAACGCCTCGCGCACCGCGCGGACGGCCGGCAGCGACATTACCGCGTCGCCCACCCAGTTGGTTGCCCGGATCAGGATTTTCGTTTGATTTCGTGGCAGACCGTCATTTTAGCAGCAAGACCCGGATAGAGGTCCGCCAACGGTCCGCGCTATGCTGGCGGAGTGAAGCTGGCGGATCTGGCGAATCTTGACTGGAAAGAAATCGAGGCCTCGCTGTGGCAGCGCGGGTACGCCCGCCTACCGCGCCTGCTGACGGCTGCCGACTGCGCGGCGCTGGTCTCTCTATACCCGCGCCGCGAATTGTTTCGCAGCCGCATCGAGATGGCCCGCTACCGCTTCGGCGTCGGAGATTATCAATACTTCGATTACCCTCTGCCGGATATCGTGCGGGAGTTGCGCGCGCGCTCCTATCCGCCGCTGGCCACCATCGCCAATCGGTGGATGGAGGCGTTGGGAGACGAAACCCGATTTCCGGCCGGACTGCCCGAGTTCACGGCAAAGTGCCAGGCTGCCGGGCAGACCAAGGCCACGCCTCTGTTGCTGCATTACGAAACGGGCGGCTACAACTGCCTGCATCAGGACCTTTACGGCGACCTGGCGTTCCCGCTGCAGCTCGTCTGCTTCCTGAGCGAGCCCGAAGCCGACTACACCGGCGGCGATTTCCTGCTCGTCGAGCAACGCCCGCGCGCGCAATCCATCGGCCACGCCCTGCACGCCCGGCGCGGCGAGGCGGTGGTCTTCACCACGCGTTACCGGCCGGTGAAAGGCGCGCGCGGATTCTATCGCGCCAATATCAAGCACGGCGTCAGCCCGCTGCTATCCGGCGCGCGCTATACGCTGGGCATCATCTACCACGACGCGCGCTAGAATTCCTTAAGGCGACTCTACGTTATGGCGACCAACCCCATGCAATACATCTGGCCGGGCGTGATTGCCGCACAGGCAATCTAGTTTGCGGCGAAGCTGCGGATTCCCGACCTGCTGGCTTCCGGCCCGAAAACGATCGCCGAACTCGCGGCGGATTGCGGTGCGGACGCTCCGGCGCTGGAGCGCCTCTTGCGCGCCCTCGCCACTCGCGAGATGTTCGCGCCGGCGCCCGACGGCCGTTTCAAGAACACGCCCCTCACTGAGATGCTGTGCAGCGATCATCCCCAGCGGCTGCGCGTTGGCGCGCTGCTTCTGCCCGCTCCCTTTCTTTGGCGGCCGCTCGGCGACCTTTACGAGTCGGTGCGCACGGGCGAACCTGCCTTCGCGCGAGTCTTTGGGCAGCGCTTCTTCGAGTTCCTGGCCGCGCATCCGGCCGAGGCCGCGGTCTTCAATGCCGCGATGACCCAAGGCATTGCCTGGACCTCGCACGCGCTGCTGGCGGCCTACGACTTTTCGCGCTTCGAGCGGCTCGTGGATGTGGGAGGCGGCGAGGGCGCCCTGCTGCGCGACATCCTGGCGGCCACGCCGGGTCTGCACGGTGTACTTTTCGATCTGCCCGCAGTGGTGGCCCGCGCTGGCGGCATTTTGACGGGCGAGATCGCCGCACGCTGTGAAATCGTGGGCGGCGATTTCTTCGACTGCGTGCCGGAAGGCGCCGGCGCCTACCTCATGAAGGGCGTTATTCACGATTGGCCGGACCACGATGCCGCCAGAATCCTGCGTAACACGCGGCGCGCAATCCGTGCGGACGGTACCCTTCTTCTGGTCGACACGGTCGATTCGGACGCCCGCCCCGCCGGTCTTGGCGATTTGCTGATGCTGGCGATCGGGGGGCGCGACCGGACTGAAGCGGATTTCCGGTCTCTCCTTGCAGCCGCCGGTTTCGCGCTTACCCGCATCGTTCCGACGGAAGCGTCTTCAGTGCTGGAGTGCCATCCGGTGTAGCTTTCCAGAGATTACGCATCCAGGCCGACCGGTAGAGTGTCCCATATAAACCTTACTTTGCCCGCAAGGAACGGATAGCTTCCCCATCCTCCATCGCGTACCCTCGAACTATGGCTACCATAATGAATAGCAGCTTGGCGATGGCCCCCAAAGACGAACAGGCCTACTGGGAAGCGAATTTCTGGGAGGCGCTGGAAACCCGCGACACCCACATGGACGGCGTTTTCTTCTTCGCCGTGATCACCACCGGCGTTTACTGCCGGCCGTCGTGTCCTTCGCGGCGGCCGCGTCGCGAAAACGTGATCTTCTTCCAGCGGCGGGATGCCGCCGAGCGCGCCGGCTTTCGCGCGTGCCTGCGCTGCACCCCCGATCGCGAACGCGCGCGCGATGCCCATTCGGAGATGGTGGAAAAGATCTGCCGGTACCTGGAGCGGCATCTGGACGAGGCGGTCACGCTGGACGGACTCGGCCGCCACTTGAATCTCAGCCCGTTCCATCTGCAGCGTACGTTCAAGACGGCCACTGGCATTACGCCGCGCGCCTACGCCGATTTCTGCCGCCTGGAATCCTTCAAGGGCGGATTGCGCGAGGGCCGCTCCGTGACCACGGCGCTCTACGATGCCGGCTACGGCTCCAGCAGCCGGCTCTACGAGCGCGCGGCATCGCAGCTCGGCATGACCCCCACCGCATACCGGCGCGGCGGCGCGGGCCTCGACATTCGCTACGACATTTTGGATACGCCTGCAGGAATGCTACTGGTGGGCGCCACCGGCAAGGGCGTGTGCGTCATCCAGTTTGGCGGCTCGGCGAAGAAACTCGAAGAATCCGTGCGCGCGGAATTTCCCGCCGCCGACCTGCACCGCGATCCGGCGTTTCTGAGCCCGTGGGCCGGGCAGTTGCGCGCGCACCTCGGCGGCCGGCTACAGAAGCTGGACGTGCCGCTCGACATACAGGCGACCGCCTTCCAGCGGCGCGTCTGGGAGTATCTGCAATCGATCCCGTACGGCAGCACGCAGTCGTACGGCGAGATCGCCAGGCGAATCCGGCAGCCGCGCGCCGCGCGGGCAGTGGCGCGCGCCTGCGCGTCGAATCCGGTGGCCGTGGTTATTCCGTGCCATCGCGTAGTGCGCGGCGATGGCGGCGCCGGCGGCTATCGATGGGGTGTGGACCGCAAACGCAAGCTACTACGGATGGAGCGCGCTGCGGGCGAGCAGAGATCGCTACGCTCTAGCGTTTGCCCTTAGTTACGTGGCCACGCCCGTCCCGCACTTCGTTGCCTTTGAAGTGCGCGCTATCGACACGCTTTGCCTCTTCCGCTTTCTCACCGGGCTTCGGCATGGGGCCCTTGTAGCCGTGGGCTGGGTGGAAATGGTTATTTACGTGGCCCCGGAAATCGGCAGAGCCGTGAAACCATGGGCCCGCGCCAATGAAGACGCCGCCAACAAACCATTCGGGACCGTAGTAGCCGGTGGGGGCACAGGCGTATGGGGCGACGTCATAGTAACCATAAGGACAGTCGGGGGCTACTCCGACTTCGACGTTGACTTGAGCCTCTGCTTTCGGGACGGTAACCGTTAAGCAGATTGCGGCAACAGCAGCTAATGCAAATGTAAATCCGCGCATTGAATTCACCTCGCAATTTCTTGCAGCATTTCGCCTGCCAGTGTCGGTCACCGCACTTCCGGTTGATCCAACCGCAACTGGGCCAGCGTGCCGCTCATATGCATCTCCTTGCTCCCGCTGGTGAGTTGAAATAGCAGGCGGCCGTCCGGCTGGGTGGCGCCTTGCCCAGTATAAGTTTCATCGCCCGACACAAGTTGCAGATCCGTGAAGCGCAGGATCGGCGCAGCCTGCGCCCATATCATGTCATACGCCCCGGAAACAGTTTCGAGGTCTGGCAGCGCCTCCATCTCCAGCCCGCGCGCCACGAAGACGCCGCTGGAGTGCAGACGGGCCAGCAATTCCAATCCCGTGCCGCTGGACTCCAACACGGTTTCCGCATCCACCTTGCCGGATTTCCATTCGACGCCCTGGGTGCTCGCCTGCAACCTGTATGTGGGGAGATTGCCGCGCAGGCCGACAGTCAGCACGCCAGTCACGCGGCCGCCGTCCAGACTGCCGCGGATGTCCGAAAACTCAGCCTTGGCCCCGTCCCAAAGCAGGTGCGTCTGGAGAGCGCCCACCTCCGCATCGCCCAGATGCAGCATACCGATCTGCACGGTGGCGTCCAGGCGCCGATCGGCCAGCCAATCGGGCAGAGACGTCCGCCCCAGCGCGCGCGCGATCAATCCGCTGCTGTGGCGCAGGGTGGGCAGCAGCAAGCGTTCCAACTCCGCCGCATCGGCCTCCGGAATCCTGATGCGCAAGCGATGCGGGCGCGCCATCTTTGGCTCGTAGCGGTACTCGCCCTCCATGGCGACCTTGCCGGCCTGCGCGTGAATGCGATCGAGGGTGACCCGCGCCCCATCGATGTGGGCGGTAGCCGATCCGACCGCCACCGGCTCGGCGAGTCCCGGCAAGGGAAACGCAGCGTCCTGAAGATCGATAGCGCCCGTCCAGCCGGTCATGGCGATGGTGGGCCCGGCCGGGGCGGCGGCTACGATCTGATAGCGAAGCTGGCCCTTCCAGGTGCCAGTCGACACCTGCTCCAGCCACGGAATCGCAGCTAGCGCGGCTTGCGCACGCAGCGATTCGACGCGCATGGAATCGGTCGAAATGGTGAGATCGAGCGATTGCGCCTTCCAGTCGTAGTCGGCTTCCAATTGGGCGGTCTCGTCCTGCGCCGTGCGCACTACGGCCGGCGCCAGCTTGGCGTGGCCGCGGTCGAAAATCAAGCGCGCCTGTTCCGAGCGGATGGGCGGAGAATCCGGCATGGCAATGGAGGCATCGCGGAAGTTCAACTCGCCTTGCAGGCTGCCTTGCCCTGTGTAGCCCAGCACGCCATCCAGCGACCCGGTCAAGGTCAGCTTGGGCGGCAGATCCGCGCCCATGTGGCGGGCCAGATCCAGCACCGGACCGGCGGGAAAACGATTCCAATTGAGGGCCACCGCCCACTGCGGCTGCGAGAGATAATCGGTACAACGAAATCGCACCGCCAGCGGCAGCGTTTCGCCGCCCGCCGTAGTGGATTCCATTTCAAGGGTCTGGGCCGGCGCGTTGAGCCGCCCCGCCAGGCGCAACGGCCAGCTCTGCCCGTATGGCGGCATACGGTCCCAACGGTGTACACCTTCGATGTCCATGGTGCCGGAGATGCGGATATCGTCCAACGGTCCCGTCAGATGCATGCGCGCGGCCACGGTGCCATGAATCCCAGCGTCGAAGCCGTGCAGCAGCGCCACAATCTCGCCGATCGCGCCTTTTTCCAGACGCACGTCCAGATCCAGCTTGCCCGCGCCGGCCTGCGCCCAGCGGCCGCGCGCGATGAACTCGCCGAATCCGTGCGCCGGTTTATCGGTGCGCGCCGGTTCGCCGGTGAATTCCACGTTCCACGCCGCCGCGCCCTGGCTTCCATTTGAGCCGGGCGGTGTGATATCCAGATCCGTATTGGTCAGATAGAAGACGGACTTGGTGTCGCCGAACTTGAAATTAATGCGTCCCGAGCGCACGTGCAGCTCCGGAATGGCGCGCATCACCGACCGGTTCAGCAGCGGCTCGAAGTTCCAGCGGCCGGGCTCGGAAGGCCGGCCGGTCTTGGCCAGGTTGATGCTAGCGTCATCCAGCCGGATGGATGCGATTTCCAGACGTCCCCTGAAGATGGAGAGGAGCCGCGGCACGGCTTCCAAGGTTCCCACATAAGCGATCGGCTCGATGCCGATGGCGGGGTTCTCGTGGATCACTACATTGTCGACCGCGAAGCCCGGCCCGGCGAACAGGCTGAAGTGGATGGCGCCCAACTCGACCTTGCGGCCCAGCGCGCTTTCGAGCGCCGCCCGGATGCGCGGCGCGAACCGGTTGCCGCTCAAGTAGGGCGCGGCGATACCGGCCGCCAACAGCAGCATCACGGCGATGCTCAGCCACTTCGCCGTGCGCATCACGGCGCGCTTCATGCACCGCTCCCGGCCAGCAGCCGCGCGTAAGCCGCCGGGTCGTCCACGTCCGCCAGGATGCCGGGATCGTCCACGTCGATGTAGGCGGTCTCGCCCGTGCGCCGCGTTACGACTTCCCGCGCCGAAGAGCCGGCCGGCAGAGCTAGGAACTCCGGCATGAGGAATTTCGAAATCCAAATGGGATGCCCGCGGCGGCCGTCGTATCTGGGGATGCGCAGCGGCGCGGGCGCGCTGCAATCGAGCAACGCGTCGACCGTGGCGGGCGTCACGGCAGGGTGATCCACCAGGGTGAACAGCACACCCTCCGCATCGGCCGGCACGGCGCGGAGACCGCTTTGCATCGACGTGAACTGGCCCAGACGGAAATCCGGGTTATCCATCAAAAGCGCTTCGCCGGCGCGCCGCAACCCGGCGCGCACGGTCTCCCGCTGTGCGCCCAGAACCACAATCACGGGCGAGCAGCGCCGCGCAAACAGGCCAATCAGCCGGTCCAGAAAAGTCTCTCCCTGAAACTCCAGCAACGCCTTCGGCGAGCCCATGCGCCGCGACTCGCCGGCGGCCAGGATCAGTCCGCAGGTCACTTCAGCAACAGCGCGCGCAAGGATTCGTCGGCAAACACCGACTTGGAGAGCGCCCGCCAGCCCGAGTCCGCGTTGCGCCGCACCGCGATCATCTCCGCGACCACCGACACCGCAATTTCTTCCGGCGATACCGCGCCGATCTCCAGCCCCATGGGCGCGAACACGCGCGCGAAGCTCTCCGCGGCGATGCCCTCCGTTTCCAGTTCATGGATCACGTTGATCACTTTGCGCTTGCTGCCGATCATGGCGATGTAGCGCGCGTTGGTCGAGATGGCCCAGCGCAGCACGCGCATATCGTCGCGGTGGCCGCGCGTCACGACGATCACGTAGCTGGTTTCATTGACCGGCAGCTTGGCGAAGACTTCTTCGTATTCTTCCGCGTAGATCTCGCCCGCTTCGGGAAAGCGTTCGCGGTTGGCGAAATTTTCCCGGTTATCGACGATGGTGGTGGAGAATCCGGCCAGCGTGGCCACTTTGGAAATGCTTTTCGAGATGTGGCCGGCGCCAAAGATGAAAGCGCCAGGCACCGGCAAAACCGGCTCTACGAAGACATCCAGTTGCCCGCCGCAGATGAGCCCGTTGTCATAGGCCGCATCCTGGCCGAGATTGAAGCTCAGGTGGCGAGGTTGCTCCTTTTCGATGACCTCGCGCGCCGCGTTCCATACTTCGGCTTCCACGCATCCGCCGCCGATGGTGCCGATCATGGAACCGTCTTCCCGCACCAGCAGCTTGGCGCTCTCGTAACTGGGGATGGATCCGCGCACCTGCACGATGGTGGCGATGGCGCACTTCTGGCCGAGTTTGCGCAGGCGCAGCAACTCCTCGTAGACATCCATTCCAGTGCAATTATAGCGCGTGGAGAACATAGAGAAGGCCATCGGCCGCTGATAAACGCGGATGAACGCGGATAAAACCAACAAGGGCTTCGAGCGAGAAAGCCCGGGTTAGGCCCGGGCCTTCACTGGGAGCGGAAAGGAGGATCGACTATGATTCTTCTGTTGGTGATCCGGCTATTTTTAGTCGGCCGGCTCACGGCGTCGATCATATGGACCCGTAAGGCCAGCGGTAGACGCCGCGGCGGGATCGGTCTAGCCACGGTCCCGCTACCAACATCATACCGCAGTTCAGCCTTGATAACCTGGGAGAGAATTGTCCAATACAAGATGATCCTGAAAAGGAGATCTGTTTCCAATACAAGATGATCCTGAAAACGAGCAAAAGCGGCGGGAAAATGCGGGTGCATGGTTATACGGGTGGAGAACGCCGAGGGG
>Ga0302325_10002910_pt1 | contig 41012 bp, 33 predicted proteins | sample Palsa_T0_2_FD_201948 | JGI IMG/M metagenome (GOLD analysis project Ga0302325, IMG submission 201948) | Peat permafrost microbial communities from Stordalen Mire near Abisko, Sweden - Palsa_T0_2 | ecosystem: Environmental > Terrestrial > Soil > Palsa > Peat permafrost | place: Sweden: Abisko...
ATACGCCGAGATAAAACGCAAACTGCGGGAGCGCATGGAAGAACTGCTTCGCGCCGAGGGTGATCCTCGCATGCTGGGACACGCCGACTTCTTCGATACGATTGAATATACGGGACCCTCAAATCACTCGTATTCGGAATGGCTGAAACATAATGGAGTCCACAAGTAAGCCGATCGTTACCCTGCTCACCGATTTTGGCCACCAGGACCCGTACGTCGGCATCATGAAGGGCGTAATTCTCGGCATCTGCCCACAAGCCTGCATTGTCGACCTCACCCACGAAGTCTTCCCCTACCAGATAGCGCAAGCCGCGTTTCTCTTGGAACAATCCTGGAGGCATTTCCCGCAAGGCACGATCCACGTGGTCGTTGTCGACCCGGGCGTAGGCACCGCGCGCCGCCCGATTCTTGTGGAAGCGGAAGGGCACTACTTTATAGGCCCAGACAACGGCGTCTTTTCGCGTCTAGCCCCCACCGCAGTTCGCGAGATCGCCGTGACAAGCCAACCCGCCAGCAATACCTTCCATGGCCGCGACATCTTCGCCCCCGCCGCGGCTCGCCTTGCAAACGGAACAGCGCCAACCTGCCTGGGCAGGCCCATCGGCAACACAACGCGCCTCGATTTCAACGAAGCCTCCGTATTCCACATCGATCACTTCGGCAACGTCATCACGAGCCTGCGCGCCGCCGATTTTCAGGGTGCGCTGAAAGTGAACGATGCGATCATTCAACGCCGCGCCACCACCTACGCAGACGCACCGCTGGGAGAGCTATTCCTCATCGAGGGCAGCAGCGGTTACCTCGAGATCGCCCTCAACCAGGGCAGCGCCGCTCAGCGCCTCGGCATCGGAATCGGCGCGTCGGTAGAAGCTCAACATGTTCTCCCCCTGCCGTAGTTCGCGCACGCGCTCCAAGCTCCCGTAACGCGCTTCCAGCGGAAACCGCTTCGAGTGCTGAACGACAGCCCAAATCCTGGGTGGCAAAAGCCCCAGAGCTTTCATCGCTGCCGCGTACTCGCCCTCAAGCGGATAAGGCGGATCGAGGAACACGATATCCGCAACCTCCTCCTTCAACCGCTTTGCAGCCAGTCCCTTCCACACGGCACTACGCGAACGGATCTTCAGCGATTCCAGATTCGCCTTGATCACATCCACCGCTGCCGGCGATTTCTCCAGAAAAATCGCCCGCGTTGCCCCACGGCTCAACGCTTCAATTCCGACCGAACCGCATCCCGCGTAGGCATCCACAAAAATCGTTCCACGAATCACAGGCGACAAAATATTGAACAACGTCTCGCGCAGACGGTCCGGCGTCGGACGCACATCCAGATCCGGCAACTTCATCAACTTCCGCGACCGGAACTCACCACCGATGACACGCATGTGGATTAGATCTTTTTCTTGAACTTCTCGAGAAACCCGGGCTTCACCTTGACCGAGATTACCTGCTTCGGATCGAGGACGACACTCTTGGGGTCGAACGGCTGAAGCGCTTCGAGAAAGAGCGGAAAGGAACCTGCCAACCTCTTCATATTTTCCAAACTGGGACCCTCATCCTCCGCCGCTTCCAATTCGTGATCCCAAAAAAACACCGCCTCATCTCGCGTACGGATGCAAATTAGGTTTCCGCCAGACGCCTCAGCCACCGCGAGAAATCCAAACGGGAGCCGCCCGGAGTAAGTTGTCAGATTTTGCTCTGCAAGATCGGCATTTGCGTCCTGGCTCACGCCCAAAAAACGCTGCACCGATGTTGTAACGCCTCCCGTTTGATAACGATTCGGTTCCGGCTTGGCCACGTTGTGAGCGAGAAGAAAGTCACGGTAGCCGGCAGGCAGCGTGAGCTTGAGCTTTGTTTCAAGCTCGTCGATATCGCCCTCATGAAGCTCCCGCCCACGATCTGTTAAACGAATTGACACGACGTCTCCCTAATTCTGAAGTTTAAGCTTCGATGCTCCACCGGTGTGCGGAAAATTATTGTGGATGTCGGACGGTACCAATTGCATCGTCTGTCCGTCTTCGACGTGATGCCATGTATATCCGTCAGGCGTTTCATCGAGCCCAACCGCTTGATTCGCCAGATTATCATCCGGAGGCATCGTGCCCTTCAGGCCATCGATCTTCACCTCAGCCTCAGCGTAGGGTGAAAAGTCGGGATACCCGTCTTTGTTGTATGTGACGCCCCTGCCTTGCTTGTCGTAGTAGGTAGTGGAACCATCGGCATTTCTGGTCGTCCGTGTGCTGTCGATGTTCTTATTCTTCTCAGAAGGCCTTCTGTTCCTGCGAGTCTTCGGCGGCGTCTCCTCAGGAGGAGTGACGACTTCCGGAACCGGTTCCTTCGGAAGCTTCGGCCCGGGCGCCCGAGCCTTAGCGAGTTCCTCCGCCTCCTCGACACGCCGAACCATCGTCGACGCCATTCGCCGCTCTGCCAGCAGCCCCTTCACCGCCGACAAGCTGTCCGCCAACTTCAAAACTTCCGGTAGCTTGGCCGCCATCCTCACAAGCCCGACGCCATCCACCACTGTCAACACGATCGTCAGGACATCCATCAGGACGTCGCCCGCTATCTTGCCGGCTTCATAATTTCCGGTGATCGTTCCCTGCCCGAATGCGATCTTAAACTTGGTCCACTTGGTTTCGTACTCCTTGGCAGCCTCTCCAAACACTTCGTGCAGATGGAATACCGCGTAGTGCAACTCGGACAGCAGCGCACTGCGCTGGTCATAAGCCTCTTTCAAAGCCGTTCCCGCGAAGTACTCGATCGCTTTTGCCTCCGCCGTAAAAATCATGCCTGGCCCAATCGCCAGTTGCCAAAGCGAATTCGAGTGCGCCTGATCGTACAAGCCCGCTAGCAGGAAAATCTTCCCCATCTTGGCCAGCGCAGCCGCACTGCCGGCCACATTCTCGAAAATGCCCACGCAGATGCCGAGTTCCAGGCTGTCCCCTCTAAGAACGTCGCGCGCAATCTCGATCAGCCTGGCCGAATTCGAGGTGCGCATGATGCTGAGCCAGATCTCGCGCACCCGCTCGCGCAAGTGGAACTGCGGAAGCTCGATGCTCCAGTGGAATCGCCGCCCGTCGGGCGAATCCGGATGCGGCAGCCCGCCCGGCGCAACCCATGACCCATCGGGCCCTGACGGCCGTGACGCTCCGGGGCCAGTACCCCCCGCTGGAGCATCCGGATGCATCAACCCCGCGCCTGTCTGCTTGGTGAACCAGTCTTTCCAGTCACCCATTCTCTAACCCACCGTCACCAATCCATAATTCCGCTGCCAGTGGCTGCGGATGTATCCTACCGCGGCCGCAAGCTCTTCTTTACCCGGCGGCCTGGTAATGAACTCTTCCGCTTCCCGCCGCGCCACTTCCAATAACTCAATATCACGCACGATGTTCGCGATCCGGAACGCAGGCAGCCCGGATTGCTTCGTACCGAAGAACTCCCCCGGCCCGCGCAGCTTCAAATCCATCTCCGCGATGTAAAAGCCGTCGTTCGATTCCACCAGCGTACGCATTCTCTCACGCGCCGAGTCCCCAAGTTTCTCTGTAATCAGCAGGCAATAACTCTGCGAGCCGCCGCGGCCCACGCGCCCACGCAACTGGTGCAACTGCGCCAAACCGAACCGCTCCGCTTGCTCAACAACCATCACTGTGGCGTTCGGAACATCCACTCCCACTTCAATCACCGTCGTCGAAACCAGGATCTTCGTACGGCCCGCCTTGAAGTCCGCCATCACCTGTTCCTTCTGTGATGGCGGCAACCGTCCATGAAGTAGGCCAATGTCAACGCCCGGAAACACTTCCCGCGACAAATGTTCATGCATGGTCTGCGCCGCCTTCATCGCCAGCGTCTCCGATTCTTCAATGACCGGATAGACCACATAGGCCTGACGTCCGAGATCGATCTGCTTCTTCACAAAGCTCCACACCAGTTCGATCTCATCGCTCTTCTGATGCTTGGTGAGAATCGGCTTGCGCCCCGGCGGCATTTCGTCGATCGTCGAGACATCCAGATCCCCGTACATCGTCATCGTTAAGGTCCGCGGAATGGGCGTCGCGGTCATCACGAGAATATCGGGGTGCGACCCCTTCTGCGCCAGACCCAACCGCTGCAACACGCCGAAGCGATGCTGTTCATCGATCACGATTAATCCCAGCTTTCGAAACTCCACGTCTTCCTGAATCAGCGCGTGCGTTCCAATAGCCACGTTGATCATGCCCGCCGCCAGCGCCTTCTTGAACACCTCTTTATCCTTGCTCGATCCCGTGAGCAGATTCACCTGATAGCCGAGCTTCTTGAACAGCGGCCCCATCGAAAGAAAATGCTGCGTGGCCAGAATCTCGGTCGGCGCCAGCACCGCCGCCTGATACCCGTTCTCAACAGCGATAACGATAGCCTCGGCTGCGACGATCGTCTTACCGCTGCCCACATCGCCCTGCAACAGGCGGTTCATGGGCGAAGCTTTCGCCATGTCCTGCGAAATCTCGCCAAGCACGCGTTTCTGCGCGCCAGTCGGCTTGAACGGCAGCAGCGCTTTGATCTTCTCCCGCACGCGCTCATTGAGACTGAAAGCAATGCCGACAACCGACCGCGCCTGATTCTTCTTCAGCGCCAGGCCGCACTCCAGCCAGAAGAATTCCTCGAGTATCAAACGAAACTGCGCGGGCGAACGGAACGAGTTCAGCATGCGCAAGTCGGAATCGGCCGGCGGAAAGTGCGCCTCGCGAACCGCGGTCCAACGGTCCGGCAGCTTGAGCCTGCGCCGCAGTTCCTCCGGCATACGCTCCTCCAGTGGCGCAATCGACCCCAGAACGCGATGCATCAGCCCGCGAATCACCCGCGCCGAAACCTTACCCGCCGCCTCATACACCGGAACCACGCGGCCCACATGCAGCGCGCCTTCTCCATCTTCATCGTCTTCCGAAAGCGGCTCCATTTCCGGATGCATCATTTGCAAATCGCCGCGATAATTATCGAACTCCACTTTGCCGAAGAGCGCGAATTTCATGCCAGGCGCGATCTTGTCGGCGAGGTAGCTTCCGTGGAACCATTTGCATAGCAGGATGGCCCGCGAGGCATCCGTAAACTCCGCCTCGAACATGCCCAGCGCTTTCCTACGAAAGTTAGAAGCCTTGGCAGATCGCACTTCCGCTACCACGGTCGCCATCTCGCCCGGCGCCAGCATCTTGATGGTCTTCATGTTGCTGCGGTCTTCGTAGCGGAAAGGCGCGTATTGCAGCAGATGCTCCACCGTTTCCAGGCCCTTGCCTGCAAGGAACGCGGCACGGGCCGGACCCACGCCTTTGACATACATGAGAGGAGTATTGAGATCGAGAGGCAACGAACTGACCGTAGTGTAACCCGCGCCGCGAGGCGCTTGATACAATTCGCCCATGCTTAAGCTGGCGGCTCTGATGGCCGTTGTGTCTCTCATGCAAGCCGCGGATATTCGATTGGGGATCGTCGGTACGGACACTTCGCATGTAACGGAGTTCACCAAGGTCCTCAATGATCCGGGATCGCCGGACTATGTTCCGGGAGCACGCGTCGTTGCGGCCTATAAGGGCGGCAGTAAGGATGTTGAAAATAGCGCGACGCGGATCGACAAGTTCACCGCGGAACTGCGCGACAAGTGGAAAGTAGAGTTCTATTCCGATATCAACACGCTGTGCAAACACGTCGATGCGGTGCTGCTCGAAAGCGTAGATGGCCGTGTGCACCTGGAGCAGGTGAAGCCGATCCTCGCCGCGCACAAGCCTGTATTCATCGATAAGCCCCTGGCCGCAACTCTTGCCGACGCCCGCGAAATCGCTCGTCTCGCCAAAGAGGCAAACGTTCCCTGGTTCAGCGCATCGAGCCTGCGATTCGGAGAGTTGGGCACCAGCATGAAGTTCAACGATGCTCTGGGCGTGACCACCTGGGGACCCGGACCCACCGAGCCGCATCACCAATTGGAATACTCCTGGTATGCGATTCACCCCATCGAGCTCTTGTACACATTGATGGGCCCGGGTTGCGAGCAAGTAACGGCGATGGCGGGGAAGGATGAAGACGTGATCGTGGGCCGTTGGAAAGATGGACGCCTCGGCACGGTGCGAACGCTTCGCCCATACGGCACTTATGGCGCCGATGTGTTCCGCCCCAAGGGAGTAACGCAGAGCAAAGCCAAAACGCAGGAAGGCTACGGCCCTCTGCTCGTGGAAATCGTAAAGTTCTTCGAAACAAAACAACCCCCGGTGTCCAACGACGAGACGCTGGAGATCTTCGAGTTCATGGACGCGGCGCAGCGGAGCAAGGCTGCGGGCGGCGTTGCAATGAAGTTACGCTAAGCACTGTGGCGCGCGCCCCAGGTGTCACGAGCGGCAAACACGCCTTTCGTTCTGACGGCATACCTTTGAAATCCATCTGCCATAACTGGTTGGGTGATTCCCCTTCGAAACGCTGCGCCGCGGCCCGATGATCCGGTGGACCGTGATTCGAGCAACGATCAGTTTTTCCCGCTCCAGCAACTTCACCGGTTTTGCGGCGCCCAAGCCGGAAAAGTTTTTCGCAATGCGATGACCCGCTCTTCGATCTGAGGATCTGTTTGATGAGGACTCCGATGCGGTCGATCACGCCACTTCGGAAGCTGTCAGTTTGTTCGCGGCTGTACTACAAGACATCAAATTTCTTTACAAGCCGCGAAGATTTCCGGCAACTGCTCCTCCGCAAGCCTGTGGGGCCGGATGGTATCCGGCGCGGGGTTGGCAACCCCGCCTCTTCAGGGCTCACAAAAACCGTACCATTCGATCGCACTAAACTAGTAGATTCATGCCGCAACTGCTCGAAGGTAAAACCGCCCTGATCATGGGCATCGCGAACAAGTGGAGCCTGGCCTACGCCATCGCCAAGGCGTTCTCGCGCGAAGGCGCATCGCTGGTTCTCACATATCTGGATGAGCACCAGAAGTCTTCAATCGAGAACCTAAGCAAAGACCTCAAGGTCGTAAAGATGCTTCCCTGCAACGTGACGAAGGAGGACGAACTGGCCGCGCTCACAGCGGACCTCACAGGCACGCCGATCGACGCAGTGGTCCACAGCCTGGCATTCGCCAATCGCGAGGACTTAGGCAAACCCTTCGTCGAAACACAAAAGGACGGCTTCCTCCTCGCGCAGGAAGTCAGCGCCTATTCCCTAGTCGCGGTAGCCCGCGCGACCGCCCCTCTAATGACGAACGGCGGCTCCCTGATGGCTCTAACCTATCTGGGAGCAACGCGAGTAGTACCCAACTACAACGTAATGGGCGTAGCCAAGGCATCCCTGGAAGCCTGCATGCGGTATCTGGCGAGCGACCTCGGCCCCTCAAAGATCCGTGTGAACTGCATCTCCGCAGGCCCTGTAAAAACGGCCTCCGCACGAGCCGTAAAAGGACTAATGTCCGTACTCGATTCAGTAGCAGAGAAATCACCATTACGCCACTGCACCGAACCGGCTGAAGTAGCCGACACGGCTGTCTTCCTCGCAAGCGACCTGGGTCGCGGCGTTACGGCAAACACGATCTTCGTAGACAGCGGCTTCCAGGTAATGGGCATGTAGCACAGCACGCACCCCAACCACCCCTTTCTAACGGCGGTAAGACCCATACCGTACGTTATAAGTTTTTATTAGCGCGGCGCTTCGTCTAAAAGTACCTGCACCCTGGGCATTGCTGCCTTGAGTTTCTCGAAACCTGTCTTTGTGACGCCCGGTCGGCCCACGCTGAGTTCGCGGAGATTTGTGAGCTTGGTAATTTTCGGTAGGACTGCGTTTGTCAAGCGGGCGGTCGGCAGGTAAAGCTTACGCAGAGTCGGAATCCTTAGGAGGATGGCGGCTCCAGCATCGGTGATCGAGAACGGTGGAATCCAACTTTAGGCCTGTAAGGATAAGGTCTTCGAGAAGCGGGAAGTCCTTCAAATGCCGTAATTCAGCCGCGGCGACTTTTGTGCCGTCAAGCGATAGCTTCCTGAGATCGTGAAGAGCCTCAATCTGTTTCATATCGGCATCTTCGACGCCGGTGTTGGCGACCGTTAATTCTTTGACTCCACGAATGTCTTTGAGGTGCGCCAATCCAACCCGCGTGAAATTACAAGACGCAAGATCGAGCGAATCGATTCGGGGTACGGCCGGCAGTCGTGCCAAAGGCTCCGGTTGCTATCAGCGAGGCCGCGATTATGCCGCGTGGCGAGTGTCAGCCGGGCGGGGTTCTATCGGCACTGACGGGAAGTGGAGCCCGACCAGGAGGAGGTGGAGTTACGGCATCAGATTCAACTGGACGGGCACTGGCAAGAAATATTAGTTCGCTCAAAGCGCCATACACAGGGCGAAGAGTGCGTGAGAATCTCTTGGGGATCTATCCAGAGTTCCCTGGGCAAGGGCTTGCGCCTTGTTGATGTTCGCGTAGAACTCGTCATGCACTTGGGCGTCGGGCTTGAGTTTGTGGCGAGAATCCGAGATGCTCTTGTCGCTCTCGAAGAAATCGGTCTCCAGTATTCCCATGCGATCGAATTCCGAGTAAACATACGTAGCCGCTTTGATGACGTAGCCCATGGGGTCGTCTGGCTTGCTCGCGATGTAAGCGTCCATCAGAGCTTGCGCCCCTGGAAAATCAAAACTGTAGAGGCGATGAAACGCTTCGTCAAAAGTTGGGTTGATTTGGATGTCGCAAACAGCGGGCAGGGATAGAACGAACAGCAAGAAAACTGACTTAAGCACCGGCTCTTAGTTTAGCGCCTGGCTGGCCGGGGCATCGGCCAGCCAGGCGAAGGACAACCAACTAGAAGCCGATCTTAGCGGCCAACTGCAGAATTCTTCCCGTGCTATCCAGCGTGGACGTGATGTGCCCGAACGTGGAATTGCTGATGTTTGCGGCCGGGTTCGAGAAGATCACATTGTTAAATACTTTGAACGCTTCAAACCGGAGTTGAACGTTTCCCTTTTCGCCGAGGAAGCGGCGTACAGGGAAAGATTTGGTGAGCGACAAATCGAACCGGTGCTCGTTCGGTCCGTGATAGGTGTTTCTGCCGATTGTTCCAAAAATGGACCCGATGCCAGTATCTCCCGCGACCCCATTACTGCCAACAATGTAGGTGCCCGATCCAGTGCCTTCTTGAGGATTGAGCCCAGTTAGCACGGTTCCGGCTGAAACGTTCGGCACCGCGACAAAACAAGCCGCGTTGATGTACCCGTTCAGGTTCTGCGTCACCGAACCCGACGGTATCGCGTTGGTGCATCCGGGCACGGTATTGGCCCGAACGGTAACGGACCCCGAGAGTCCCGCCAGGCCCCCGCCGTTTGTGCTGGAGATACTGAACGGCAGCCCCGATTGAATTGTGTAGACGCCGCTTAAGCCCCAGTTGCCGATCACCTGTCCAAGTAAACCGGTCTTGGGTCCGGGAAGAGTCCACACTCCCTGGAACACCAGGCGGTGCGGCTGGTTAAAGTCCGAAACGCCCTTATTGTAGTTGGGCACTAACTGGTTGCCCTGAAAGCTATCAAGATCAGAGCCCGTGGGGCCTGAATCGTCATCGACCGACCGGGAATACGTGTAGACCGTCTTGAATTGGAATCCGTGCGCGAAAGCGTGGCTTACGTCCAAAATCAAGCCGTTGTAGCGCGAGTAGCCTTGGTTTGTCACCAGGTTCAAGCCTGCGGGAGAGAAGCCGGGCACGGGAACGCGAATTGAGGCGTTGGCAGTAGAGTTCTGCGTCACTGTGACGCCGTTTGTGTAGGAGATCGGGCTGGATGAATTCACCAGCAGGGCTTGGTTCAAGCTCGGCTCAACCAGCAGATGAATACCGTGTGAGCCAATGTATCCAGTCTCAACAATCCAGCCTTTCGGAAGCTGATACTGAACCGACAGATTGTACTGCTGCACATAAGGCGTTACCAGGCCACGCGTAAAGCCATACAGCGATTGGGATACCGCGGCGGAGCCATCCGGATTAACGAAGATCGGCGCGCCCGCTGAGGTGAACGTGCCGTTGAATTGACCGATTACCGGAAGGATCGGGAACTGGCTCGGTTGCGGCAGATTGTTCGGGAACGGATTCGCCAACACCTTACTTCCGACGATTCCGGTGCCTGATGCCAGGTATTGTTCTACCCATGGGGGAGATGCGATCAACTGCAGCAGCGTCTGGCCAGAAGTGCGGATGTAGTAAATTCCATAGCCGCCGCGGACGGACATTTTGCCGTTTCCGAATACATCGTAAGCCAGGCCGAACCTGGGAGCGAAATTGTGGTTGTTGCTGTTGGTGAGGGTCGTCTGGCTCACACCAGGGGTACCGAGGCCAGGGAGTGATGCCGGTGAAATGAAGCCCTTCAAAACGCAGCTTCCGCCGCCTGCGGCCAAACACGCAGGGGTTATCAGGCTCGGGTCGAAGTTGCCAACCTTTCCATTGAGATCGTACGGGAAACCCAGGTAGTCATAGCGGACGCCAAGGTTAAGAGTAAGTTTTCTTGTGACGTGAAAATCATCTTGCGCGAAAGCTACAAGATCCTGTGCGCGATAGTTGCGGTCATAGGATCCGACGTCCACCTGCAGGCGGTTCGGAGTGCCGGTCAGGAACGACGTAATACTGGGAAAACTCAAACTGCCGCGGGTTCCATACTCGTTATCGACGTTCCAACCATACTGGCGATTCTCAAAGCCAAAGCGCATCGTATGCTTACCGACGGTCCATGAAACGGTATCGGCGAGGGTGATCGATGTATTGCCCCCGTGCTGGTAGCTATTGACGCCGATGCCGCCGAAGCTCAGGAGACCGCTAACCGACAGCGATGGAATTCCTGGGTAGGAACTGCCATCCCATTTGGACATGCCAATGTCCCCGACAGTAACGTTTTCAGTCGCCAGTGTGTAGGACTTGATGTTGGTATAGCCCCCTCGGAACTCGTTCAATAAGTGAGCGGTAAATGTGTGAGTATCGGTCATCGCCCCGTGATTGTTGGAGCCCGGCGAATTCTGGCCTTGGCCCAAGCTGACGCCGCCGCCTGTTGGAGCGAATTGAGTAAAGTTCGCGTAGAAGAACTGCCCGCTGATATGGTTGTTCTTGAACAACGTTCGATCTACCGATACGGATTCCTGATCTTCGTTGTAGATTGTCGGAAGCGAGAGAACCAGCAGGCCAATGCTTCCTGGGCCGGTGCATCCGGCGACCCCTGCGCAAGATCCTGACGGCACGAGCAGCCCACCATAGGGGCCCGGCTGGTTGAGAATATTCACTGCTACCGGATCGATCGAAGAAGGTGCGATGCCAAAGGCGGCGCCAAGAGTCGCGGCCGTTCGGACGGTCGGCAACACTTCCTGAGAACCGCTCACAAGACTTGAGACGCCATTCTTCTGGCGCGTTCCTTCATAGGAGAAGAACCAGAACGTGTCCTTCAACTTCGGTATTGGTCCGCCGACCTGGCCGCCGAATTGATTCTGCAACAGAACGGGAACCGGTTTGCCGGCCGCATTGGAGAAGAAGTCGTTCGCGTTCATGTCATTGCTGCGGTAATACTCGAACACGCCGCCGTGAAAGCGATCCGTGCCGGAGCGAAGCACCACATTGATGTTGCCGCCGGAGCCGCGTCCCTGGCTTGCATCGTAGAGGCTTGTACTGACACGGAATTCACCCAGTGCGTCGGGGTTTGGCACAGGGACGGATGCCAAGGAGTTGCTGCCGAAGCTATTGGCATCCACTCCGTCCAGGACCAGATTGTTAGTCGTAGCGCGTGAACCGGCTACGTCCAAGATAGGCGTTCCGCGGCCAACGGTGGCGGCGCTCTGGATCCGCGCGGATACGCCTGCCTGAATAGCAGTGAGATCCAAGAAGTTCCGCGTGGGCAAGGGAATAGCCTCAATCTGCGTTCCCGTCATCACGTCGCCGGTAGTCGCGGTATGGGTGTCGACGCTTTCCGCGACGCCATTTACAGTCGCAACCGTGGACACCTGCCCAATCTTCAGCCTGATGTTGGTATTGGTGACCCTGGTAATCTCCACGACGACGCCGTCCACCTGTGTGGATTCAAAACCGGGCGTCTCAACCCGCACGTTGTAAGTTCCTGGAGCCAGAAGGGGAAAGACGAAGGAGCCGCCGGCGACCGTGGTGGTTTCTGCCGAGGTGTCTGTGGAGGTGTTTTTGAGGAGCACTTTGGCTCCCGCGATGCCCGCATTTTGCGGATCGGTGACTAAGCCTTGAATGGCGCCTGTAACGGAGCTGATTTGTCCCCAAGCAAGCGAAGCAGTGAGCAGGATAATAGATGTGATTAAAATCACGGAACGTCGGAAAGTCATTTGTTTATTACTCCCGGGTCAATGAATTAACGTCGACGTGGACTGAAGCAAAAGCGAGTACCGCACACAAAAGTGCAGGTTAAATTCTTGTACCACTAATCGACGGACACTCGCAATAAATGTTAGTGCCTCTCAGTAAAAGCGGAGATTATCGAGCTCCATCCATTGGTGCGAACCCGGGGCTCCGGAGAGTTCGAATTGAAGCATCCGGACGTCTTTTCCCGTCCATGTTACCGGCGTGCCTTGTCGCGTGAGAGAGGAGAAGTCGATCTTCTGAGTCTTCCAATCGGGGCCCGCCTGGAACGGAGCTTGGAAATCGCCGCCCGTGCGAACTGCGTAGGCCAGCGCTTTCAAACGGTAGTTTCCGTCGCCGCGCACGTCGAAGGAGATGCCGTGGAAACCGCTGATGTCGGCGAGTTCGACCGCACCGGGGGTGAGCGGAATTTGCAGCAGGGAGAAAGGATGCTCGCGCGGGCCCATCGTGGCTTCCACCATCAGCGCGTGGTCGCCGGCCTTACGCCAAATTCGCGTGAAGACTACGTTCGAGTGGTCGCTGCCGGGGTCGTCGCCGTTGAAAATCTGCGTGTTGAGGTAGGTGCGCCCATCCGCTTTTTCGAAATCATCAATCAACGCTTGCACCGGATGCGAAGGCAGTTTCGTCGGTTCCTCGGATTTGATCTCTTTTTCAAGGCCCTTCAGATCGCATTCCTTACCATCGAGGAAGACGCGCGCGGTCTTGTAGATGTCTTCGATGTGTTCATCGGGTTTGCCGTCGATGAGAACGAGATCGGCAAGCTTGCCGGGTTCAATGGTGCCGACAGTCTTGTCGATGCCGAGGATCCTTGCGCTATTCTTCGTAGCGACTGTGATAGCTTGTAGCGGCGTCAGGCCGGCTTCCGTCTTGAGCTGAATTTCGCGAAGGGTCGCCCAGCCATGAAAGGTGCCAGCCATACCTGCATCGGTGCCATTGCCGAGCAGTACCTGGTTTTCGAATAGTTTGGCGTCGTTGTACTTGAGTCGATTCCAACGTTCCTGCCTCGGGCCGTTCGCACCCATCGCCGGCGCGGCTTGCGGGCTGCGGAACATTTGCGCAATCGCCGGTTCGAGCACGCGGCTGAGGCCGGGATACATTTCGGTGCGGTTTCGCGGCTCGTAGACGGCCAATGTCGCGGTGTAGCCGGTGCCCTTGCTCTTGATCAACTGAATGAACTCGTCGTCGATGTTGTGATCCTGGATTCCGTGAACGAGCGAATCTACGCCCGCGCGAACCGTTATCTTCGCGTTCTCAAGAGTCAGCGTGTGGGTCATTACCTTCACATTGGTCTTGTGAGCATCCTCAACGATGGCGGCTATGGTCTCTTCGTTCATGCTCGGAAGGCTTGGAGTGGCCCCGTATCGCCAGCCATCCGTGAAGATCTTGATCAGGTCCGGCTTGTAGGAAAGAGCTTCCACCATAATCTCGTGAGCCTTCTCCGGCGTTCGGGCTTCGAGAGTGAACATGCTTCCGTAGCCGGATTCGGCGCCGTGTCCGCCGGGAGGGCTAACGCGAACGGCAAGATTCACATGCGGACCCAGCACCACGCCCGTACGCATCAATCGGCGCATGGGTTCGAACATTTCGCCGTAGCTGCTGTAGTCGTTCACGGTAGTGACGCCGCTCACGAGATAGGTCTTGAGGACCTTGCCCCAATCCGCGACGAGGGGACTGAGGGCGCCGGAAGCGCGCAGGTGCGTATGCAGGTCGAACAAACCGGGGATCAGCGTAAGCCCCGTGGCGTCGATTACACGGGCGCCGGAGGGAATTGCGAGATTTTCACCAACGGCTTCGATGCGGTTGCCGCGGACAATAACGGTTGCCATTTTCGCCGGAGCGCCAGTGCCATCGACAACGCGGGCTCCGCGGATGACGATGGTGGATTGAGCGGCGAGGGGAAGGGTTGCAATCAGCAGCAGAACGATCTTCTTCATAGAGCGAACCGATTCTGAACAGGATAGCGCGGATCGGGGACCTTGCTATGAGAAAGCGGTTAGGTTGAGGCGAGCTGCCTTGCCGCCACGCAAGCGCAGGCGCAGGCGATCCTCACGGTGGCGCGCTTCTTCCGTATCGGATTCCAGGCGGGCGCTGGTTGCCATTTCCAGAGCCATCGCATAGTTGCGTTCGCGGTGCTCGTAGTATTTGGCGAGTTCCTCATAAGCACGCGCGCGACACGGGTTTGGAGACTCGGTCAACTCAGTGAACAGGGTGAGGGACGCCATTTCATTCGCTTGCTTCTTGTGGAGTAGCGCCATCTCCAGCATGGATTTGAAGAGCAGGTGATCTGGTAAACCTCGGTCGATGGCCCGCTGGAAGAGCTTCAGCGCTTCCTCATGCCGCCCGGCTTTGGTAAGCCAGCGCGCAATGCCGAGATAGTCGCTGCCGTGGCGCAGTGACATGGTTTCGGGTGCGCGATGCGCTTCGGGGACAATCGCGGTCAGGCAGGCAAGCGACACGATATCCATCACGTTGTGCTGGAATACCGGAACCAGTTTGGCGGCACGTCCGGTGCGGACGAATTCGAAATAAATATAAGGGATCAGGGCACCCGGCACATCGCCTTCGCGTTCGATGCCAAGGACCTCGATTTCGAGGTGCGTCAGTTTGCAGCTTTCCATGCGAAGCTTCCAGAGCCGCCGGGCGCCAAAAAGCAGATCGACATGCTGCATCCGCGCGAACGGGTGGCGCGCGCGGGACATGCGGTAGCGCGTTTCGAGCAGCGGCTGATCGTAGGACTTGCCGTTGTAGGTGATCAGCACATCGAAGGGTTCCAGGTAACGGGTGAGGGCGTCGAGTTGGGAGGCTTCCTCGCTGTGGTCGCGCATAAAGAACTGGCGGACACGAAAGCCTTCCCGGTCTATAGACCCGACGCCGACGAGGAATGCGTACGTGCCGGTTCCACCTGCGAGACCCGTCGTTTCAGTGTCGAGAAAGGCCCAGCGGGTCGGGTGGCTGCTGGAGACGGCGCCGTTCGAGATGAGGTCGAGAAGATCCTCCGGAAGCTCGAGCAGCGTAGAGATCTCGACGCTGCCATGACGCGAATCGATGGCGTGAAGCTTTTCGGTTTCGAAATGGCGGCCGTGCTCCGTTTCGACTACTTGTCCGCTCAGCAAATCCTCGACGAAAGCGGGTGATTTGGCCGCCGCTCTAGGCTTCATGTCCTGGTAGCGGGAATCGATACTGGCAATGCGCTGGCGTAAAGCGGTAAGTTGTTCCTGGATATCCATCTTCGCCGGGTCTTCGCCTAGGGTAAATGCTAGTGTAGCGCGGTATAGTCGGGAGGTTGAAAACTTGGCACTTTTTTCTACTGCTGTTCGCGACTCTGTTCGGCGCGCGGCTCTGCCATCACGGCATTCTGTGGGAGCCGGAAACGCTGCCGATGGCCGCGGCGAAACAGATGCTGCTAGGGAAGGTGCTGTATCTCGATATCTGGTACGACAAACCTCCGCTGGTAGCGGTCTATTATGTTCTGTTCGGAGCGCAAGTGCGTCTGGCGGGTGCGGTGTACTCGTTGCTCGGCTGCATCGTAGCCTATCTGTTTGCGAGAGACCTGTATCAACGCGCCGCCGGATTGTGGGCAGCCGGACTATTCGCTTTTTTTCTGATTTTCGATTTTCCGGTCGCCGTGATTCCGGTTGGTCCGGACATGTTAATGCTGGTTCCTCACCTTCTGGCCGTGTATATGGCGTGGCGAGGAAGGGTGGTGCTGGGCGGAGCCGTGGCCGGACTCGCTTTTCTGTGCAACACAAAGGCGGTCTTCGTGCTCGTAACTTGTGGTCTATTTGGTGCGGTTGCACTAGGTGGGTTCGTGTTGCCCGTGCTCATCGGGGCTGACGTTCTCTATGCCGGCGGGGCTTGGCGCGCATATCTAGATCAGGTTTGGATCTGGAGTTCGGCCTATGCGGGCAGCACTTTCTTGGAGCATCCAATCAGAAACGGAATCGCGCGGACTGCTGCCTGGGCGGGGTTTCATAGCGGACTGGCGGGACGCTGGACGGCGAACTGGCGGCTGTGGGTTTGGCTGGGACTATCGTTTGCAGGTGTTGCTCTAGGGTGGAGATTCTTTCCTCGATACTACTTGCAACTGCTGCCACCGGTGGTAATGCTTGCCAGCGGAGCATTAGTAAGGCCCGGACGGTGGCGCTACCTATTTCTCTCGCTTCTCGTGATCCCATTAGTAAGGTTTGGGCCGCGATATGTTTCGCTCGCAACACACGGCGACGCAGAATGGAGCGACACCGCGATGGATCGGGATAGCCGCTCTGCATCCGCAATCGTGAGGAGCATGGCCCACACCGGAGACACCATGTTCGTGTGGGGTTACCGGCCTGAAGATTGGATCTATACAGGACTTCCAGCGGCAACCAAATATCTGGACTGCCAGGCACTCACCGGGGTTCCCGCGGACCGGCACCTCACGCAATCGACCCCTGTTACTTCGGTGGGAACCGCGGACGCGCGGAGGGAAGTTGCGGCGTCCCACCCAGAGTTCGTGCTAGACGGATTGACTGCATTCAACGCAAACCTTGCCATGGATAAATATCCGGAGTTGGCGGTCTGGATGGCCAACTATGAACAGGTAGCTCGAACAAACTTCACCGTCATCTACCGGAAACGGACCCCTTAGTACAATCGGTTGTGCCTCGAATTGTCGTGACCGGCGGCGCCGGATACATTGGTTCCCATACTGTTCTGCAGTTGATTGATCAGGGCTATGACGTTGTCGTGGTGGATAGCCTGGTGCGCGGTTATCGCGACGCGGTCGATCCGGCAATTCTGCGTGTGGTGGATTTGCACGACACGGAAGCCCTGGTGCGCATCTTCGAAGAGAAGCCTTGCGACGCAGTGATCCATTTTGCGGCTTACATCGCAGTGGGCGAATCGATGAAGAAGCCCGAAATCTATTTCGATAACAATGTGGCCGGGTCGCTGTCGTTGTTTACGGCGATGGTCCGAACAGGAGTCAAGCATGCAGTCTTCTCTTCGACGGCCGCGGTTTACGGCATGCCGGAATCTTCGCCGATCCGTGAGGATTTTCCTTACGCGCCGATCAATCCTTACGGCGAATCGAAGGTGATGACGGAGAAGATTCTCGGCTGGTTCGACCAGCTTCACGGGATGCGCAGCATTTGCCTACGCTACTTCAACGCTTCCGGCGCTGACCCTAAGGGAAGGGTTGGAGAGCGGCATGAGCCGGAAACGCACCTGATCCCGCTGATGTTTCGAGCCATTCAGACCGGCGAACCGCTGACAGTGTTTGGAGATGACTATCCTACGCCGGATGGGACTTGCATCCGCGATTACATCCATGTGACGGACCTGGCGCAGGCCCATATACTCGCCGTCGAGGCGCTGGTGGCGGGAGCACCTTCGAATCAATTCAACGTCGGCACGGGGACAGGGTTCTCCGTTCGTGAAGTGCTGCAAGCGGTTGAGCGTGTAACAGGCAAGCCGGTTCCGTACAAACTGGGTCCGAGGCGAGAGGGCGATCCACCGGCGCTGGTAGCGGACTCGACAAAGCTAAAGACTACGTTGGGATGGACGCCGAATTACGCGGAGCTCGAGACCATCGTGCAGCACGCTTGGAACTTCGCTGTTAAATAGCCGCTTTTGGGGGTAGCAGCACGTCAGCTAGCGGCATGGCAATCCGGCCATCGGCGGTTCGCATGATTCCTGATTCCGCAGCCCAGCCATTGGTCGTGATGCTCCAGCCGCGGTGCATCCAGGGGTCGATCACCCAAATATTGGCAACGCCGAACTGCAGGTAGTCGTCGAGGCGGTCTTGCATCGCGCTGATCGTATCGTCCAGAGACATGACCTCGATACAAAGGTAGGGGGGAGAAGTGAAGACTTCTTCCTCGGGCATAGGTATCTGGCAAACAACGACGTCGGGGATTCGGATGCGTCCGGGAGCCACGCGCATGCGAAGTTCAGGAAGAGCCTGCAAGATCAGAACTTCCTTGCGGCGGTTAAACCAGGAGCAGATCTCTCCTTGCGCGTAACTATGCTTCTTTTTCCCCGCGTTCCGCTCCAGAACCTCGCCTTCGATGAAGTCACAGTCCGGGCGATAACTGGTGCGTAGATATTCTTCAACTGGAATGAGGGTTGTGATACCCATGACGCTATGATGCGCCGTTACTTATTTGCGGTCCCAAATCAGCGTGCTGCTGTTGTTACCTTCCGAATTTTTCACTTGAAGAGTTTCCGTCACGCGCTTTCCGTCCACGGAGACGGTTAGCTTCATATGCTCTTCGTAAGTGCCTTCGGCCGATTTCTTATCGGCGATGAGAACGTTGCCTTCCCACCGGCTCATCTGGCTCCATCGAGTGCCTGCAACCGGGTGGAATTTTCCATCCAGGAACCACTGTCCTTCGGTGACAATTCCACCGGAAGATCCATCCATGGTTGTGAGTTTGGAACGGTAACCATCGCCATCGCGACTGACCTCGAGAGTCATTCCGTCGGGATTGTAATTCTTGTTGCTGAAGATCGATTTTTGCGTGTTGAGCACCCACTTGCCGGAGAGATCAGGCTTGTCCGCGGCAACGAGCGTAAGTGCGGCTACCAGAAAGAGGGTTGATTTTCTCATACCCTCTTCGAAAGCACGCCAGCTTCCTATTCTTCGTCCGTAGATAGCTTCGAGAGCACCGTGAGGTCTTCGAGCGTCGTAACGTCGCCGGTGACCGTATTGCCCATCACAATTTCGCGCAGCAGGCGGCGCATGATTTTGCCACTGCGGGTCTTAGGGAGCCCGTCAGTGAAGCGGATCTGTTCGGGGCGCGCAAATGGCCCGATCTCGTGAGCAACCCACTTCTTCAGGTCGAGGTCTAGCTGCGCCTGATCCCAATTGCCGGCTTTTAGCGTCACGAACGCCGCGATAGATTGGCCGGAGATTTCGTGCGGCTTGCCCACCACGGCAGCTTCCGCCACCGCGGGATGCCGGACCAGCGCAGATTCAAGTTCCATGGTGCTGAGGCGGTGTCCGCTCACGTTCATCACATCGTCAACGCGGCCAAGTACCCAGTAGTAGCCGTCCTCATCGCGGCGGGCTGCGTCACCCGTGAAGTAGCGGCCCGGGAGTTTGGACCAGTAGGCCTCCTCATACCGCGCCGGATCTTTCCAGAGAGTGCGGAACATGCTCGGCCAGGGATGAAGAAGGATTAGATAGCCCTCGTGGTTGGTTTCAACGGGGTTGCCTTTGAGATCGACCACGTCAGCGAAAATGCCCGGAAGCGGAAGAGTCCCCGAGCCCGGCTTGAGCGCGACGGCACCGGGTAGCGCGGATATCATGATTGAGCCAGTTTCGGTCTGCCACCACGTATCGACAATGGGACAGCGCTCACCGCCGATTACCTTGTGGTACCAATCCCACGCAGCTGGGTTGATGGGCTCGCCGACCGAGCCGAGCAAACGCAGGCTGGAGAGATCGTGACCGTTTGGCCAATGGTCGCCCTGTTTGATGAAGGCGCGAATCGCAGTTGGGGAGGTATAGAAGATATTGACCTTGTACTTTTCGATCAGACGCCAGAAGCGGTCAGGGCCCGGCGTATCAGGCGCGCCCTCGTACATGACGCTCGTGGCGCCGGCGGAAAGCGGGCCGTAAACCACGTATGTATGGCCTGTCACCCAGCCTACATCCGCCGTGCACCAGTAGGTATCTTCGTCGCGCAGATCGAAGACCCACTTCATGGTCATGTGGGCTTGCAGAAGATAGCCGCCGGTGGTGTGGACGATGCCCTTGGGTTTGCCTGTGGTGCCGGACGTATAGAGAACGAAGAGCGGAGTTTCAGAATCGAGCTCTTCGGCGGGGCAGACCTCGCTGATGCCTTCATCGAGCTCGTGCCACCAATGGTCGAGTCCTTCGGTCATCTGAATCGCCGAGTTAGTTCGGCGATACACGATAACGCTCTTAACGGTAGGGCACTCGGCGACGGCTTCATCGACGGTGGGCTTGAGTTTGATCTCCTTGCCCCGGCGCCATCCGCCATCCGCGGTGATAACGACTTGGGCTTCCAGATCCTGAATGCGCGTCTTCAGCGCCTCGGCGGCGAATCCGCCAAAGACGACGCTATGGATGATGCCCAGACGCGCACAGGCCAGAACGGCGACCGGAAGTTCCGGCACCATCGGCATGTAGATGATGGCGCGGTCACCCGTCTTAAGGCCGCGAGCTTTGAGCACATTGGCAAAACGGCACACCAGCCGATGAAGCTCGGCGTAGCTGATCATGCGCTGATCGCCGGGCTCTCCTTCCCAAAGAATGGCTACTTTGTTCTTCCGGTGCGTTTCGAGGTGGCGGTCCAGGCAGTTATAGGAAGCGTTGGTGGTAGCGCCAGAGAACCACCGGACATTGGGCGGCTGAAAATCGAGTACCGACGTCCATTTCTTGAACCAGTGAAGCTCGGTATCCGCGAGCTTGCCCCAGAAGTCACCCGGGTGGTGTTCGGCCTCTGCGCAAAGTGCGTTGCGGGCATCAAGACTGGGGACGAAAGCGCGCGCGGCGAACTCGGCGGGCGGCTGGACTATACGGTGATCGGCCATCAAGGCGAGTTTATCAGGCGGAGTTAGCCGACCGCCTACTGTCCGTCCAACGCCAGATTCAGTTCCAGAACATGGACTCTAGGCTCTCCCAGAAATCCGAGGTCAGGCGACTTCGTATGAAGGACGATGAACTGGTGGACCTGCTCTTGGGATAGCCCCCGGGCCTTCGCGACTCTTGCGGACTGGGCCTCTGCATTGGCGGGGCTGATATCGGGATCTAGTCCGCTGCCGGATGCCGTGACCGCATCGGCGGGAATGGAACCCTGGTATGTGGGATTCTCTTCGTGGAACTTTGCGACAGCAGCCGTTACGCGGTCGATGAGCTTCTTACTGGTCGGACCGTCGTTGAAACCGCCAGAGGCCAGACCGTCATATCCGTTGTTGCCCGCGTTCGAGGGCCGGGGGTGAAAGTACTTTGCGTTCGAGAAGTTTTGGCCAATCAGAGACGAGCCGACTGGAGTAAGGCTGCCGTTGGCTTTGTCTTTGAACATCAACTGGCAGATGCCGGTGATTGCTGCCGGGTAGATAAGTCCCGTAAGGACGGTCAGCAGCAGTGTCATGCGAAATGCGGGGAGTAATTGTTTCCACATGTGCGTTCCTTAGGCGAGGCGGAAGAGAACAAGCAACTGGTCGATCGCCCAGATACCCGGGAAGGGGACTAATAGACCCCCGACGCCGTAAATCAGTAAGTTGCGCCGCAGGAGGCCCGCAGCGGCTTGCGGACGGTACTTCACGCCGCGCAACGCCAAAGGGACCAGAGCGATGATGATGAGGGCGTTAAAAATTACCGCCGCGAGTACAGCGCTCTGCGGTGTATGTAAGCGCATGATGTTCAGGTTGCCGAGGGCCGGATAAGTCACCATGAACATCGCGGGAATAATGGCGAAGTACTTGGCGACGTCGTTAGCGATCGAAAACGTTGTGAGCGCGCCTCGCGTAATGAGGAGCTGTTTGCCAATTGCCACCACTTCAATGAGCTTGGTGGGGTTGCTATCGAGATCCACCATGTTTCCGGCTTCCTTCGCGGCCATTGTGCCGCTATTCATCGCCAGGCCGACATCAGCTTGAGCCAGAGCAGGTGCGTCGTTGGTACCGTCGCCGGTCATTGCTACGAGACGGCCTTCGGCTTGTTCCTTCCGAATGTATTCAAGTTTGTCTTTGGGCGTCGCCTGTGCGAGGAAATCATCGACCCCTGCCTCGGCGGCGATGGCGGCAGCCGTGAGCGGGTTATCGCCGGTAATCATCACACTGCGGATGCCCATGGCGCGGAGTTGACCGATGCGCTCTTTCATGCCGCCTTTTACGATATCTTTCAAGTGAATGATGCCGAGCAGGCGAGGGCCGTCGGCGACTGCGAGCGGCGTACCGCCTGAACGTGAGACCCGCTCGGAGGCATCGCGGAAGTTGGCAGGCATCTTACCGCCCTGTTCTTCTACAAACTTGATAACGGCCTCGGTTGCGCCTTTACGAAGTTGGCGACCACCCATATCGACTCCGCTCATGCGCGTATAAGCGGAGAAGGGAATGAAGTGCGCATCCTGCTCCGAAACCTCACGGCCACGCAGATTGTATTTCTCTTTTGCCAATACGACGATCGAGCGGCCTTCTGGCGTCTCATCCGCGAGGCTGGACAGTTGGGCAGCGTCTGCTAGATCCGCCGCACTGACACCATCGGCTGTAATGAATTCGACAGCTTGACGGTTGCCCATCGTGATGGTGCCTGTCTTATCGAGAAGCAGCGTGTTGACGTCGCCCGAAGCCTCGACGGCCCGCCCGCTCATCGCGAGAACGTTATGCTGCATCACGCGATCCATGCCCGCGATACCGATGGCAGAGAGCAAGCCGCCAATCGTCGTCGGGATAAGACACACCAGCAGCGCGACCAGCACCGGCACCGAGATGGCTGCGCCTGCATAGTCGGCGAACGGCTGAAGGGAAACTACAGCGAGAAGGAAGATCAGTGTAAGACCGGCGATCAGGATGTTAAGAGCGATCTCGTTAGGCGTCTTCTGCCGTTCCGCGCCTTCAACGAGCGCAATCATGCGATCCAGAAAGGTCTCGCCGGGATTCGAAGTGATTTTGATCTTGACTTGATCGGAGAGAACTCGCGTACCACCAGTAACAGCGCTCCGGTCGCCGCCGGACTCGCGAATCACCGGTGCGCTTTCGCCGGTAATGACGGATTCGTCTATCGTGGCGATGCCTTCAATCACTTCACCATCGCCAGGTATGATATTGCCGGTTTCGCAGAGAACGATGTCTCCCGAACGAAGTTTGGAAGCCGGGACCTCTTCGAGCTTATTGCCGCCATTAATGTAGCGGCGGGCGACAGAATCGCTTTTGGTCTTGCGCAACGTATCTGCTTGCGCTTTGCCGCGGGCCTCAGCCATGGCTTCGGCGAAGTTCGCAAAGACGACGGTGAACCAAAGCCAGATCGCGATCTGGATCGTAAAGCCGATGTGGGCCGCGCCGGTGAAAAGGTCGCGCGCCAGAAAGATAGTGGTGACGAGCGCGCCTACTTCCACTACGAAGATCACAGGGTTCTTCGCGAGCGTGACCGGGTTGAGCTTGACGATGCAGTCTTTGAGTGCGCGGGCGAGAATCTGTGGGTCGAAGAGTGGGCGCGCCTGAGTGAGCTTCTTGGAAGGGGCTGTAGGGGACATGGCGGTTCAGGAGAAGAGCTTGCCGCTCTGCATGAGGAAGTGCTCGACAATCGGACCGAGCGAAAGAGCCGGGAAGTATGTGAGAGCCCCCACGATGACTACTGTCCCCACCAACAGACCGATGAAAAGAGGACCATGAGTAGGGAAGGTGCCGCTGGTGCTGGCGATCCTTTTCTTGGCAGCCAAGCTACCGGCGGCGGCAAGCAGAGGCAATAGGAAGAAGAAGCGGCCGATAAGCGTCGATAGTCCTATGGTCGTGTTGTACCAGGGCGTGTTGGCGTTCAGTCCAGCGAACGCGCTGCCGTTGTTGGCCGTGCCGCTGGTGTAGGCGTAGAGTATCTCCGCAAACCCGCGCGGGCCGGAGGTGTTCAAGCCTGCTTTGGGATTGATTGCCAGGCTGAGGCTCGCGAAGATCAGGACGCTGGCGGCGGTTGCGATCAGAGCCAGCATCGCCATTTTGACCTCTTTCTGCTCGATCTTCTTGCCAATGTATTCAGGCGTGCGGCCCACCATCAGACCCGCGATGAAGACGGCGAGTATGGCATAAAGCAACACCCCGTAAAGGCCGGCGCCCGCGCCGCCGAAGATCACCTCTCCCGTTTCCATGTTAAAAATCGGAACCAGAGCGGCAATCGGGGTAAGGCTCTCATGCATCGAGTTGACGGCTCCGCAACTCGCGTCTGTGGTGATCACGGCGAATAGGGAGGAAGTCGCGATTCCGAAGCGCGTCTCCTTGCCCTCCATATTGCCCCCCGCTTGTGTGCCCGTGGGGCGGTTATCGATGCCGAGTTTCGCGAGGTTGGGATTGCCCGTTTGCTCGGCCGGGTAGGCAATGAAGACGCCGGCCAGGAACATGATGCTGAACCCTGCAAAGATCGCCCAGCCCTGGCGCGTATCTTTCACCATCTTCCCGAACGTGTACGTCAACCCGGCTGGAATCAGGAAGATCGACAACATCTGGACGAAGTTGGTCAGGGGTGTGGGGTTTTCAAATGGGTGAGCCGAATTGGCGTTGAAGAAGCCGCCGCCGTTCGTACCGATCATCTTGATGGCTTCCTGAGAGGCCACCGGCCCCATCGGAATCGTTTGCGCCGCGCCCTCCAGCGTCTTCACCACTTTGTTCGCATCGAAGTTTTGAATCACTCCCTGCGAGCAGAGGAACAGCGCGAAAACAATGGAAACCGGAATGAAAATATAGAGCGTAGCGCGCGTGAGATCGACCCAAAAATTGCCGATCGTATTGGCCTGCTGGCGGGAGAATCCACGTATCACCGCGATGGCGCAAGCCACTCCGGCGGCTGCGGAGGCGAAATTCTGGACCGTGAGCACAGTCATCTGGACGAAATAACTCATCGTTGATTCGCCGGAATAAGCTTGCCAGTTTGTGTTGGTCAGGAAACTGACCGCGGTGTTGAAAGCAAGATCCGGAGTCATCACCGGCGTGCCGAAGTTTTGAGGATTCAACGGGAGGTAAGCCTGAACTCTTTGGATGACGTAAGCGAAAAGAAAACTCACCGCGCTGAAGGCGAGTAGGCTGGCGGCATATTGCGTCCACCGTTGCTCTTCCTCTTCTTTGACGCCGCAAAGCTTGTAAATCAGCCGCTCGATCGGCCCGAGTATGGGGTGAAGGAACGTCCGCTCGCCTTCAAACAGCTTCGCCATGAAGACCCCTGCGGGTTTCACGAGGGCAACGATGATCAGGAAGTAAACCGCGATTTGTAGAATGCCAACGGAAGTCATTTAGAACTTTTCCGGACGAAGAAGCGCGTAGATCAAGTACGCGAAAAGGAACAGCGTAGTGATGCCGGCAATGATGTAGTCCATGGGTTTAGAGCTTGTCGCACGCTTTCGTAAGGACCCAGCAAAGCGCAAAAAACGCCGCACCGCTGAGAACGTAAATGATGTCGAGCATGGTCAACTTCAGGTTAGGTTTGAGCCCATAAAGAAGTCATAAAGGAGCGCTAAGTATTTCGTTCCCTATTGACGCGTGGCCGCGAATTCGATAGCTTTGGGGCGCATGGCTATCCTTCTCTCTCGACGCGACCTCGGCAAATGGGCGCTGGCGCTGCCGGCTGCCGGCCTGTTGGCAAAGACCAATTCCAAATTTGGGGGCGTGCAAATCGGCATCAACGCGCCCTACAGTTACCACGGCCAATACAACACCGCCGATGAGTGCCTGGATGCGACGGTGAAACTGGACCTGAGTGCCCTGGAATTGCGCGCGCAGCCCATCGAGGGCTTCATGGGAGCGCCAGCAAGTCTGGTAGCGTATCCCAAGCCGCGCGTACCGAAGGGTGAAACGCCTCCGGATCCAAAGGCTGCAGCCGCGGAGTTGCGAGCCTGGAGGCTTTCAGCGCCGATGGCTAAGGCTACGGCCATGCGCAAGAAGTTCGAGGACCAGGGCGTAAAGATCGAAATCATGAAAGTGGACGCGATTGATACCTTCACGGACGAAGAGATCGATTACATGTTCGGACTTGCCAAGACGGTCGGGGCGAAGGCAATTTCTTGTGAAATTCCGCTCAGTCACACCAAACGGCTCGGCGAGTTTGCAACGAAGCACAAGATGATGGTTGGTTATCACGGACACACCAACGTCACCAGCCCCGAGGCCTTCGGAAGGCCAGAAAGTTGGGAGACGGCGATGAGCTACTCAAAGTACAACGGTATCAATCTCGATATCGGTCACTTTGTCGCGGGTAACAGCACATCACCGATTCCTTTTCTCGAGAAGTATCACGACCGCGTCACTCATATCCATTTGAAAGACAGGAAGACGAACAACGGTCCGAATGTCCCGTTCGGTTTGGGTGACACGCCGATCAAGGAAACGCTGCAGTTGATGAAGAAGAACAAATGGACTTTTCCCGGAATCATCGAGATGGAATATCCGGTGCCCGACGGTTCTACTCTCATGGCTGAGATCGCGAAGTGCGTCGAGTTCTGTAAGGAAGCGCTGTCCTAACCGCTACTTCGTTGGAATTTCAAAACGGTACCCGACCCACGGCTCGGTGAGCAGGTATTTTGGCTTCGCCGGATTTGGCTCCAGCTTCTTGCGTAGCTGGTTAATGAACACTCGCAGGTACTCGACCTGATCGCCGTAGTCGGGGCCCCACACTGCTTGCAGCAGCCTGGTGTGAGCAATGGGAACATTCGGGTTCGTCGCGAGGTAGTGCAGCAAATCGAACTCCTTGGGAGTGAGACGTACCGGCTTGCCTTTGACGGCGACGCGGCGGGTGTTGAAGTTGACCTCCAGGTCGTCGAACGCAAGCGTCTGCGTGGGGCTTTCTCCCGAAAGCGGCATGCGGCGCAGAGCGGCGCGAATGCGTGCGAGCAGTTCCCGCGTGCTAAACGGCTTAGTGACGTAGTCGTCGGCTCCGGCATCGAGCGCAGCGACTTTGTCCTGTTCACTTCCCCGTACGGTAAGCATGATGATGGCCGCCTCCGATGCCGCGCGGATCTCGCGGCACGTTTCCAGACCACCCATTCCGGGCATGTTGACGTCGAGGAGCACTAAATCGAAGCGCTCCTTGCGAAGTCTTTCGATAGCCTCTTCACCCGTTCTGACTCCGGTTGCCTCGTACTCCTGATCGACCAGAGCCGTTTGTAGAACACGGCGGATTTGCGGTTCGTCGTCGACGATCAGAATGCGTCCGGCGGTCATGCCATAACCTCCTGCAAACCTTGGGGCTGCATGCTCGGCGGCAATGAAATGCAAAACTGAACGCCCTGCCCAGGACTGCTTTCGACCCAAATCTGCCCTTGATGCGCCTGAACGATATCGCGCGCGATCGCGAGGCCCATGCCCGTGCCGGGTACGTTGCCGCTAGTCCTGGGAGCGCGATAGAACTTGTCAAATATCCTTGGCTGTTCCGCTTCCGGAATGCCGGGACCGTCATTGTGCACAGCCAGAACGAGCCGGTTGCCTGTGAGCCGGGCCTGGATCGTAATTGCTGTGCCCGGAGGGGAGTACTTAAGAGCGTTATCGAGAACCAGGCGCAGCGCGAGTTCGATCAGCTCGGAATCCGCCTCGACGGGAGGGAGCGAAGGGGAAATGTCTACGTGAATCGGCCGGTCGCCAATCGCGGTCTGTAGGCCGGCGATGGCGTGCTCTATGATCTCGCCTGCTGATTCAAGCTTGCGATTCAGATAAACGCGCCCGGCTTCGATGCGGGCCATTTGAATGGCTTCCGTGACCAGCCGGCCTAGGCGATCAGCCTCTTCGTCGACGATAGTAACGAGTTCCTTTTGGGAGGGATTGGCCGTGATCGATGTTTCGAGAAGAGCTGTGGCGGCCGCCTTGATGGACGTCAGCGGAGTCTTGAACTCGTGGGCGATCGCGTCGAGGAGCGTGGATTTGAGCTGGTCGCTTTGACGGGCGACGTCGGCCCGGTTGGCCGCTTCTATCGCGCGGGAACGTTCGAGGGCGATGGCGACAAGGTTGGAAAGCGATTGCAAAGCCGAATCGTTGAGCGGGTTGCCGCGGAGGGCCAGGCTGCCGATGGGGTCCGCGCCCAGACGAATGGCCGTGACCGAGGTATTGGTGGCGGGATCTTGAAGAAAGCTTCCTTGTAGGGCCACCTCGCGGAGCCGGTCGTCCCAATCCAGGAGATCCTGTTTTCCGGCGCGGTGGATTTCTCCGGTGGCGCGGTCATAGAGCGAGACTCCAGCGAAGTCGAAGGCGCGGGCGATCTGGCGTGCGGCTTGTTTGGAGACGGATTGATCGTTCTCGATCAGAAGGATGCCGCGGCTCAGGGCATAGAGCCGCTCCATTTCGGTTTGGCGGTCCAAAGCAGCTTTGGTTTGGTCTTGGGCTGTGGTCGATAGCTTACTCACAAGAATTGCGGTCGCCAGGAAGGCGAACAAGGCGATCCAGTTTTGTGGATCTGCAATCGTGAATTTGAAGATGGGCGGAAGGAAGAAGAAGTTGAAGCAGGCAGTTGCCGCGAAGGAGGCCGCGATGGACTCAATCAGACCGCCGTTGCGGGCGATCAGAAGCACGGTGACGAGGTAGAGGAAGCCGACGGTGGTCGAATTGATAGGAATGAGTCGAAAGCTAATGAACGTTAACGCGGCAACAGCGGAGAGGGCGGCGCTGACCCGTAGCGCAATTCTTGCGGCACGTTGCGCGATCATTCCACGCCCTTGGTGCGTAGCGCCTTCCTGAGCTCGCCGGCGCTCGAAAGCTTGGCCACTTCGTCCGTCGTGAACTTGATGTCGAACTCTTCTTCCAATCCAACGATGAGCTTTACTTGGGCGAAACTGTCCCAGGCTTCCAGTGTCTTTGAGGAAAGGCTGTCTGTTACCTCGAGGTCTTCGTCATCGAAAACTTCCTGGAACACATTCTGCAGGCGCTGGTCAAATGTCAACATGGGTGGTTAATTGATTCTCATCCAGACCGGGGCCACGACTCGATGGGCTGCGATCCGGCAGCGGAAAGTCTGCTCCCCGTACCGTTCAACGCCGTACTTTTCAAAGCCGTACTTCTCAAAGATACCGCTGACTTGAGCGTTTTTCGCTGTCGGGATGTACTCGCCTAGCGCGAATTCGCAATGGCGATCCGCGGCAAACTCAAGGGCCGCGGCCATCATTGCGTCTTCGACACGGCGGCCCAGCACGCGGCAACTGATCAGCCAGTTGTCGATGCGTAGGGACTCCTGTTCGACGAATGCGATAAGGACGCCGGTAATGCCGTTATCGCCGAAGCGGTCCTTGAGACGCATGAACTGCGTGTAGCAATCGGGCCGTCCGATCAGGGCGAGGCATTCAGCCTCCGTGATGCGGCGGGTGGTGAGGTTGAACTGATTGGTCTTGTTGATGAGCTGCACGATGCGGACCAGATTGGCTTCGTCGAACGGGCGCAGTTCGACGTGCATCTCCAAACTGGAGAGATAGTCTTCGACGTTGCCGGTCGCGGCAAGTTGCTCGGAACGCTTCGCGTTTTGTTGGTAAGACGTGGCCCGGCGCCGGTCGTCATCGGTGAGCGTCCACGCTTCGAAACAGAGCGAACGGTGCAAGGCGGCTGAGTAATTGGCTGGATCTTGCGGCAACTCGATGACTTCAACCTCGGGAATCGTGCTGCGGATCAGATTGCGCTCGACCGGGTTATCGTCGATAAAGACGATGCTGTCGAGACCGATGTTTAAGGTGGTCGCGATGTGGCGCAGATTCTCGTCTTTCGATTGCCAGTCGGCTGCGAAGACGGCAATGTCGTCCAGTTTCAGCACCATCTCGGGGTGGTCTTGAAATGGCGCCTTGGCGTCCTGCTCATTGTTCTTCGAGCAAATGGCCAGGATGACACCTCGCCGCTGCAGAGCCAACACGTACTCCTGAAACGCAACGTACGATTCGCCTGCGGCGCCTCCACCTAGACGGATGCCGTTGATGCCGTCTTCACCGATGATGCCGCCCCACAAAGTGTTGTCAAGGTCCAAGGCGAGGCACTTGGATGTAAGGCCAAGGCTGGCGCGGATCATCGCCGAAGCGTGGCGCATCAGCAGCGGTATCGCTTCCGTTGCCGGATATTGCTTGGCCGCTTGCCATAGAGCTTCGTCATTCCATCGCTGCTTGCCATGCAGACCGGCAATCTGATCGACGTCGAGGATTGCCACGCCTTGCCTGGTGAGTTCGAGATTCAGCCGACGCAGGATGTTTGCGTGTCCGCCGGGCAGGCTAACGCTGAGGCTGCCGAGTGGATCGATCTCGGGAACCTCGAAGTTGCACTGAATCACATTAGCGCCGAGATGCTGGCGGCAATGTTGCCAAAGTGGCTGGAATTGCGCGAGTTTTGCGGCTATGACAGCGGCGGGGTCAGTGGATTCGGAAGGAAGAGCAAGGGACCGCCAATCGGCTGCAATGATGACGAGGTCTGGTTGAAACTGCGCGAGGCCTGAGGAGGGGTCCAGGATCTCTTGCGTGTATTGCTGGAACTGGCCCACGTAGATTTGCGCGTCGATGCCCCAGGAGAAGCAGAGGGCGCGGAGCGCAGGCACCCATAGTTCCAGAGTGACGGTGCCGACAAGGGCAATCTTCACGGTGCGCTGAGCACGGTGAGCAGGGGATCCGGTGATGAGCTTGTTGATTGCGATGAGCGTGCGGTTGGTGGTGGCGGCGCGGGCGGCTTGCTTCAACGCGAGACCGGATTCCTTGCGGTTGCGCGCGATGGCCAAAAGGCGGAGGGCGCGTTCTTCCAACCAGCTTTGATCGGCGAGGGCTTCGAGGACTTCGGCAGCTTCCTCATGGCAGCCGGCTTGTTCCAAGAGAGACGCTTCGAGCCAGTAGGCGGCCGGCGTCGAACGCTTTTCGAAGTGCGGGGGGTTTGACTTGTGCAGCTTCGCGAAGGTGGCGATTTCGCGGATGAGTTCGGGCGTGAGGCGCGCTGTGAGATCCATCGAATCAGTGGATGGAGAGACCACCGTCTATCATCATCGTGGAACCCGTGATCCAGCGGGCGTCTTCGGAAAGAAGGAACTTCACAGCACCTGCCACATCTTCCGGAGTGCCGAAACCGAGCGGGTGGGCGGCCTCGATCCTGGCGATCTGGTCGGGTGTAAGCTTCGCCATGTACTTTTCGGACATGGGCGTCCGAATGACACCTGGAGCGATCGCATTGACCCGGATTTTCTGAGATGCCAATTCAAGGGCGAGCGAGCGAGTAGCAGCTTCAAGAGCGCCCTTCACCGCCGCATAGCCGACCAGGCCCGCGCCACCCGAGTGCGTGGCGGCTGAGGAGAAGAGAACGATCGATCCCCCCTTTTGAACCAGACGCGCCTTGAGCGCTTGAGCCAGGAAGCCAAGAGAAGTCTGAACGTTATTCGCAAATGCGGCCTGAAGGGTCGACGCGGATTCCATCATGAGCGGCCTCACATCCTGCGAACCAGCCGCCAACACCCAGCCATCGATGGGGCCGTGATCCGCCTTGATTTGCGCGAGCATGGCTTTGGTTGCGGCTTCATCCGTAAGGTCGAACACGTAGGCGGGGTGTTCTGAGTTGAGCGTCTCTTGGTTACGGCCGACTTGGACGATCTGCAGGCCATCGCGCAAGAGCCGCTCGGCGCAGGACTTTCCAAGACCGGAAGAAGCGCCAGTGATGATTACCTTCATAGAGCGTTATCTGGCCAAACCATTGCTGTCGCGCCCCACGAGAGGCCGACGCCGAAGACCATCATGAGTATGCGCATTCCGGGTTTGACCTTACCTGCTCGCCATGCCTCCGTCAGCACCGTCGGCATAGTCGATCCGCTCGTGTTGCCGATTTCGGAGAGGAAGAAGTGCGTCTTCTCAGGCGGAATCTTGAGCTTCTTGACCAGGTAATCCAACATGTACTGGTTTGCCTGATGGAAAAGGACGAGGTCAATGTCCTCCATCTTGAGATTGAGCTTGGCGAGGAGTGAGTTGATGGTCTTCGGGACTACCGTAATAGCGAAATGAAAGATCGCCGCGCCATTCATGTATAGGTTCTGCGGCGAGCGGGTGTTGCCTTCCGCATCCGTGACGACGACGGCAGTTTCGGGAGTGCACGGGTTGCGGTAGCCGCCCGCGGGAATCATGAGGTATTTATGGCCAGTGCCATCGGTACCCAGTTCCCACCCCAGAAAGCCCTGACCCCCTGGTACCTTTCCTACCAGAGTGGCGCTGCCGCCGTCGCCCATGAGCGGAACTACCGAACGGTCCATGGGATGGACGGTATGAGATACGGTGTCGCCGGTGAGAACGAGTGCCCGCGTTGCAACACCTGCCTCGATCATACTGCTGGCCACCGAAAGAGCATAGACGTATTGGCTGCAGCCGAGATTGATATCGAATGCGGCACAGTTCTTTTGAAGCCCCAGACGTTCATGCAGTACGCATGCGGTAGTCGGAAGGAAGTAGTCCGGGCTTTGGGTGCAATGAATCAGCAGATCGATTGAAGCGGGATCGATTTGGCGCTCGGCGATTAGACGTTGAGCGGCATCGAACGCCAAGTCGGACCCGCAGACCCCCGGGGCTGCAACCCGCCGGTTATGGATGCCGGCGCCGGATACTACCTTCTTCATCGCTTCTTCGCCGAAGCGCTGTTCCAGTTCCTGGTGGGTGACGTTTTCCGAGCCGAGAGTGTAATCTACCGCGAGGATTCCGGTTGGCATCGATTAGTGCAGCGAGGGGCCGCCGGCATTCAGAATGTCCTGAACCGTGCGGGCTGCCGTTAGATCGTCAGGCGAAATACAAACGCCCACCTTTTCATCCAAAAGAACCATGGTGGAAAGGTACGCCACGGAGTCCCAATTCTCGAGGCTGGAAAGTTGGGTAGCCGGGGTAAGATCCGCGGCGCTCATCCCGAGCATGTCCGCGAACTCTTCTAGAAACTGTTTCTGATCCAAGACAAATTCTACCATTCGGCCCTTTAAAGGCTGGTTTGAAAGCTAATCGGCCGTTGCGCGATGAGCCTGCGGACAGTTGCGATCTGCATCGAGTAGACTTCACATTCCTCCGCATAGCCCTTGAGGCAGGTGTTGGTCAAAGAACCGAGCAGCGATGGGTCGGTGGAGTTGCGTAGGATGATATCGACGTTGGGTCCGTAGGTAAGATCGCAGTTAAGCCCTCGGGTGGCCGATTCGAGGCGGAACGCCATGTTGACGGAATCGCCCAGGGCGGTGTAATCGGCGTTCGATCCGCTGCCGATATTGCCGACGGTGGCGTACCCGGTGTTGATTCCGCCGCCGATCGAAACGGGGTGGGCGAGCGAGAACTGGGCCTGTAGGCCAGACACGAACGTGTAGATTTTCTCGAAGGCTTCGAATGCGGTGTAGAGCGTTTTGGTGGGAAGGTCCTGATCCTTGCGGAGCCAGACCGCCATGACAGCGTCTCCGATGAACTTCATGGTCCATGCGCCGCTAAGATCGAGAATCGAACCGGCCGCGGAATTGTATGCGCGTACGAGTTCCGCAATCCGCGTAGGACCCAACTCGCGGGAAAGCACGGTGAAGTCGCGAATATCGACCACCAGCACGGTGAGTTGAACCATCGCAAAAGTTACAACGGTGTTATTCTCCGCTGGGGGGGAATTGTGAGAGGGCTGTACGGCGGTTTGAGCTTTCTGGGTGAAGAGCAGGAGAACTTCGCCGACGCGGATGACGTCGCCATCGCGCAGCGCCATGGGGGAAGAGACCAGCCGGTCGTTCAACAGAGTGCCGTTGCGGCTGCCGAGATCGTAGACGCAAAATGTTCCGTCTTCGCTCTGTTTAATGAGCGCGTGGTTGCGGGAGACGGTATCGCTGGGAACGCAGATTGCGTTCTGCGGACTGCGCCCGATTCCATAGGGGAGATCCGGGTTCAGAGTATGTCTCCGCTCTTCGTGATTAAATTGAACGGTGATTTCGGCGGATGACAACGTGACCTCTCCCGGGTATTTTACCGCCTCCAAGGCCGGACATCTCCGATGAATCAGCCCGGTGCGCCAAACGATTTTCGCCTGCTGCTCCGATTCTGGGGGGTGCGCGGATCCCTGCCTGCGACCGGGCCTAAGGTTGCCGAGTTCGGAGGCAACACCGCGTGCCTGGAGATTCGTGTTCCCTCGGGCGAGGTGTTGGTTTTCGACGGCGGATCGGGATTGAGGCATCTCGGTAAGACCCTGGCGCAAGAGCGGCCAGCGGGCGGCCGCGAGATTCCGTTCTTTCTGACCCATTTCCACTGGGATCATATTCAAGGGATTCCGTTCTTTCAGCCGCTTTTCGACGCGCACAATCGCGTGACTGTTTATTCCATGCGGGAGGACGCCAGCCATCTGCTCGGCGTGGGCATGTCGAGGCCGTATTTCCCGATTGATTTCGACGAGTTCCCGGCGCAGAAGAAGTTCGTACGGATGGATTCCGATCCGGTGGAGTGTTTCGGCGCAACCGTGCGGCCGTTTCATCTGAATCATCCTCAAGGGGCGATCGGCTATCGAATCGAGCACGAGGGAGCGTCGATTGTGTACGCGAGCGATCTTGAACATGGAGATGCGCGGCTGGATGACGTGCTGCGTGACAACGCCCGCGGGGCGGACGTGCTGATCTACGACGCGCAGTACACGCCGGAGGAATATGAGACAAAGCGCGGCTGGGGGCATAGCACATGGGCGGAAGCGGCGCGTGTGGCGCGCGATGCCGGGGTAAAGCGGTTGGTGCTGATCCATCACGATCCCGAGCATGAAGATACGGAGATGCACGGGATTGTGGACTTGGCACGGGCGGAGTTCGAGGGTACGGAGGCTGCCAAGGAAGGACTCTCGATCCGTTTGTGAGGCGGGCGGTAGGATTGAAGCATGACGCCTGATCAGTTGGCGCGGGCTGAAGAGCGTTTGCGTCATCCGAGACCTGGGAGCCGGATTGCTGAAGCGCAACGGTGCGGGGTCGATTTGACGCTGATGATAGAGAATCTGCGTTTGACTCCAGCGGAGCGGGTGATTCGCATGCATGCGCTCATCGAAACCATGGATGAGGTGCGTGGAGCGGCGCGGCGGCGTACGCGATGAACCTTCCGCGATTGGTTCAGGCGCTAGTGGATGGAGGCGCTGAATTTGTAATTGTCGGCGGCTGGTCCGCGATTCTGCATGGCAGTTCGTACGCAACTCGAGACTTGGATCTGTGCTTTTCGCGAAGCCGCGTGAATCTTCAGAAACTAGTGAAGGCATTGGCTCCTTTCCGTCCGAGGCCACGCGAATTTCCGGTAGGACTTCCTTTCGTCTGGGACGAGGCGACGCTTCGGAACGGGATGATATTCACTCTGTCGACAGAATTGGGAAGTCTCGACTTACTCAGCGAAATTCCGGGCGTAGGTGACTTCTTACAGGTTCGAGAAGCTTCCATTGAATTAGAAGCTTTTGGCCGACAGATACGGACTTTGGATCTGCCTTCGCTGATCCGGGCCAAACGAGCGGCCGGACGGCCAAAGGATCTGGCGATTCTGCCTGAACTTGAAGGTTTGTTGGAAACGAGAGAGCCGGATTGAGAGCTCATATACCTGGTTTAGGCCTTGCAGACGGTGTTGCGGAGGAACTGACGGGCTTCGAGAGCCTCGATTTCGGCGATTGACAAAACGAACCCAAATTCGGCAGGGTTCCAGGTTTTACCGGCGGTGGTGAAGTGCGTGTGGAGCGCGATGGCTTCCTTTTCGCGCTGCGCTTCCAGGGCTTTGCGGGTGGTTTGGAGCTGGGTGAGGAGCTGCATGTCCTTATTGGCCTGGCGGGTGAGGCGGGATTCGTAGCGGTGCAGGCGATCGAGTTCCTTGCGCTTTTCCTCGAAGGTGATGAGGCGGCACATCGCGATGGTGCGTTCCGGGGTTTCGTTCGGGAATTCGGATGCATGTTTGTGGAAGCCTACGGCGTAGAGCGCGGATTCCATGCTGGCGATCTGGTAAGTGCGCCAGCGGTTGTCGATGATGCTGTGGACTAGCGCGGTTTCGTGGACACCGACGGGGGCCAGGTCTTTGACCAAGCCTTCAGCGAAGAGGCGGTAGGGTTCGAGTTCCGCTTCGGGTAGGACTACGGTTTGGCCCGTGAATCCATGCGTGACACTGTTGAGGGCGGACTTCTGTTTTCCCGCTGCGCTGGTCGCGCCGGTCGAGTGCTGAGCATTCTGACGATTTGCTTCGATCTGTTGTTGGGTGGCCATTGGCTTTCTCCTGCCCTAAAGTAGCGGACAGGGTATGGCGAAACGTTCCGGGGAAAAGATTCGTGGGGCTGTATGCGATTGATAAATATAGGGAAAGTAGTCCAAAATATTTTGGCGAAAGCTTGTGACTGACCTTGCAACGTCGATTGACCACGTACGGTCACGAGCTTCCACCAGGAACCGTTAGTGCGCCAACGATGAACATGGCCCTCAGCATGCCTACCCGGGTATCAGGAGTGTTGACACATGACGAAATCTGTTATTGGAATACTGCCCGTGTTGTTGGGAGGTGGACTGATTCTCTCAGCCGCCACGAACCTGAACAGTAATGACCTCGACTTTGTGAATAATGCCGCAAAGGGCGGCGCAATCGGCGGGCGGTAGACATTCCTTTCCGACCGGCGACCGGACCTTGCAGATGATTTCATTATTAACGAGAAACGCCTCGATGGAGGCGGCCAACTGATGGCCGCCTCCCGTTCAGACGCGCTGGTGGTCTTCGGAGTAACGGGCGATCTCGCCCACAAAATGATCTTCCCGGCGCTTTACGCGATGGTGAAACAAGGCACGCTCACAGTCCCTGTAATCGGCGTTGCTCTTCCGAAGTGGAGCCTTGAGCGACTGCACAAGCGTGTGACTAACAGCATAGAGCAGTCGGATGGGATCGATAACCGGCCCGCTTTCAAGCAGCTTCTGTCGCTGCTCACCTATGTCGGCGGAGATTATGGAGACCCCGCTACGTTCACTGCCCTGAAAGAAAAACTGGACAGCGCCTGCCGCCCGGCGTACTACCTCGCTATACCGCCGTCTCTCTTCGAAACTGTAATTAATGGACTCGGAGCCGCGAAGCTGGCCGAACACGCGCGCGTCATTGTCGAAAAGCCCTTCGGCCGCGACCTAGCCTCCGCGCGGGCACTAAACCGCGCCGCGCAGAAGGTGTTCCCGGAAGACTCGATATTCCGCATCGACCACTTCCTCGGAAAAGAGGCGATCATGAGCATCCTCTATTTCCGCTTCGCCAATTCCTTCCTTGAGCCCATCTGGAACCGCAACTATGTGGCCAGTATTCAGATCACCCTGGCTGAAGATTTTGGAGTGAAAGGCCGGGGGTCTTTCTATGAGACAGCCGGCTGCCTGCGGGACGTGATCGAGAATCACATCTTCCAGGTAGTTGCTCTTCTTGCTATGGAGCCGCCGGCAGGCAGGGATTTTGGAGCTGTTCACAATGAGAAGGCCAAGGTCTTCAGCGCCATGCGCCCCCTGAAGCCAAATGACCTGGTGCGCGGTCAGTACGCCGGCTATCGAAAAGAGGCTGGCGTTGCGAAGAACTCCGACGTCGAGACCTTTTGCGCCCTGAAGCTCTTCATCGACTCATGGCGCTGGCAGGGGGTGCCGTGGTACCTGCGCTCGGGTAAATACCTGCCCGCAACCGCTACTGAAGTTCTGGTGGAACTAAAGCCTCCGCCGCAAAGGCTCTTCGCAGATTCGGACCCGCCCGACGGCCGCGGCAACTACTTGCGCTTCCGGCTCTCCCCGAACGCGGCAGTTGCTCTCGCCGCTCGCGTCAAGCTCGCGGGGAAGGACTTCGTCGGGGAGCAGCGAGAGCTCTACCTCCTGGAGGAAAGACCGCACGAGGAGGCTCCCTACGAAAGGCTTCTGGGCGACGCCATGGCTGGCGACGGCGCGCTCTTTACACGCGAGGACGCGGTCGAAGCCGCGTGGAAGGTAGTTGATCCGGTCCTTAGAAACTGTCCTAGGGCTTTGCCTTACAAACGCGGCAGCTGGGGTCCGAAGAAGGCCGACGCGCTTCTTGCTCCGCATGTCGCCTGGCACAATCCCACCCCTTGATGAGCATCGCATGGTCCAGATCAGCCCCAAACGAGTCAGCAACGGCATTCACCGAAATTCAAATTGACCGGCTACCAACGGGTTGCGTCACAGATTACCAGGGCAGCATTTCCCGCAGCTGGTCCAGCCAACCCGGCTGAGCGAATCCTTCCATCATCCAGAGGCTGCTGGATCCTCTGGTTGCGGGATACAGAAGACTCTTGCCATCGGGAGAAAGGCTGAGCCGGATGCCGGGATTGTTGTAACTGGCAGGCGTGAAGTCTTTGCTAATCTCGCCAATCGTCTTCGTTTCTTTGGTTGCGATGTCGAGTGAAAACAACGTGCGGCGATCCGGTTCGACTCGGATTCCGTAAAGCCGTTTGGAATCGGACGAGAAGGTCATCTGGACTGTATGCGGCTCGCCGTAGGTGCGCATCGTTTTGCCATCCGGCGACATGAGAACCCAGCCTACGCCGGGGTCGGCGAAACCGCCACGCGCATCAGTGAACTTGATCCACTGTCCGTCAGGCGACCACTCCGGCAGCGGGTTTCCCGCCTTTTCAAAGAGCACCTGGGGAGCCGCATCGCCTGTGGCTTTGACCATCATCATCGAGACAAAGCCATTGCGGAACTGCCAGTAGACAATGCGCCTGCCGTCCGGCGACCAGGAACCGCCGCGCTCGATGACATCCTTGGCGTTGGTCAACCGGACCGGCGGTCCGCCGGAAAGGGACGAGATCCAGTTGAATTGATCGTTACTGCCGCCTGTGCCACGCGTGTAGAGCACACGGTCGGCTTGGGGAGAGAGCGTTGGAAGAATGATGGAACCATTTTTCCCCGAAGGAAACGCATCCTGGGTGACAATCGGGCGATCACTGTCTTCGCCGCGCATCCAGATCGCAGACGATCCGCTTCGCTCACTCGAGTAAACAAACGCGTTCCGATGCAGCGCCCAAGCGGGCATACCGGTTGCTGCTTCTGACGAAATGACGCGTTCCACAGAAGCGTCGCTCAAGGAGGCGGATACGATCATGTAGTCCGTTCGCGACTGGTTGAAGAGAAGCTGCTTTCCGTCAGGAGAGAGCGCCGGTTGGGATTGGGTTTCAGATGCAACGCCGGCTGTGATCGTTTGCCCCACTCCCGCTCGAATGCCCGCGAGTCGAAGATGGCCGCCGAGAGACCAGACACCGTTTCGGCCGTTGGGAAACCATGACCACCCTCCGAATGCTTGTTCCGGAACGCCTTTGAATACACGCTCGGGGGCGCCCTGTCCCGCAGGGTAAGGCAGTTTCCATACCTGTCTGCCATCCAAGGCGTCGACGATGAACAAGATCGATTGCGAGTCCGGAGACAATTGGGCGACCGGCTGGTTAGACCACGTAGCCGTCTCAAACGGGGCGGGGGTGTAGCGCTTGAGGGTGGATCCGACGGGTGAGGCACTGTGGAGCGTAAGCCTCCGATTTTCATCGACCCGGAGGACGACGAGAACTTTTCCATCGGCAGACACTCTGACCGAGACAAAGTTCCCGTCCATAGGCATCACCGCATCCGGCTCGCCGCCGACTACCGCCACGGAAAAGAGCATGTATGGCGATTCGGAGCCTGGCGGGTTCTTTCCGATGACCAGGATGTGTTTGTTATCCGCCAACCATCCGACTACTGCCCAAACACTAGCGCTGCGGGTCAACTGGGATGGAGTCGCGGAGTTCACGTAGCGTAGAAACAATCGGCGGTCGCCTGGGGCTCCGGCGCTATAGGCGAACGCGTTGCCATCGTGGGACCAAAATCCGGGAGAGGGGTTCTCCCACAAAACTTCTATCGGAGTAAAGCGGGCGTTTCCCCCTCCAGCGACCGGGTGGAGCATCCATGCGGCAACGGCGGACAGGATTGCCAGGGCAACGCCGGCAGCAACCAGCCAAGCTTTTGGCAAAGAGCGCGGCCTCTCCGGCAATTCGGCTGTGGCGGCAGCCTGAACCCCGCTCACGGTGCTTTCCGAAAGCCGGTCCTTGATCTGCCGCAATTCGCGATATAAATCGCGAGTGGATTCGTAGCGGTCCGCTGGGTCCTTGGCGAGCAGTCGCTCCACGATCCATCGCAGCGGCGCAGGCACGGTCGCCGGAAGCGGGTCGGCGTCTTCGCGGATGATGGCCGTCATGGTCTCGGCCGCACTGCCTCGCGGAAACGCCCGCCGGCCTGTGGCGAGTTCGTATAAGACCAGTCCGAAGGAAAACTGATCCGATTGCGCGCTGAGATCCGAGCTTCCTCGAGCCTGCTCCGGACTCATGTATGCGATGGTTCCGGCAGTGGCGCCGGCTTCGGTGCGTGTCATGGCGCCGGTAGCTTTATCGTCCGGTTTGCCCTCGGTTACGACCTTCGCCAGGCCGAAATCGAGAATCTTGACGCGGCCATCGCGCGTAATGAGAATGTTATCGGGCTTCAGGTCGCGGTGAATGATCCTCGCGGCATGTGCGGCGGCCAGACCGTCGGCGATCTGTACGGCGATGTCGAGCAGCTTGCGGGTGGAATCGACAGAAGCGATGGGCGCTCCTTCGACAAACTCCATGACCAGGTAGTCCGGCCCCACGTCGTACAGTTGGCAGATGTTGGGATGATTCAGCGCGGCGACGGCCCGAGCCTCACCTTCGAAGCGTTGAGAAAAAGCTTCTTTCGAGACCTTGATGGCAACCGTTCGATCGAGACGGGTGTCGCGGGCCTTGTACACTTCGCCCATGCCACCGGCTCCGATCGCGTTCAAAATCTCGTAGGGGCCGAGGCACGCTCCCGGAGCAAGCGACATATGGTCTCGGATTATTCTACTTGAATTCAAGTAGCCGGTTCCCCGTAAAGATCGGGACCTCACTACCAGGTGCGCTTCTTTGATCATGTTACCGGGGAAACAAGCGGCGAATGGCGAGTCCGGTACCTTATGATGGGATTATCAGGCTGAGGTTATGGCGACCGTCACACAACGGCTCTCGCTCGAAGAATTTCGTTCCCGGTATCGGCAGCAGAAGCCCTACTTTGAA
>Ga0302325_10002912_pt1 | contig 41000 bp, 39 predicted proteins | sample Palsa_T0_2_FD_201948 | JGI IMG/M metagenome (GOLD analysis project Ga0302325, IMG submission 201948) | Peat permafrost microbial communities from Stordalen Mire near Abisko, Sweden - Palsa_T0_2 | ecosystem: Environmental > Terrestrial > Soil > Palsa > Peat permafrost | place: Sweden: Abisko...
GATCGGCCAGGCGACCAGGCTCGAGCGCGACATCGCCAAGCTCTGCGAGCTCTCGGTCTCACCTCTCGCCGACGGCCGTCGTCTCGCCGAGGACGCCGTCTTCCGATCCAACCTCGCCCGCGCCTACATGGAGTCGCAGGCCCTGAAGTTCATGGGCTACCGCGGCTTCGCCAAGTTCGCCAAAGGCATGGAGTCACCGGAGCACTCGACGCTCAAGCTGATGGGGAGCGAGCTCTCCCGTCGACTGGCGCTGGAGATGACCGAGGCCCTCGGACCGCTCACCCTCGACATGGCCGAAAGCACCGAGGTCACGGTGATGGAACGCGACGAGCCCTGGCCGCTCGCCTACCTCCACAGCTTCGCCAACACCATCGCCGGCGGCACCTCGGAGGTCCAGCACAACATCATCGCCGAGCGGGTGCTGGGCCTCCCGCGCCGCTAATCGCCCGCCGCCAGCTTCACCAGGCGCGGCACGCACGAGAGCCCGCGCAGCAAGTCGTTGAGGTGCGTGCACGCCGATGTCCCCGTCAGGGTGGCGGGGACCCGACGCCCAAGTCCACCCAGGTGGGCCCCCACCAGCCCGGCCACGTTGGTGGCGGCCGCGGGACATTCGGGCCACGGCAGCACGCGAGGCTCGGCGGTCATGGTGGCGATGCGGCCGGCCCCGTCGGCCGTCGCTCGCACGACGTACTCGTGCAGGGTCCCTTCGCGCTCAGCAGCGCGGAAGGTATCTCGGAATGTTGCCTCGATGATGACCGGGTCTCCCCGCAACGCATCGATCCGCCTCCGACGACGAAGGGCCCCCAGCGGCAAGTCGGGCAGCGACTGAACGGCCAAGGGATCGTCGGAGCACCCCAGGTCGGGCGCGTCGGCCAAGTGAGGCACGGGCACGCCGGTGCCGAGCTCGATGCCGCGGATCATCGTGCCGTCCGAGCGCCAACCCGAGCAGAGGTCGCGCATCCGCCCCGCGGGGTCACCGGCGGTGACGGGCAGCTTGGTCAACTGACCGGCCCGCAGCAGCCCGTAACCCGACAAGAGCATGGCGATCGGGATGTCGTCGAGGAGCAGGGCCAGCAGCCCGTCGGCGCCGTGGGCGCCGTCGGCGCCGTCGAGCAGGGCCCGCGCCGCGTGTCGAAACCCGACCATCGGGGCAATGCCCACAAGGGAGGAGGCGCCGGGCAGATCGGGTGTGACCTCGAGGTGGCTGATCAGACCGTCGCGGCCGATCCACACCACCAGCTCGGCGGCCTCGACGACCACACCCGAGCCGTCCGCCCCCGTCTGCACGTCACGCGCGCCGCCGCGCAGTACGAATCTTGTGCCCTCCTCCGCGGTCACCCCGGGAGCCGGGATGGGGATGACGTCGACGTGCGAGGACCGGCGCGCCGAACCCGGTGCCCGAGGTGGGGTGGCGGTGGTCGGCTCCTTGACCGCGAGGTCAAACTCGGTCAACGCACACCGAGGAGCGCGCTCACCCGCTGACGATGCTCCTCGGCCGTACCCAGGAGCGCGGCCGACGACATCGCCCGCTTCACGTAGAGGTGCATGTCGTGCTCCCAGGTGAAGCCGATCCCACCCAGGCTTTGGATGCCCTCCTGGCAGATGCGCCGGGCGCAGTCCCCCGCCATGGCCTTGGCCATCGACGCACCCAACGAGCGGCGCGGATCATCCTCGGCGATGGCAACCGCCGCGAAGTAACACGTGGCCCGCGCCGCTTCGAGGACGATGAACATGTCGGCGAACTTGTGCTTCATGGCCTGGAAGGACCCGATCTTCACCCCAAACTGCTCGCGCTCTTTGGCGTAAGCCAGAGCAATGTCGAAGATGGTGGAGCACGTGCCGACCATCTCCATGCTCAGCGCGGTCGTGGCCTCTTCGACCGCCCTCTCGATGGCGGCGGTGGCATCGCCGCCGTCGGACCCGCCGAGCTTGCGGTCACCCTCCACCCGCACGCCGTCGAGATCGACCGACGTGATCCGGCGGGTCCCGTCGAGCGTGCGCAACGGCGTGTGGGTCACCGATGCCGCGGGGACGACGAAGAGCCCGACCGAATCGTCGAGACGGGCGGCGACGGCGATCTCATCGACCCGGTCGCCCTCGATCACGTAGTGCTTGGTGCCCGACAGCAACCACGCGTCGCCGTCGGGGCGAGCCGTCGCTGCCACTGAGGCAGCATTCCAATGACCTGTGGCCTCGGCCACGGCGAGCGTCCCCGTCAGCTCGCCGCGGGCGACGGCGCCCAAAAACCTGTCGCACTGCTCGGCCGTACCGGCCTCCCTCACCGCGGGGGCGAACAGCGCGGCCGTCGTGAAGAGCGGGCCCGGTGCGACGGCTCGACCCAGCTCCTCGGCGAGCACCACCAGCTCGACCATGCCGAACCCGATACCGCCGTTGGCCTCGGCCACGGTGAGAGCCGGCCAGTCGAGTTGCACCATGCGAGCCCAGAGGGCGTCAGGCCGGGTGCCCTTCTCCACGATCTCGCGCACCAGCGCGATCGAGCACTCCCCCGCGAGCACCGAGCGAATGGAGGCCCGGAGGTCCTCCTGGTCACTGGTGAACTCGAGCTCCACGACGCCTCCCTGGGTGAGCCGCCAGCGTACCGTCCTGCAATCTTTCGCGAATGGCCTTCTCCGGGTGGCGACTACCGTTGCCGGCGTGTCCGCCGAGTCCATCCAGCAGGTCTTCCAGGAGGCCTACGACGCCCATCGCGACGCCATTGAGACCGGCACCCACCTCTTCTCCCAACTCGACCTGCGCAGCGTCGAGGTGGAGGGGGCGGACTGCGCCATGGAGCTCGCCCTCACTCCCAGCCTCACCAATCCGCGCGGAGCGCTCCAGGGCGGTTTGATCGCCACGCTGGCTGACATCGTGGCCGGGCAGGCCGTCTTCATCGGCCAAGCGCCCGACTTCGCGGCGGCGACCGCCGACCTGAGCGTTCACTACCTGGCGCCGGTGATGGTCGGCCCGGCGCGGGGCGAGGCCCACATCCTGCGGAGGGGCCGGACGACGGTCGTCGTCCGCGTCGACATCCGCGATGTCGGCGCCGACCGATTGGCGGCCGCCAGCACCGTGACCTACACCGTTCTGCCCGCACGCGTTCCGTCGTCGGGGCCGTCGGGGCCGTCGGGGGCGTAGGGGGCGTCGGGGCCGTCGGGGCCGCCCGTCGGGGTGTGCGAAGCTGGTGTGTGAACACGCAACCGGATTCTGACGCTGCTGAGCCGCCCGACGGCACCGACGGCGCGTCCCCCCGCTCGACCCGCCACTCGGCGCGACCCCGTCAGGCCGACGCGCCGCGGGCCGTCCGCGAGGACCTTCGCAACGTGGCCATCGTCGCCCACGTCGACCACGGCAAGACCACGTTGGTGGACGCCATGCTGCGCCAATCCGGCGCGTTCGGCGTCCACGAGCAGGTCGTCGACCGGATCATGGACTCCAACGATCTGGAGCGGGAGAAGGGGATCACGATCCTCGCCAAAAACGCGTCGATCCGTCACGGTGGCGTGAAGATCAACCTGATCGACACCCCGGGCCACGCCGACTTCGGCGGCGAGGTCGAGCGGGGCTTGACGATGGCCGACGGCATCCTGCTGCTGGTCGACGCCAGCGAAGGCCCGCTCCCCCAGACCCGCTTCGTGCTCCGCAAGGCGCTCGCCGCCCATCTGCCCGTGATCCTCGTGGTCAACAAGGTCGACCGGCCCGACGCCCGCATCGCCGAGGTGCTCGACGAGGTCTACGAGCTCTTCATCGACCTCGACGCGTCCGAGGAGCAGATCGACTTCCCCATCATCTACTGCAACGGGCGCGCCGGCCGGGCGTGGACGAAGGTCGAAGAGATCGGCGACACCGGCGACCTCGAGCCTCTCTTCGAGATCATCCGATCGACGATCCCCGCCCCCGCTCACGACGACGACCACCCCCTCCAGGCGCTCGTCACCAACCTCGACGCGTCGCCCTACGTCGGTCGCCTCGCCGTCTGCCGTATCTTCCACGGCTCGATCCGCAAGGGCCAGCAGGTGGCCTGGTGCCGCCGGACGGGTGCGATCGAGATGGTCAAGATCACCGAGCTCTACATGACCGAAAACCTGGAGCGGGTGGCGGCCGACCAGGCCGGGCCCGGCGACATCATCGCCATCGCCGGCATCTCCGACATCACCATCGGAGAGACGATCGCCGACGCCGCCGACCCCTGGCCTCTGCCCGTCACCCATGTCGACGAGCCGAGCCTGTCGATGACGATAGGCGTCAACACCTCGCCGCTGGCCGGCAAAGAGGGCACCAAGCTCACCGCCCGCATGATCAAGGACCGCCTCGACACCGAGCTGGTGGGCAACGTCTCCATCGCCGTGCTGCCCACCGAGCGACCCGACACCTGGGAGGTCCAGGGGCGAGGCGAGTTGCAGCTCGCTGTGCTCGTCGAGATGATGCGCCGCGAGGGCTTCGAGCTCACCGTCGGCAAACCGCAGGTGCTGACCCAGATCATCGATGGCAAGGTGCACGAGCCCGTTGAGCGGGTGACGATCGATGTGCCCGACGAGTTCCTCGGCCTCGTCACCCAGTTGGTCGCCCTGCGCAAGGGCCGCCTGGAGCACATGGTCAACCACGGCACCGGCTGGGTCCGCATGGAGTACCTGGTGCCCGCCCGCGGCCTCATCGGCTTCCGCACCGAATTTCTCACCGACACGCGCGGCACCGGCATCCTCCACCACATCTATGACCGTCTCGAGCCCTGGTGCGGCCCCCTTCGCACCCGCCCCACGGGCAGTCTCGTCGCCGACCGCCGCGGTCCGACGACGGGCTATTCCATCATCGGACTTCAGGAACGTGGCGTCCTCTTCGTCGGGCCGACCATCGAGGTCTACGAGGGGATGATCGTCGGGGAAAACGCCCGCTCGGAAGACATGGATGTCAACATCACCAAGCCCAAGCAGCTGACCAACCACCGGGCCTCGGGCGCAGAGGTCCTCGAGCGACTGATCCCCCACGTGGAGATGTCCCTCGAGCAGGCCCTCGAGTTCATCCGCGACGACGAGTGCGTCGAGGTGACGCCCGCCTCCGTGCGTCTGCGCAAGGTGACGCTCGATCAGACCGTGCGGGGCCGCAATCGCAAGAGCGGCGCCAAAGCCAAGGTCGGCTAGAGCCGGTCGTTGCGGGTGCCGTCAGGGGCCGATCAGCTCGACGTGTAGGTCCAGCGCCGCCACCAACGCGGCAAGGTCCTGTCGGTCCCCCGTGACGATCTCGTCACCGTCGCCGGCCAGCAGAGCCACCGCGGCGTCGATGACATCGACCAGGCCCGTCCCGGCCAGGAGCTCGCCCGCCCGCCGCCCAAGCGGCGCGTCAAGTGGTCGCACGTCAATGCCCCTAAGGGCTTGGGCCAGTCGCGCCTGGCGCGGCCCGCCCCGCCACACCTGACCGACGACGCCGGCATGGGTCACGGGGAGCTCACCCGCGAGGTGAGCGGCCTTCAATCTCGCCCACATCGGTCGCTGGTTTTGCTCGAGGGCAATCAGTGCGCCGGCGTCGAGCACGAGAGTCACGCCGAAGCCCGACCGGCGCGGGCCGCGCCCCGTCGCTTGCGGCCGCGGACGACCACGGCCCCTTCCCGGTCGACCCGCGCCTGGGCAGCCAACTCGACGGCGGTGATCTCGCCGAACTCGCCTTCATAGTCGGCGATGGCCAGACCGAGACGCTTCAGCAGCTGATCGCGGCGGGCCCGGTCGGCCATGGCCGCACTCACCCAGGCGCTCAAGGAGTCGGCTTCCCCGCCGGCCACGGCTCGGTGCCCGGCCTCCACGAGCTCAGGGTCGACGGTGACGGTAAGACGCTACTTGCGAGCGGTCATATTCTGATGGTAACAGCGGTATGACAATCCGCATCTCGGTGGTCAGAGGATGGCGCCGGCGATCTTGAGCTCCATCACCTGATCCATGTCGTAGCCGGCCTCGAGGAGCACCTCGTCGGTGTGCTCGCCGTGGTCGGGAGCCCGGGTCAGGCTGCCCGGCTCCTCGTTGAACTGGATGGGCGAGGGCACCATCCTGAAGGTCGCGCCGGTCGCGGCGGTGACCTCTTGGATGTAGCCATTGGCGATCGCCTGGGGGTCTTCGAGCAACTCACCTGAGGTCTCGATGGGTGCCCAGGCGCCGTCGACATCCATCAGGATCTTGCGCCATTCGGCGAATGTCTTGCTGCCGAAGATCTCATCGAGGGCGGCGACGCATTCGACGCCGTGCGCGGCCCGGGTGGGTCCGTCGATGAAGCGGGGGTCTTCGAGCAGCTCCGGGTGGCCGATCTTGACGACGAGGTCGGGCCAGAACCGGTCAGCCTGGAGCATGATCAGCGACAGGTAACGGCTGTCAGACGTGCGGTAGGTGTTGACGAGGGGGTTGGGCATGTCGGTGCGCGTGAACTTCGGCATCTTGGTGATGCCAAACAGACCAGCAGTCAGAACGCTCGCTCCGGTCGCCCACATGCCAGTCGCCATCAGCGAGCTGTCGACGACCACGGCCTCGCCCGTGCGCTCGCGGTGGAACAGTGCGGCGCTGATGCCGCCGGCGATGGTCATCCCGCCCATCAGATCTCCGAAGCCGGGACCGGGCTGACCCACGGGCCATTCACCCTCACCAGTCAGGATGTCGGCCACCGTGCGGCCCCAGAACGAGCAGGCGTCGTAGCCGCCGCGATCGGCCTCGGCGCCCCGCTGCCCCTGGCCCGATCCGCGCACGTAGATGATGTTGGGGTTGACAGCCCGGACGTCCTCGACCTCGATGTGCAGCGACTTGCGGGCGGACGGGAGGAAGCTCGTGAGGAACACGTCGGACGTCTCGGCCAGCTTCATCAGCACCTCATGGCCCTCGGGGGTCTTGAGGTCGATGCCGACGCTGCGCTTGCCTCGATTGGGGAGCTCGATCATGTGGTTGATGCCGCCGGGTCCGCTGGGCACGAGACCTGACGTCACGAGGGCCCGCTGGGGGTCACCGGACTCGGGGTGCTCGACCTTGATCACGTCGGCCCCCCACTCGGCCAGCACCGCCCCGGCCGCCGGCACGTACGTCCACGCCGCGACTTCCAGGACGCGGATGCCGTCCATGATCCCCTTCACTGTGACCTCCGCACTCTGACCTCCCCGAGGCCCGACCCGGGCTCCCCGGGGAAGCAGGTTATCGGTTTACGCGAACCCTGCTCCGCTGGCGAAAAGCCGCAACCCGTCGATCGCCTCCCGCGAGCGGGTCCAAGGAGCGACGATCAGTCGGTGGACGCCGGCTTGCTCCCACGGAGCGGCGTCGGCGGGCACCGAGAAGTCGCCCGAGGGCCCGACCGTCACCTCGAATCGGGCGTCGGCCCGCCCGTTGTCCGAGCGCAGCGCGTCCAGGCGGGCGACGACCGCCGCCGCCGAGTCCGGCGTGTGGCCCATGCCGATCCATCCGTCGCCGAGCCGGGCCGCCCGGCGCAGGGCGGCGTCGGACTCACCACCCACGTGGATCGGCGGCCACGGTCGTTGCGTGGGCTTGGGCTCAAACATGACGTCGTCGAAGTCGAAGTGCGTCCCGTGGTGGGCCACGACCTCCTCGGACCACAGCCGCCGGCACACGGCGAGCGCCTCGTCGAGGCGGGCGCCTCGCGTCGCGAAGTCGAGCCCGGCCGCGCGCCACTCGCTCTCCAACCATCCGGCCCCGATCCCGATCTCGGCCCGGCCGCCACTCACGATGTCGAGGGTCTGGATGGCCCTCGCGGCGACGAAGGGATGGCGGAGAGCGAGGTTGTAAACGTGGCTGCCCAGGTGGACCCGCTCGGTGACCCCGGCGAGGAACGACAGGTAGGCGAAGCAGTCGAAGACAGGCGTCTGCGGCGGGACAGGTGGGTGCTCCTGCCCGGGGAACGGGGACCGCGTCATGTTGACCGGAAACACGAGATGCTCCGGTAGCCACACCGACTCATAGCCGAGCCGGTCAGCCTCCTGCGCCACCTCCACAAAGAGCGCGGGATTGACCCGTCCGAGGGCGACCCCAAACTTCATCGGGGGCCGCTCACCGAGGGAGGCCGAGGATGCGGTCGCCGATGATCGTGCGTTGGATCTCCGACGTCCCGCCGGCGATGCCGGCCGCCTTGCTCCACAGCCACTGGCGTTGCCACTTGGCGTCCATCGGCGCGACGGCGAGGGCGACCTCCGAGAGGTCCTCGGTCATCTTGGTCCACGCCAGCTTCACCCAACTCGACTCAGGACCGGGCTCCTGTCCCCGCCCGAGCCGGGTGAGGGTCCGCCAATTGTGGAGCCGCAGTATCCGCAGCTCGACGAAGGCATCGACGAGCGCATCGGCGATCCCCACATCGTCGAGCGCGCCGCTGTCCGATGCCACCCGAAACAGCTCGTCGAGGTAGACCTCGTGCACCACCTGCTCCTTGAACGGGAAGTTGGTCCCCCGTTCGTGCGCCAGCGTCGTGTTGGCCACCGCCCAACCTTGATCTTGCTGCCCGACGAGATGGTCCGACGGCACGAAGACGTCGTCGAAGAACACCTCGTTGAACTCCGCCTCTCCGGTGATCTGCACGAGCGGGCGGATCTCGATCCCGGGCGCCGTCATGTCAACCACGAGGTAGGAGATGCCGCGATGCTTCGGCGCGTCGGGATCGGTCCGCGCCAGGCAGATCCCCCACCGGGCGAACTGGGCATACGACGTCCAGACCTTCTGGCCGTTGAGGACCCAGCCACCGTCATCGGGCGTGGCGGTAGTTGATAGCGAGGCCAGATCGCTGCCGGCTCCGGGCTCGCTGAACAATTGGCACCAGATCTCATCGGCGGTGAGAAGTGGGGCCAGCCAGCGCTCCTTCTGGGCGTCGGTGCCGTGGGCGAGCAGCGTCGGTCCGGCGTTGTTGATCCCGACGCGGTTGACCGGTTGCGGTGCTCGCGCCCGGGCGTATTCGGTGTTGAAGATGGCGACGTCGAGGGGCGATGCGCCGCGGCCGCCGTACTCGGTCGGCCAGTGGATCGCGACCCATCGTGCTGCCGCCAACTTCGCTTGCCAGGCGCGGCCCCACTCGATCTCGTCGGCCATGGTGGCGAAGGCGGGTGGGGGCGTCAGGTTGGCCGCCAGCCACTCCCGCACCTCGCCGGCAAGCGCGTGCTCGGCATCGCTGAAGGAGAGGTCCATTCAGAGATCCCAGAACCGGGCCCTGCCGGCCGCGCTCAAGTCGTCGTAAACGGTCTTGGCGTCGGTGTCGTCAAAACGGCGGAAGGCGGCAGCGCCGCGGTCACGCACCCAGATGGCATCCCCGCCCGTCCGATCCGGACGGTATTTGTCGGAGACGAGCGTGCGCTTGAGGATCTTGTTGGTCGGCGACGTCGGCATCGCCGCGGTGATCCGCACATATCGGGGCCGCCACTTCGGGCCCACGTCGGCCTGCGCATCGAGCCATCGGGCGAAGCCCTCCGGATCAAAGTGCGCGCCCTCGCGCAGCACAAGGGTCGCCATCACCTGGTCTCCTGCTTGGGCATCGGGCACCCCATAGACAGCGGCGAACATGACATCACCGTGACGGGCCAGCGCGACCTCGATCGGCCCGGATGGAAAGTTCTCACCATCGACACGGATCCAGTCAGCATTGCGGCCGGCAAAGTAGAGATACCCGGCCGCGTCGATGTAGCCCAGGTCGCCGGTCCAGTACCACCCGTTGCGCGTGGTGCGGTTGTTGGCCTCGTCGTTGTTGTAGTACCCCTCAAACGGCCCGACGCCGTTGGTGTTGACGATCTCCCCCACGCACGTGGCCGGATCCACGAGGCGACCGCTGGCATCAAACTCGGCGGTCGGGAGCTGGTTGCCATCCTCGTCAACGATCCTCACGCCGGGCCCGGCAAGCCCGAGCGAGCCGGGCGGCGAGGAGTCGGCCCGGTTGACAGCCACCCCCCCTTCGGTGGCGCCGAACGTGTCGATCACCTGCACGCCGTAACGGCGTCCGAACGCCTCCACCACCTGCGGCGCGCCCTCGTTGCCATAGGCGACGCGAAGTGAGTTGTCGCCATCGTCGGCTTGCTCGGGTGTCGCCAGGATGTAGGCGAGGGGCTTGCCGGTGTAGTTGAAGTAGGTGGCGCCGTACCGGCGGACATCGGGTAGCCAGCCGGACGCGCTGAACCTACGAGCCAGTCCGACCGACGCGCCGTAGACGATGGACGGCGCCCAGCCGACCATCACGGCGTTGGAGTGGAAGAGGGGCATGCACACGTAGCCCACGTCGTCGGGCGTGATACCGAGCATGATGCCCATGCGGGTCCCGGTCACCATCAGACGGCGTTGCGAGCAAATGACGGCCTTGGGCGCATCGGAGGTACCGCTCGTGAAGATGAGGGCCCATCGGTCATCGGGACTGGGATCGAGCCCTGGGTCGGCGGGAGAGGCCGCGGCCACCGCGGCATCCAACTCCTCGCCAACCACGAGGAGTGGTGCTCCGAGCCTGTCGACGATCGGATCGATCAACTCGGCGTGACGCGGCTCGGAGATGAGCAGTCGGCAATGGGTATGCGTGAAGTCATGCAGGAGGTGCTCGCCCCGGCGGGTGTGGTTGATCCCGACGATCGTGGCTCCCGCCATCGCCGCTCCACCGAAAGCGAACAGGTACTCAGGAATGTTGTCGAGGAGCACGCCCACGTGGAACGGCGCGGCGGGGTCGCGGTGGGCCAGGAACAGGTTGGCCCACCGGCAGGATTGGGCGAGGTACTCGCCGTGCGTCCACACCCGATCCTCGAACCGAATGGCCGGCCGGTCCCGACGGTCGGCGTCGCTCGCGTTGTTGCGGAGCAGCGCCGCCGCGTTGGGCGCCGGCATGGGCGCCTCTCCCGGCGCCGGCACCGCGCCCGGTGCGAGAGTCCCTGACATCGGCGTCACCCTACCGGTCGCCTCAGTCGACCGAACCCCGCGCCACCACCCACTCGTGCGGCTGGCCGGTGATCTGGGAGACGAGCTCGAAGTCGGCGTCGTAGTGCAGGACAATCAGTCCGCGAGCCTCAGCCGTCGCGGCCACAAGGGCGTCGACAAACGAGAGGGCTCGGTGCTGACCACGCGACGCCAGCCGCCCTTGGACGTCGAGGGCCCGGCGATGGTCAGCCTCGGTGGTCGGTGGTGAGGGGAAGGCTTGAAGGCGGCTGGTCAGCGCGTCATAGTCCGCCGCGCTTCGCGCCGCGTAGCCGAGCTCGAAGGCGACCGGGCCCGTGACCGCCACCTCCCGCGCCGCGGCGAGGGGTGCGAAGACCGCGGCCACGGCCGGCTTTACCAGCCGCGCAAAGACGCTGGTGTCCGCCACGTAACGGACTCGAGCCATCAGGCGTCGGAACCCCACGCGGACTCGGCCGCCTCGAAGTCGAAGCGTCCTTCCTGGCTGAGAAGGGCGACGAGCTCAAGGCGTCGCTTGGCGTGAACGACTTCGTTGAGGGCGGCGTCAATGGTCGCTCTGAGCGTGCGGGTGCCAAGGATCTCCGCGGCCTGACGAAGGATGTCCTGGTCTATCTCCACAGATGTCTTGGCCATCGCAGCAGGATATCTCCAGCGCGGGCCGCGGATCCCACAGTGCTGCCATCCTCGTGGCCACCTACCATCCCGGCCGTGGTCCCGCGCCCACCCCTTCGACCGACGATCACGCACCACCGGGCGGCTGATTACCTCCGGGCGGGTGGGCCTTGGGATGTGCCCCCCTTGGATGCCGGTCTCAGCAGCGAGCGGTCTACCCGCGTGGTGGATGGCGGGCGTGTCGTCGAGCCGTCGGCCCTCGACGGGCTGATCAGCGCGGCGGCAACATGGCTGACCGGCCTCGGCGTCGCTCAGGGCTCGGTGGTCTCGTGGCAGCTTCCCAATGGGCTGGAGGCCTATCTCCTCTATCGGGCGTGCTGGCGCATCGGCGCGGTCGCGGCCCCCGTCCACCACGCCGCCGGCGCCGCCGACGTCGCCGCCGCTCTTGACCAGGTGGAGCCCGACCTCACCATCGCCGGAGTGGACCTGCCCGCCGGCGCCCGACGTGACGCCGTGCCGCTGACACCGGGCGACTCGACGTGGCCACCCCCCAACGTGGCAGGCGCCGGACCATGGCTCGGACCCCGACCGTCGGACCCGGCTGTGGTCTTGTTCACCTCGGGCTCGAGCGGGCGGCCCAAGGCCGTACTGCACACCCACCGCGGACTGCTGTCCAAGGCGCGCACCATGGCCGCGGTGCACGGCCTGACGCCCTCCGACGTCGTCTTGATGCCCGCTCCACTCGCCCACATCTCGGGGCTGCTCAACGGCGTGCTCGTACCTGGTGTCGCAGGCATGACGAGCGTCTTGATGAGTCGGTGGGATCCGGACGCCGCCGTCGGCCTGATCCAAGAGCACGGGGTGAGCTTCATGATCGGGCCACCGACGTTCTTCGTGAGCCTGATGGGCGCCGCCGCCTTCAGCACCGATCGGGTCACCTCGTTGCGGCTCGTGTCGTCGGGAGGATCGGGCGTCACGCCCGCCTTCGTCGAGTCGGCGGCAGCGACGCTTCAGTGCACGGTCAAGCGGACCTACGGCTCGACCGAGGCGCCCACCGTCACCACGTCGGAGCCCAGCGACGCGCCAGAGCGGGCGCGCGAGACCGACGGCCATCCGACGGGCGAGGCCGAGATTCGCATCGCCGATCCCACCGACGGCAGCGAGCGGCCGGCGGGGGTGGTCGGTGAGGTCTGGGTCCGGGGACCCGAGCTCTTCGAGGGCTATCTCGATCCGGCGATGACGGCGGAAGCGTTCGCCGAGGGCGGGTGGTTCAGGACCGGCGACCTCGGGTGGCTGGACGAGCTTGGATGGCTGACCATCTCGGGCCGCATCAAGGACGTGATCATCCGCGGCGGCGAAAACATCTCCGCCGCCGAGGTTGAAGCCGCACTCGAGGCTCACCCCAAGGTCGCTCAAGCCGTTGCCGTCGGCTATCCCGACGATCGCCTCGGTCATCGGGTCTGCGCCTTTGTGGTCGCCGCCGGCACCTTCGACATCGAGACCTCCCGAGCCTGGATGGAGAGCCGCGGCATCACCCGCTTCAAATGGCCGGAGCGGGTCGTGCCCGTCGAGTCCCTCCCGCTCATGGCGTCGGGCAAGGTCGACCGCGCCGCACTGGAGCGCCTGGCCGCCGAGGGCTGACCTCAGATCACGCTGACGCCTGCATCAACCTTGGCTCGAAGCAGACCGGCGAGCCGATCGCGGTGATACGACGCGTCGCCAAACGTAAGGGCGTCGAGCTGGGCTCGCTTCAGGTAGAGGTGCAGATCGTGCTCCCACGTGAAGCCGATCCCGCCGTGCACCTGAAGGCCCGATGCCATGACTCGACGGGCGGCGTCCGAGCACCAGATCTTGGCGGTTGACGCCGCCACCGACGCATCCGGGTCCCCCGCGGCGATCGACCACGCCCCGTACCAGGCCGTCGACCTCATCCCCTCGACGTCGACAACCATGTCGGCGCACCGATGCTTGACGGCCTGGAAGCTGCCGATGGGCTGGCCGAATTGGATCCGATCCTTGGCGTACTGGGCGGTCATCTCCAGCACGTGCGCGGCCCCGCCCAAGAGGAGGGCGGCGACCCCGACCGCACCCCGGTCGAGCAGGTCGCGAGCGACATCTGCCCCACCCAACTTGATCGCCGGCGTGCCGTCGAGCTCCAACCAAGAGATCGTCCGCGTCCCGTCCATCGCCGGCTCCGCCACGGGGCGGCCGGTGGTGGCCAGGTCGACGGCAAACACGGCGTCAGGCGTCCAGACCACCGCCAGGTCAGCAGAGCTGGCACCGGTCACCGGATCCGGACGCCCGGTCAGCTTCCAACTCATCCCGTCGCCTTCAGCCCGGACGGCCCGGGGCTGTCGACTCCAGGCCACGCACCCGAGGACAGATCCGTCGGCGAGGCCGGCGGTCCGGTCGTCCCCGGCTGTGGCCAGAGCATCAAGCGCGAGCAGCTGGGACAAGAGCGGGACCGGCGCCGCGTGGCGGCCGACCTCCTCCAAGAGCACGGCCGCCTCGACCCACGTCAGCCCGATGCCGCCGTGCGACTCGGGGAGGGCAATTCCCAACCATCCCTGCTCCACCATGGCGTCCCAGAGCGGCTGGTCATACGCGTCGGCCGACGCCAAATGGGCCCGCACCCGCGACGGGTCGGCGAGCCCGTCGAGCAGTTGGCGGGCTGCCTCCTGGAGGGCGACTTGATCCTCGGAGAGCTCAAAGTCCATGGCCGGGCGAGCTTACGGGGCTGTGCGATGCTGGCGCGGTGGATCTGTCCCCCACGCCGGACGAGACCGCCCTGCGCGAAGAGGTGCGGGCGTGGCTGGTCGAGCATCTGCCCTGGGAGTACGGCAAGGGTCTACCTCCCCGGTTTGACGACCTGGCGGAAGAGGTCACCTTCCTCCGTGCGTGGCAGGCGCGCCTGGCCAAAGGCCGATGGGTCGGCGTCGCCTGGCCCACCGAGTTGGGCGGCCGCGGCGCTGGTCCGGTCGAGCACTTCATCGTGCAGGAGGAGTTGGCTCGAGCGCGAGCCCCCGAGATGGTCGGCCGCATCGGCATCAACTTGGCCGGGCCGACGCTGCTCGCCCACGGGACCGATGCGCAGAAGCATCGTTGGCTCCCGCGGATCCTCGCGGCGAGCGATCTGTGGTGTCAGTTGTTCAGCGAGCCGGGAGCAGGCAGCGATCTGGCCTCGGTCACCACGCGCGCCGTACCCGTCGAGGGCGGATGGTCTGTCACGGGCCAGAAGGTGTGGACCTCCTACGCCCAGTTTGCCGACTGGGGAGTTTGCCTCGCTCGCACCGACCCCGACGCACCCAAACATCGAGGGATCTCCTACCTCGTTGTCGACATGCACGCGCCGGGGGTGGAGGTGCGCCCACTCGTCCAACTCACGGGTGAGGCCGAGTTCAACGAGGTGTTCCTCGCCGACGTCTTCGTCCCAGCCGACCAGCTGATCGGTCCTGAGCATGACGGCTGGCGGGTCGCCAACTCGACCCTGTCCCACGAGCGCGGGACCAACCCGCGTCAACTGGTCATCCACATCCAGCTCCTCGAGGAGCTCCTACGCCTTGCCGCCGAGACCGGCGCGTGGGACGACCGTCGGCTCAGCCAACAGCTGGCGGAGGCCTATGTCGAGGTCCGCTTGTTTCAGCTTCACAACCTGCGCAGCATCAGCCGCCTGGCCAAGGGTCGCGAGCCCGGGCCGGAGGGCAGCGCCCTCAAGCTGTACTGGAGCGAGATGTCGAAGCGCTTCCACCAAACGGCGATGGGTGTGGTGGGGCCTGCCGCGCCACTATGGCGCGACGCCGCCGACAACCCCGGCAACGGCAACTGGCAACGGTCCTGGCTCTACTACCAGGCGTCATCCATCTGGGCGGGCACCAACGAGATCCAGCGCAACATCATCGGTGAGCGAGTGCTAGGACTTCCGCGGCCCGTCCAGGAGCACAAGGGGGTGTCCCGTGGGTGAACCCGTCGTCACCTATTCAGTCGCCGGTCATGTGGCGACCATCATGATGCAGCGACCCGACGTGGCCAATGCCCAGGACACCGCGCTCATCGACGGCATCGACGCCGCGTTCGACAAGGCCGATGCCGACGACGAAGTCCGTGTTGTCATCCTTGCCGGCGCCGGCAAACACTTCTCGGCCGGTCACGACCTGAAGGCGCTGGTGGGCGAAGCCGAGATCGACGAGTGGCGGGCGATGCGCGAAACCCCCGAAGGCAAGTTTCGCCACGAGCAGGTGATGTACGTCGGGCGATGCCAGCGCATTCATGACTTTCGCAAGCCGACGATCGCCGCCGTCCAAGGGGCCTGCGTTGCTGCCGGGCTGATGCTCGCTTGCATGTGCGATCTCATCGTGGCGGCCGACACGGCCATGTTCTCCAATCCGGTGTTGCGCATGACCGGCGCAGGCGTCGAGCTGCTCGTAGAGCCATGGGAGCTCGGGATCCGCAAGGCCAAAGAGTTTCTCTGGACGGGCGAGAAGATCGATGCCCAGGAGGCGTGGCGGCTCGGTCTGGTCAATCGAGTCGTGCCCGCCGACGAGCTCATGGCTCGGACCGTCGAGCTGGCCGAGCGGGTCGCCCTCGTCCCGCCGGCGACCGCCATGGTCGTCAAGGACTCCATCAACAACGTGGCCACGCTGATGGGCAAGCAGCAGTCGTGGAAGTACCACTTCATGGCTCACCACTGGATGCACAACACGCAGACCGCGCTCGACGCCCTGGAGGCACGGAAGGCCAAGTCGTCGATGAAGGAGGTCTTCGCCGAGCACCGGGATGAGTGAGCCGCTGGCCGGCCTTCGGGTCATCGACCTCGGGACCCGGATCGGCGCCCCGTTCTGCGCCGGCCTCCTCGGAGAGATGGGCGCCGAGGTCATCAAGATCGAACAGCCGCGGGGCGGCGACTTCATGCGGACCATCGGGCCGTTCGTGCCGACCGAGGGCGACGGTCCCGAATACTCGTTGTGGTGGTCGGTCGAGGGCCGCGGACGGCTCGGCGCCACCCTCGACCTGCGCCGCCCGGACGGACAGGCGCTCTTTCGTCGCCTCGCCGCGACCGCCGATGTGGTGTGTGAAAACTTCCGCCCCGGCACCCTCGAGGAGTGGCACGTCGGTCCCTCGGATTGCGACCCGCGGCTCGTGTGGGCACGTATCAGCGTCTTCGGACAGGACGGGCCGTACTCGCCCCGGCCGGGACTCGACCGCATGGGCATCGCCTACGGCGGACTCCTCCACCTGACCGGCTATCGCGACCGCCCGCCGGTGCGGCCAGGGGTCACGATCTCCGACTACCTGACCGGCACCTTCGCTGCTGAAGCTGTCATCGCCGCCCTGTATCGCCGGGACCGCGCCGACGGGGGCACGGGCATCGGCGGGGTCGTCGACGCGCCGCTCTACGGGTCGATCCTGCGCATCCTGGAGTGGACGATCGCCGGGCAGGATCGGCTCGGCATCACCCGTCAACGGGAGGGCAACCGACTGCCCAACTCGGCGCCCCTCGACAACTATCCGACCTCCGACGGCAAGTTCGTCTGCATCGTCGGCGGGTCCGACGCCAACTTCTCGCGGTTGTGCGAAGCGATGGGTCGACCCGACCTGGCCGCCGATCCGCGCTGGTCAACCCTGGCGCAGCGCGCCGCCGGGGCCGATGAGATCAACGGCATCGTGGCCGATTGGACGTCGGGTCTCAGCGCCACCGCCATCGAGGAGTTGTGCGTCGCCCATGACGTGCCGGTAGCGGCCGCCTATGACGCGGCGGCGATCCTCTCCGACCCCCACTTCGCCGAGCGGGGCGACATCGTCGTGGTCGACGATTCCGTGGCCGGACCGGTCAAGCAGCAGGCGCCGTTCCCGCGGCTGGATGGCCAACGACCGTCGGCGCCATCTTCGGCCCCTCGGCTCGGAGAGCACAACCGCCAGGTGTGGTGCGACCTCGTCGGCCTGACCTCATCCGAGCTGGCGGCCTACCAGGCCGACGGGACGATATGACGCTGCCGATCAAAGTCGGCTTCTTCTCCTTCGTCGAGGTGCCCGACCCGTCGGAGCACGGCGCGTACAACGAGTGGCACCAGCTCGACCATCTGCCATCGCAATACGCCATCCCTGGGATCGCCTTCGGTGACCGTTGGGTCCTGACCCCGCGGTGCCGAGCCGCGCAGCTCGCCTGCAGCGATCACCTGGCGCCCGTGCAGTACGTCGCCCTGTACCTCATGACCGACCCGATCGAGCAGACGCTCACCGACTTTGTCGAATTGGGCCACCGCCTTGGCAACCTCGGACGCTTTCACCGCTCTCGCGCGACGCGGCTCTTCGGTGGGCTGCAATTCCTGGCGACGTACGCCTCACCTGATGTCCTCATCGCTCCCGAGGTCCTGCCCTACCGGCCGGCGGCGGGGGTGTATGTGATCGTCGAGGAGGTGGACGAGCCGCGGACGCTGGATGGGTGGCTTCAGCTGACCCACGTCGCGCGGATTGCGCGCCTCCTCGACATCGCCGGGGTCGCGGGCATCAGCCTCTTCGCCACGAGCCAGCTCTACACCGACCCCGGCTGGTCGCCGGGCCGCTACCGCATCACCGTGTGCTGGCTCTCCAAGGATCCGGCCACGGTGGCCCACGACATCGCCGGCGCCATTGCCGACAACTGGGGAGACGACGCTCCGCTGCACCCAGTGTTTGCCGCGGCGCTCGAAACCATACGACCAGGCGAGTGGTCGTGGTTTGACCCCGCCTAGTGCGCCCGCGTCACCGGCGGTCGATGCCGCCAAAAAGACCGTTGTGCAAGATGGTGGCCAACGTGTCGAGCATCACGTCCAGCTCAACGGGGATGATCTGGATGACCGCGAAGTAGCTGAAGCGCTCGACCATCGCCACCATCGCCAGCGCCGCGGTGTCAGGGTCATCGACGGGGGGAGGATCGATCTCTCGCACCCGCTTGATCAGGCCGGTCATGAAGCCACCGAGCACGTCGACCCCGAGACCCTCGAGATCAAGGCTGTTGACCTCGGTGTCCATCCACGCCCGAATGACAGGGTGGTACCGGGAATACAACGCGTAGAACTGTTGGAGCCAGGCGCGCAGGGCCTCATAGCCGGCCCGATCGCGGGTGATGGGCGGCAGCAGCTCGGACAGCGCCACCATCTCCTCGCCAACGTCGGCCAGCAGAGCCCGGAAGAGATCGTCCTTGCTCGAGAAGTACAGATAGAACGTCCCGTGCGAGGTCTTGGCGACACGCACGATGTCATCGACCCGCGCCGCGTGGTAGCCGCGTTCGTCGAACACGACGATGGCGGCATCGAGCAGCTTGCGCAGCGTCTTCTTGCCCTGGCTGCGCAGCGTGCGCTCTTGCGCGGGCCCGCCGCCCGCCGTGGTCGATGAGGCAGCCGTCTTGGCCGCCTGCTTGGTTGGTTTGCCCGCCATCTTCCCCGCCTCCGCCTTCCCCATCGCCTGGGGGCTCATCCCCGAAAGGCTAGCGGCTGGGCGCAGCGCGGCGTGTTAGCGGAGGTTCGCGAAGTCCGGATCCCGGCGCTCCCGGAACGCCGCCATCCCTTCCGCCATCTCAGGCGATGTGGCCGCCATGGCCTGAGCCTGGGCTTCGCGATCCAACGACGGCGCCAGGCCCGTCTCGAAGGTGGCGTTGAGCAACTGCTTGGACAGTCCCAGCGAACGCGTGGGCCCGGCGGCCAAGCGGACGGCGAGGCCGTCGGCGGTGGCCAGCAGCTCCTCCGGTGTGTCAACGCAGCGGTACGCCAATCCCATGGCCACCGCCTCCGCGCCCACGGCCCCCTCCCCGAGCATCACCATGGCCTTGGCCCGCGGGAGCCCGACCAGGCGAGGCAAGAGGTAGGCACCGCCGGCGTCGACGACGAGGCCCCACCGCGCGAACGACCAGACAAAGCGGGTCGTCGGATGCACCACCACGAAGTCGCACGCGAGAGCAAGGTGGGCGCCGGGGCCCACGGCGGTGCCGTTGACGGCGGCGACGGTCGGCTTGTCGAGCTCCCAGAGCTCGGTGATGAAAGCCTGCACCCCGACGCGGAGGGCCTCGCTCGTCGCCCGCGCGTTGAAGCCTGCCTGCCCGGCGTTGGTGACCGTCGACGCCCGCAGATCCATGCCGGCGCAAAACGCATCGCCCGTTCCGGTGATCAGCACCGCCCGCACCTTGTCGTCCGCACGGCTACGGCGAACGGCCGATACCAGGTCGTCGCGCATCTCGACGGTCAGGGCATTTTTGGCGTCGGGCCGATTGAGCGTTATCCGAGCAACATGGTCGTCGCCGACGGCGTAGTCGATCACGCTCTCAACCTACCTTGGCCCCCGGATGCGGCCCCAGTGGGTGACGGCTACGTTCCCCACGGTGGTGTTCCCCACGGTGGTGGACAAGGTCGTCAGCCTCGACGAGGCGGTGTCGCACGTCCGGCGCGGTGACGCCGTCCACGTGGTCACCAACCACTCGCGCTGGACGGCCGCGGCCCGGCACCTCGCGCGCGTGTGGTGGGAGAAGGATCCCGAGTTCACCTTGGTCATGCTCAGCCTGTCGAGCCTCGGCACCCTATTTTTCCGGGGCCGGCTCGTGCGCAAGGTCATCACCGGGTACTCCGGCGACGTGTTCCCCAACTTCACACCCAACCCGTGGTTCGGCGACGCCTACCTCGCTGGGTCGGTGGAGGTCGAGCACTGGTCCTTCCTCACGTTCTTGCAGCGGCTGGAGGCGGCGGCGCGGGGGCTGCCGGCGATCGTCACCGGCTCGCTCGTCGGGTCCAGCATGGCCGGTAACGAGGGGTTCGCGATGGTGGGCTCGCCGTTTGCTCCCGGCGGCCCCCCGGTCGGGCTCCTCGCTCCCTACGCGCCGGACGTGGCGTTGCTCCACGCGCCGATCGCCGACCGGGATGGCAACGTGGCGCTCAACCCTCCTCTGCTCGAAGGGGTCTGGGGCGCCATGGCGGCGCGGCGGGGCGCCATCGTCACCGTCGAGCGGGTGGTCGACGACATCCGGCCCTGGTCGCACCTGGTCCGGATTCCCGGACATCGGGTGCTGGCCGTCGCCGAGGCGCCCATGGGCGCCCACCCCGGGGGGCTCTTTGCCCGTGACACGCCGGTCGACGCCTACGGCGAGGATCTGGCTTTCTGGTCCGAGGTTCGCGACGCCAGCCGTTCGGCCGCCTTTGACGAGTGGATCCACCACTGGGTGCTCGCGCCCGCGGACCAGGCTGCCTACCTGGATCGGCTCGGGCCCGCCCGCATCGCCGCGCTACGGGCGCGCGCCGACCCGTCGTCCTGGCGGGCGGATGAGGAGGCCCACCCGCCGGACCTGGATGCGCCGGTCGGGGCGTGGGAGCTGGCCGCCGTCTTCGGCGCCCGCCACCTTGCCGGGCGCATCGCATCTCGGGGCGCGGACGCCGTCCTCGCCGGCGCCGGCGTCGCCAACCTGGCGGCGTGGCTGGCCGTACGCATCGCCCGGGCCGAGGGCCTCGACGTGGTGTTGACCGCCGAGCTCGGGCTGTGGGGATATGAGCCGACGCCGGCCGACCCGTTCGTCTTCAACCACCGCAGCTTCCCGACCGCGACGATGCTCGCCGACAGCGACGTCGTCCTGGGCGCCCTGGTCGGCGGTCCGGGCACGACGCTTCTGGCGTGCCTCGGTGCCGCCCAGATCGACCAACGAGGCAACATCAACTCGACCGTCATCCCCGGGCAGTCCTTCTTGGTCGGGTCCGGAGGTGGCAACGACGTGGCCAGCACGGCCGACGAAGTCGTCGTCATGGCCACGCTGACCAACCGGCGGACTGTGGCCGCGGTGCCCTACGTCACCTCACCTGGCTCGCGCGTACAGGCGTTTGTCACCGACCTCGGTCTCTTCTTGAAAGGGGACGCGGGGACTCTGGTGCTGACGGCGGTGGCGCCGGTGGCGCCGGTCGCGCCCGGGGGGTCGGGCGCGCCCGGGGGGTCGGGCGCGGGCGCGCCCGGGGGGTCGGGGGGGCTCACGATCGCTGAGCGCGTCGAGGCCATCAGGGCGCTGTGCGGGTGGGACCTGGTCACGGCGCCGACGGTGACGGAATTGGCGCCACCGGACCCCGCCGACATCGAAGCCCTCCGGCGCTGGGACCCCGAGGGTCGCTTCCTGCGACCCTCGGGATAGGTGTCACGAGGGCGGGGCGTGGCCCGCGGCCGGCGCCGCGGCGAGCGGGCCGCGCCGCGCCTCGCCTCGCCTCGCCACGCCTCGGGCCGCCTGGTCGTCCTGTGCGAGATGATCTCGCAACTAGGTCGAGTTGCGAGATCATCTCGCAACCGCCCCCTTCTAAAGGCAGTGATCTCGCCTCGCTGGGCGGCCAACCTGTCACGATCACTCGCAACTGACGCGAGTTGCGAGTGATTGTGACACCACTCCGGGGTCAGCCACGTCACGCGCTCCCGGTTAGGCGCCCGGAGCCGCGAGCGCGTGACACCGAGCGCCCCGCCCGGCGCACGGCCCCACCCGAGGCGAGCGGCTACCCCCGGAGGGGGTCGCGCCAACCGGGCGAGCCGGTCCGCTTGCCCGCAGACACCGACAGCCCGATGTAGTTGCGTTGCGCCTCCACGGTGCCGGCCCCGATGCAGAGACCTCGGATATCCCGGTAGGCCCTCTCGACGGGATACTCCCGGCTGTAGCCGTAGCCGCCGTGCAATTGGATGGCCTCGTCGCAGACCATCTTGGCGGCGAGGTTGGCGGCCGTCTTGGCCATCGCCGTCTCCAACGCCGGCGGGGTGCCGCCGGGCCCGGCCAGCCGAACGGCGCGACCCAGCAGCAGGCGGGCCCCTTCCAGGGCCACCGCCATGTCGGCGAGCTTCCACTGCAGACCCTGCAGAGCGGCGATCGGCTGGCCGGCGACGACGCGGTCGTGCATGTAACGCACCGAGTTCTCCAGTGCCCCCTGGGCGGCGCCGATGCACATCGACGCATTGCCGCAGCGCTCGTGGTTGAGGTGCGAGAGAAGCTTCTTAAAAGGCGCCGTCGACCCCGGATCTCCGGCCAACAGGACGTCCGAAGATGTCACCGCGACGTCATCGAAGGCGATCTCAGCTTCCGTGGCGGCGTGGATCCCCATCCCGCGATGTCGCCCGGTGACGCTCACACCGTCGCGGTCCATGGGCACGATCACGGCGCCGATACCCTTGGCTCCCGACCCGCCCGACCCGCCCGACCCGCCCGACACGCCCGACCCGCCCGACCCGCCCGGCCAGCGGCACCATACGAGGATGCCGGCGGCGGCGTGGCCCAGAGTCGAGTAGTTCTTGTAGCCATTGAGTCGCCACCGACCCGGACCATCGTCGGTGAGCGCGGTACGCATCGCCTGGACCGCCGAGCCGGCGTCAGGCTCGGTGATCCCGATGCTGATGATGGCCTCACCGGCGGCGGCGGCCGGCAGCCACCGCTCCTTGAGGGCCGGCGAGCCGAGGTGCTCGATGCCACGCGGCGGTCCGTTGAAGGTGAGCTGGCAGCAAATCGCCGCCGAGACGTCATAGCGGGCGATCTCCTCCAGGACGATCGACGCCTCGACATCTCCCATCCCGAAGCCGCCCCACTCGGCACCGATCGTGATCCGGAACAAGTCGGCCGCGGCCAACGCCTTGATGGCGTCGAGCGGTATCTCGCCGGTCTCGTCTCGCAACGCCGCGCCCGGCGCGATCTCTCGCTCGGCCACGCTGCGGGCCAACTCCCGCAGGGCGGTCTGGTCCTCGGTCTCCGCCAACACGTCGACGCCGCCGCCGACGCCGCCGCCACCCGCCCCGCCGTGGACGCCACCCGTCCCGCCCGCGACTCCGACCGCACTTGTCATTGGGCCCACACCTTGCCGATCGAAGGACTGATGTCGACGTCATAGTATCCGGGGGCCGGACGGACGAACGGGGGCACACGCATGTTGTTGGACGGTCGAGTCGCGGTCGTGACGGGCGCCGGACGCGGCATTGGCCGCGAGTTCGCACTGGCCCTCGCTGCCCACGGCGCGTCCGTCGTGGTCAACGACATCGGCGTGGGACTGAGCGGCGACGCGACGGGCGAGGACCCAGCCACAGCGGTCTGTGCGGAGATCGAGGCAGCTGGTGGCCACGCCGTGCCGGCGCACGACTCGGTCTCCGACTTCGAGGCCGCCGGGCGCATCATCGAGACCGCAGTCGACGCCTTCGGCAAGATCGACATCCTCGTCAACAACGCCGGCATCGTGCGCGACCGGACGCTCGTCAAGATGACCGAGGACGACTTTGATGCCGTCATCGCCACTCACCTGAAAGGGGCGTTCAACTGCGCCCGCCACGCCGTCCCTCTCATGAAGGAGGCGGGTTACGGACGGATCATCAACATCACGTCTTCGGCTGGCCTGCGAGGCAACTTCGGGCAAACCAACTACGGCGCGGCCAAGGCCGGACTCATGGGCATGACCTTCGTGTGGGCCCTCGAGTTGGCCCGCGCCGGCATCACCGTCAACGCCCTCGCCCCCGCCGGCGCCACCCGCATGACCGCGTCGCTCTACGACGCCGACAATGCGCCGCCCCCGACCCTCGACCCTGCCCTCAATGCGCCGATGGTGGTGTACCTCGCCTCCGAGCGCGCCGGCCACGTCAACGGCCAGCTTTTCGGCCGGACGGACTGGTCGTTCACGCTGTTCCAGCACCCGAAGCAGATCGCCTGGATGGACCGCGAGGGCGGTTGGGATCCGGAGGCACTCGCGGAGAAGTTTGACACCATGCTCGGCCAGCACCTCCAGCAGGTCGGCATGGTGATGCCCGCCGGGCTCAGCCAAGACGCCAAGCGCTGAGCCGCCGAGCCGCTGACGCCGTGACTGTCTTCAACCACGTAGGTCATTGCGTGACCGATCTGGACCGGGCTCGCCGCTTCTACGTCGAGTTGCTGGACTTCACGGTTGTTCGCGAATTGCGCGTGCCGGATCAGCCGACGGACAAGCTCCTCCAAATCGAGGCTCCGTTGAATATGGCCGCCGCGTACCTCGAGCGCGACGGCCTCATCCTGGAGCTGTTGCACTTCGACAGGGAAGGCAACCCGCCGCAGCCGCGGCGGGTGATGAACGAGCCCGGACTCACCCACCTCTCCTTCAGCGTCGACGACGTGGATGCCGTGCTCGCCCGGGTCGCGGGACTCGGCGGGGAGGTTTTGACCGACACCAATCTCGGCGGGTGGGCCGTCATGATCCGCGACCCTGACGGCCAACTCATCGAGATCCTCCCGATGAGCTACCGGCAGAGCGTTTAGAACACCGGTACGGCGGGGAGCGGCAGCAGCTCCAACCAGGTGCGGCCGGGCTGGAGGTCGATGGTCTGACCCTCCGAATCGAGCAGCTCCATTTGCACCTCGGGGCTGACCCGATGCCACGTCCCTCGGATAAGCACTCCATCGCGCAGCGCCCAGCATGGCCCGCTGCCGATGATGACCGACAAAGGGTTTTCGTGACCCAGCACGTCATAGTCCCCGCTGCCGACTGTCGCCACGGACAGTATGACCACGTCGGTCGCCGTCAGGGGCGCGCCGCCAAGCTCAGTGGCCGGCACACCATTTTGGCCGCGGTCGTAGTTGTTGGTGAGCGGGTTCCAGCTCCAAGTGGCGGTCGCCGAGCCCGAGAAACTCAGCGACACGCTCGTGCCGGGCCCGTAGGCCGATGTCGGGCTCGGCGAGTACGCGAACAGTGGAGGTGGTGGACCGAGGTCCGGAGCGCGGGCGGCGCCGGCGGCGTACAGCAGCGCCGTGGACGAATAGAGGTTGGCCGGCGCTCGCCGCGAGGCCACCCGGTGGAAGGTGAGGCTGCCGGCCTCCGGCGTGAGCAGGATGGCTCCCGACCTCGCCCGAATCTGGTCAACGACGCCCGCCGCGCCGCCCGAGTAGGCAAACAGGCCTCCACCCAACTCCGTGAGCAGGTCGGTGTCCACCGGGCGTGCCGATCGGATCGGCCCGACGCTCGCGGCATCTTGCGATTGGTAGGTCGCGAGAAACCGGGTGAGGCCACCTTCGACTACTTCCTCGGTCACGATGTCGGCGGCGTCGAGGCCCGACTGCGGCCGGGCGTCGGCGGCGTTGTCGATCTTGATCGACAACGCCGGGCGCATCAGCTCCGCCGAGCTCGCGGCCGGGAGGCCGGTGAGCGGGTAGATCCCGACCGGGGCGGCCGTGGTGCTGGTCGTGGTCGTCGTCGGCGCCATTGTGGTGGGGAGGGTCGATGGCGTTGTCGTGCCCGTCGAGGCCGATCCCCTGGTGCCGATGACGCCCGCGGTAACGAGATCGGCGACCAAAACCAGGGCGACCAGCACCGCCAGCCGCCGGACAATCATCGACATATCGCCCACGATGATTACACAGGCCCCACCGCCCACCCCGGCTTCACACTTTCCTCACACAATCAACATTGGTGCCCCGCATCGGCGCTACCACCCTGGGCCCATGACCAACATTCATCTCGGCAAAAAGGCTGTGGCCGTCGTCATCGGCGCGACGGTCGTCCTCGGTGGCGCGGGCGCGGCAGCGTGGGCGGAGACGAGCTCGGCGTCCGCTGTGTCCACACCAACGACCCCGGTCGCACCCGCGGCGACACCGGCGGTCACCCCCGGCGCCGGGACCCGCGCACGCGTGCGCGCCGGTGCCCTCCTTGGCCGCATCGACCACGGCGTGGTCGAGGTCAAGGACGCGAGCGGCGCGTGGATCACCGTCGACTATGACCGTGGGAAGCTCGCGAGCGTGAGCGGCAATGCGCTGACGCTGGCCCGGCCCGACGGTCAGTCGGTCACCCTGACCGTGACGCCCACGACGACCTTCCGGGGTGTGACCTCCGAAGCTGGTCTGGTGGTCGGTCGGCCCACGATCATCGTGTCCAACCCCGATGGCAGCGCCCGGATCGTCGCCCAGGGCACCGGAGCACGCGGCGGGGCCGGTGCCGACACGACGCCGACGACTGTCCCGCCGGTCGACTAGCCGTGCTCGCCGGGGAGGGCGGGCCGCCGGCCACGCGGCGTGCGGCCCGCCGTGGCGCGGCGTGGCGCGGGCGACGCCGCTGCCGAACCACCGGCGTCGCGTGTGAAAAAGCACCAAACGGGGATGTGTCTCCAACGTTGGAGGCACTGGGCGCGACTATGTCCCCGTAAGTGTCTCCAACGTTGGAGGCACTGGGCGCGTTTGGCGCGCCTCTGGCCGGTAGCGGGCGTGGCACCACAAAAGAGCAGTGCGCGGCCGGCGGGCTTGACCCAAACCCTCACCGTCGGGGCTCCCCACATCGCGGTGGACGAACGAGGATTGTCATCCTCAGATCACCTTGCCGGGATTGAGAATCCCCAGGGGGTCGAGGGCGTCTTTGATCCTGCGAGTGAGGTCGAGCACGTCTTCCCCGACTTGAGCGCCCAGCCAGCCGCGCTTGAGGGTGCCGACGCCGTGCTCCCCCGTGATGGTCCCGCCGAGCGCGAGCGCAACGTCCATCACCTCGCCGAACGCGGCCTCCGCCCGGGCGACCGCCGCCGCGTCACGACGGTCGAACGTCACAAGGGGGTGGAAGTTGCCGTCGCCGGCGTGCCCGATGACGGCGATCAGCGTGTCGTTGCGAGTGGCCACCTCCTGCACCCCCACCACCAGGTCGGGGATTCGCGGGATGGGGACGCCGACGTCTTCGATCATCACCGTGCCGAGTCGCTCGACGGCGGGGATGGCCATCCGCCGCGCCGCCATCAACTGCTCACCCTCGTCGGGATCCTCGGTCACCGCGACGTAGTCGGCGCCGGCCTCTTCACACGCGAGCGCCATCGCCGCGACCTCTACGCCTGACTGGGCACCTCCGGCGTCGGAGCGTCCGAGCAGGAGCGCGCCGCTGCTCGTGTCCAGTCCCATGTTGGTCACCGCTTCTACCGCCCTGATCGACACCTGGTCCATGAGCTCGAGGGCCGAGGGTCGAGACGTCCCCATGATCTTCGTGACGGCCACCCCGGCCGCGACCAAGGAGGGGAAGGTGGCGACAAGGGTGGTGGCCGGCGGTGGCTGCGGTCGCAATCGCAGGGTCGCCTCGGTCACCACCCCGAGCGTCCCTTCGCTCCCGACGAAGAGCCGCTTCAGGTCGTATCCCGCCACATCTTTGATGGTCCGGCCCCCCAACCTGACGGCGCGACCATCAGCAAGGACGACCTCCAGCGCAAGGACATAGTCGGTCGTCACGCCGTACTTCACGCAGCAGAGCCCGCCGGCATTGGTCGCCAGGTTGCCGCCGATCGAGCAGATCTCGAAGCTCGACGGATCGGGCGGATACCAGAGCCCGTGCGCGTGCGCCGCGGCCTTGACCTCGGCGTTGAGCAGACCCGGCTGGACGACGGCGAGCATGGCCTCAGGTTCGACCGAGATGCCGCGCATGAGCGATGTGGACAGCGTGATGCACCCATCGATCGCTGACGACCCACCCGACAGGCCGGTACCCGCCCCGCGCACGACCACGGGCACGCGGTGGACGCTCGCCACGCGCATCGTCGCTTGGACGTCGGCCGTCGACGCCGCTCGGACGACGGCAATGGGCTTGCCCGCCGGGGCGGTGTCGGCGCGGTCGTAGCGGTAGCCCTCGATCACGTCGGGGTCGACCACGAGCGCTCCCTCAGAGAGCGCCGATCCCAGGTCAGCCAGGACCCCGGCCGCCCTCACCAGGCGGTCCCCCAACGGTCGCGATGCGTCTTGGCCGCCACCGGGATGCGCCGGCCGAGACCCAGCGGCTTGGCCGGGAAGCCGACGGGCACGAGCGCCATGGGTATGACCTCGTCGGGAAGACCGAGAAGCCGCCTGAAGGCCGGCCCGGCGAAGACCGGCAGCGTCGACAGCAGGGAGCCGAGCCCGGAGGCCAACGCCGCCAACAAGACGTTTTGGACCGCGGGATAGATCGACGACGGGAGAAGCGCCTCCGGCGCCACCCTGGTGTCTCCGCAGACGACGATGTGCACCGGTGCTGCGGCCAACCCGGCCGTGGCCCAGTGGTCGATCTCCTCCAAGAGCGCGGGCGTGAGGTTGGGACGCGAGTGGGATCGGCCGCCGTTGATCCACGCCCGGGCCGTGAGCGTCGCGATGCTCTGCCGCACTTCGGGATCCTTGACAACGACAAACGCCCACGGCTGACGGTTCTCCGCGCTGGGCGCGTGGGTCGCCGCCTCCAAGATCAGCGAGATCACATCCTCGGGCACGGGATCGGGTCGCAGGGCGCGGTACGCCCGCTGGCCCAGCACGACATCGAAGAAGTCCGCCACGGCCGAGCGGCTCAGCGGCCGCGCGTCAGCAACATGCATCCGCACGTGTTGCCCCCGCCTGCCGCGACCGCGGCCACCTCCAAACACCGCCCGACAGGCGGCGCCACTTGCCGCGCGCCCCCCTCGCCCCACAGCTGCGTACACGCCTCGTGCAGGAACCCGTATCCATGCAGCCGACCGGCCGAGAGTTGGCCGCCGTGGGTGTTGAGCGGCAGCGGACCGTCGCGCGAGATCCGCGACCCTCCGTCGACGAAGGCGCCGCTCTCCCCCACTGGGCACAGCCCGAGCGCCTCGAGCCAGAGCATCGTCAAGATGCTGAATCCGTCATACAGCTCGGCGATCTGCACGTCGGCCGGTTTGAGGTCGGTACGGGACCACATCTGGGCGGCGGCGTCAGCACCAATCGTGCGCGTCAGGTCACGCATCTGGTCCCAACTGGGCCGATCGTGCATGGCCGCCCCGACCGCCTCGACCTGGATGGGCGTCTTGCGGAGGTCCGCGGCGATGTCGGCGCGCGAGACGATGACGGCCGTTGCACCATCACAGGGGACGTCGCAGTCAAACAGACGCAGTGGTGAGGTGATCATCCGGGACGCGAAGTAGTCGTCGAGCGTCATCGGGTCCCGATAGATGGCGTTGGGGTTAGCCGCCGCGTTGCGGCGCCCGTTGAGGGCGATCTGGGCGAGCTGCTCGGGCGTGGTGCCGTAGCGGTGCATGTGGGCCTGCGCGTACATGGCGATCCAGCACGCGGCCGACGCCGAGGCGAACGGCAGCGTCCATTGCATGAACCCGTCGGCATAAAACGCGCCGCCGCCCCCCATGCCGACCGATGCCCGGCCTGCGGTCCCCTGGGCGCTGCCCTCCCATACGGAGCGGAAGCACAACACGTGTTTGGCCATCCCCGCGGCCACGGCGAGGCAGGCCTTGATGACCGACCCGAGCTGGCCCGAGGTTTCGACGCCGCTGTCAAACCAGTCGACGTTGAGGCGCAGGGCGTCGATCACGTCGTAGGCGCCGGCGCCCGTGAAGCCGGGCGGCGTGCCCATCGAGCCGGGATAGGTCGAGAGCCCGTCGATGTCGGCGGTAGTGAGCCCGGCGTCGGCGACCGCGGCCAGGCAGGCGTCGAGCGTGAGCTCCAGCGGGTCGGTACCCAGGCGACGCCCGATGGCCGATTGCCCTATGCCGCTGATGGCCGTCAGCTTCTCGCCCAACAGTGGAGCCATCACTCCCCCGTCGCCGGCTCGAACAGTGGCAGCCACACGTCGCCGTTGACGTCCTCGTGATGCTCGAAGACGACGCGGACCGGCATGCCGATTCGCACCTCGTCCGGCGCGCAGTTGATCAGATTGGTGGTCAGCCGCACGTACTCGGCCTCCTCGATGGTGACCAGACCGATGACGTAGGGCAGCTCCGGTCCAGGCATCCACGGTTGATGGTTGACCGTGAAGCTCGTCACCGTCGCCCGCCCGCTCACCACCGCCGGGGCCAGATCCTTCGAGTGGTCGACGGGGCAGATCGGCTGTGGCGGATGTACGTAGGTGCCGCACTCGGCGCAGCGCAGAAACACCAGTTGGCCACGCTCGCCCCCTTGCCAAAAATGTCGATTGGCGTCGGTGAGGCGCGGAAGGATGCGGAAGACAGGTTCGATGTCAGCGCCCTTGGGGGACGTCTCGGATCATGTTCTCCTGCACGAACGAGGCAACGAGTCGCCCATCTTCGCTGAATACGGCCCCGCGGCCATATGACCTTCCGCGACCGGCGTACGGACTCTCCTGCGCCAGCAACAACCACTCCCCCGCGTCAAAAGGTTCGTGGAAGGTGAGCGTGTGGGTAATCACGCTCGTGGCGATCGTCACGTGAGCCAGTGCCTGCCCGACACCCGGGTGCGGTCGCATGGCCGTGCCGATGAGGAACCCGTCGGTTGCGTACCCGAGCAGCGCCCGCCCGATCGCCGGGTCGCTCGGCGCCCCGGGGAAACGTGTCCACACGGCCAGCTCGGGCGGACCGATGAGGTCGGGATCGGAGATGTTGACGCCGTCGACCGTGCGTACTTCCCACCAGTCGCCGCCGTGCGTCGCCGGCGTGGCCGCGGCCGGATCACCGACAAGTGGCAGCGGCGACTGATGACGGATGAGGTCGGGTTCGGGGGCGCTCAGGAGCACCAGCGATCGCACGCACAGCCGGTCGCCCTGGGAGATCGTGACGGTGACGCTGCCGAACGCCCGCCCGGTGTGCATCACGTCCACGGCGATATCCAGCGGCTGGTCCATGGCACCGCCGCGCGCGAAGACGGCGTGGACGGACTTGACCTCCTTGGTCGGATCGACCGCCGCCGCAGCAACGATCGTCTGGGCCAGGAGCTGGCCACCGAAGACGACGTTGCCACCGGCGTGACCGAAGTTGCGGGCCCGATACTGGCCATTGCCCAACGGTTCGAGCTCGAGCACGTCGAGCAGGCCCGCTAGGCCCGACGGGGCGAGATTCGCTGACTGGTCCGTCACGGAGCGTTGACGATACTCCCGCCCTGTGAGAGTGTCGTTATCCCGATGACCTCGACCACGACGCAGGCCACGACGCAGGCGCTCGAGGGCATCCGGATCCTCGATCTGTCGTGGGGTATCGCCGGTCCCCTCGGCGTGCTGCTCCTCGCCGAGCATGGCGCCGACGTCATCAAGATCGAGCGCCCGGGCGGAGCCCCGTTGGGCTCGCACGGCGGCTCGCACGTGTGGGATCGCAGCCGGCGGTCGGTGTCGCTCGACCTCAAGACGGCAGCGGGCGCCGACCACTTCCGACGACTCGTGGCGAACGCCGATGTCGTGGTCGAGAGCTTCCGCCCGGGAGTCCTCGCCAAACTCGGACTGGCGTCGGAGGTGCTCCGCGCCGACAACCCGCGACTCATCGTGCTCTCCTGCCCGCCATACCCCGAGGGTCATCGGCGGGCCGCCCGTCATGGCTACGACGCCCTGATCCAGGCCAGCGGCGGGCAGATGACCGACCAACCCGGTTGGCGCGACGGACCGATCATGCTTCACCTTCCCCTCCCCAGCATGGGCGCCGCCTACCTGGTGTCGTGCGGAGTCCTCGCCGCCCTGTCAGCCCGAGAGCGGACGGGGGTGGGCCAGCACGTCGAGACGTCGCTGTTTCAAGGAGCGCTCCTCTTCACGAGCCAGATCTGGCAGGACGTCGAAAGCCCCCCGCCCGGCTACCACGAGGTGATGGCCAAGACCTACCCACCCGGCGTCCACCAGGCCATGCTCTTCGAGTGCGCCGACGGCGAGTGGCTGCACCTCTCCGCGCTGTCCGGTCTCACCCCGCTGGCCAGCCTCGACGAGGTGGTCGGACCCGACGGCGGGGATGATCTGTGGGCTCGGATCAGGACCCGCAACCGCGACGAGCTGGTCGACGCGCTGCGCGCCAACAATCACGCCGCCGACGCGGTGACGCCTGCCGCCGACATGCTGCGCCACATCCAAACCCTGGCCAACGAGATGGCGGTGGAGGTCATTGACCCGGAGGTCGGCCCGACCACGCAGATGGGTGTGCCGATCCACCTGCTCGGGACGCCCGGGCGGGTGCAGGGACCGCGGCCCCGACCGGGTCAGCACACCGCAGAGTTGCTCGCCGAGGCGCCGATGACGGGCGGGACCTCGCCCCCGCCGCCCACCCCCAGGGGAGCCCCGCTGGACGGCATCAGGGTGATTGACTTCGGGCAGTATCTCGCCGGCCCGTTTGCGCCCATGATCCTGTCCGACCTCGGGGCTGACGTCATCAAGATCGAGCCGGTGTCCGGCGACTCCATGCGGTTTGCCGGCAAGCCGTTCATCGGCTGCCAGCGTGGCAAGCGATCGCTCGCCCTCGACCTCAAACAAGCGGCCGGGCGAGAGGTCGCCGAGCGGCTCATCGCCCGCAGCGACATCGTGCATCACAACATGACTCGCGGCGTGGCGACCAAGCTTGGCATCGACTACGAGGCGTGCCGGGCCCAGCGGCCCGACATCATCTACTGCAACACCTACGCCTATGGCCTGGCCGATCCCCTCGGACGATCCGGCGGTCTCGATCCGCTCTACCAAGCATCGTCGGGTATCGAATACGAGGCCGGCGCCGCCCACACCGGCAACCAGCCGCTCTATCTGCGGTTTGGGATGTGCGACACGGGTAACGCCATGCTCTCGGTCGTCGGGGTCCTCTTGGCCCTCTTCCATCGCCAGCGCACCGGCGTTGGCCAAGAGCTGTGGACGTCGCTCCACGACGCCGGCATCGTGTTCTCCTCCGACGTGTGGGTGGACGCCGATGGTCGTCCCTGGGACCGCCCTCACCTTGACGCCGGCCTTCACGGCCTTGACCCCGGCTACCGCCTGTACCGCACCAAGGGAGGAGGATGGATCTGCGTCGCCGCCGTCACCGATGCCGAGTGGGCGTCGTTGGGCGGCGCCGTCGGCATCGAGCCCATCGACCGGGCCGACGCCGCGGCCGGACTGGCGATCGAGGACGCCATGCTCGGCCGGACGGCGCTCGAGTGGACTCGGACCTTCGACGCCCGCGGTGTGCCCAATGAGATTCCCGTCGACAGCCTCGACGGTGCGGCCGCCCTCAACGACAGCGACAACGTCCGTCTCGGGCTGGTCGCCGACTATCAGCACGCCATGCTGGGTCGGCTCCGGCAGTTGGGCCGGCTGTGGTCATTCTCCGACACGCCGGAGCGCATCGCCGGACCGCCACCGCTGGCCGGTGAGCACAGCCGCGACATCCTCCGGGAGGTCGGCTATCGCGACACCGACATCGACACCCTCATCGGCAGCGGCGTCGTGTACGCGGCCGACGACCAATACCGCGATCGCTTTACGACTTGATGGTGAACGTCACCTGGAACGTCTGGGACGCCTGGTTGGAGCCGGGCGGGAAGTAGCCGATGATCAGCCCGGTGGTGTGGGCGCCGACGGCCTTGAAGGTGAAGATCTGCGTGGTCGACCCACCGGTCTCGGGCACGGAGGACACCGTCGTGGGCGTGGTCGGCGTATCGGTCTCGCCCTCGTCGGTCAGGACCACCGGACTAGGAATCCCCGTCACGACCCACCGATAACCACACGACGCCTCGCACGCGACCAACTCCACTTCGAAGGTCTCGCCCACCACTCCCGTGATGGTCTGGCCGTTGTTGGCCACGGTGAGCACCGTCGTCGGCGGTCCCGCAACCGTCGTCGTCGTGTGGGGCTTCGTCGTCGTGGTGGTCGTGGTCTTCGACGTCACCGGCGCCAGCGTCACGGGGACCGTCGTGGTTGGCACGACCGTCGTCGTGACCGCCGTCGTGGTGGACGGGTTGGTAATGGTCGTGGGCGTCGGCTTCTTGGAGCTGGACCCGCTACAGGCGACACAGGCGGCGAGGGAGACGGCCAGCACGGCACCGCCGACTCGGCGGCCGGAGGTCAGGTGGATCATCCGGGGCAGGCTACTTGCGGGGCAACTGGATCGCGCGGTCCGCGATGATGTTCTTCTGGACCTCAGTGGCGCCGGCGCCGATCGACGTGTACCGCTGCCACGGATAGTTGTAAGCGGCGTGCCCACTCTCGATGGCGTCGGCGCCGCCTTTGCCCAGCAGACCGGCGGGGCCCAGGATGTCGACATTGAGCTCGGCCAGGGTCTGGGAGAGATAACTCCATTGCAGCTTGCCCAGCTGCACCTCAGGCCACGTCTTCTCGCCCTTCAGCACCTTGGAGAGGGCACGGGCGTTGAGCAGTCGCGTCAACTCGATCTGCGTCCAGGCCCTCGCGATGCGATCGCGGATGTCCGGGTCGGCAAGGGCATCGGGGTTGTGCTCGCGCGCGGCTGTGATCATCCCGTCCAACTCGGCCTTCATGCCGATCGACAATCCGGCAGTACCAACACGCTCATGGCCGAGCGTCCCCATGGCCACATTCCAACCTTGGCCTTCTTCCCCTAAGCGGTAGGCCACCGGGACGGAGGCGTCGTCGAACACGACCTCGTTGAACATGGCCTCGCCCGTGATCTCACGAATCGGGTGGCACTCGATGCCCGGTGCCTCCATGTCGACGATGAGCGCGGTGATGCCTTCATGCTTGCGGCCCCGGGCAATGGCGTCGGGATCGGTGCGAACGAGGAAGAGCCCCCACTTGGCCAGATGCGCCGTCGAGATCCAGATCTTGACCCCGTTGAGGACGTACATGTCACCGTCGCGGACCGCCGCCGTGCGTAGGTTGGCGAGGTCACTGCCGGCCTGCGGTTCGGTGAACCCCTGGCACCAATGGACGTCGGCGTCGAGGATGCCCGGGAGCCACATCTGCTTCTGCTCCTCGGTCCCCCAGCGGATGATCATGGGCCCGATCTGCCAGATGCCGTTTGGGTTGTAGATGCCCGGGGTTTTGGCCTGCGCCATCTCCTGGGAGTAGATGACGTTTTGCATGATGGTGGCCTCGCGGCCGCCCCATTCGATGGGCCAGTTGATGGCCGCCCACTTGCCTTCGTTGAGGCGCCGCTGCCACGCCCGGCGGCGCTCCATGGTGCGGCGCAATCCCTCTTCGTGCTCGTTGCCGATCTCCCCCTGATCCAGAAATTCGGGGATGTTGATGTCGAGCCACGCCCGCAGCTCAGCGCGGAAGTCCTCGTCCTCGGCCGTATAGGCGAAGTCCATGACCTGAATGTAGGTTTGCTGGCCCGTGGATTTCACTTTCAGCGCCGAGCAGGACCAGCTGCGGACGGTGGCCAGGCAGTTCCTGGCCAACGAGTCCCCGTCGACGTACGTGCGCGCGATGATCGACGACGAGCGCGGCTTCACCGACGAGTGGTGGGCCCAGATCGTGTCGCTCGGGTGGACGGGGCTGCTCGTGCCGTCCGATGTTGGTGACGGTTTGGGCATGGGTCTGGTCGATGCCGTGGTCCTCCAAGAAGAGATGGGCAAACTCCCGCTGCCCGGTCCGTTCTTCTCGTCGGCCATCTGCGCGACCACGCTCGCCGCCCGTCTCTCCGACACCTCGCTGCTGCGCGATCTGGCCAGCGGGACGCGCCGGGCGACGGTGGCCATCGAGGAAGGCGGGGCGGGCGATCCGCTCGGCCACATCGTCACCGCTGCCGACGCCGCCGGACGCCTGACAGGGCTCAAACCTGTCGTGCTCGACGGGCACACCGCCGATGTGGCGCTGGTCGTCGCGGTGGACGAGGGCGGCGGGCTGGCGGTCTACGCCGTCGACTCGCCGGCCGCCGAGCTCGTCCCCGCCCTCGACGTGACCCGCAAGATGACGCGGCTGGTGTTGGATCAGCGACCGGCGCAACGCCTCGGCCCGCCCGGGGATCAGACCGCGCTCATTGCCCGGGCGATCGACGACATGGCCGTGGCCCTGTGCGCGGAGACGGTCGGCTCGTGCGACCGCGCCCTCGAGATGGCAATCGAGTACGCCAAGGCCAGGGTGCAATTTGATCGACCGATCGCCACGTTCCAGGCCATCAAGCACAAGATCGTGGACATGCTCCACCAGCTCGAGCTCTCTCGCGTCGGCACCCACTACGCGGCGTGGACGAGCGACGTCGACGACCCCGAGCGCGAACGCGCCGCGGCGATGTGCAAGGGCTTCGTCGGCGAGGCCGCCAACATGATCACCGGGGAAAACATCCAGGTTCACGGCGGCGTGGGGTTCACCTGGGACGTCGACTGTCATCTGCTGTTCCGGCGGGTCAAGCAGGACGACGTTCTCTTCGGCCGTCAGGGATGGGAGCGCCAGCGCCTCGCCGATCTCGTCCTCGGCTAGCCGCGACCCAGGACCGAGTCGATAGCCGCAACGACGGCACCGGGATCGAGCATCGGCACGTTGTGCCCGGACTCGGGCGCGGGCTGGATGGCCCATGCGGCGCCGGCGGCGGCTGCACGCTCGGCGTGGGCGGCGATCAGCTGTTGTCGGTTGCCCGAGCCGAAGCCCGTCGCCGGTTGTCCGGCGCTGATCGTCACCGTCGCAACGGGCACGACGGCGGGCGGATGCGCACGCATGGCGAGCATCGACGCGCGAATGTTGTCTGCCTCGCGGCTGTACGCCACGAAGTTGGCCCGTCGGTTGAAGAAGGCGACGAACTCAGCCCGATAGGCCTCGGGCACGGCGCCGAGGGACTCGGCGAGCGGCGGTGGGACCCACCTCGTCGTCAGCAGGCGCGTGATTCCGCTGGCGGCCAGCGTGCCGAGCACGGCATTGGTGGCACGGTTCACGGCGACGACGAATGGGCCGAGGTAGATGTCGAGTGCCTCGTCGCTGGGATCGACGAGGACGACGCCGACAATGCGGTCGGGGCGACGAGGGGCAGCGGTGCGCAGGATCGGACCACCCCAGGAATGGCCGGTGAGCACGAGGGGACCGTCGACAGTGTCGACGAGGTGGATGAGGTCCTCGGCCAGGCGATCAACGGTCCGGGCCCTTTGGTCAGGCGAGCTCGCCCCGATACCGGCTCGGTGGTAGCGGACCACACCCACATCGTGGGCAAGCCGATCGACGACCGCCCCCCACGCCGACGCCGGACTCCCCAGGCCATTTTCGAATATCACCGTCGGCGCGCCCGGCAACGCTGGGCGCTGCCACGTCTCTAGGCGCCGCCCGTCCGGCAGGACGACGGACCGCGGCTCGAGCGGCCTGGGCGCCTCATCGCAGATCGGGCCGACCTCGTCTTGACCAGTATTACGCACTGCGGAATACTGCCCCAGGTGATCGATCGGGCGCAACCGCTGTCCCGGGACAAGATCGTCGCTGCCGCGGTCGAGTTGGTCGACGCCGACGGCTATAGCGCGTTCAGCCTACGGCGCCTGGCCGCCCATCTTGGTGTCCACGACCGCGCCGTGCGCTACCACGTGGGCACGCGAGAAGCGCTCCTCGACATGATGGTCAGCCAGGTCGTCACCGAGGTCAACGTCCCCGATCCGGCGACCGTCGACTGGCAGGACTGGTTTCGACTAGCCAGCTCTGGGATCAGGCGGGTGATGGTGGCCCACCCCCAGATGGCCCCCCTCGTCGCCGACCTCCTGCCCACCGGCCCCGTCGGGACCGAGCTGATCGCCGGCGCCGCCCAAGCGCTGTGTCGGGCCACCGACGACATCGGCGCCGTGGCCGACTGCCTCAACGCGTGGACACGGTTTGTGGTGGGCACACTCACGGTGGAGCCTGGTATCAGCCGGCTGGCCAGCTCACGCCGCAGTCGCCCTCTCAACGACCAGCTCGACGAGATGGACCCCCACCCCCGCCACCTCTTGGAGGAGCTGCTGCGACGGGCGCAAGCGGATCACGACCTCGGTGCACCGTTTGTCTCGCGACTCGACAGCATCTTCACCGGCGCCCTCGAAGTACTGGTCGCCGGCATGGCTGCGCGCCTCGAGTCGGCGCAGCGCGACGCCCGGATGACCGGCGGCCGGTGATGAGTAGACGGCGACTGGCGCTCCTCGCTGCCGCTGTCGTTGTCGGTCTCGCCGCGTGCGGGACGACCGTGCCACGGAGTCAGCGGCTCCAAGCGGCTGCGGGAGCGGGCTCCGCGGCGTCGGACGGGTCCGGCGCGTCGGCCGCCGGCGGTGGGCTGGGTGACGGAGCCGGCCTCGGCCCCTCCTCGGCCGGGGAGGCGGCCGGACAGGCGGCCGGGCCGGCGGCCGGCCCCTCGTCGGCCGGACAGGCGGCCGGGCCGGCGGCCGGCCCCTTGTCGGCCGGGCAGCAGGCGGCCGGGCAGCAGGCCGCCGGGCTGCAGGCCGTCACGGACCAGGCAGCAGGCAGCGCCCTGCTCGGTCCCGCCGCCGCCGGCGCCGGACCGGCCGCGCCATTGCTCATCGGCATCCTCGTACAAGCGGAGAGCTCTGCGGGCATCAACAGCGCGGCTGGCATCTCCACGACGGCCACGACGGCATGGGCCACGTTCCAACAGCCGTTCCTCGACCTCGTCAAGGTGATCAACGCCAACGGCGGCCTCGACGGTCACCCCCTCCGGACCACGGTCTTCCAGTTCAACCCTGACGACGCCGACTACGCCACCGAGCTGCAGGCGGCCTGCGCCCAGTTCACCCAGGACAACCACGTCGCGGTCGTCATCTCCGCCGACGGGTTTTTCGCTGACTCGTTCGAGTCGTGCCTCAACGCGGCGGGCGTCCCGGATGTGACGGCCTCACAGGAGAGCATCACGGCCGCCGAAGAGGCGACGTGGCCCGGCTTCAGCGCGCCGGTCGCCCTCGGCTCGGATCAGCTGGAGACGGCCGTACTGACGTCCCTGACCGCCAACCGGTGGATCACGCCGACGAGCAGGATCGGCGTCGTCTACACCAACTGCCCGTGGGATGTCGACGCCTACGACAACACCGTCACGCCCCTGGTCCACCAACTCCACCTTGATGTGGTGAGCGACTTCTCCGTCGACTGCGCCGACGGCTACGGCAGCATCGCCTCGTCGGCCGCCGCGCTCCAGGCCGCCGTGCTGCGCTTCAAGGCCGCCGGCGTCAACCTGGTCCTGCCCATCAGCCATCAGGAAGCGGCTGGCATCCTGCTCTTCGCCGAAGCGGCGGACGCCCAGGACTACGACCCCCGCTACGCGATGAGCAGCGCCGGCGAGGCGGCCCAACAGGCCGTCAACCTGCCCAAGGCCGTTTTGGCCAACATGGAGGGGGCCGGGTGGAACCCGATCTGGGACACCCTGGCCACCGACGTGACGGCGCCGACGGCCAAGCAGTGCCTGGCCGAGTTCGCCACCGCGGGCGACCATCCCACGGCCGGGCTCGACGTCCTCCAGGCGTACTGGGCCTGCGACACGTTCGGCTTCTACCGCGCTGCCATCGTGGCCCAAGGGGGGGTGCCGACCGCGGCGCGGATGCCCGCCGATCGCGAGGCCATCGGGGACACCTTGGCGCTGGCCGAGACGATCGACAACGGCGCCGACCTGGCGCGTGGGCGGTCTGGGGGCGCTCCGCGCACGGCGGTGTTCGCCTATCAAGCGCCGTGCGCGTGCTTCGCCTATGTCACGCCGCCCGAGGCCGCGCCGACCTAGTCGTTCTACGTGCTTCTACGGAGCGGGCGGAGTCCTTCTACGGAGCGGGCGGCGGGTCTTGCACTTGCGGCACAAACCCATGATGGCGAAGTGGCGGAGATGGATCTCAAAACCGTAGGTCGACGCCAACTGTTGCGACAGGGGCCCGAAGGTCTCCTCGGGGACTTCGATCACCTTGCCGCAGCGTTCGCAGAGGAGATGTTCGTGACCGTCCTCGATCAGGTGGTAGGTCGACGGGCCGTGGCCCAGGTGGACGTGCTCGACGACACCGAACTCCTCCAGCGTCGCCAGATTGCGGTAGATGGTCGACTCGGCCACCTCGGGATGCCGCAGCTTGACCTGGTTGACGATGTCCTCGGCGCTCAAGTGGGACTGGCCGCCGTTGAGGAGCACGCCGATGGTGGATCGACGGGTTTCGGTGGCTCGGCCGCCGCGATGTCGGATCTGCTCGATGATCGCTTCGACCCGGTCAGGCGCGGCCACGCCGACCAGCCTATTGCGAGCGCCCAGGGGCGGCGCGGTCTGCGACATCCTCTCCCGCGAAGATGAACGGGGTTACCTCGCGGCGCTTCGTCCACCACGCGAAGACCAGCCCGAGGCCGAGGAGGACAGCGCAGATCTGGTCCACGCCGCCGCCGATCGCCTTGGGGCCGTAGACGAAGAAGGTCACGAGCAGGGCTCCCATGATGGCGCTCGAGAAAAGCGAGCCGACCAACAACAACCGGTGTGAGTGAGGTTGGAGCTCGACGTCCGGAAGCCGCTTGTGGCCCACGGTGAGGAAGACGGCCGCGGTCACCGAGTCCAGGAAAAACTCGGCCAGGAGAAAAAAGCCCGCCGCCGAGAGGACGACAGCGAAGAACGAGCTGAGCGATGAGATGAACAGCTCCATGGCTACCACCGTCGCCGCCAGGCCGAGGGAGCAGACAATCGCCACATGGGGGACGTGATGGCGGTTGAGCTTGGCGAAGCCGCTCGGGATCAACTGTTCACGGCCCATGGCGAAGAGGGCTCGCGTCAGGATGTAGCTCGTGAGCCACAGGCCCCCGGCCGTCGACAGCAGGATCGGGATGAGCATGGCCCACGGCGCTCCCGGGACGAGACGATGCGACCAGACAGCGAGAGGGTCGGTCGAGTTGGCCAGCAGCCGCAGCGGCGTCTCACCCAGCATGAGCGGGAAGAGGATGGCGTAGAAGGCGAGGGCCCCGAACGCTCCGATGATGCCGCCGATCCCCGGATGGTTGCGGGGCCGTTGGGACTCCTCGGCGG
>Ga0302325_10002913_pt1 | contig 40989 bp, 31 predicted proteins | sample Palsa_T0_2_FD_201948 | JGI IMG/M metagenome (GOLD analysis project Ga0302325, IMG submission 201948) | Peat permafrost microbial communities from Stordalen Mire near Abisko, Sweden - Palsa_T0_2 | ecosystem: Environmental > Terrestrial > Soil > Palsa > Peat permafrost | place: Sweden: Abisko...
GTCGGCGGACGAGCTAGCACCCCTCCAATTTGCCGCAGCCGGACCACCTCGCGGTCGGGCCCCCGCAAGCGGCCGCCAGGTCGTATGATGATCTCACGCCGGCCCGGTATCCGGCGACATATCCACTTCGAGGTCGACATCCCCGCGGATGGGCGACCGGGCTGTCCCCGCCGACCACATCGAAGTGCTCCGCAATGGAGGTTCATACGCATGCTCCGGCTCCAAAGGCCCCTACCCGAGAGTTACGTCACAGCCACCAGTGAAGATCTGGCCCGTCTTATTGCCGCCGCCAAGGACACCCTCGGCTCGCGGTTGATGATCCTCGGCCACCACTACCAGCGGGACGAGGTGATGCGCTGGGCCGACGCCCGGGGCGACTCCTTTGGGTTGTCGCGGATCGCGGCTGCAGCCCACGCTGAATACGTGGTCTTCTGCGGCGTCCATTTCATGGCCGAGTCCGCTGACGTGCTCACCTCGGCGGACCAGCAGGTGATACTCCCCGACCTCAACGCCGGTTGCTCGATGGCGGACATGGCCGATCTGGAATCCGTCGAGGAGGCATGGAACGAGATCGCCGAAGTGACCGACATCGACGCGGTGGTGCCCATCACCTACATGAACTCCTCCGCCGCCCTCAAGGCCTTCGTGGGCCGCCACGGTGGGGCCGTGTGCACATCCTCCAACGCCCGAGCGGTGCTGACATGGGCCCTCGGCCGGGGCGGCCCGGGCGGCACTGCCGGCGCCGGCTCAGCCGCCGATATCAAGGTGCTCTTCTTCCCGGATCAGCACCTGGGCCGCAACACCGCTTTCCAGCTCGGCTACGGATCCACCGACATGGCCGTGTGGGACCCCCGCCGGGACACCGGGGGCCTCGAGGATCGGACGGTCAAGGAAGTGCGCTTCCTGCTCTGGAAGGGCCACTGTTCGGTCCACCAGCGGTTCCGGCCCGACCACGTGGCTGCCTTTCGCAAGGAGCACCCCGGAGGCCGGGTCATCGTGCATCCCGAGTGCAGCCACGAAGTGGTCGAAGTGGCCGACGAGGTCGGCTCGACCGACTACATCATCGCCGCGGTCGAGCGCGCTCCGGACGGATCGGTGCTGGGCATCGGCACCGAGATCCACCTGGTGCAGCGCCTGGCGGCCGAGCACCCTGCGTTGACGGTCATCTCGCTCGATCCGCTGATCTGTCCCTGCTCGACGATGTTCCGCATCGACGCCCCCCACCTGTGCTGGGTGCTCAAGGAGCTGGTCGCGGGCCGGGTCGTCAATCGCATCACCGTTGACGACGAGGTGGCCACCGACGCCAGGGTGGCGCTCCAACGCATGCTCGACATCACCTGACGGGCCCGGGCCGCTACGGCCTTCGGGCCTCGATCCGACTGCTGTCTGGCGCCCGCGCCGTACAGTCAGGATCGGGTGACGCTGCGCCTGGCCAGGGCGTCCACGGTGGCGGCCGCCAGCAGGACGAGGGCGGTCACCATGTACTGCGACGAGGCACTGAGGCCGATGAGCCCCATCCCGTTGTAGATGGTGGCGATGACAAGACCGCCGACCACCGCGTGGAGCATCTTGCCCCTACCACCGAACAGGCTCGTCCCACCGATCACGGCGGCCGCCACCGCATAGAGGACCAGCTGGCCGCCGTCGACATCACTGGAGATCGACCCGAGCCGGGATGCCTCGATGATCCCGGCGAGGCCGGCGGTGAGGCCCGTGAGCGTGAAGGCGGCGAGGCGGATCCGGTTGAGGTTGATCCCGGCCCGCCGGGCGGCTTCGGCGTTACCACCGATGGCGTACACGTAACGACCGAAGCGCGTCCGGCCGAGCAGCAGAGTCCACGCCCCGAAGGTCCCGATGATGATCAACACGACCCAAGGCACGCCTCGCAGGGGATGGGACGCGAGCACCCCCCGGTTCGTGTTGCACACCGCTACCAGGGCGAACCCGGCCGCCGCCACGATCAGGATCCGGATAGCGGTGAGCGCGGGGGGCGGCGCCACCAGCCCGTGGGCCCGTCTCTGGCGATCCCGGATCAGATGGAAGACGGCGAAACCCGCGACCGCCACGATCAGGGCGATCCAACCCGCCGCGACGCTCAGGTTTCCGTTGACCAGGTCATTGAGGATGGTGTTGGTGATCCGCAGGGTGCCGCCACCATTCTTGCCACCCTCTCGATTGGCGAGGAAGACCAGCATCCCCTCCCATCCGAGCAGGCCAGCCAGGGTGACCACGAAGGACGGCACGCGCAGTCGGGTGACCAGCGCGCCCTGGAGAAGGCCGATGGCGGAGGTGACGACGAGACCGGCCAGAATGGCAATCCACCACGGGTGGTTGCCCGGCGGCGCCGCGGTGGCGACGGTGACGACGGCGCCCACGGCGCCCACGTAACCGATGGACAGGTCGATCTCGCCGAGCAGGAGGACGAACACTTCGGCCATGCCGAGAAGCATGAAGGTCGCCCCTTGCACCAGAAGGTTTGTCAGGTTGGCGGCCGAGAGAAAGACGGACTTCTGGCTTTGGAAGATGATGACGATGAGGATCAGGCCACCGAGGACCGGGAGCATGCCGCTGTCGCCATTACGGATCCGGAGCAGCCACGCACGCAAGTAGTCGCGGAGGGACTCTGCCGCGACCTCCGGGCTCAGGCGAAGGGCCGCCTCATCCGAGACGGTCGAGAGCGGCGGCTCGCTGCCGCGACCTGATGGTTCGTCTGTCGTCGGTCGCGCCGGCCGGGATGTCGAAGCCACGTGTTACGCCGTCTCGCTGTGCTCAGCCGAGGATTCTCGGCGGGTACCGGTGGTGATGGCATAGACCGCCGACTGGGTGTCGAATTCCGACACCGGACCGGCCGCGGCTATTCGACCGAGGTAGAGGACCGCAAGCCGATCGGCCACCGCGAACACGTCATTGAGGTTGTGGGAGATGAGCAGGACGGCGATGCCGCGGGACCGCAGCGTTCGGATCAGCTCCAGCACCATGGCCGTCTGGGCCACACCCAGAGCGGCGGTGGGTTCGTCCATGATTACCAGTCGGGCGTTCTGCATGACCGCTCGGGCGACCGCGACCGCTTGGCGCTGACCGCCTGACAGCGAGCCGACCGCTTGACGGATCGACCTGACCGTGGTCACCGACAGATCGCTGAGGGTCGCCTTCGCTTCCCGCTCCATCTTCGTCTCGTCGAGGAGTCGGTACTCCGTGTACTCCCGTCCGAGAAACATGTTTTGGACGATGTCGAGGTTGTCACAGAGAGCCAGGTCCTGATACACCGTCGCGATGCCCAGGGCGGAGGCGTCTTTGGGGCTGCGGATGCGCACCGGCTCCCCAGCCCACCGTATCTGTCCGGCATCAGGCTCCCAGATGCCGGACACGGTCTTTATGAGTGTCGATTTTCCCGCGCCGTTGTCCCCGATCAGAGCCGTCACCTGTCCGGCCGGGACTTCGAGGTCCACCCCGGACAATGCCTCCACGGCGCCGAAGCGTTTGACCAGGCGGGCGATCGACAGCAGCACGCCGCCGGCGTCGGAAGCGATGTCCTCGGAGCCCACGGCCTGGCCCGCGTTCGCGGGCCAGGCCGTGTTGCCAGGGCTGAGGCTCATCGGCCCCGACGACCAACGCCGTTGGCTGGATGCATTGAGTTAGGACGATATCCCGGCGGCGGTGCAGTCAGACGCGTAGGCAGCGGTGCACAGCTGCGCCCCTGACACGAATCCGTCCGCTATGACGGTCGAGGCCATGTTGGTCGGGGTGACCCATTCGGGGGTCAGCAGTACCGATGGCACCTGGGTGTTGGACGTGGTGTCGGTAACAGTCCCGTTGACCAGGCTGGACGGGGGCGTCTGGCCGGCCCTGAGGAACATGGCCAGTGCCACGGTGGCCTGGGCTTCCTCGTAGATGGGCTTGTACACAGTCCCGCACTGGTAACCCGATAGCACGTTCTGCAGTCCTACCAGGGTGGCGTCCTGGCCGGTGGTGGGGAAGTGCTTCGCAGGTATGTGCAGGCTCTGCAGGTAGGAGATGATCGGCGCGCCATTCTCGTCGTTGGGTATCAGCGCGGCGTTGGAGGTGGGATGGGCGGTGTAGGCCTGCTGGAACTCGGTCAAGGCGGTGGCCGGGGTCCACGTGCCAGCCGGTGTCGCCTCTTGGGTCCACGCGCCGGAGCCGAAATAGGAAGCCATGACCGCGTCATAACCCTGAGCGAACAGGGTGGCGTTGTTGTCGGTGGCGGCCCCTCGCATGACGATCACATTGGGATGACTCACTCCCCACGAGGCCACGCACGAAACCAGTCCTTTGCCCAGAAGCGTGCCGACCTCGACGTTGTTGAAGCTGACGTAGAAGGAGCGGCTGCCACCCAAGGTGAGGCGGTCGTAGTCGATCACGGCGACGCCGTGGGCCTTGGCGTAGGACTCGATCTCGGCGCCGACGCCAGAATCGAGCGGGTCGACGGCGAGCACGGTGGCGCCGGCAGTAATGTCCGACTCGGCGTCGGTCAGCTGAGTGCCGTCACTGCCTTGGGCGTTTTGCACCGTAAACTGTGAGCTGGTCAAACCGGCGTCCTGGAACGCCTTCGTCAGGTACGGGGCGTCGAACTCGGTGTATCGGGCCGATGACACCGTATCGGGCAGGATGACCGCCACGCTTCCCTTGCCCTGCGCGGCCAAGCTCTTCAGAGGCGTCATCGCCGAGAAGGTGCGATCGAAGGAGCTGATCGACAGGGCCGACGGGGCCAGGGTGGTGGCCGACGATCCCGGCGACAAAGTCGTCCCGGTGCTGCTCTTGGAGCTACTGCCGCAGGCCGATGCCACCAAAACCGCGGCGAGTACTAGCGCCGCCAAGGCGCGTCTATTGGTCACGGGTAAATCATTCCCCCCTGTTCAGGGCCCGGGCCATCGCACCGCAGTTCGCGGACATGGAACCAAGGCCGTTCCGTTGCTCAGCCCGAAACGCTAAGACAGAGACCGTGAACAGCTTGTAAACATCCAGGCCCCGAGATGAATAAACCATAAAAATACTTATCCGGCGACGAGGCGGTAGCCAACTCGAGGCTGAGTGATGATCAGTGGGGGTTCTCCCTCGATCTCGAGCTTTGAGCGCAGCCTGCGCACGTACACTCGTAGGTACTCGGTCTCCGTTTCATAGCCCGAACCCCACACCCGCCGTAATAGGTGGGCATGGGTGAGCGACTTTCCTCGGTTGGTGGCGAGCTCTCGCAGGAGGGCGAACTCTGTCGGCGTCAGGTGCACCGGGCTACCGCGACGGGTCACCTGCTGGGCCGCGAGGTCGATACGTATGTCACCGATTTCGGTTATCGGATCGGCGACCTCCGCCGGCTCGCTGATTCGCGTACGGCGCAGGGTGGCGGCAATCCGGGCCAGTAGCTCTTCGATGCTGAACGGCTTCGTCATGTAGTCGTCGGCCCCGACGTTCAGGGCGGAGACCTTGTCTCGCTCTCCACCGCGCGCCGACACCACGATCACCCCGACCGCGGAGCGTTCCCTGATCTGCCGACACAGTTCGAAACCGTCTGCGTCGGGCAACATCAGATCCAGCAACACGATGTCGGGTGCTTCAGTCTCCAGCATTCGAAGGGCGTGGGCCCCGTCGGTGGAAACGACCGTGTCGAAGCCGCGGACAACCAGGTTGGAACGAATCAGGTCGACGATGTTCGGGTCGTCCTCTATGACCAGCACACATGTCAAACGGTCCGCGTCACCCATACGTGCCCGTGATGTCCGACACGGGCGCTCCCAGCGCCACCGGAAGGTGTACGCGGCAGCGGGTCCCCTCAGGGATTCGAGTTACCTCGAAGCGGCCACCGTGGGCGTGCACGATTCCCTTCGCGATAGAGAGGCCCAGCCCGGCGCCGGCGGTCCTGGCCCGGCGTTTGGCCTTGCCTTCCAAAGGACCGGAGGTGCGATCAGGCGGTATGCCGATACCTCTGTCAGTGACGTCGACGGTGACGACGCCGATGTTGTCGGAGCTGGGCGCGGCATCGACGAAGACAACCGTTCCCTGTGGATTATGGCGAACCGCGTTGTCGAGCAGGTTCAAGAACACCTGTTCCAGGCGGTCATGATCGGCCCAGATGACGGGCAGCTCTGGGGAGCAGCGCAAGTCGACCTGGTCAGCCGCCTCGCTCGCCAGGCAGGAACGGGCCGCTTCGAGCACGAGAGCCAAGTCGCACCAGTCCGGATGCAACCGCAATATGCCCGCGTCGATCGCCGAGAAGTCCAAGAGGTCCTCGACCAGTCTTCCGAGCCGGGCTGATTCATCACTGATTCGCTCCAGGAATCGCCTTTGCGAGGTGCCGTCCCAACTCACGTCCGGCTGCATCAAGCTCGATGCGTACCCCCGGATGGCAGTCAGGGGAGTGCGCAACTCGTGAGATAGCCACGACAGGAACTGCCGTTGCAGTTCCTGCGAGCTCCGGAGGGCAATGGCCTCCCGCTGGGCCCGCTCGGAGGCCTCCCGTTCGAGGGCCAGTCGCAGCGAGTTGGCGGCATCGTCGAACAAGGCCCGGTGGTCAGGACCGTCGGAGTCCTCTTGCCAGCGGGCGACGAGTGCGGACAGTCCGTCGGGGGCCGGGAAGGCTACGGCCATGTCCCAACCGCCTTCCCCCGCTGACCGCGAACGGCGTGCCTCCCCCGATCCCCCGCCCTCGAGGACCCGGTCTGCGACGGCCCTGAGCTCGGGCGACGGTGCGACAAGGCCCAGGCGGCTTCGCTCAGCCTCTGTTCCCGCCCAGCCACGGCAAGCTACGGGCTCGCCGGGTGAGCTTGTCAGCAGAGCGACTTCGGTGGCGCCCAGACCGGTCTGTAGTGCCTGCAGGGCCACTGCGAGCCCGTCAGCGAGAGGAACGGGGCCAGCGAGAGTTTCGAGGACCTCGCGTATGGTCTCCAGGATCTTGTTGCGCTCGGTCAGTTCGCCGTGCAGCCGATCCCGCTCCAAGGCGCTGGCCGCGTAGCCGGCGTAGAGAGCCACCAGGTTCAGTTCGTCACGGGTCGGGTCGCCTCGGTTCTGGCAGATGACGGTGACCACTCCGGTCACCCCGCTCGCTCCGGTAAACGGCACGCTCCAAGAGGCCTGGAGTCCGGTCTGTCGGGCCTCCCGTCGGTACCGGGCCCAGCTCGGCGCGCTGCGGACATCGCTCGAGATGACCTCCGCGCCGGTCGCGGCGGCTTGTCCGATCTGGCCACCCATTACGCCGGAGGGAAGGGTGTGCCAAGCCACCGCCAGCGAACGAGGCAGACCGGTCATACCTTCGAGGCGAAGCGTCGACCCGTCGCTCACATGAATGCATACCTTGGCTGTGCCCAGGGCCGCTCCGAGCGCGGCCAAGATGAGCGACAAGCTCGACGACGGCTCGGCCGAAGCCAGCTGATCGGCCAGACTGTGCAGTCGGCTCAGTTGGCGACGAGCTGATTCGTCCAAGGATTGGCCGGAGAGCAGGGCGGCCACTTCGTCAGGGTGCGACTGCGCGGGCTCGACTTCCGCCACGACCCGGCCCTGACGGAGGATCACGATGCGGTCGGCCAGGCGGAACATCTGCTCGATGTCGTGGGATACGAAGAGGACCGTCGTCCCCTGGCTGGGCAGGGTCGCCGCCAGTTCTTCGACCTGGGCCGTTTCGAATACGCCGAGAGAGGCCGTGGGTTCGTCGAGGATCAGCAGTTGGGGACGGTTACGCATGGCTCGAGCCACGGCTACCAACTGCCGTTGACCACCAGATAGATATCCGACCTTGGTTGAGGGATCGGGCAGTGGGATCCCGAGCTCATCGAGGAGGGATGATGCTCGGGCGTAGAGCCGCGTCTCAGACAGCATCAGGCGACGGGTCTCGCTACCGAGTAGGAGATTGGCGGCGATATCCAGGTTGTCGCAGAGGGCCAGGTTCTGCCATACCACCGCGATCCCGAGCCGGGACGCAGCTCGCGGATCGAAGCTGAGCCTCTGGCCTTTTATCAGGACCTGCCCGCCGTTGGGCGTGATGTCGCCGGCGATGCAGCGCACGAGCGTCGACTTGCCGGCGCCGTTCTCCCCGGCCAGAGCGACCAGCTGGCCCGGCTGGATGTCCAGGTCGACGTGGTCAAGGGCCCTCAGCGCGCCGTACTGCACGCAGAGCCCGAGAGCGCGGAGGATCGGGTCTCGGTGGTCCTGGCGGCTAGCCGCGGGCACCCGTTTGTCGATTACCCGGCTCATCTCACGTCCCTCCCCCCCCGATCGGTCGAACTTCGCTTCTCCGACACTTTGCCCGATCGGAGACGAGTTCGCGGGGTGGACCAGCCGCACCACCTTCGGTCGGCCGCGGAACCTCTCAGCGCCCGCCACGAAGGGGCGTCACCGTTCGCGCTCGCGGGAGATGCGGCGCTGCTCCTTGGATCTCGCCTTCCAAGTCCGGACCAACTCTGTGTGGGCCAGCCGATCGGTGCGGCGCCGCTCGAACGCCGTTTCCCGCGCCAGTTTGTGATAGCTCGCCAGGCGGGAGGAGGCGAGGTCACCGCTGGCCGCCGCGGCCAGGACCGCGCAACCCGGCTCGACCTGATGGGCACAATCGGCGAACCGACAACCGTGGGCCAGCTCATCGATCTCGGGGAAGGCGGATGCCACCGCCCCGTCGCTGGCGTCGGTGGCCAAGCTGCGGAGCCCCGGCATGTCGATTACCGAACCTCCCGAGGGCAGCGGGACCAGCTGACGAGATGTGGTGGTGTGGCGCCCCCGGCGGTCCTCTGATCGCACGCTGCCGACGGCGAGAAGGTCCTCGCCAAGTAGGGCGTTGATCAGAGTGGACTTTCCGGCGCCCGAAGGGCCGAGAAAAGCCGCGGTGATCGGATGCACAAGAAGATCGCGAACCTCGCCCAGACCATCCTCGGCGAGGGCGCTACTGCCAATCACGTCCACGGCGCCGAGGCGGGCAGCCAACTCGGCCGCCGCGCCCGACGGGGCCAGGTCAAGCTTGGTCAGGACCACGACTGGACGGGCGCCGCTGTCCCAGGCGATGACGAGCTCGCGCTCCACACGCGTCGGGGACAGGCGGTCACCCGGCGCCGCGATCAGCACCACATCGATGTTGGCGGCCAGCACCTGGCGAACGCCGTCAGGGTCGAGGCGCCTGAGCGTTGACCATCGGGGGAGCACCTTATGGACCGCTTCGCCGTCGAGCGCGACCCAGTCGCCTATGGCTAAAGGGCCTGCTGCGAAACAACTTGGGCAGCCGCCTAACACTTCCTCTTCGCGCAGACCGTGGTTCGGCCTGCGGCCGCCCAAGCTGTTTCTTCGCAGGTCCTTACCACCGATCGGTAGCGATCCTTCGCCGGCGGGCGTGGCCAGACGGCACCAGCCGCGTTCGACGCCGACAACGCGGGCGGGAACCAGGCCCTGATCGGCCAAGGGAGCGAAGAGCGCCTGCACGCGTTCGGACCAGCCGACGGGCAGGAGGGGATGGGACGACAGCTCGGGCAACGGGGACTCCACGGAACGAGGCGCTCCCGGTGGTGTCAGCCGGCGGGAGCGCCCTTGGAAAGGGACTGGGGGGCGACCTCAATCGGCCGCCCAGAGGCGCAGGTAATCGTCGACATCAAAATCCCCTCCCTTCTCTCGCTTGCGTGTCCAAGCCACCCCGTTGGGCGTCGCTTCCGACCCTAACCCACGTCCCTGGGTGCCGCCGGGCATTTATGATCGCCCGGTCCATCAGTAGCGGTCAGTGTCGGTCAGTGGCGGTCAGTGGCGGTCAGCCGCCGAGCTGGGCTTGCAGGTCCTCGAGCGAGGATCGCAACTCGGCCACCTCGGCCCGTAGGGCGGCGACCTCGTCAGCCAGGGCGGCAAGGGAGGAACTCGACGAGGCGCGGGGCGAGGTCCAATGCTGCTCGCGGCCAGTTGCGGTATCGACGGCGCCACCTGCGTACGCGCCGCCGGCTGCGCCGGCCGACCCGACGGCGTCGGGGCTGAGCAGCTGCGCCCAGCGCTCCTCCTTCTGACCGGGCCGGCGCGCCTGGCGCAGCACCAGTGGTTCGGGCAAGGCGCTCAGTCGCACCAGATCCGACTCGACCGCGGCGATCCCGTCGAAGGTGGCCATCCGGTCGGTCCGGGACCGCAGCTCGCCGACGGTCTGCGGCCCGCGCAACAACAGCACCCCTACCAACGCCAGCTCCTTGTCGTCGAGGGCCAGCCGCTCGTCGAGCACCTGCCGGTAGCGCAGCACCGAGCGCCCGTGCGAGGGGTGCACGAAGCGGACCAGGCCCGCCTCCTTGAGCGCGGCCAGGGTCTCTTCCACCATCCGGTCGCGGTAGCGAACCACCGGATCGCGGTTCGACGCCTGATTGCAGGCCAGCACTAGGGCGTTGAGGGTGAGCGGGTACTGCTGCGGCGTCGTCAGCTGCTTCTCGATGAGGCTGCCGATGATCCGCCCCTCCTCAGGGCTCAGCTGCATGAGCCCTGATCATAGAAGTCCGGTGGCGCCCCCGGCCCTGTCAGCGCCCGTAAAAAACAAGCTGGACAGAGAGAAGGAGGCGGCGGATGCTGTCACCGCCAGATTCCCCGAACCCTTTCGGCACCGACCCACTACAGCATCCGCCGCCTCCTTCTCGGTTCGCGCAGCTTGTTTTTTTACGGGCGCTCAGCGGGTGCCGTTGAGCAGCGGCTCGAGGAACCGCCCGGTGTGGCTGTCGCGGGTCTTGGCCACCGTCTCCGGAGTGCCCTCGACCACCACCCGCCCGCCGCCGTCGCCGCCCTCGGGACCGAGGTCGATGACCCAGTCGGCGGTCTTGATGACGTCAAGATTGTGCTCGATGACGAGCACCGTGTTGCCCTGGTCGACCAAGCGGGACAGGACGGCCAGCAGCTTGCGGATGTCCTCGAAATGCAGGCCGGTGGTGGGCTCGTCCAGCAAGTAGATGGTGTGGCCGGTCGACCGCTTGGACAGCTCGCTGGCCAGCTTGATCCGCTGCGCCTCGCCGCCCGACAGGGTGGGGGCGGGCTGCCCGAGCCGCACGTACCCGAGACCGACATCTACCAAGGTCTGCATATGCCGGGCGATGTTGGGCTGGTTGGCGAAGAATGCGAGCGCCTCCTCGCAGGGCATGTCCAGCACCTCGGAGATATTTTTTCCCTTGAAGGCGATGTCGAGGGTGTCCCGGTTGTAGCGGGCCCCCTTGCACACCTCGCAGGGGACGTAGACGTCGGGCAGGAAGTGCATCTCGATCTTGATGGTCCCGTCGCCGGCGCAGGCCTCGCAGCGCCCGCCTTTGACATTGAAAGAGAACCGCCCCGGCTGGTACCCGCGCACCTTGGCCTCGGTCGTGGCGCTGAACAGCTTGCGGATGTGGTCGAACACGCCCGTGTAGGTCGCCGGGTTGGAACGCGGGGTCCGCCCGATCGGGGACTGGTCGATGCTGATGACCTTGTCGAGGGCTTCCACCCCCTCGACCCGGGTGTGGCGGCCCGGCACCTCCTTGGACCGATAGATCTTCTGCATCAAGGACCGGAGAAGGATGTCATTGACCAGGGTCGACTTGCCGGACCCAGAGACCCCCGTCACCGCCACCATGCAACCGAGGGGGAAGTCCACATCGATGCCCTTGAGGTTGTGCTCACGCGCCCCCCGCACGGTCAGCATCCCCTTGGGCTCGCGCCGCATCGACGGCACCGGAATACGCTTCTTGCGGGTCAGGTACTGGCCAGTCAGCGAGGTCTTGGACTTGAGCAGCGCCGCGACCGGACCCGAAACCACGATGTTTCCGCCGTGCTCGCCGGCTCCCGGACCGATGTCAACCACGTGGTCGGCGATGCGGATGGTGTCCTCGTCGTGCTCGACGACGATGACGGTGTTTCCGAGGTCCCGCAGGCGCAGCAGGGTCTCGATCAACTTGTGGTTGTCGCGCTGGTGCAGCCCGATCGACGGCTCGTCGAGGACGTACAGCACCCCGACCAGCCCGCTGCCGATCTGCGAGGCGAGGCGGATGCGTTGGGCCTCACCGCCGGCAAGGGTGCCGGCGTTGCGGTTGAGGCTCAGGTAGTCGAGACCGACATCGAGCAGGAACTGCATGCGGGCCTGGATCTCCTTGAGCACCCGGTCGGCGATGAGATGATCCCGCTCCGACAGCTCCAGGGCGGCCATCGTCCGGGTAGCGTCCCGCAAGGGCAGGTCGCACAGCTCGAAGATGTTGCGTCCGGCCACCGTCACCGCCAGGCTCTCCGGCTTGAGCCGGGCCCCCTTGCAGACCGGGCAGGGCACCTCGCGCATGTAACCCTCGATGGTCTCGCGCGTGTGGTCGGACTCGGCCTCGGAGTGGCGGCGGGACAGCCAGGGGACCACCCCTTCGTAGTGGGTGTCGTAGCTGCGGACCCGGCCGTAGCGGTTGCGGTACTGAACGTGCACCTTCCTGGTCCCCGACCCGTAGAGGATCACCTTCTGGTCGGCCTTCTTGAGGGACCGCCAGGGCGTGGACATGGAAAAAGACTGGGCCGCCGCGACCGCCTCGAGCACCCGGCCGAAGTACTCGCCGCGGGCTCCGGCCCAGGGGATGATGGCGCCGGCCTGGATCGACAATTCGGGGTCCCCCACCACGAGTTCGGGGTCGACCTCGAACTTGGTGCCGAGGCCGTCACAGTTGGGGCAGGCGCCGTAGGGCGAGTTGAAGCTGAAGTTGCGCGGCGCCAGCTCGTCGAAGGACAGACCACACGTCGGGCAGGCCAGGTGCTGGCTGAACGTCAGGATGTCGTCCTCGAGCGCGGGGGCACCGTCGCGGGCCACCAACTGGACCTCGGCGACGCCCTCGGCCAACCGGAGAGCCGTCTCCAGGGAGTCGGTCAGGCGTCGCTCGATCCCCTCCCGCTTGACCAGGCGGTCCACGACCACCTCGATGGTGTGGATCTCGTACCGGGCCAGCTTCGGGGGATCCGACAGCTCGTGGACTTCTCCGTCGATGCGGGCCCGAGCGAAGCCCTGCCCGGCGAGCTCCTCCAGCAGGCTCTGGTACTCACCCTTGCGGCCCCGCACGATCGGGGCCAGCACCTGGAAGCGGATGCCGTCGGGCATCGCCAGGATCCGGTCGACGATCTGCTGCGGGGTCTGGCGCTGCACCACGGTGCCGTCGCGCGGGCAGTGCGGGACCCCCACCCGGGCATAGAGCAGCCGCAGGTAGTCGTAGATCTCGGTGATCGTCCCAACCGTGGAGCGGGGATTGCGTGACGCCGACTTCTGGTCAATGGAGATGGCCGGCGACAAACCTTCGATGAAGTCCACGTCCGGCTTGTCCATCTGGCCCAGGAACTGCCGGGCATAGCTGGACAACGACTCCACGTAACGACGCTGACCCTCGGCGTAGATGGTGTCGAAGGCGAGGGAGCTCTTGCCCGACCCGGACAGTCCGGTGAAGACGATCAGGCGATCGCGCGGCAGATCCACCGACACATTGCGCAGGTTGTGCTCCCTGGCCCCGCGCACCACCAAGTTCCCTCTGTCGGGCTTGGCCGTCTCCGCTGGCTTTGCCGTCTCCACTAGCTTTGCCGTCACTGGCACCTTCTCCGGCACCGTACCAGGGTACCAGCGAACAGGTGTTCGATGTGCGCATTCTGCATTCGCATCCAACCGACCCCGCCGGGTACAACTGGGACATGCCGGTGCGCCCCCACGTCGTCATCGTCGGAAGCGGCTTCGGAGGCCTCAATGCCGCCATCCGCCTGGCCCGGTCGCCAGTCGACATCACCGTCGTCGACCGGGACAACTACCACGGTTTCTGGCCCCTCCTCTACCAGGTCGCCACCGCCGGCCTCGGCGCCGACGACATCGCCCACCCGATCCGCGCCATCTACGCCCGGTACCCGAACATCTCCGTGCGCCTGGGCAATGTCTCGACCGTGGACCTCGACGAGCGGACGGTCGAGATCGACGGAGAGCCGGCGCTCCGTTACGACTTCCTGATCCTGGCCGCCGGGTCCTCGACCAGCGACTTCGGGATCCCCGGGGTCGACGAGCACGCCTTCCCGCTCAAGACCCTCCCGGACGCGGTACGGCTGCGCAACCACGTGCTGTCCACATTCGAGCAGGCCGACTCGGCCGGCCCCGCCGGCGCCGATCCGGGCGCCCTCACCATCGTCCTGGTAGGGGGCGGTCCGACCGGCGTGGAGATGGCCGGGTCACTTTCGGAGCTGATCGGCCACAACCTGGCGACGGACTTCCACCACCTCAACCTGACCGAGGCACATGTGCTCCTGGTCGAGATGACCGACCACCTCCTACCCGGGTTCTCGCGCCCCTCACAGGAGGCCGCCCTGCGGACCCTCCAGCAAAAGGGGATCGAGGTCCGCTTCGACACCAAGCTGGCCAAGGTGACAGCCGAGGGGGTCGGCTTCGAGGACGGCACGTCTGTGGCCGCCCGCACCGTGGTGTGGACTGCGGGAGTGAAGGCCAACCCGCTGGCGGAGACGATCCCGGGGGAGAAGGGCCGAGGCGGCACCATCCCAGTCGGCCCGGACCTGGCCTTGCCGGGCCATCCGGAGGTCTTCGTCATCGGCGACCTGGCGGACTCGGCGGGCCGCCACGGCGACCAACTGCCGCAGCTGGCTCAGGTCGCCATCCAGGGCGGGAAGCTGGCGGCCCGCAACATCGGGCGCCGGCTGGGAGGCAAATCCACCCGCAGGTTCCGTTACCAAGACCACGGCATCATGGCCACCATTGGGCGCCGGGCCGCGGTCGCCGAGCTGCCGGGCGGATTGCGCTTCGACGGCACGGTCGGCTGGCTGTCGTGGCTGGCGGTCCACCTGGTGTTCCTAGTCGGATTCCGCAACCGGGTGGTGGTCCTGGTCAACTGGGCGTGGAACTACCTGACATGGGACCGGGGCTCGAGGGTCATCCTCGACGACGGGTCCCGAACCCCGACGGGCCGGGAGCGGGCGTAAGCGCCCTCGCTGGATCAGGCCGGGACGCGGTACTACCGTCGAGGCAGGGTTGGTCCAGGTGCCAATCGAAAGGGGGCCAGCCGTGGCTCGAGGAACACGTTCGAATCGCCACGCCAGAGTGCCAGCTCACGACGCCGGGCAACGGGACGCGCTGAGGCCGGCGCCGCCGCCCCATCCCCTTCTCGAGCTACAGCGTTCAGCGGGCAACCGGGCAGTCACCCAACTGATCGCCGCCGCTCGCGACGGCGCAGCCGAGGACCAAGCCGACCGGATCGCCAACCAGGCCGCCCTGGCGATGGGCGACGCCGGCGCCCGGCGCGCTCTGACCCGGCTCGGCGGTCAGGGTGTAGGCGGCCTGCCGCCCGAGATGCAAGCGGCGTTGCGCCCCCATGTGGGCCACACTTCGTCCATCATGGTTGACCCCGGGCCCGAAGCCGGCGCCACCGCTGATGCCATGGGGGCGCGGGCCTTCGCCGACTCCGACCGCATCTACATGGGGCGCGGCGAGATGAAGGCGCCCGACGCCGCCGGCCTGGTGCTCCACGAGGCGGTGCACGCCACCCTGCATCCGTCTGTCGAGGCTGGCGGCACGCGCCTGGTCCACGCCAAGCTGCAGGGGACCGGCGACGCGTTAGTGGCCCAGGGAGGCGGGCGGACCTCCGGCGGGTTGCGAAGGCTGGTCGGCAAGCTCACCAACTGGGACCGGATCGTCACCAACGTGCAGGCCTACGAGGGCATCGAAACCGCCCTGATGGGGAACGGCCCGCCTTCCGCGCCGGCGATGGCCAAGACCAAACCCAAGCTCCTGGCCCTCCTGGCGAAGATCGAAGCGGCGGCCTTGTCCTGGCAGACGAGCAACGAAAGCGACGCGGCCAAGGCCACGAGCGAGGCGTGGCACAACAAGTTCAAGGCCGAAGGAGAGGCGCAGGCTGCCGATACCCGGACCAAAGCCGGGCGCCGCCAGGCTGTGGCGATGCTCCTTCCCCGAGTGCAGGCCGAAAAGGAGAGTCTGACAAAGGGCACCTGGGCCGGTGGCATGAGCCTCTCCGACGCGTCGCGGACTGGCGGTCAGGACGCCGCCGCGGCCGGCCAGATGAACACCGTCGACCGAGTCATCTACGACGTCGGAGGCGGCAACTCTTTCGAGGGTTTCTTCAAGGCCGACAAGGGATTCGAAGCCACCCCGGCCGGCCAGGACCTCGAGAGCGGCATCCGCCAGGCGGATCCCAACTACGGGGCCAGAGCCGTGGCTATGTACCGCCTCGATCAGCTCCTCGGCGCCAACGTGACCGCCCGAGCCGAGTTCGCCACCCACAACAACCAGCTGGGGACCGTCACCGAGAGGGCCCAGGGTGCCCGGGCCTCAGATGTCGAGACCAAGGTCACCGGCGCCGAAGCCACCCGGGCGGGGGGCGGGGCGATCTCGGCCGAGGACCCGGTCCTCCAGAGTTGCCTCAACAAGCTGCAGGTCCTCGACGCCATTGCCGGCCAGCTCGACCGCCACGTGGGCAACTTCTACATCCAGAGCGACGCCCAAGGTCAGGTCACCGGCGTCACCGGTATCGACCTGGACATGGCGTTCGGCAAGGACATGGTGGACCCGACGCAGGCCAACAAGCCTCAAGGGGCCATGAACTACCGAGGCGTTCCGGCCCTCGTGGACTACGACCTGGGCCAGAGGCTCCTCCAGATCAGCGACGGCGACGTCGAGGCCGCCATCAAGGGCCTGCTCAGCGAGGCGGAGGTGGCTTCGACCGTGGCCCGCTTCCATACCGTCAGGGACCACGCCCAGGCGCTCGCCGTTTCGGGATCCCTGACCCGCCAGTGGAACGCCGCAACCGCCCGCCAAGGTCGCGGCGAGAAACCCTCCGACTTCCAATTCGAGCGGGAGGACGTCGCCTCCTATGCCGGCCTCCTGGCCAATGACGCCGCTAGTGCGAGCAAGCTCAAGCAGCCAGTCGGCAAGGCGGTCAACGAGGCGCTGCTTGGCGCGTCGCCCCTGACCGCCCTCGGCCCCTGGGTGGGCAGGCTCGCCGACGCCCCGGCAGAGACTCAGACCGCCATCAAAGAGGGGTGCAAGACGGTGATCGTCCCGCGCATCGTGGCCGCCGCCTTCGCCACGCAGTTCGGGGTCGACCAGGCCCCCTTGATGGCGGTCACCCTGCTCGACCGGATGCTCAGCGACACTCGGTTCACGGACAAGCTCGAGGTGGCGGTCCAAGAGGGCGTGAAGGTCGACACTCTCATCGAGGCCAAGGTCGACGAGGTTCTGCCGAACCTCCATGCGCCGGTCGGGGTGGCACACTGAGCGGCGACCCGTGGGTTGACCTGGGCGCGCCCGATATCGGACTGCCCATCCCGCCCGCCCCGCTGACCGCCGAGTTGAAAGTTCTCGGTGAAAGAAGATGGGGTACGCGACCGGGGGCGCCGGGGCTGCGGGGCCTGGGGTGGTTTACGGCCGAGGTCAACGAGGGGCGGGCGTCCGACTACGTGCTCGCCGGCGTCGAAGACGTGGCCGGGGGGCTGCCGACTGTGTGCTACTACCTGGTGTACGGCCGTCTCGCCCTGTTCGTCCAGGCCGCGGTCGCAGACGCTCCGGAGCGCCTGGCCTTGGCTCGGATCGTGCAGGGGGAGGCCATCGAGGCGGCAGCCCACGGCCGACTGCCGGCGGAAGGACAGTTGGTGGTGATCGACACCCCCTTCGGTAACCACCACTGGGAGTGGACACCCCACGTCTTCGGCGACAGCGACGGGATGGAAGGCGCCCGGCAATGGTTGGCCGGGCTCCCGTCTGAAGGGTCGGCGCCGACCGAGGCTTGATCTCGGTTGTGGTCGACCCCCACGGGCCCGCACCCGGCGCGACCCGCATTTAGCCTGAAGCGGCCCGGGCCCGACGTACCCGGTCCCATTCAGGAGGAGTGCCGTGAACAAGACGAGAGTCGAAACGTTCGGCGACGGGATCTTCGCCATCGCCATCACCCTGTTGGTCCTGACGATCGCGCAGCCGGGCAACTACGCCCACCTCGAGCGCGACCTGGCGCACGCCTGGCCGGAATTCGCGGCCTACGTGGTGAGCTTCGCCATCATCGGCATCATGTGGCTCAACCACCACGCCGTCTTCACCCGGCTGGAGCGGATCGACCGGGGACTGATCTACCTCAACTTCCTCTTGCTCATGACGATCGCCTTCCTCCCCTATCCCACGGGTGTGTTCGGGGAGGCCTTGCGCCAAGGACAGGGAACCCGCACCGCGGCGGTCTTCTACAGCGCCACCATGGCAGTCAACGGCTACGCCTGGGCGGCGCTGTGGCTGTACGCCTCGGTCCGCCGGCGGCTGCTCAGCCCCGACTTCCCTGAGGAGCAGCGGCCCGGGGCCACCATCGCCTTCACCGGGGGGGCGGTCGCCTACACCGTCGCCGTGGGGATCGCCTTCGTCAGCCCCTACGCCTGTCTGGCATTCCAAGGCGCGCTGGCGGTGTACTACGCGCTGGATCCCCTGTCGCGCCGGGCGGACCGGGCCGGCGCCTCGGCTGATGACCCGGAGTGAACCTAGGTGCCTCGAGGGTCCAGTCGCATGCGAGGCGCCGATCCGGTTATGAACGGATCGGCGCCTCGATGCGCTGGAGCCCGCCACTCCCGAACCCGCCTCGCCGGCAGGCTTTTTTTTCTGTGGGCGCGATCCAGCGACGCGGCACGCGTCGCCTGCTCGCCAGCAAACGCCAACCAATGTGGACCGCAACCGGGTTGGAGGATGTGGAGGGGCCCGGTTTCATCGAGGTGCCGATCCGTTTTCCCGGATCGGCAACTCGATGGAACCGTGGCCCCGACGGGAACTCCTCAGCGGGCTGACAGCTCTTTGAGCTCGCCCTTGAGATCGTTGACCTCGTCTCGCAGCCGGGCCGCGTACTCGAAGCGGAGATCGGCGGCGGCGTCGCGCATCTCCTCCTCCAGGGTGGAGATGAGTCGGGCCAGCTCGTCGTGCGGGAGCTCAGCCAGGTCGCTGCGGGCTCGGTCGCGGCGGCGACTCCGGCGGTCCTGGCCGGGCACGGGAGCCGTGCCGTCCCGGGAACCGAGCATCACCAGGATGTTGGTGATGGCCTTGCGGACGGTCTGGGGGTCAATGCCATGCTCGGCGTTGTACGCCTGCTGAACGGCGCGCCGGCGGTGGGTCTCGGAGATGGCCCGCTGCATGGAGTCGGTCATCCGGTCGGCGTACATGATCACCTGGCCGTCCACGTTGCGGGCCGCCCGCCCGATGGTCTGGATGAGCGACGTCTCCCCCCGCAGGAAGCCTTCCTTGTCGGCGTCGAGGATGGCGACGAGTGACACCTCGGGGAGGTCCAGCCCTTCTCGCAGCAGGTTGATCCCGACCAGCACGTCGAACTCGCCAAGCCGCAAGTCGCGCAGGATCTCGATGCGCTGGATGGTGTCGATGTTGGAGTGCAGGTAGCGGACCCGCAGGCCCATCTCGAGCAGGTAGTCGGTCAGGTCCTCGGCCATCTTCTTGGTGAGGGTGGTGACCAGCACCCGGTCGCCCCGCTCCGTACGATCCCGGATCTGGGCGATCAGGTCGTCGATCTGCCCCTTGGTGGGCTTCACCATCACCTCCGGGTCGACCAGACCGGTAGGGCGCACGATCTGCTCCACCACTTGACTCGACTGCTGGATCTCATACGCCGAGGGGGTAGCGGACAGGAACACGCACTGGTTGACCCGCTCGTAGAACTCTTCGAAGCGCAGCGGCCGGTTGTCCGCCGCCGAGGGCAGGCGGAACCCGTGCTCGATCAGAGTTTCCTTGCGGGACCGGTCCCCGTGGTACTGGCCGTGCAGCTGCGGCACGGTCTGGTGGGACTCGTCGATCACCAACAGGTAGTCCTTGGGGAAGAAGTCCAGGAGGGTATGCGGCGGCTCACCCGGCTGGCGGCCGTCGATGTGCCGGCTGTAGTTCTCGATGCCCGAGCACACGCCCACCTCGGCCAGCATCTCCAGGTCGTACGAGGTCCGCATCCGGAGCCGCTGGGCTTCGAGCAGCTTGCCCTCGGCCTCGAACCAGGCCAGGCGTTCCTGCAGCTCGCGCTCGATGCCCCCGATGGCCACCTGCATGCGCTCGTCACCGGCGACGTAGTGAGTGGCGGGGAAGATCACCAACTCGTTGGGCTCCCCGACCTTCTCACCGGTGAGCGTATCGACGATGCTGATGCGCTCGATTTCGTCGCCGAACAGCTCGATCCGGACGGCGTGCTCCTCGTAGGCGGGGTGGACCTCGATGGTGTCGCCGCGCACCCGGAACTTGCCCCGCACCAGGTTGGCATCGTTGCGCTCGTACTGCATGTCGACGAGCCGGCGCAGGACGGCCCGCTGGTCCTGCTCGGCGCCCTGCTGCAGGTGCAGGATCCGGTCGGCGTACTCCTCTGGCGAGCCTAAGCCGTAGATGCAGCTGACCGAGGCCACCACGATGGTGTCCCGGCGGGTGAGCAGGGCCGAGGTCGCCGAGTGGCGGAGCCGGTCGATCTCGTCGTTGATCGAGCTGTCCTTCTCGATGTAGGTGTCGCTGGAGGGGAGGTACGCCTCCGGTTGGTAGTAGTCGTAGTAGCTGACGAAGTACTCCACCCGGTTGCGCGGAAAGAACTCCCGCATCTCGTTGGCCAGCTGGGCTGCGAGCGACTTGTTGGGCGCGATGATCAGGGTCGGCCGCTGCACCTTTTCGATCGTCCAGGCGATGGTCGCGCTCTTGCCGCTACCGGTGATGCCGAGCAGGGTCTGGAAGCGGTCGCCGCGCCGGACCCCCTCGGACAACTGAGTTATCGCAGAAGGCTGGTCTCCCGCCGGGGCGAAATCGGACACCATCTGGAAATCAGGCATTGCTCTGATGGTACCGGCCCCCTGCGACGATCAAGTCCGGGCGGCTCGTTCCTCCAGCCATGCCCACACCCGATCGATCTCCCCTTCGAGGGCGATGCGATCACCGTGGTTGTCGAGCACCACGTCAGCCAGTCGGCAGCGATCCTCTCGGCTTATCTGGGCCGCAACCCGGGCGAGGGCGTCTGTCTCCGTGAACCCTCGCTGCTCCACCAGCCGGGCCACGGCCAGATCCTCCGGGGTATCCACCACCACGACGGCACCGAACTGGAACTGGGCCTTGGTGGCGATGTTGAGCAGGGGTATGTCGAGGACCACGATTCGACCCTCGGATGCGACCTGGAGCATCCGCTCACCCATGACGCGGCCGATGACCGGGTGGGTCAGATCGTTGAGGTCAGCCAAGGCGTCGGGATCCCCGAATACCGCGGCAGCCAGCGCCGGCCGGTCGACGGTCCCGTCAGCGCGGACGACACCCGGTCCGAAGCGATCCACCACCGGTTGGTAGGCGGGGCCACCCGGCTCGAGTATCTCCCTGGAGATGGCGTCGGCGTCGACAACGGCCGCGCCCCGTTCGGCCAAGCCGGCGGCGACGGTCGACTTCCCCGAACCGATGCCCCCGGTGAGGCCCACGAGCAGCATGCGGCGCCACGGTAGCGGGAGCGGGCGGGCTGGCGCGCCGGTTGCCGCCGCGACTGACTAGTCACAATGGCGGTCACCAATGGTCCGCCCGGACCATTGCGGGATCAAGCTCGGCCAGGGATGCTCCAGATGGGTAGGCCGCCCGCGGCACCGCCACGGCGCGACACCTCGAGGGACCACGAACGCATGAACTACGACGACTCGCAAGAATCCTACCGTCACCACCTCCTGGGCGTCCTCTTCGGCTCGAACGTGCCCCAGGCCCTCGAAGGCCAACTGCTGCGGACCTCCGACGTGGCGGCGCTGTTCCAGGTCTCGGAACGGACCGTGTCGGAGTGGGCCAAGCGCGGCCAAATCCCTTCGGTCCGGACCCCCGGCGGCCACCGTCGCTTTCCCGCCAAGGGGATCCGGGCCCTGCTCCAGGAGCACAGCGGGGAAAGCGAGGCCGCCTCCAGCGAAGACCCTTCCCCCAGCAGCGGGTCAACCTCCACCAGAGGCCCTGCCTCCGTTACCGACCTGAGCGACCGCCGGAACGCGTCCGCCTGAACCGGGCGACGCTGCCCCGCTTCGCCGCCGCCGCCACCTCCATCACCGCGGCGCCAGCGCCGCCTACGCCAGCACCGCCTCCAGCGACGCGGCCGGCAAGCCGTGGGCGTCGGCCACCGAGGGATAGGTGACCACCCCGTCGAAGGTGTTGAGCCCGAGGGCCAGCACCGGGTCGGACCGCAGGGCGTCCCGCCATCCCCGGTCGGCGATCTCCACCACGTACGGCAGGGTCACGTTCGTGAGCGCGTAGGTGGACGTGTGCGGCACCGCCCCCGGCATGTTGGCCACGCAATAGAAGACGGAATCGTGCACCCGGTAGACCGGGTCGGCGTGGGTGGTGGGCCGCGAGTCCTCGAAACAGCCGCCCTGGTCGATGGCGATGTCGACGAGGACCGAGCCGGATTTCATACGGGAGACCAGCTCATTGTTGATGAGCATCGGCGCCTTGGCTCCGGGCACCAGGACCGCCCCGATGACGAGGTCCGCGTCGAGCACGGCGCGCTGGATCTCGTAGGCGTTGGACGCCACCGTCTGGCAGTGCCCCTGGTAGATACGGTCGGCCTCGCGCAGCTTGGCGACGTTGCGGTCGAGGAGCAGCACCTCGGCCTGCATGCCGAGCGCGATGGCTGCCGCGTTCATGCCCGACACCCCGGCCCCTATGACGACCACCTTGGCGGCGTACACACCCGACACGCCGCCCATGAGCACCCCCCGTCCCCCGCCGTCGCGTTGCAGATGGTGGGCGCCGGCTTGAGGGGCCATGCGCCCGGCCACCTCTGACATCGGGGCTAGCAGCGGCAGCGACCCGTCCGGCAGCTGTACGGTCTCGTAGGCGATGGCCGTGGTCCCGGCCGCGAGCAGGGCCTCGGTGCACGCCCGGGAGGCAGCCAGGTGCAGGTAGGTGAACAGGACCAGGTCCTTGCGCAGCAGGTGGTACTCCTCCTCGACCGGCTCCTTGACCTTGAGGATGAGATCGGCCTCGCCCCACACCTCCTCCGCGCTTTCCAGCATGACGGCCCCGGCTGTGACGAAATCGGCGTCGGGAAGTGACGACCCGCTGCCCGCCTCGCGTTGCACCAAGACCTGATGGCCGTGCCGCACCAACTCGTGGACACCGGAGGGAGTGCACGCCACGCGGTACTCGTGATTTTTTACCTCTGACGGAACACCGATCTTCACGGGTGGTCCCCTTCTCTCCTAGTTGTCAGGCACCAGGACGGCCGTGTCCTTGTTGAGTGTCTCACCCCGGAAGAAGGATGGGTTGACCCACCGGTAGAAGTACATCAGGATCAGTCCCACTATCAGCGCCCCCGCCCCGGTGAGGAACACCCCACCGATATGCCAGTCCGGCCAGAACGGAATGGTCCACGACGTGGATCCATAGTCAGGATTCCAGAACTCGTACGCCCCGTAGAAGAAGAAGGCGAAGAGGATCAACCCTCCCAGGAGAGGGGCGATGCCCTTGACGAGGAGTTCGCGGCCACTATTGCGCAGGTCGTGGCGGAACCACCAGGCGCAGGCGATACCGGTGAGGCCGTAGTAGAAGGCGATCATCAGACCGAGCGATGAGATGGTGTCGCCCAGCACACTGGTGCTCACCGCGGTCATGATCACGTAGAAGGCGATCGACGCCACTCCCATGCCGATGGTCGACCAGGTCGGGGTGAGATAGCGGGGGTGGATGCGGGCAAAGCGGGAGGGAATGCTCCGGTAGGCGGCCATCGCCAGCGACGTCCGAGCCGTCGGCAGGATCGTGGTCAAGGTGCTGGCCGCCGACGAGCTCAGCACCATGACCACGAGCAGCTTCGCCAGCACCCAGCCGGGGCCGGTGGTCCCGAAGACCTTCCCGCCGAGGACCGAGAGCACGTCGCCGGAGTTGTTCGGGTTGGCCAGGCCGATCCCTTTGGTGTTGGCGCTGACCCCTGCAAAAGATTGGGCCGCCACGGTCACCAGCACGTAGGTGACGAGCAGCACTAGCGTCGAGGTGATGGCTGCTATGCCGGGCGCCCGCTCCTTGTCGGCGGTCTCCTCGTTGATCGAAACAGCGGTGTCCCATCCCCAGTAGATGAACAGGGCCGTCAGCATCCCGGCCGTGAGCGCCCCGAACCCCAGGTGGAAGGGATTGAACCACGACAGCGCCGGCTTGATGGCCTGGTGCCCGGCGCTGCCTCCGTACACCTTGACGAGAGCGGTGACGCTGAAAATGCCCAGCATGACCAGCTCAATGCCCAGGAGGGCGTACTGGATACGGGCGCTGATCTCTATCCCGATGTAACAGATCCAGCACATCAGGACGATCCAGATCACGCCGGCCAGCAGGCTCCACCAGGTGCTGGCGGCCAGGCCCTTGGCCCCCACCAGCTGGAACCCGTAGCCCCCGGCAATCGCGGCCAGGTTGGCCATGACAATCACGTCGGCCGCGATGATCCCCCAGCCCCCCATCCAGCCGACTTTGGGGCCGAAGGCCTTCGTCCCCCAGGTAAACGTGGTGCCGCAGTCCGGCATCACCTTGTTGAGCTGCTGATAGCCCACCGCGACGAACATCATCGGGAAGAAGGCCAGGAGCATCACGACTGGGGACTGCAAACCGACTGCAATGACGACGAAGCCGAGTGCGGCAGCCAGGCTGTAAGCGGGGGCCACGGACGCGATGGCGACGACCGTGTTCGACAGGAGGCCGATCGCCCCACTCTTGAGCCCCTTGCCGTTGCTTCCCTCGCCGGCGGCGCTGGCGGGCTGTTCGATGACTGTGGCCATGGTTTCGGTCCCCCCTACTCGAAGCTGCTCATGACGTGCTTGATCCGGGTGTAATCCTCCAGTCCGTACATGGACAGGTCCTTGCCGTAGCCGGAGTGCTTGAAGCCTCCATGGGGCATCTCGGCCACCAGAGGGATGTGGGTGTTGATCCACACGCACCCGAAGTCCAGCCGCCGAGACACTCGCATGGCCCGCCCGTGGTCCTGGGTCCACACGCTGGATGCCAGGCCGTACTCCACCCCGTTGGCCCACGCCACCGCCTGGTCCTCGTCGCTGAACCGCTGCACGGTTATGACCGGCCCGAAGATCTCGGACTGGGCGAGCTCGTCACCCTGTTCGACGCCGGCGATCACTGTCGGAGGAAAAAAGAAGCCCCGGCCGCCGGCCGGCTCCCCTCCAACGACGACCTGGGCGTGGCTCGGGGTCCGGGCCACCATGCCGGTCACGCGCTCGAGCTGGCTGGGGTTGTTGAGGGGACCGAACAGGACGTCAGGCTGGTCCAGCCCGCCGTACTCCGTGCCGCGTGCTTGCTCGGCAAGGGCGTCCACCATGTCGCCGTAGACCTTTGGCGCGGCCAGCACGCGGGTGGCCGCGGTGCAGTCCTGCCCGGCGTTGAAGTAGCCGGCGATGGCGATGGCTTCGGCCGCCTTGGCCACGTCCGCATCGTCAAAGATGATCACCGGAGCCTTACCGCCCAGCTCCAGGTGCACCCGTTTGAGGTCCTCTGCGGCGGCAACCGCCACCTCCCGGCCGGCCCGGACGCTGCCGGTGATGGCCACCAACTGGGGAATCTTGTGGCTCACCAGGGCGCGCCCGGTGTCGCGGTCCCCGCAGATCACGTTCAACACACCCGGCGGGAAGATCTCCCCTGCCACCTCGGCCAGCATGACTGTGGTGACCGGGGTGGTGTCAGACGGCTTGAGGACGACCGCGTTCCCCGCGGCCAGGGCGGGGGCGATCTTCCAGACGGCCATCATCATCGGGTAGTTCCACGGGGTCACCTGGGCCACCACGCCGATGGGCTCCCGGCGGATCCACGAGGTGTGCCCGGCCATATACTCGCCGGCCGCCCGGCCTTCGAGGACGCGGGCGGCGCCGGCGAAGAACCGGATCTGGTCCAGGAGCGGCGGGATCTCCTCCGACCGTGTCAGGGCCAGGGGCTTGCCGGTGTTGCGCCCCTCCGCGGCCACGAAGTCCTCAGCCCGGGCTTCGATGGCGTCCGCCAACTTCAACAGCATCCGGCTGCGTTCGGAGGGCGTGGTGTCCCGCCAGCTCTCGAACGCGGTGGCCGCAGCCTCGCAGGCCAGGTCCACATCGGCGGGACCCGACAGCGGCGCCTCGGTGTAGGTCTCGCCGGTGCTCGGGTCCACGACCGGGGTGGTACGTCCGTCCTTGGCCTCGACTGCCGCGCCGTCCACGAAGTTGCCTAGCCGTTCCGTCATGGCTCGTCCCCTGGGCTCTCTCGGTCCTGCTCACCGTGCATCCGGACCAGGCAATCATGACATATTCTGACGATGATGCAAGGGAATCCTTTGCACAGGGCCGGTCGTGTCGCTAGAATCCGTCGTTGTGAGCGAGATGGACACTGCTATCCGCGATAGCAAAGGCGGTCTCGATCAGCTCAGCAAGCGGATCATCGAGCAGCTACAGGAGGACGGCCGGCGGTCGTACGCCGCCATCGCCCGGGCCGTGGGACTGTCGGAGGCCGCCACCCGGCAGCGGGTCCAGAAGCTGCTGGACGAGCGGGTCATCCAGATCGCGGCGGTGACCGACGCGGCCGCGGTGGGCTTCCACCGGATGGCGCTGCTCGGTGTCAACGTGGAAGGCGACATCCGCTCGGTGGCCGACAAGGTCTCCGGACTCCCCGAAGCGGAGTATGTCGTGATCTGCGCCGGCCAGTTCGACGTGCTCGTGGAGCTGATCTGTGAGGACGACGCCCACCTCCTGCGCACCATCGACGAATCCGTGCGGACCATTCCCGGGGTGCGCAGCACCGAAACCTTCGTCTACCTGCAAGTCGCCAAGGAGAACTACCAATGGGGGACCCGATGACCCAGCCAGCTGACCGCCAGCCACCTGACCACCCGCCGACCGACGACCAGGGCACCCCGAGGCCCGACTACCAGGGCACTCCGAGCCCCGACTACCAGCACCTCCAGGACGCGGCCCGCCGCCACCTCTGGATGCATTTCACCCGCATGAGCTCGTATGCCGATCACGACGTGCCGGTGATGGTCCGCGGCGAGGGACCGTGGGTGTGGGACAGCAAAGGCCGGCGCTACCTCGACGGCCTCTCCGGCTTGTTCGTGGTCCAGGCGGGTCATGGCCGGCGGGAGCTGGCCGAAGCGGCCGCCCACCAGGCGGGCCAGCTGGCCTACTTTCCGCTGTGGAGCTACGCCCACCCCAACGCCATCGAGCTCTCCGAGCGCCTGGCCTCCCTGGCCCCCGGCTCCATCAACCGGGTGTTCTTCACCACCAGTGGCGGGGAAGCAGTCGAGTCGGCGTGGAAGCTGGCCCGCCAGTTCTTCCGGGCGACCGGCCAACCGGGCCGTTACAAGGTGTTATCCCGCGACATCGCGTACCACGGCACCACCATGGGCGCCCTTTCCATTACCGGGCTGCCCTCGATCAAGGAGGCCTTCGAGCCGCTGGTTCCGGGCTCGGTGCGGGTTGCGAACACCAACTTCTACCGCGCCCCCGAGCACGGCGACGACCTCTCGGCGTTCGGTATCTGGGCGGCCGACGACATCGAGCGGCACATCCTGATGGAGGGGCCGGAATCCGTGGCGGCCGTGTTCCTCGAGCCGGTCCAGAACTCCGGGGGATGCTTCCCTCCCCCGCCGGGTTACTTCCAACGGGTGCGGGAGATCTGCGACCGCCACGGGGTGCTGTTGGTGTCCGACGAGGTCATCTGCGCGTTCGGGCGTCTCGGCTCTTGGTTCGGCTCGGAACACTACGGCTACCAGCCGGACATGATCACCTGCGCCAAGGGCATGACGAGCGGCTACTCCCCTCTGGGTGCCCTGCTCGTCGACGACCGGCTCATGGAGCCCTTCCTGGACGGGACGACGACCTTCTATCACGGCTTCACCTTCGGCGGGCATCCGGTATCGACCGCGGTGGCCCTGGCCAACCTCGACCTGATGGAGAAGGAGGACCTGGTCGGTGGGGTCGCGGCCCGGTCGGCGGCCTTCCGGACCGTGCTGGAGGGTCTGAGGGACCTGCCCATCGTGGGCGACGTCCGCGGGGAGGGCTTCTTCTATGGCATCGAGCTCGTCAAGGACAAGGACACTCGGGAGAGCTTCGACGACGACGAGTCCGAGCGCCTCCTGCGGGGCTACCTCTCCGGCGCCCTCTTCGATGCCGGCCTGATCTGTCGGGCCGACGACCGAGGCGATCCGGTGGTGCAGTTGGCCCCCCCGCTGATCTGCGAGCAGGAACACTTTGATCTCATCGGCGAGACGCTGCGCGCCGTGCTCAGCGAAGCCTGGTCCCGGCTCTGACGGAGAGCAGGACCGGCGAACCCGGGGGACCAACCCCGTGATCAACGGCGCAGCCAGTTTCTGGCACGCCTCCCTCGGTCCGCCCCCGCTACGTCCCGCGCTTGATGGCCCTCTCGACGCTGACGTCTGCATCGTCGGCGCGGGCTACACCGGGCTGTGGACCGCCTGGGCCTTGGCTGGCGCCGACCCCGGCTTGCGGATCGTGGTGCTGGAGGCCGAGCACGCCGGCTTCGGCGCCAGCGGACGAAATGGTGGTTGGCTCTCCGGTCTCATGCCGGGAGATCGGGCCCGGCTGGCGCGGGATTCGGCCGGGCGACCCGGTGGCGGCCGGGCCGGGGTGGTAGGCCTACAGCGCCACCTAATCGACGCCGTCAGGGAGATCGTCGAGGTATGTGCCAAGGAGGGCATCGAAGCCGACATCCACGTCGGCGGCACCTTGGCTGTGGCCACCGGCGCGGCCCAGTTGTATCGGCTGCGCGCCGCTCTGGCTGAGGACCGCACGTGGGGTCTGGGCCCAGAGGACGAGTGGGAGTTGGGCGCCGAGCAGGTGCGCGAACGGCTAGCCGTGGCGGGCGTGGCGGGCGGGGTGTTCAGTCCCCACTGCGCCCGTATCCAACCGGCCAAGCTGGTCCGGGGACTAGCCGATGTCGTCTGCCGACATGGGGTCGCCATATACGAGCGCACGCCGGCCCTCCGCATCGAACCCGGGCGCGTCCACACCGCCCGGGGCGACGTGCGGGCTCCTTGGGTGGTCCGGGCCACGGAGGGATTCACGGCCCAGCTCCCCGGACTGCACCGGAAGCTGCTGCCCATGAACAGTTCCATGATCGTCACCGAGCCCCTTCCGCCGACCACATGGGAGCGCCTCGGCTGGGCCGGCTCGGAGACCGTGCGGGACGGGGCTCACGCCTACGTGTACGCCCAGCGCACGGCCGATGGGCGGGTCGCCATCGGCGGGCGCGGCATCCCCTACCGCTTCGGTTCGCGGCTCGACACCGCCGGACGCACGCCGGCCGCGACCGCAGCCCAGCTGGCGCAGGCCCTGCGATCGCTCCTGCCGGGCGTCGGACAGCCAGAGGTGGCCCACACCTGGAGCGGGGTGCTCGGCGTGGCGCGCGACTGGTGCCCCACCGTCGGCGTCGAACGGGTCGGCGCCGGCGTAGCGGGCGGGGCGGCCCGGGCCAGCGGGGCCGGCGGGGCCAGCGGGGCCGGCGGGGCGGCCTGGGCCGGCGGGGCGGCCTGGGCCGGCGGCGCCGGCGGGGCGGCCTGGGCCGGCGGATACGTCGGCGACGGGGTCACCACGTCCTACCTCGCGGGGCTCACCTTGGCCGACCTGATCCTCGGGCGTGACACGTCGAGGACTGCGCTGCCCTGGGTCGGACACCGGAGCCGCAGTTGGGAACCCGAGCCGCTCCGCTGGCTCGGGGTGCGAAGCGTGTACGCCCTCTATCGGGCCGCCGACCGAGCCGAGGGCCGGCGCCCGTCGGTGGCCCGCAGCTCCCGGTGGGCAGTGGCTGCGGACCGCATCGCGGGCCGTTCCTAGCGAGCCGAATCGCGATGGACGGCCGTTTCGGGTAGGGCTGGCCCCCTCGGTAGCGGGAGTCGCCATCCTGGGCGCGATTGCCATGTTGGGCGCGTTTGACCATCTTGGGCGCGTCCAGCCCCGGTTTTGCTGGTCAAACGCGCCCGAAGACGCGAATCGCGCCCAAGTGCACTGAACCTCGCGCCTCGCGGCTCCTACTCCGCGTCGGGCGCGGGCTCCGAGCCTGCGACGCCGGCCTCACCCGACGGGCCCGGCTCACCGGCCGAGGCGGTCGGCTCACCAGCCGAAGCAGCCAGCTCCCCGTCGGCGCTGGCCCCGACCTCGCCGGCGCCAACCCCGGTCTCCGCGCTGGCCCCGCCCCCGGCCTCGCCTCCAGACTCGGTCCCCGCCCCAGCTTCGGGCGGCGAGGCGTCGCCGCCGCTCTCGAGGTACTCAGCCCAGGCGGCTTGGGCCTCGGACTCCGGCTCGAACCCGCCGAAGCCGGCCCCGCCGATGTAGTTGCCCTGCTCGTCGTAGGCGTGCTCGCCGAAAGCCTCGCGGTACTCGGCGGCCACCTCGCCGCCTTCGGCCGCTTGCTTGATCGACAGGCTGATCCGCCGGCGCTGCAGGTCGATCTCGATGATCTTGACCCACAGCTCCTCGCTGGGGGTGACCACCTGCTCGGGAAGCTCGACGTGGTGGTTGGCCATCTCCGAGATGTGCACCAGCCCCTCGATGCCCTCGCCGACTTGCACGAAGGCGCCAAACGGCACCAGCTTCGTGACTCGCCCGTACACCAGCTCGCCGACTCGGTGGGCGTTGGCGAACTCCTGCCACGGGTCGGACTGGGTGGCCTTGAGCGACAGGCTGATGCGCTCGCGGTCCATGTCCACGTCGAGCACCCGGACCTCGACCTCATCACCCACGGCCACGACCGACGACGGATGGTCAATGTGCTTCCACGACAGCTCGGACACGTGGATCAGGCCGTCCATGCCGCCGAGGTCGACGAAAGCGCCGAAGTTGACGACGGACGACACCACGCCGTGGCGCACCTCCCCCGGCTTCAGGTTCGTCAGGAACTCGTCCCGCTGCTCCTTCTGGGTCTCCTCCAGCCAGGCCCGGCGCGACAGCACCACGTTGTTGCGGTTCTTGTCGAGCTCGATGATCTTGGCGTCGAGGTGACGTCCCACGTAGGGAAGGAGGTCGCGGACCCGACGCAACTCCACCAATGACGCCGGCAGGAAGCCGCGCAGCCCGATGTCGAGGATGAGACCGCCCTTGACCACCTCGATGACGGGGCCCGAGACCACGCCATCCCGCTCCTTGATCTCCTCGATGGTGCCCCAGGCCCGCTCGTACTGAGCCCGCTTCTTGGAGAGGATCAGGCGTCCTTCTTTGTCCTCCTTCTGAAGGACCAGGGCTTCGATGCGGTCGTCCAACGCCACGATCTCGTGAGGGTCGACATCGTGGCGGATGGACAGCTCGCGGGCCGGGATCACGCCCTCGGACTTGAACCCGATGTCGAGCAGCACCTCGTCCTTGTCAACCTTGACCACCGTCCCCGACACGATGTCCCCGTCCTCGAACTCGACGATCGTCCCGGCGATGGCATCCTCCAGGGACGTCCCATCGAGGTCGTCGGCAACCACTTGACGAGGGGTGTATTCGCCGGCCTCGTCAAAGGTGCCCATCTCAGGGACCGGGGATGCAGGGACCGCGGGGGTCGTAGTCGTATCGGACATGGAGTCGTAGCCTTCTTTCCGGACAGAAGCCACCCCCCGAAAGGGTTGTGGGGGGAGAGAGCAGCAAGCCTTTCGCCGCGGCGAAGATCCTACACCTCGGCCGTGAGCAGAAACTCCGGGTGGTCCAAGTCGGGCGGGCGCCGGCCGTACGCCCCGGGACGCACCGACCACAACCCGGTCACCCGCATGCCGGCGGCCCTGGCCATGAGCCGAAGCTCGCGCGGCGTGAAGCAGGTGGTCCACAGGTCGAAGGCCGCCACCTGCCCGTCCGGGTCCCGCACCTCGGCTCGCTCATGGTTGACGCCGGCCCCCGCGTCGAAGGTGTCCCCCGACTCGAGGTGGCGGACGGCGAAATAGGCGGAGAAGGCCGACACCGCGACCCGGCCGCCCCCTTTGACCGACTCCGCCAGCTGCACCAACACCCCCTCGTCCTCCTGGCCACCCAGCAAACCGAAACCACCCTGGCAGAGCGACACGGCCGCATCGAAGCAGCTCGGAAAAAAGGGCAGCCGCCGTGCGTCCGCCCGCACCCAGGTGCCCGCGCCCGCGACGGCGAGGAACGCCGCCGAGATGTCGATGCCCACGACTTCAACGCCGAAGGTCGCCAGGGCGTGGGCGTGGCGGCCCGGACCGCAGCCGACGTCGAGGACCCGCATCCCGGGCCGCAGTTCGAGGGCGTCCACGAGGAAAGCGACCTCCTGCTCCGTGCCGCGGGTGAAGGAGTAACGGAGATAGGCCTGGCGGGCGTGGTCGGCGAGAGCTTCGAACTCCCTCCCGGTCAGTGTCCTCCCCTCCATGCCCGGGTCAGACTAGGGCGTGCCCAAAACCCGGGACCCGGCGCGTGTCGCGGCTGACATCGCTGAGGATCTGTTGTTTCCCAACGCCCCCGAGATCGACGCCTCGGCCGTCGTGCCCCGGCGCTACCTCGACGCCCTGGCGGAGGTCGGGCTGTACGGGCTGTACGCTCCAACCGGTAGCGGCGGATTCGACGCCGATCCGGTGACCGCCGGACGGGTTGTCGAAGCCCTGGGAGGCGCCAGCCTCACCACAGCCTTCGTGTGGATCCAGCATCACAGCGTCGTGCGCGCCATTGCCGGCGCGGCGCCGGCAATGCGGGACGGTTGGCTGGGGCCGTTGGGCGCAGGCCAGGTCCGGGCCGGTATCGCCTACGCCGCCCTGCGCCGGCCCGGCCCGCCCGCCGCGGTCGCCCGTCCTGCCGGCGACGGTTGGGTGATCGACGGGCACGCCCCGTGGGTCACCGGTTGGTCACGCATCGACGTGCTCCTGGCCGGGGCCCGGGCCGGCGCGGACGTGGTGTGGGCGTTGCTGGACGCGGCCGCGGCCCCCACCTGCACGGTGGAGCCGGTGCATCTCGACGCCCTGCAGGCGTCCGCCACCGTGGCCATGCAATGGACCGGCCACGCGGTAGCGCCGGAGCGCACGGTCGCGGTCGAGCCCTTCACCGAATGGCAACGCCGTGACGCCCACGGCCGTCAGCTCAACGGCTACCTGGCCCTCGGCGTAGCCGCCCGGTGCGCCCGCCTGCTCGGCCCGTCCGGGCTCGATGCCTCGGTCGCGGCAGCCCGCCTGGCCCTCGACGCGGCCACCCCGGAGACCGTGGTGACGGCCCGAGCCGAGAGCTCCTTGCTGGCGGTGCGGGCCGCAGCCGCGCTGGTCGCCGCCGGCGGGGGGCGGGGGATGGAGTCCGGTTCGCACGCGGCCCGCCTGATGCGCGAGGCGATGTTCCTGTTGGTGTTCGGCCAGACCCGCGACATCCGGGCCGCGCAACTGGCGGCCCTGGGCGCAACACCAGGTCGCGAGGATCCGGCGTAGCGGCCAGCATGGCGGGGTCCTGATCCCGGTTATTAACGGGATCAGGACCACCGCCACGCCGGCCCCTCTATTCCCGATCGCGCCGCGCGCCGCGGGTTGTCCTCGTCGCGGCGCCAAGGGCGAACGCGACGCGAAGCGTTCGCGGCGCCAACCCGATTTTCTTTCCTGCCGCGGCGAGCGGGAGTGGAGAGGAGGGGGTCCGGTGCGGCAAGCCGATGATCCGTTGATTTTGCGGATCAGCGGCTCGGCCGCAGCGGACCCGCGACTCAGGCTTCTACGGCAGCAGTAGCGCGGTCCGCGGCGACCGCGTCATACGACTCGAAGTCACTGGCCGTATCCTCGGCGAACTCGAACTCCAAGAGCCCGGCTTCGCCCCACTTTTGGCGCAGGTACCCGTCGTTGGCCTCGAGTAGCCCGAGCTTGCGCACGTTCGGCACCAGCTTGGAGAAGAAGGCCCGCTGGAAGCTCTCGAAGGGGCCGTGGCCGATCTGGCCAGCCGCCTCCAGGAGGTTGGGAAGGACCTCGTCGACGGACAAGCCCATGTGTTCCCAGACCTCCGGGGTCATCGCCCGCAAACGGTTGCGAAGGGTGTTCTCGAGCAGGAACTCCTGACGCTCCTTGAGCTCGGCCTCCGTCAGGCCCTTGTAGTACTCGCTGAGGCTGACGATCCCGAACGCCACGTGGCGCGCCTCGTCAGCCATTATGTATCGGAGCAGCTTGCGCAACAACGGCTCGGACGTCCGCCGCAACAGGTCCCCGAAGGCAGCCAACGCCAGGCTCTCGATGACGATCTGCATGCCCAGGTAGGCAATATCCCAGCGACTGTCTTCGAGCAACCCGAAGATCTGGCCTTGTAAGAAAGGCCCCATCGGGTAGGGCTCGCCGACCTTCTCGTGCAGGTACCGGGCGAAGACCTCGGTGTGGCGAGCCTCGTCCATGGTTTGCGTCGCGGCGTAGTACTTGGCGTCGATCCACGGAACGGTCTCGACGAGCTTGGCGGCTGTCATCATCGCCCCCTGTTCGCCGTGCATAAACTGGCTGAGCTGGGCCTTGAACAACTCCAGACCCAGCTCCACGAACTCCTTCTCACCGAAGTTGGCCATCGGTGAACCGGGCAGGGTCGCGGCGACGCGAGTCAGGCGCAGCGCAGGTACCTCGTCCTTGATGACCCGCTCCGGGTCCACGTCGGTCGCCCAGTCCAGATCGGTGACGCTGTTCCACTGCGATGCCGCGGCCTTGTTGTACAGCGTGACCAACTGCGGCCGCTCCCGGTCATAGCGCCAGGTGAAGAGCCGGTCCGCGTGGTCGTGGACCACCCGGATGTCGTCGGCCGGATCGTGAGTTGTCACGAGATCCGCTTCTGATGTGGTCATGGTTCCCCTCTGGTAGTCGTGATGTCAGTGCTCGCATCGACGGCGGGCTCGCCGGCGCCGGCACCGGCACCGGCACCCAGGCTGGCGATGACCCCGCGTACCAGGGCCTCCCATCCCTCTTGCCCGGGAGCAGGCAGCCCGGATGCCCGCATGAGCAGCCGGCCCAGGCGGAGCACCCGAACGAAGTACAGAACTGCGTCGACATCCAGATCGACGCGCAGGCTCCCGTCCGCGATGGCCGCATCCACCAGCACGACGACGTCGGCTCGCCACCGACTCTGGGCCTCCTGCAGGGCCTCGGCGATCGGAGGATGGCGACGGGCGGCCACGAACGCCTCCAGGATCAGGGCGTCGGTCTCGTCCAGTTCGGCCTCGATGTGCGCGGCGCTGCGGGCGACCAGGTCGCCGACCCTTCCCGGCGCCGACAGCGGGGCCTCGACGTGAGGGACGGATCGGGTGATCACGGCCTGGCGGAGCAACGCCTCCCGGGACGGGAAGCGCCCGTAGGCCGCACCGGTCGACAATCCCGCCTGGCGGACAATGTCCCCGATACGGGTGCCATCGAACCCCTGTCGGGCGAAGACGGTGGCCGCGGCGTCGAGCAGGGCCTCGCCGATCTCGTCAGGCCCCTCGGACCTCGCGGCTGTGTCCGGACGCTCCGCCGGGACGGTGGTGGCTTGCACTGTCGTTGAGAATAATCGTTTTTCTCGGGGCGGGCAAGGGCCGAGCCGCTCACCTCGGCAGTGTGGCGCGTGGCGTTCTCGTAGTAACTCGTGATTCTCGTAGTCAGATCGTGCATATTCCGAGCGCCCGTTGACTACGAGAATCACCAAGCCCTACGAGAATGGCCTCGGACTGGCGACGACCGGGCGCATGTGGTCCCGGATGTAGTCAACCCCGCCAGGAGCGCGTTTCCTCCGAGTCGGACCTCGACCGCCGAGCGGGTCTCGGCGACGCGGCAGGCGACCCGGCGGGCGACCCGGCTCCCGCTCCGGGTGTAGCTGATGCCCCGCCGGCGCCGCTTAGCCCGCCGGCGCCGCCCGCCCTGCCAGTCGCGGTCGGTGCGCCCGCCCCGCCCGCCCCGCCGGCGCTGCCCGCCCCGCCGGCGCCACTTGCCCCGCCGGCCCCGGTTGCCCCTCCCGCGCTGGCGCCGCCGGCCCCTGCACCCTTGGCGCCTGAACTGCTTCCCCGCAAACGGCTCACCAACGCCGCCCCAGGCAGGTCCTGCAGGCGAGCGAACCCGTCGTCCATGACGGTCATGAGCCGGTCGACCGACGACGCGATCGCCGCCACCTGCGCCTGCGTCTGGGCCATCGCCTCGAGGGCCGGGATGGCGTTGCGCTGCACCGCCTCCATGACCCCCGGGAGCGAGCTGATGAGGTCGTGGTCGAGCAGGGGCACCAGGGCCTCGAGCCGGGGGGTCAAGGCGGCCAAAGGCGCCTCGAGGGGCTCCGTCAACCGATCGAGGCGGCGCACGAGCTTGTCGAGACGGGCCACCGTCTGAGCGAAACTGGTCAAGGTGCGGTTGAGCTGAACGATGGTGTCGGGCAGGGTCGCCAGCGCCTCGACTTGCTCGCTACCGAAGTGGATGAGATCGCTGACGGTGGGGAGCTTCACGCCGGCCGAGGCTACCCCTTGGCGTCGGCCCAGGTCTCGCCCCATGACAGGTTGATGGTGAGCGGGACACGCAGCTCGGCCGCGCCCATCATGGCGTCGGCCACCGCCGCGGCAGCCGCGTCCTCTTCCTCGGGTGGCACCTCCAGGATCACCTCGTCGTGCACCTGCAGGACCAAGCGGCTGGTCAGGCTCTGCTGGTGGCCTCCCGAGCCGGCCGGGCTCTGCTGGTGGCCTCCCGAGCCGGCCGGGCTCTGCTGGTGGCCTCCCGAGCCGGCCGGGCTCTGCTGGTGGCCTCCCGAGCCGGCCGGGCTCGCCGGCGCCAACCGGGCCTCCAGCCGGACCAAGGCCACCTTGAAGATATCGGCAGCCAGCCCCTGGATGCCGGCGTTCATGGCCTGACGCTCGCCGGCGGCCCGGATCTGGTAGCGGCCCGACTGCAACTCGGGGATCAGCCGGCGCCGCCCGAACAGGGTCTCGGTAAAACCCCGGTCCCGGGCCTCGGCGACCACCCGGTCCATGTAGGCCCGGACGTTGGGGAATCCCTCGAAATACGCCTTGAGGATGGCCGCCGCCTCGTCGACCGGGATCGCCAGACGCTGGGCGAGCCCGTAGGACTCCATGCCATACGCCAGCCCGTACGACACCATCTTGGCCTTGGAGCGCATGGCGAGAGTGACGTCCTCGGGAGCCACGCCGTAGATGCGCGACGCCGTGACGTTGTGGATGTCCGTCCCGGTGCGGAACGCTTCGACCAGCCCCGGGTCCTCGGCGAGATGGGCGATGACTCGCAGCTCGATCTGGTTGTAGTCAGCCACCAGGAAGCGACATCCCTCAGCCGGCAGGAAGCACGACCGGAACCGCCGGCCCTCTTCGCTGCGGACCGGAATGTTGTGCAAGTTCGGCTGATCCGAGCTGAGCCGGCCGGTGCGGGCAACCGTCTGGTTGAAGGTGGCGTGGATCCGCCCGTCGGGCGCCACCTCGGCCAGCAACGACTCCCCGTAGGTTGACCGCAGCTTCTCCACCTCCCGGTAGCGGAGCAGGGCCTCGATGATCGGATGCTCCCCACGCAGCTTCTCGAGCGTCTGAGCGTCGGTCGAGTAACCGGTCTTGGTCTTCTTCTGCGGCGCCAAGCCCAGCTTGTCGAAGAGGACCTCGCGCAACTGGGGGGTCGAGTTGACCACGAACTGGATTCCAGCCAGGTCCTGGATCTCCTGCTCCAGCCGGTGGGCCTCGGACGCCAGCTCGCTCGCCAGCCCGCGCAGCCGCTCGACGTCGACCCGAACCCCGGCATCCTCCATCCGGCCCAGCACCCGCACCAGGGGCCGCTCGACCTCGTCGTACAGCTTCGACATGCCCCTGGCGCCCAGGGCGGCGCTCAGCGGTTCGACCAGCCGGGCCACAGCGGCCGCCCGGCGGGAGGCGTCGCCGGCGGGATCGGCGCCGGCGCCAGACAAATCCAGTTGCCCGGGCGGCGGGGCGTCGGGGGCCCGCAACTCGATCCGGGCGTAGCGCAGGGCCAGATCCTCCAGCAGGTACTGGTCACCCGCGGGGTCAACCAGGTAGGCGGCGATGGTGGTATCGAGCTGGAGCCGGGAAAAGACCACGCCCATCACCGCCAAGCCCCGCATCAGGGCTTTGGCGTCGTGGGCGGACACGTCGACCCCGTCGTCGCCGAGCAAATCCCCCAACGAGGCTCGCACAGCGGCGTCTTCGAGCAACGACTCGGACCACCACACCACCTCGACCGGGCCGTCCGTCGCCGCGGGCAGCGGAGCGAATGCCAGCCCCCGTAAAGGCGAACGCCCTTCCCGACCCTCCCACGCCCCGGCCACGGCCAGAGGAACGGCACCGGTCTGCCAGTCGGTGCTGCGCCGGACCGCCGCGGCGGGATCCGCCAGCTCCTCCACAATGACCTCCAGGGCATCGCCGGCGGGAGTCTCCTCGGGGCTCCCCATTTCTCCTTGGCCGGTGGCCTCTAGAAATCGGTCCCACATGGCCCGGGAGAACTCCAGGAAGTCGAACAACCGCCGCAGCTCCTCGGTATCCCACCCCCCGATGGCGGCCTCGCCGGCGTCGAAATCGACGTCCACGTCACGCACCAGCACCGTGGCCGTGGCGTTGGCGCGGACCTGGGCCTCGGAGTCGGCCAGGCTCTGGCGCAGCTTCGGCGACAGCTCGTCCAGGTGGGCGTAGATCCCGTCGATATCGCCGTAGGTGTTGATCAGCTTGGCTGCCGTCTTCTCCCCCACCCCGGGGACACCTGGCAGGTTGTCGGAGGGGTCACCCCGCAGCGCCGCGTACTGGGGGTACCGGGCGGGCGTGACTCCGGTGCGGGCCTCGATGCCCGCCTCGTCGTAGTTGGCGTAGTCGGTGACGCCCCGCTTGTTGTAGATCACCCGGATGTGGGGGTCCTCGACGAGTTGGTAGGTGTCGCGATCGCCCGTGACGATGAACACGTCGTCCCCTCGGGCCGCAGCCCGGGTGGCCAGGGTGGCCAGCACGTCATCAGCCTCGAAGCCCGGAGCGTCGATCAGCGGGATGTGCAGGGTCTCGACGAGCTGACGGGCCAGGCCCATCTGCTGGCGCAGGATGTCTGGCGTCTCGGCCCGTCCAGCCTTGTAACCGGGGATCATCTGGTGGCGGAAGGTGGGCTCGGGCCGGTCGAAGCTGACCACCAACTGGTCCGGGTGCTGGTCTCGGATCAGGTAGATCAGCATCGACATAAACCCGTACACCGCGTTGGTCACCTGCCCGGACGCAGTGGCCAGATCCGTGGGCAGGGCAAAGAACGCCCGATAGAGGAGCGAGTTGCCGTCGATCAGCATGAGACGAGGCATCAGGACCGAGCCTAGATCCGGGGTGTGACGTCGCCCGGCGGTAGGCTGTCGGGCATGCCCGAGGGGTTTCACCCACCGCTGGAGGAGTACCTCGAAGCGATTCACGAGCTTGGCGAAGAGGGCATCGTGGTCATCCAGGCCCGCCTGGCTGAACGTCTCGATCACTCCGCCCCGGCCGTGTCGGAGATGATCAAGCGACTGCGGGACGAGGGGTACGTAGAGGTGCGGGGCCGGTCGTTGCTGCTGACCGTTCGGGGCCGGGCGGTCGCCGAGAGCGTGGTGCGCAAACATCGCCTGGCGGAGCGGTTGCTGACCGACATCATCGGCCTGCCTTGGGAGAAAGCTCACCTCGAGGCCGGCCGATGGGAGCACGTCATCTCTGACGAGGTGGAGGCCCGCCTGGTCGAGGTCCTCGGCCATCCGACGACCTGCCCGCACGGCAACCCCATCCCGGGTTCGGGGGGCGCCGAGCCGGCCACCACCGCCCTCTCCGAAAGTCACCGAGGTGACCACGTGCGGCTGCAGCGGGTCACCGAACAGGTAGAGATCGACCTGGACTCCCTTTCGTACCTTTCGGCGCACGGGTTCATACCCGGCACCGAGGCGACCGTAGCGTCACGAGCGCCGGACGGGACGCTCATCCTGGACCTCGGGGCCCGCACCATCGCCCTGGGGCCGGCGCTGGCCCAGCAACTGTTCGTGACCGCCGCGTAGGCGCGTCGGCGCCCAGTTCCGGCCCATGGCCCGCCTCGGCAACATGTATGGACCCGACGCCACCTTCCTCGGGGTTCCGGCCGCGGACCTGTCCGACCCGGCTTCGTACGCCCACGCGGGCGCGGTGATCATCGGCGCCCCCTACGACGGCGGGACGTCGCACCGACCGGGGGCCCGCTTCGGCCCGCAGGCCATCCGGCTGACCGACTACCTGCCCCACGACGGGAGCCGGCCGCACCTGGCCCTCGGCGTCGACCCGCTGGTCGAACTGGGTGTCGTCGACGCCGGCGACGTCGAGATGCCCGCCGGGGAGATCGAGGCCTCCATGACCCGCCTCGAAGCGGCCGTCCAGCAGGTGGCGGCGACGGGAGCGTTGCCTGTGGTCCTCGGCGGCGACCACACCATCGCCTGGCCCGACATCACCGGGGTGGCCCGCCACGTGGGCTGGGGGCGGGTGTCGGTGATCCACTTTGATGCGCACGCCGATACGGGGAACACCCAGTTCGGGTCGTTGATCGGACACGGCACGCCGATGCGGCGCCTGATCGAATCGGGGGCGGCGCGCGGCGACCGGTTCTTGCAGGTCGGCCTGCGGGGCTACTGGCCAGAGCCGCCGACGCTGGCCTGGATGGCCGAACAGGGGATGCGGAGCTTCGAGATGACCGAGGTGGTCGCCCGGGGCCTCGATGCCTGCCTTACCGAGGCCATGGATATCGCTACGACCGATTGCGACGGCGTGTTCCTGTCCGTCGATGTGGACGTGGTGGATCCGGGCGCGGCGCCGGGCACCGGCACGCCCGAACCGGGGGGGCTCGGCGCCCGCCAGCTGCTCGACGCGGTACGGCGGATCGCCATGGAAGTACCCCTGGCCGGGGTGGACGTCGTCGAGGTTTCGCCGCCGTATGACAGCGCCGAGGTGACCGCCTTCCTGGCCAACCGGATCGTGCTCGAAGCCCTCTCGGGAGTGGCGTGGCGCCGGCGTCCCCGCCAGGACGCGCCCGACCCGGCCTGGCCCCTGCTCGATCCCCGCCGACGCCGGACCTAACCGCTAACCGCGGTGAGGGCGCCCCATCTCCTTCCCAACGGCTCGTCAGTCGTCGGCTGGGTCGGGTCGTAAGGTCCCGGCGATGATCTGGTTGGCGATGT
>Ga0302325_10002914_pt1 | contig 40980 bp, 65 predicted proteins | sample Palsa_T0_2_FD_201948 | JGI IMG/M metagenome (GOLD analysis project Ga0302325, IMG submission 201948) | Peat permafrost microbial communities from Stordalen Mire near Abisko, Sweden - Palsa_T0_2 | ecosystem: Environmental > Terrestrial > Soil > Palsa > Peat permafrost | place: Sweden: Abisko...
CACTTGGCCGACAAAGAGGGGACAAGGTTTTGTGATGGTCTGGAGAGTCTCGTTTCGTTTCACTGGTGTGAATGAGAGAACGGAATGCTTAGAAAGCTATATACATACCATTTGTTTTTGAATCTTTATCTCATGTGATTGACAGCGCTCTCCACATGTTTCCTAATCAACGCCATCTCCGCCTTCGACATACCTACCTTGTCCGGAAGAATTGTACGGCCGACTCCTGCACTCCCTGAAACTAGTTTTGATTAGCGATGTAAGGAATGTTGTTATTTTTAACCGAGACACTATGTATGTCTAATGTTTGTGGCGTCGTACGTAGCACATCCCACCGATCAGGGCCCGTAACAGACAATCCGTCAACGACATTTATACCCAATCCGGACGCCGCTGTCACAGGCTGGTAACATCCCACAATAGATGAAACTCCACCGGCCGCTACGTTTTGCCGCCGCTACGGTTTGCGGCACGCATTGGGCTTGTCGGCACAAAGGAGATGTATATAAACACATGGTCCCCGCAGCGATTTAATTTTCGACACACTCACTGACAGTTGAACAAGCTCATCTGAAGTATTACCTCTACGGGAATTCTATTTGAAAATGTTGTCTACTCTCGTTTCGTCACTCGTTATTCTTGGGGGATCGCAGTTCGTTTCGGCGGCTGCTCCTCCTCCGTTCGCGAGAGCGAATCTGGTCCCTGGTCCATTGGGACCCTTGTCGGGAAGTGTTTTGTTCACAATGTCGGGTTCGGGATGTCAAGTCGACCTCGAGATCTCGGGCTTTCCTGCCCAAGGCGGTCCATGGCCTTACCACGGTATCTCTCCTTTCGATCACAATTCTGATCTATTAGTCCATCAATACGCCGTGACAGGAAATAATTGTTCAACCGCCGGAGCTCCGTTCGCTTTGATCAATGAAACTGCCATTCCCGTTCCCTGTCCCCCTTCCGATGCCCCTGGCGGGTGTCAGGCAGGCGACATGGCCGGCCAATTCGGCAATCTCACCGCCTCGGGCTCAGTCATGAAATCATCCTACTACGATCCCTATATCAGTCTCGATCCCACTCAAGCGAACTACGTCGGCGACTTGAGTTTCAATGTCCATTTCTCTAATTTCACCGTCATTGCCTGTTGCAAGTATTCCCCCTTGTTAGTAAGGATGAGAAGCTGACTTTTAGTATTGAGATGAATGCCGCTGAGGTCACTACTCCTGTTTCTTCTACTTCCGCTGCCCAGACGAGCACTGCTGCTGCTACGTCCACGAAAGCCGCCGCTAGTTCGGGGTTGCCTGTATTTACTAGTGGTGCTAGTGCGAAGGTTGCTGGAGGGTTGTTTGTTGCTGCTGCTGCGGGATTGGCAACATTGTTTGCATTCTAGACTAAGAGATACAAAGTTGCTGTGAGTAGTATAATACAATATGTAATGTCTATCTGAAGCGTTCTCTATCCCTGAGACTGAATATGAAACACTTCATGCCTCGTCTAAAGATCTCGTCGAGGAGAAATCTTACGAGAAATCATTGAGCATGTTACAAGTCCGGGAGCATAATCTTCACAAGACTTTTCGGTTGAAGGGAGAAAACCGTATCTGATGTACTGCAAAGGTCGTGTCCACGGAAGAAACTTCACCATAACACAATGTATTGAAAGGCTTGGCTTCAAAAAAACAATACCAATCCCAGGAGTTCGCAGGAGAAGAGATAATTCAATGATGAAACAGCACCACTTACACAGAGACAGGGCTTGGCTGTCGTCTCCCTCCTCAAATTCAAATACATCAGCAGACAAGAGTATCATTCACCGACACCACAAAAAACCCTTTTGGAAATGCTTCAATTGCCAATATCATCTGCTCATACTCAATTACACATGACCCAACAATTGAATATAGCAACAACACTATATCTCGAATCTATAGACGTCGTCCACGTCGTCCACCCTTTCTCCTCGTGCTATCAGTTGGGATGGGCGTAACATCCTCAATTCGTCCAATGCGCATGCCTGCTCTAGCCAATGCTCTCAAAGCCGATTGGGCTCCAGGACCAGGTGTCTTTGATCCGTTTCCTACAAGTCAATTCCATCCGCCCAAAAAACACAGATAACGAGGCTCGAGGGGCAGGGGGAGGTACCTCCAGTAGCGCGGATCTTGATGTGTAGGGCGGTGATTCCCAGTTCCTTGCATCGTGTAGCGACATCCTGAGCAGCCGACATAGCGGCGTATGGAGAACTTTCATCCCGATCAGCCTTAGACTACGGGATATGATTGTTGTGCCAGAAATGATTGGAAGTGTCATTGGTATTTACAATGGAAAGCTTTTCAACACCGTTGAAATCAAGCCAGAGATGACGGGACATTATCTTGCAGAATTCTCCATCTCTTATGTATGCTCTCTTTGGCAAGGTTGGGCTAATGTCAGAAACCCGTCAAGCACGGTCGTCCAGGTATTGGTGCTACTCACTCGTCAAGATTTATTCCATTGAAGGTTTGTCTACTCGTTGACTTTGCTGATGTCTAGTAAACGATGATGAGATGGGTTGTTTGCATGTCGGTATAAAGGAAGATAGTTTGAATCTATTCCAAATCATCTAATCTGCTGTTCGTGTTCTCGGATTTGATGGATTTGATGATGTTTGGCATATCCCACTTTGAACTCAATGTCATTCTTCTGCGGTTCTCTCACTTGCTCTTTCAGCGATTTGCGGCTCTTCTAAATCGGAGTTACGGCAACCGCACCTACCATAGAAGAGAAGCGTGCACTATCCGGGACCCATTTGTAACTCTGTTCATTGTAAAAATGTATTATGGGCCGTTGCCAGTACTTCGAAAAACGCATGCGCTCCATGCTGCGGCTGATATCTGACACCACGCTCTAAATCTAGCTTGGTCTTTCAGCAGCAATCGAAATACTTTCCCCTTTCCGGTCTGTGGACGTGCGTAATACTTTCACTAACGTGTTTCTCAACTATCTGGTATATACATGTTTTTAGATGAATAGATCCTACTCCAAGTTGATGATGCGTGTTCGACCGTTCAAAAGGTAAGATCCGCCGTCTCGTTGCCATAACAACGCACCGATCAAAGCCATAAGCCAAGCGTTGCCGCGCCACCCTCCAGCGAGCCTTGGAAGCTGTGATCCATTCATTCCCTTCTCCCAGCAATGGATCCACGAGCAAACCATGTCGTCCGGAATGCAGCCCTGGGTTCCCTTCTCCAGCCTCTCTCGTGTCTAACAAGCTAGACCAATCCATTATCAAAGCCGTGAGTCCGTTGGAGACGAGTCCGAAGAGGTACATCCACCCTCCTTCGATTTAAAGTTCGATATTAACATTGTGCCAGAAAACATGTCCGTTCGGTTATTGTGTATACTTGTACGTCCCCCTGGTTTTGGTTCTGTTGTGTTTGGGGCAGGTGTTGATTGCAAGGGGATCATAAGAATGCGAGTGCGTTTTGGGCCGCGCTGAAGGTTCAGCCGATTATCCAGTCTGGGGTACAGACTTGGAAGGCGCTTATACTGGTACATACCTGGCTCTGGGATTTGCTCATCGACATAGGTGCACAAGGTTATGCAGGAAGGACACAAATCTGCACTGTTTGTCTTCTACAAGATCGAACGCTGATATCAATAGGAGAGAGGCAGCTAATCAGACGCAATGGTTTGATGGGATTATACGTACTGTATGGCCAGTTTTTCTTGGCATTTGTTGACGGACATAGTTAAGTACGGAGCCAACGTATGGAAGACTGATATCTACCTATGCGTATTATTTATTGGAAAAGATACGGTTTCATCGCAATCACCCGGAATTCAGTACCTTTCTCTCAAACTTCCTGTCTAACGCGTGTAGATGGCCTCTTTGAATACGAGGAATACATCTCTCTAAAGGCAGTAGAGTATATCACTTTTAGCAATTGTGGCTAACTTCCAGTGATCCAAATGAAGGGTTCGAAACGATTACGGAACTCTGTGGACTTCTCGATCAAATACACAGTCTGCAGAAGCTAATCTTTGCGCATTTCCAGCCTAGCTCGAACAACGAATGTAGGATCGCCGGTCTAATTCCTTTAGTACAGGAGTCATAGTATGTTCCGGGATATTCGATGTATTAACGAATAGCGGGATCTATAAGTTCATCCTGAGTATGTTGAGAGCTTTGTCGGCTTTAATTGGCGGTGCGGAAGACGTTTTGGAGCCTCTCGTAAATCGGTATGTACCTTCCTTTGAACATTTGCTGATCCAAGCTTCAATCAGCAACATCGCCTTCTGGTTAATTTCTACTACGAATGTTCAAATCTGCGCTATCTAACTTCTTTGATCAGTGTCCCTCGATTACCCCAGGTTTAACCCCCACCAAACCCATCTGATCCCCTAGAATCCACCAAACGTCTTCGAAGAAGATGCCCAACCACCAGGCCTGCCTCCCCGCCCCAGAGAAGAAAGCACCCCGACCCCGACCCCAGCGCCCCGACCCCGCGACGCCGAGCCCGAGGCCATCTCCGACTTCTGGTCCAACGAACAAGCAGCCGAACAACGCGAATTCGAAGAAACCCAACGTCGCCTGCAACAACAACGCGAGCAAGAAATGCAAATGCAACAAATGGCCGCGTTGCAGCAACAACGAGACTTTGAGGCGCAGCAGAGAATGCAGGCAGAACAACAGCGGATGGCGCAGGAACAGCTTTTGAGAGACCAATATGCTCGACAGGCGCAAGGAAGATTGGCCGAGTTGGAGAGGGAGATATTGAATATGAGAGGGCAGTACGATAAAGATCAACTTTTGCTGGAACAGTATGATCGAAGAGTTAAGGCTTTGGAGACCGAGATGCAGCAGATGAATGATAATTTCGCTCAGCAGTCAGAGGCTAAGGATGATATGCTCAAGTCTCTCCAAGGTATTTCGGATTTGAATGGGGTGCTAATTTTCAGACCAGGTTACTATGTGGAAGAATAAATATGAGCAGCTGGCAAAGCTTTACTCGCAACTTCGACAAGAGCATCTAGATCTCCTCAGTAAATTCAAATCCTTGCAGCTCAAAGCAAATTCCGCGCAGGAGGCAATTGACAGGAAAGAACGTATTGAGCGGGAGATGAAGTCCAAGAATCTAGAACTCGCAGATATGATCCGAGAAAGAGATCGTGCTCGATACGAATTGGATCGACTGAAGGGGGTAGAAGAGCAATACAGATCCAGCTAACTTGTGTAGAGTAACAAAGACGAGCTAGAGAAGCTGAAGAGGGAGCTGAGATTTACAAAGGAGAAGGCCGATGAGCTTGAACGAAACAAGGCAACAGAACTTTCTGCGATGCTCTCAAAATACAATCGTGAAATGGCGGATCTAGAGGAAGCTCTGCATGTATACTCTTTATTCGCTGCTTTGCTAACTGGACTAGGCCAAGACGAGAGCACTAGATGATCATTCTCGACGGAATCGGGATCTGGATGCGGACCTTGAGGAAGCATTACGGCAGAAAGAAGAAGAACTGGAGGTTTATAAGACCGGCATGGATACCGCTCTGATTCAATTAAAAGAGCTGCAATTGGTATTTACACGCAAGAAGAGTCTAACTAGCAGACCCACACGGATAGTAACCAAGCACTTGACAGCCAGATCGACGATTTCATCAAAGAGCATATTACGAAGCTCAACGGTATCATTGGTACTATTCCATGCCTTCCGGAGCTAACCATACAGACTCTGTTCTTCAGAGCGCCGTAGAACGAGTCAACGATGCATTGCATGAATTAGACTCACCCATGCAAGCCGGAAACCAGAACTCCACAGCCGGATACCTCCTATCAGTGATTGAAAAAGCCAGTGCCACAGCAACTGAATTCGCCATCTCCTTCAACAATTACATCCTCGATGGACCCAATGGAGATCATGCAGAAGTCATAAAAACAGCCAACATCTTCGCTGGCTCGGTCGCAGATATTCTGATCAATGCAAAGGGAATCACTCGCCTTGCGAATACCCCGGAGAAGGCAGATAATCTAGTAAACGCAGCACGGGACTCGGCTCTCCAAGCGATCCGGTTCTTTACTAGTGTTCAGTCTGCTCGATTGGAGAAGACGCCCGTTGAACAACGTCCCGACGCGGTGATCCAGAGTAACATGGAAGTCCAAGAAGCATTGCAGCGTCTTACAAAGTTGACCGATGCATTTGGACCGAAGAATAAACTGGATCTTGCGAATGGCGATATCGGCGAACTTGTCGATCGTGAAATGAGAAATGCAGCCCAGGCAATCGCTCAAGCTACTGCCAAATTAACGGCACTTCGATCCCGACCTGCCGATCCAAGTTTCTCGTCCGTCGACTTGCAAGTCCATCAATCTATCCTTGCCGCGGCAATTGCCATCACCAATGCCATTGCACAACTAATCCAAGCCGCAACGGATACGCAGCAGGAGATTGTCGCGCAAGGAAGAGGCAGTAATACTAAAGCCCAATTCTACAAGCGCAACAATCGGTGGACAGAGGGCATCATTTCCGCGGCCAAGGCCGTTGCTGTTGCGACGAATATTCTGATTGATACTGCGGATGGGGTCATTGGCGGGCGTAATAGTCCGGAACAGTTGATTGTGGCATCGAATGAAGTTGCTGCCGCCACAGCACAATTGGTCGCTGCCTCGAGAGTCAAGGCTTCGTTCATGTCAAAGACTCAAGAACGGCTTGAATCTGCTTCGAAGGCCGTGACGAATGCTGTGAGGTCCCTGGTGCGCCAAGTCGAGGAGATCGTGGCCAAGCGACTACGTGGAGAAGAGGACATTGATTACTCGAAATTGAATTCCCGAGAGTTCAAAGTCGAACAGGTATTGCCGTGGTTTCTGCCAGTGCTAAGTATTAGATGCAAACGCAAGTGGAGATCCTTAAGTTGGAGCAGAATCTGGCGGAAGCAAGAAGACGTCTGGGAATCATGCGCAAGATGGCTTATCAGGAGGAGTAGTCGGAACCTCGGTCAAGAAGGAGGTAATTCATGGAGTGTTTCAGTTTTGTTAATCTCTGTAACAGATTCTATTCCTAGCCCTAGTCGCGACCTCTTTCGTGAATCTCTCTATCTTGTACTCCTTGAACCATCTACTTATAATGCAAAACAACTATTTTAGCTACATACATATGTAATTGTATAACTGCCACGATGCCACCGTGTAAATATATACTAATGTCACTAGTGTGAGACCTTAGACGGCAGACCATCTCACTAATGTCCCGTGGCGGGTTTTAATTTCAGCGTTGAGAAATTACGCGGCCAGGTCCCAGGGGCAACAAACAACCAACCGACCACTCACCACCTCACGCTCACCTCATGACTCCAACAAAATCCTCTCCCACCGCCGCGGCGACCACTCCAGCCCAGCGCCCCGCCATCGCAACCATCGCCTCCTCCATAAAAGTCGAACAACTCCCCCACGAGTCCGCTGAATCCGTCGACGCGCCCTCCGAATTCGACTCCGACGCGCCTCGACGACATAAACGGCGCTCAACGGGCAGTATAGATTTAACGTACCGGTACCATGAACCTAGTGATGATGAACTTTCGTGGACGGAGGATGAGCATGGGATGAGGAGGCGGAGGAAGAGTAAAGGCCGCAAGAGCGGTGCGGGAGATGATTTTAGGACGGGGATAATGTATGTTCTTCCTGGGGAGAGAGGGATTGACGTGTAGTCCCAATGTAGGAAGGAAGAGACGACGACGACGACGGAGTGGTCAAAGTCAGCGGGAAGATGGGGTTTATTCTGGAAGTGGGAGCGAGAGCGAGAGTGATAGTGAGATCAGCGAGGGGGGGAAGAAGTATACCTCTTAAAAGGCAGGTGTTGACGGTAGTAGAGTGCGAAGGAAACGACTTAGTGGGAAGAGTGATGATTTCAGAACTGGCATCGTTCCGTATACAACGCCTTGAGAAGTAGCTCATCGTAGACGCGAGGGAAAGGCCAGGCAAATCAGACGATCTTCAAGTGCGAAGGGGAACGGGAAGGAGAACGAGGAGCCTTATTATTACTCCAGTGATTCCATCCTGTCCGATACCGACGAAGAAGACAAAGGTCCCGCGAAGAAGTAAACCTCGGCCCATCCCAGCTAATGTCTAGAAAAAAGCCAAGAAAAAGACTTCCAGGCAAAAGTGATGACTTCAAGACAGGAATACCGTAACTGGCCTTCCCTCTCATCTAACAAGTCTAGTCACGTCGAGGGCCGTCGGCGTAAGAAGCGAAAGTCCAACGCCCACGCAGAAACAAGTGAAGAACCCAATGACTACCCCTGCGATGATTCCTTCCCCCAGGACACTATCTCCGTCCCTCCTTCCGCCCCCGCCACCCCGACAAAACCCTTCCCTGAACTCCACGACGGCTGGACAAACATCGAATGGACCATCCTAGAGCACACCCACGACCACATCCGCGGTCTAGGTGGCCCGACCCCCGAAGAAACTTCTCCCACGAGGCTTGCCGAGGCATTTATTCGGATTTACGAGACCAGCGAACTCAAGAAAAAGGCCGAGGAGGAGGGCAAGGAGAAGAAGGAGTTTATGGTCGAGGAGGTCAGGGATCGGATTATTGCGTTGAGGAAGATCAGGGATCGGAGACGGAGTGGGGATTTACCTCCTGCTAGGAGGTTGGATGGGGGGAGTCCGAAGGCAGGGGACAGTGTGAAGAAGGTGGCCGAGGGGAAGAGACGGTTCTCGGGGATTTTGGGGAGGTTTTGGTAGGTATTGTTGATATTCTTGGCTGGGGGGGTATATTTTCTATGTGAGTATTTTATCTCTTAAACGGACGTATGGAAAACAAATATGCAATAGGTCTCTGTCTCTAAGTAAATAGTCATTTAAGCTCCATATAAGTCTCCAAATCATTCATCCATCTCTTTCCTGACCATCTCGTGAGGCAGAGACGAACTTTCAGGTCCAGAACCTTGTAAATCAGGTCCAACTGATCCGCACAAGCCAATCACCTCCCCCTCGGCAGACGATCTCGGACGCTATTCGTGCGTCTAAGGAGTTCTCTATACCCAGTGAACAGACCCCGGAGACGGAGATGCTAGACGAGCTCACAAAAGCCGGGAAGGCGAACTCTGCGGCAGAGGTTGATACGTATATCGGCATGGGTTATCATCCGACCATAACCCCCAGATTACACGATAGACAAAGAGCAATTTCCGACGCGATCTGCGCCACACAAATCCCCTGTGCTATAATCCTCGTGTGCGTCGCTCCAAACCTCCCAACCTCTCTCTCAACCAACCAACAATGTCCAACACAAACACCCCCCAGCGAACATACATCCAAAAAGACGGCACCCTAATCCCTCACTCATCCCGTCCCCTGTCAGTCCGCTTCTCCGACCTCCTCGCATCGCTGGTGCTCTTCCTGACTCTATTCTGGCAGTCTTTGTTCAGTGTACTTTTCCTCCTGTCCCGTGGGGTATGTGCTTAGGTGTAGTCCGCGGGGGGTAGTAGGCCGGCGGCAGGTCGTGGGAATAGTGCTGGTGCAGGGAGTCGCGTGGGAGGTGCTCCCCGAGGGGGTGGGAGTGGGCCGAGAGGAGGATCGGGGGATGCGGGAAGAAGATTCGGGACTGTGGATGATATTAGAAGTCGTACTTCCCCCCTCCCCTTATTATTGAGTTGTGAGTTGACGGGTAGCTGAATGTGGCCCGTGTAATCGGCGTTGATGGAACTACTGGGCTGGATGCATGGTTATGGGGGGATATGGGGATAATCTTTTAGGGATATGATGCAGTTGGATTGGGTTTATGCATTTTTAGGGAGATAGTTCGTATTGTTGCTTTGGGTATGGTGTATAATAGAAGTCCTTGGGTTGTTCTGCGGTTTTATTTGAGAGGAAGGATTTCTCCAACGGACTGACACAGGACGCAGGAATGTATGTATGATTCACTGTCAAATTGGTGGGAGGAAATGTGATCTTTCTACCGTTCTATAGCCAACCCCAATCCCCAGTATAGCGATGGATGATGAACACTGTCGGCGGTTCGTTCAGCAGCAACGATATCACTCACCCCTGAATTTCTGGTAGAGTGCAAGTGAACATCCCGTTAAGTCCCGCGAGCAGACCGGGACCACCCCCCTTTTTGCTATTTCGCATTATAATGGATCCTGCATAGTACTATCCGGCAGCTTTGCAGCCCTTGAAAAAGGGCCTAACAGAAACTACAAGAGACTAGGAAGGAACGGTCCTCCGACCTAAACGGCCTCGTCCAGCATTAATTTCCAAGTGCTGCGGTCTCCGCCTTAAAATCGGCCGATTCGATCTGTTTCGCCGAAATGGTTGGGGAAGCTTTTATTTATCCTAGCCAGCGGCGCGGCGACTGGCACAGTGCGGAAGCGGGCCTGTGTGTCGAGAAACGAGTGTGTCAAGAGGATATGCTTTTCGCTTTCAGCGTGGCCCAGTACAATGTCAGGACCATCAGCTGTGCTTTTTGTTGGTGATGGTCTCGATTTTTGGCTTGTGATCACGGCGTGGCCCCAAACTTGCATTTCGAAACGATTGGCGTTTTGCGATTGCGCTTCCGAGTGGATAAACTGAAAGTCGCCCCTTAATACCGCGGAGGCCCTGCACTCGGAAGCATAAAAGAAGATCTTCTGTCGGGCCGCGAGGGGTTATAATCGTCGTCCACGTTGTCCTGCATTTGGGTGCACAGACTACGGCCCACACCCGGGAACGTAACATGGGATCTTCTGGCAGGCGCCAAGGGTTATCATCATGCAACACTGGACTGCTATGCGGATGCACGCAGCTGCAGCAGACCACATCCCCCCATTCGGAAGATAAGAGAGGATTTTCTGTCGGGCCGCGAGGGACTATCACATGGTACGGATTCCATCCGTACTCGGACGCGGCCCGCGGGAAAGGTCGTAGCGCTTTTTCCGCATTCCGCATTATTGTTGCGACTTCGATATCCCCGGTCTTCCTTAAGGTGGTGTCGATCAGCATCACAACTATTTAAAGTTTCAAATACGCCCAGCTATCGGAGAAAACTGGCCAATGACTACGCTCCAACCAACCAACGGGAAGGAACAACGGGGTTGGACCGGCCGTGGCCCCTGCGGACAGCAAGAGCTTTGGCCACCGGAACACCGAGCTGGACAATTTTATCTTCATTGGCTCAACTTAAAGTTTTCCACCTAAAGACAGAACTGATCGGCGGAACTTAAACATGTGTAAAACGTACATCTCGCCATATTGCTGGACTGTGGGGGACCGAGACAAATTCTTATATCGCATTCCACGGAATCTGGGGAAATTTGGGTTTTGAAACGCGTTATGAGAGAATTCGCTCTAAAAATACTAATTATACCCTTGATCACAAACTGTTAGGTCGTCGACAGCTATATAACTTGTCCTTATCATGGCGACTCATTCCCGAAATCCCATCTACCTTTGACGACTACAATATTACGAAACGCGTCTGACAAACTACTAGTAGCGATGTCAAATACAGGCGAGCAATATGCCTTTGCAGTCATTCCCGAAAATATGCGTGCAGGTATAACTGTATTCGCCCTTCCAAGTACTTATCTTACTCATTTTTTCAGGCGGTCATCGTCTTTACCTTTGTGTCTCTCTTTGCCACTGGCTCGCTTCTCACTTATCTTGCGTATAAGGAAATCAAGAAATACATCAGGAGTCCAAGTGAAGGCTGCGAACCGAGCAGGCCTCGAACACTGGGGTATTTCTGGCTGGTCAACCTTTTTATATCCGGTTCGTTCATCGAGGTGGTTTTCTGAGATTAGAGTTTGTGCAAGGTATCGGATCCTCAATCACGCTGAACCATTTCATCCAAAACTCCGTCTTCCCGGGCCCATTATGCACTCTCCAAGGAATTCTTGTCGAATGTGGAGATGTCGCGTCCTCGCTCTGGTCATTCGTTATTGCAGCACACACGTTTATCTTACTAGCTGGTGGGCCTCGGATGAGCGCATGGGTCGCCGATAAGGGCACTTCTGGCAAAGCACGATGGATTCTATGTATTGGGATATGGCTAAGTGTGATCTTCCTTGCAGTTATTGGGCCTCTCTTCATCAGGGGACTTCATCCTGAAAATGGACCGTTCTGTACATCCATTCTCTCGTTTGACTGATAATAGATAATAACGCAGGAGCCGGATGGTGTTGGATTGAAGCCGATTACTTTTGGGAAAGGATATTCTTCTTATATTGTAATCAAAAAGACGGGATGGCTTGCTAAATTTTAGTTTTCCTTTTTATTGACATGATCTCTCTCACGACAATCTACTGCATCCTCTTCATTTACGTCCGCATTAAGGCGAAAACACACCGAGAATTTACCACAGCAAACGCCTCGGGAAGTTACGAAATGAGTCCAAGGTGGAAACATGATGCGGAAAACGACCGCCACTCGTCATTGCAAAGTACAAGTACAAGCCCGACGAAAACCAATACGAAAGTCACCGTCGAGGATCGATCTTCCCGCCCATTCGCTGACGGCGAACGTATATACGGGCGCATGAATCGCGCCTCTATCATTCTGATAAGTTATCCCATGGTATACATCTGTCTCACCATGCCAATGTGCATCGCTCGCGTTTGCCAGTTTACGGGGTACGACTGGAGTTTACCCGCAGTCTATGCTGGCACGGTTATTTACGTCTGTTCAGGAGCGGTCAATGTCATTGTGTACACGACTACACGTCAGGGGATCATTGGTTGGAGTCGGCTTTTTCGCAAAGCCAAACCCGCAAAGACGAACGAAGCTTCTACAAAACCTGGAGAGTATGTCCCTGGTTGGCACGATTCCGGGAGCGACACAGAACGTCTTACGCCGCCCAAGTCTTTTGTCTCATCGGTTCCGACGCTCGGGCAGCCTTCTATTGTCAGCGAAAGATTTAGCGGCGATAGTACCAAAGGCGGTACAGATATTTGAGGCCCTGGACTGGAGAACGCCGCTTTAAACAAAGAATGACCGGTTCATCATTTCAATTGGATAGCTTCGTTATGATTTCTTTATCTTACAAATTGTGTATAGCCATACGAATGGGAGTTTATCTAGTTTGGGAGTTTTAGTCGTTACCAAGTTAAATAGTCGAGTCATCAACAAGTACATTATAACCATATTCTCTCCAATGCAACATTACAATGGGAAAACTGCTACGACCTTAGTCTTGGGTGACTTGAATGTGTACAGTGCATTAGAATTCGGGGCTTGTCGATTGAATTTAAACTGGTGAAGTTATTAAGATCTTAACTAATATCATCCCGTCATTGTACCCTGATACTATATCTATAGCCTATGACTACGCTCCAGAATTTGGACGTTTTTGGGTGAGGTGAAATTAATTCGATTGGATGGGAGAGGGCGGGGGAGGTTACTAGGAGGGGGTTTGAGGTTTTTTGGAATGAGTTTCGGAGACGGCAGATTGAGGCCGGGCGGGAAGATTTCCAAGGATTGTTATCGCCTTATGATGTTTGAGAACGGAGAGGAAGGATGGGGTTACTGCTTTGTGAAGCGGCATGTTGGTATAACTAGGTTTATTGAGATGTCAGGTGAGATACCTTGGAAAAGAAGGTTATTCGCACTCAGTCAGGTTCGTTGGTCGGAAATCGCGACTCAAAGGTCATGCACAAGTTGCCGCCCTTTCGAAGGTTGAAGGGTGCAGGAGCGTCTTCATATGGCGTCTTCTGCCGCATAAACTGCCCTTTCAGACAGTGTTTCGCAATCTATCTCAGGATCAAAGCGGGGTTCTAAGTACGTACCGCAACGAGCTAGCGGCCGTACCATGGCCGAACTCAGATAACGCAAGTCACAGCCACTTGTATTTCAAGTAAGGTTGACACAAAGAGTCTGATAAGTTATGTCAAGTCGAGCGGAACGAATTTTCCAATAATTCTTCATCGGAATTGATAAGTGGTAGCAAGCGGGAGTGATACACCCGAAACCCCCCAGGGGGATCGGCGACCATGCGCCGCGTCTATCTTTTGCTTTTGAGCCTGCGTCACAAAAGACGTCAGAGGTATAAAGAGGCCCCAAAACCCATCAACCACATCCTCATCCGCTTTGCTCCGAAAGACATATTTCTGAGTGTGCCACGCACAGACACCAAGTATCCGCCGAACGACGCACGCCGAGTCTTTCCGCGCATTTCCGCTGTTCATACTTCGGACTATTAAAATTAAACTATTCCGCAGCCAATAGGACCGAGTGGTTCCCCTCGTGCCGCTGACAAGGACAACGGACGGTGCGGTCATCAGTTAACACGTTCAGGCTTCGCGCACTGAAAAACTCAATTCCACGTCACATTTCCTGCTGCGCTCGGAAGCATCAAAACATCAACAACACTCCCGAACACATCCTCGTCGCCTTTTTCTTCACTCGACAAAACATCTTTTTGACTGCGAATGTCGACACTCTCGACATCTCCAACGGACACAGATCCGCCGCTTTCGGATTTACTTGCTTCGAATCCGACAACCACGGCGTCCACCGCGCCGAGCTCCGTCACCTCTGAGGGACCCATGGACTCTATGTCGCCGACTTTGAATCCCCTGGATGATCTTCCGACACCGAAACTCCGTCTCTTTACTGCTGGTGACGAGAAACTCACGTCACGCGAACCTGAAGCCCCTGTCCCCAGCGACTTCCCCGGCAAGAAGCCCGAGCGCTTCGCCCATAACGTCACCAAAGGCGACTTTGAAAGTGACAACCATTTCTATGCTCGATGCTGTATGTCTTTTTGAAGTCTGTGCTGATTTCGTAGTGAATGCGCAGATTCATCCAACCGTGGCGGGTTTCTTCAACTTGAACCGCGAGAGGATTATCCTTCGTTATTGTCATTTACATCCTACTGTCTCGGAGAGCATGTTGGATTCGCTGTTGAGTTATCGACCCACTCATTTCCACTGGGCTGGGAGTGATTTGTTTACGGTGACTAACGCTCATGGGACCCGTCAGTCGATTATCATCGAGACAAACTCTTGTCCTTCAGGACAGAAGAGTATGCCGCTCCTCCAGGATACAGATGAATATGGAGGGTACAGAAAGGTATTCACCAACCATGCTCTTCTTAACAACGCTAGGTTATTGAACAATTTGTTAGGATGCAAAAAGACATTCCCAAGGAATGGGGCTGTCTTGCCGTTATCTGGGACAAGAATGAGATGGAGGCAAGTGGCTACGCCGCCGTCATGGCCGATCTCTGCAACGAAGATGTCCTCATGGCAGCATACTACGATGACGACGCAGACCCCCCTGTTAAATTCATCGATGGTACCTTTTCCCTCAAGTTTTATGCTTACCGTATTTAGGTATCATGCAGCTTCGTACAGCAGATCGGATATGGCACCCCGTTCGCGCGTGTTTCCGATACGTCACCAACGCACCCTGGAAACGTATCCCCATGCGAACGAAAACCCTCGTCATGAATAAAATCGTCGCCTGTCTCGCGGGTGGACGAAATAAAATGATGGCGCACAGAGCCTACGAATTGTTCAATGCCGAGTTGGCAGGCACCGGCTTAGCGATTCATACTCCGGAAACGCATACCAATGTTCCCAAGCCGGAGATCCCTCTCCGTGTTGCAACATGGGGAGGCCATGCTGTTCTCAAGGTTCCTTATTCGAATGCGGGACAGGGTGTCTATACTCTTACCAATGCCGAGGAATTGGCCTCGTTCATGAAGATGGACCACCATTATGACAAATTTCTTGTTCAATCGCTTGTGGGGAATGCTTCTTGGTCTTCCGTGGGACGAGAGGGATTGCAGTATCATATTGGCAATATTCCTGACAAGAAAGGACGGACGTATGTCAGTGATTTACGCGTCATGGTCGTTGCAAGTAACGAGCCTGGTGAAGCCGGAGGATTCAGTCCCGTGGCCATCTACGCCCGAAAAGCTCGAAAACCTTTGGTCAGGGATCTGAAAGGCGGTGCAGAGAGCAGTTGGGACATGCTCGGGACAAATCTCTCCATCAAACTCCCCGATGGCTCATTCACCACCGACACAAACCGTCTCTTATTGATGGACCGGAAGTATTACCCCCCATCTCATGAGATAACTAACATTTCTTTAGGGATTTCAATTCACTTGGGATTTCCATTGACGATCTGATCGAAAGTTACATCGCCACCGTTCTAAGTGTTATTGCCATCGATAAACTTGCATGTCGCCTCATTGACGAAAATGGCCGTTTCGACATGAAATTGTTCCGCGCTCTGAATCCCGACGATGTGTTATGCGCAGAAATTCTGGAGTAAATGTGGATTATCTGGTGGAGCACGCGGGGTATATGACCGGATTCTCTCGTTGTCTCCAATTTGTATATTATGGTTTCTCTCGTTTTTGGTTTCTGGAAGGGTTGCATGAAAGGCGGTTTGTGGGAATGGGGAAGGTAGGCAAGGTTTAAGCACATATAAACTGCGGCAAAACGCAAACTAATTTATTCCTTGGATAATTTAAGTGTCATGAAATACTTTGCTGCTTAAATCTATACCGATTACTTGCGGATAGCACCTCCTGTATCATTTCCTCAGTGTAGTTCTCTCTTTCGGAGTCAGGACGTTTTGGAAGGAGCAAATCAATATTAATGAAGTAATCATTATTGACCGAATTCTGGTATCTCTCGCTCTCCTCACTCAGTCCTAATTCTATCGTACGTGTTCCCAATTCACCAGCAGCACACCATATACAAAGCCCCTTCTGCCTATCTGGCTGTGGCCCATCATCCTCTAAACTTGCGCAACGTCCGCTACAGATCAGTCCTGCCATCAGAGAACAAACATTAATACTTCGATTAACATGCACTCCTCTAATCTTCGAATCTCCCATCTCCCTCGCAGCAATATCAGCCTCCTTCATCAGCTCCTTCACAAACAGCACATAATCTAGATACACCTACCACGCGTCAGCATCATGGATCGGGACGATGGCTGTGGGGCCGGGAACGGAGGGAAAGGGGATCGAATGGGTGATGGAGATTTACCAGGACATCGGCGGATTTTGAGAGTTTGTGGTTTGGTTCGTGGGCTTTGACGATGCGCCGGATGGTGCCTTTGGGGTACAGCTTGGTCATGGCGAAGTGGTGTGTTTTGGTAATGGTGCCGATTAGAAGCAGAGTTCGCGTTGCTACGGTGACCGAGATTGGCGCTTTCAATGCGATAATTAGAGGACAAAGTCATCCCGCAACCGTCGATTATTCTAACAATATTTGGAAGCTGGAGAGCGTTAGGTAACATCTCTTAAAAATCAGGGAGCAATATAGGTAAAGACTGCTCAAACGGTCAAACCCCCGCAGAACGGGCTCCGTGAAACAGAAATTTAAGATAGTCAGAAGAAGGCCATCGTCCCGGCCCACGAGGGCATAAAGTTCATTTCTAGTCCTTCATGCTTTTATGTACCTGCATTACCCCACCGTTCCTGGGCAAGTTTCTTCAACATCTCTCTCGTGCCATCCTCCCTCTTCTCCAACTCACTCCGTCTCAACAACCGTTCCGCCTCCCGTGCCCTCTGCGCCTCATCCCTTCTTAACTCCCTCTCCCGTTCACGCTGCTTCTCTTTTAACAAATCCGCCTTGATGTCATCCCCACCCATCAAAGTTGCATCCGAGACAGTGATATCGGGACTTTTATCCCTGAACGCCCGATGCGCGGCAGTCACCTCTTTCCGCTTCTCCAGTTGCCGTTCTCGGGTCCCTGCTTCGGCTCGGGGGACTAATTCTTCTAGACGCTCTTTCTCTAGTCTGCGCTCGTGTTTCCGTTCTAGACGGCGGTATTCTTGGTCTTTTTCGGCGTCTTCGGCTCGTTGTTCTCTTTGGAGTTGGATGTCTTGCGCGGTGGGAAGGGTTGGGCCGACTACTTTGCTTGACTGGGGATAGATCCCAGTGGACTTGGAGCTGGGGTTAGGCGAGTGTTTATCGTGGGTAGAGTGCCGACGAAGTTCGGGATCGTAGTATCTGGCGGAAAGGTCGCCTTCGTTCCTAAAGTCAGCCAACGTAGGAATAGGTCTATATACCATTTATGAACAAAGGATTTGAATCGAGCGTATGCTTCTGTTGACGATATCTCGTCTATGGAGATATCTTTCTTTTCCTTCAAGTATCTTGCAAAGACTTCCCGATATGTGTCCATGTCATTCTTCGTTATAGGATGAGCAGAGAATGGCAGTCCCTTCGTCTTCGAGGTATCATGATCCCGGTCTCTGCGTCTCTCGTCATCGTGGCTATGTTTTCTCCTTTTATGATGGCGGTCATCGTCTCTGTCTTCTCTGCCCATAGATACTATACAGACTCAATCTCGGAGTGAGTGCTAGCACGACCGAGGGACGGAGTCAATTCAGTCAAATAAATGGCGGAGCAAACACGTGACCGCAAATAATTTCTGAGGTTCAGATGGCCGCACAGCGTTGCAATGGTGCTAGTTATTTATAGAAAGCTCCTGTATTGAAAGCAAGATCTGATTTATCTAGACTATTTAGACTATTTGCCTGGAAACTACCATCAGAAGAACAGGATGTCTGAGCCTGAGTCAGAGGCTTGGTTATTTGTCTTCCGTGAGTTTCTGGAGATGTATATGGTTCAATGATCTGCGCCAAGATAGAACACCCAAAGGCGATTCGATTCGCGACTGATTTTCACCTTTGGAACTAATCATTCATTGTTCGCACGAAATTTTTGCTTCCACGACGATGGCTCCCATACATCCCGAGCAGCAGCTCGACGACTTTGTTGTGGATGAAAATGGCCAGTTGGACTTCTCGGACCTCGAGCGCCAATACGCTGTCCCCCGCGAAGAAGGATTCGACCAGGTCATCGTCGTAGATAATTGTCCTATTGTCGAAGACGACGCGAGGAAGGACAAACTCGTGGCATTCATTCGAAAGATCTTCAGCACAAATGGAGTTATCAAGCCTGATGGAATATTCATGCCGATGATAAAGAATGAGGAGACTGGAAAAATGCAATCTCAGGGGTACGTTTTACTGTGAGAATATGGTTACTGATGGGAGATATGTTTTCATCGAGTATGCTACGCCGGAACAAGCTGCTGCGGCGATCAAGTCGAAGAATGGTCATGCGTTGGATAAATCACATAAATTGCGCGTGAATCGTTTCACAGATGTAGAGAAGTACGCAAACTCCCCAGAAAATTATGTGGAGCCCGAAATCGAACCATATGTCAAAGCGGTACTGTTCTTATTTTTCCCCTTGTCTGATGGAAGGAACATCTACGAAGCTGGCTTAAAGACCCCCAAGCACGCGATCAGTTCTTTACTTACAGAGATAATGAACTGAGCGTCTGTTTCAACAAGAGGAAGGACACCCCCGAAGTGGTCAAAACCCGAACGGTATTCCTTTTTAAGTCGATCCCTAATCGTTAGAACTGGACAGAAAATACATCAGCGTGGTCACCCTTAGGAACATACCTGACCACTTTCCATCAACAAGGTCTACAAACCTGGGGAGGGGCGTCGTGGAATAGGGTACAACGATTTCCCCACCGTCTCGTCCGATTAATCAACTACTCTCCCAACGAAACATATCTAGTAACCTGGTCTCCCGCGCCCATTTCTGTCGAACAAGGCGAACAAAGAGACCTTCCCTTTGACGAATCAACTGAAGGACATACCATCTGTATCTGGGAGACTGGAACAGGAGAACTTCTTCGAACATTCCCTCCCATTCAAACACCCGAGGACCAGCGCCCTATATGGCCATTCTTCAAGTTCTCTGCCGATGAGAGATATGTCGCCCGATTGACTCCCGGGAAACAGATTTCTGTCTATGAGTTGCCGAGTATGCGATTGATGGACAATAATAGTATCAAAATCCCTGGAGTTAAGGATTTTGAATGGGCCCCATCAAAAATCCCCGGGGAGAAGAGAGCAGGAGTAGAGGAACAAGAAATGCTGTGCTTCTGGACTCCTGAACAAGGAAATTCTCCTGCCAAAGTCGCCTTGATGAATATTCCCAGCAAAGAGATCGTCAGAACTAAGAATCTTTTCAACGTATCAGATGTATATCCCCTTTTATTGTAATGAGCTCATCATAGTGCAAATTGCATTGGCAGTCCAACTCAGAGTTTTTGTGTGTCAAGGTTGATCGTCATACAAAAACCAAGAAAACGTCATTTACAAATCTGGAGATCTTCCATGTGCGAGAAAAGAATATACCTTTGGAAGTCATCGAAGTAAAGGACACAGTCATTGCATTTGCATGGGAACCCAAAGGAGAAAGATTCGCCACTGTGATGACATCCGAGGCACTCAATCCAGAACGTGGACTCGCTGGTCTGCGTACAAACATCAACTTCTACATGCTCGAGAAAGCCGCCAAAGCAGCTGTTATCAACAACTTCAAGCTCATCCGTACTCCTCACTTTCTTCAAATGACTAATGGTGAATAGGATCAGTAGACAAGAAACAGTTGAACTCAATTTTCTGGGCCCCTAAAGGTCGGTTCGTCGCTTTCTTCAACTTGGGCCGCGGAATCACGCAGTTCGATATGGAGTTCTATGACTGTGATTATGAGGGCGACAACCCCCAGTACAACAAGGAACTAAATGCAAACATCATGGCAGTGAATATCGGCGAGTCATTTGGTACCACCGATGTAGAATGGGATCCCACTGGTCGATACATTGCAACGTCAAGCTCTTTTTGGAAACATGCCGTCTGTCGTCCCCCTTGGCTAGTGCTAATGTATAGTTGGAAAACGGATATCAAATCCGTGATTTCAAGGGACAGGTGTTACACGAGTCCCCCCAGGAACGATTCAAACTCTTCTCCTGGCGTCCCCGTCCACCGACCCTCGTCCCCCGCGATCAACAACGTAAAATCCGACGAAATCTCCGCGAATACAGCCGTGAATTTGATGCCGAGGATGAAGCCGAGGCCGCAGGAGCAAGTGAAGAGCTCCTTACTCTGCGTAGACGATTACTCGAGGAATGGTATACTTGGAGGAACTTGGTGGAGGAGACTTTGTTGAGTGAGAAACGGGATAAAACGGGAGAAACAAATGGAGAGGATGCGGATGAGATCATTGAGGAGTGGGTTGAAGAGGTTGTGGAGGAGAAGGAGGAGGTTGTTACAGACTAGGATGTTGATACCGTCATGGTCTTGTTATAATTGTTTGAGATGAAATATTACTACTGGCGTGCATTGTCACGTCGTGTTGCACTACTTTGGAATGGCTGTGAATTACGTATGTACTCGAGATTGCTGGCACGGATCCGCTTTGGCCCCTGACGATCTGCATCTGATGCGGTTTTGGGCGCGCGTGGCTGATACCCCACAAGAATATCCCCGCAGTCGGGATTTGTTTCATCGTATCGCTTCTCCAGGCCTCTTTATTTCGTTCTGAATAAAACGATTCTCAGAAATGCCCTCAACCTCTAGTCGCCGAGCATTGCTCGAAATCCTCACCGTCTACACAGACGCAATTGTTCTCAAAGATACGAGCGCGATCCCCGTGGCGACCGACGTCAGAATCACCTCGAACGGTGAGCTGACCACCCTCGGCGTCAGTCCAATGTGGAACACCCCCGGAAAACTCAGAATCCCATACCGTCGGGCTCTTGTAGACGCCAAACGCGGTGCCGTGATGTTTCGCGGAACAGTCACCAACGAAGTCATTGCAAGGGGCTCTCCCATCGAGCAGATCGTCAATCCTCCGCCCGGAACATGGTGGTGGTACGCACTACGTCTGCAAGTAGAAAACGCACAAATCACCGAGATCGAGGAGATTATAAGTACTGTGGGCTTTCCCGGTACGCCAGCCAAGTCCATGGTCTTTCCAGATCGGATCTGGGATGCCATTGTCCCGGAAGACCAACGTTCGACGGAGGAAGAATTACTGCAGATTGCAGATGACTATTTCAGTACCGTCTCTGGGACCATACCTTGGCATAAAGCCCCGTTTCACCCCGAAGTTAATCGATATGAGAACGGCGCGGCAACCACAAACGCAGTGTTCCTTCCCGGCGGGACGGGAACGGGCCTTTTGAGTCCCGCGCTGCAGGATCTGAAGGTCACTAATCGGCGGTTTTATGTCGTTGACGTGGCTATTGGTGTCGTTGGTGCGCTTGCAAAGTTCACACCTCCGAAGCCGAGCGAACATGTTACCCGGGGAGCTGTTTCGGCTGTTATTTTTGAGGAATTTAAGATCCAGGATGGTCTTATTCGTCATATTGAGGCGTTTTTTAATGTGGAGGGTCAGGAATACTCGAATTGGGGGACAGGACCTGGTTCACGTCCGGGAGCGGAGTAAGACATAGGTTATCCCAAATTATGGGTAAATAGTGAATTCCAAACTAGTTGTTATCTTCACAGCAACGGAGCATTAACTGTCTTGGAATATCTGGCAAAAAGGCTACCATTTGTTCGATCAACACTCATCTTTGCCTCCAGATGGAGACTGTTTATACCCGGCCGCATCTCACAAGCAACTGCTCAAATGTACAAGAATAGAACTTCGGCTTGGTATATTTCAGCTCCTGTCCTAGGGTCCTAATTAAAGTTCCCGAACCCTTTCGGTTGGCCAGTGATTCTGTTGGTGGAGCTTAAGCGAACGCTTTCAATAAACAGTCGGACTTTCTCATAAGACGAAACGTGTGACTTGATATTCATCCAGAGAAAACATCGACCGTCTCCTTAGAGGCTCACAAAGTGACCAAGCCCCGAGGATTCGTGTTTTTCGTGATCTTGTGATAAGACACAAGACCTTGCCGTCCATATTACCAGCCACCGGTTATGCAGGTCAAACATTTGGATTATCCATCGCACGCGATCAATCGCTTAAGCCTTCCGCAACTTTATTTCCCTGGTGCCGCTCAAATCCCTCGGTGCTCTCGGCTCTTGTCTGCGGATTGTCCCAGCCACAAAGCGACATGAAAGAGTGAGTGCCGACGGCCATTCGCCTCCGTCATTAGAGTTCTGATCATTTGATCATCGGCGGCCGGGGGGCTCTTGTCGGTGGCTGGGTAGCAAACGCTGCTACGTCATTTGCCGAGATCGTTGCTGATCGGAGCCACACAGCGTCAGGTGATCGGCAGCTAGCCAACCGATGACGCCGTTGCCATTTCCGGTCCATATCGTTGTAATCGAAATCTTCTGTTGTTCAACCTTAATCCAAGCAGAGTAAAAGCCCGAACTGAAGGTCGAAGAAGACGAGGACTTCAATCTACAGAGACATCCCAGGATCGAAGAAATTGTCGCTCATTTCCGATCAGCGCTTAGCTTCGTTCAGCTTAACGCGGATGTTTGTGTTGAAAATTCCGGTTTGAGCATGTTTACATCAGCTGGCGTAATATTTGTGTGAGTGCGCCATTAAAGTTTCTGTGGTGAGCCACTGTGAGCGTAGTGTGGGTGTTGACATCATCCTGCTTCATCCGCTCCAAACCCACTTTTAACCAACGCTCGGACCTCCAAAACCATAAAAATCAAATTGGTCGCCTCCAGTTGTCACAGGTTAATCGATCACATATCCACCGTCCTCGGATCTGTTGTCTGTCTCTCAGAAAGCGTTTGGTGAGGTGTGTCCTCCCCGTTTGTTGTGCTTGGCTCTCGGTGGTTGTCGGTCCGAGCTAACTTTATTCAATAGGATATATCACATTCGCCTCTCGAATACAAAAGCCAACCTAGCTCATCTTCCTGATCTCTCATCCATACAATGGCAGTCAGCGCTTTCGTCTGGGTCCCTTTCATACTGCAGGCCGGTATTCTCCTGTGATGAACGCAAATCTAACATACAGGCGCCTGTGTCCTGCTATTCTTCGTCATTCTTGCGGGAGTAACAGATACAAAGCCTCTCAACCAAACATTCTTCATCTCCGCCGATGTCTCCAAGATTCCTGGCTCAACCCTAGATTCTCCCTCAGGCTACGGACAGTGGACCCTTTGGGGTGTTTGCGGCGCAACCACCGATGGTTACAATGTCGACTGTGGAACCCATCATCCCGCCTTCCCATTCTCGCCGTCGGACAATTTTGGCGGCAGCGTGCCCCAGTATTTTATCGACAATGAGCATTTCTATTGGTATACGTCTCGATTTATGTTCGCATTCTTCTTGATTGCGCTCGCTTTCGCCGTATTCTCGGTATTCACTGGTTTATTGGCACTTTGCTCCCGTCTTGGAAGTGCCGTCTCCTCAATTTTCGCATCCGTAAACATTCCTGGTAAAATATAGCTAATTTCAGGCCGCCTGCGTGATCGATATTGTGGCAGCTGCTTTGATGACCGCAGTTTTTGTCCAAGGACGTAACCACTTGAACGACGCTGGAATTACAGCCTCCCTGGGAGTTAAAGCATTCGGTTTCGCCTGGGGCAGCGTCGGCTGTCTCCTCTTCGCCACCTTCGGATTCTGTTGCGCAGCATGTGGTCCAGGACGCAGAAACCGATCGCGAGATCGCGACTACAACCAAGGCACTACTAGGACAAGCCGATTCTGGAGGAGGAGGAATCGCAAGGTTGAAGCGGATACCGTGCCTGCCACGTATTAGAGACTGGATATAGGGAGGCGTTTGTATGATGTTCGCTTTTCTCTGGTTATTGCAGACTTTGTGAGCTGTGTGGTGTAAAGGAAGGATGTATATGTGTCGCTCATTTGTTTGACGTTTTGCTGCTTGGGGACCGTGAGGGAGTATATGCTATGCTCTATATGAGATACTTGATAATGTTTATTTACGGCTGTATGCAATGAATGAAATAATGCCTACTTTGCTTTCAATGTCGTTTACGATGTGAGATGTGAGTTTCGATTAGATATCCTATGCATGTGAATTGTGGCGTTGTATTCGAAGTGCATACAAATCCTGCCCGCAGATCCTCAAACTCTTTCACTTTTGCACATTCAACGAGCAGTTGTTCGTCCACGATGCCTCCTCCACCACAAGCAATGGGCCATGCCCCATCCACCTTTGATAAACGTATCATGCCCTCAATGCGAAGCTGATGGATAGTAAAAATGGGTGCCATGATGGGTTCCTACCTTCTGCTTCTGAACTGACACCCTAGGAACCGCAGTAGGCTGCTGTGTAGGAGCAGTATTCGGTAATCCCTCCCATCGTGCTGCAACTGACAACAGGTGGCTACACAGTGATCCGCTACGGCGGTGGCCAAGCCGGCGTTCTCAGAACATGGGGGAAGTACGTTGCTTCCAGCGCCGCGACGTTCGGGTATGCATCCCTTCTCCTCAGGTTGCTCAATTTAGATTCTTTATGAGTATTGGAACGGTGATCAGGACGGAGGGACTTCACGAGCAGAGATTTGTGGCATGGCATAGGCAACATCAGACTCCGGTGATTATTAAGGATCAAAGCATGGATAAGTGGCGGGACGAATATCGAAGCGCTGCTACCAAGGAGAAGAAATTATGAAGGAACAAACATCGAGGTGTATTAAATTGTAGGATATATATGACACAACTTCTCAGTCTGGAAGGTTCACAAAACAATTCTCGCGATGATTTTGGAACATATGTCAATTTGAAGTTTACTTCAAAGAAGCACAAACCATCCTCCCCCTTGCACTAATGAAGACCTTGAAAGCCGCTTTCCGCCCACCGATAACTTTGGCCAATCCATACTCAAGGGTAGAAGAGTTTGTATACCAACACTCCCCAAGCAGGAATCAAAGTCAAAGCTAGAGGAATCGCCGACGCGACCGCAATCTCCTGCCACATCTTCGCTCCCGTTGTCCCTGCCTCCTTCGCCAACTATCATTTAGCCCACTGCCCCAAACTCACGAGACTTACCAGCTTCAATGTTCGACTTGCACCCCACCAAGTATTGCAGACGTTCATAAAGTCCAAATACCAAATGAGATAGTGAGGAATAACCACCATATTAACTTGCCATCCCTCTAACTTGACCATTTCCGTTTTCAACAGCATCCCAGCCGCGATGGTCAGAAATCCGTGTTGCAGGAGGTTAAGATGGGCACTCAGCGCGATGCGTGGGTATCGGCTGTTGGAAATGGCGAGTCCCCATACGAGACTCGTTGTGATGAGGAGGGAACCGCTTCTGATGAGGTTGAGGGCACTCATTATCTGTAGTTTTGGATCGCGACGAGGAAAGGATGGTTAGAATTATACAGTCTTTTTATAGTAAATAAGGAACCTGGGCCGATACCGGAGCGGAGCGGATCACACGCGGCGGAGGTTAATAACGCCGCAGACGAAAGTGGTTAGAATACCGTTTGACATGTAGGCAGTTGATTCCAATCTACCATTAATCATGTCTCTTGGCTTCTGGCGCTATACTTATATTTAACCCTTGGTGTCATCGATTATTCACTGGCGTGAGATGCGCTCGAGCCTCTCTAATCACGGCCCGAGATAATCAACGACCCCATACAGGCCGAATTGCCGATTGGGTATCCAAGTCATTTACCTTTCGACAATGTCCGAAAATTGTGTCTATACATATGTATATATCTCATGTCGATGATAGAAGAACGCGATAGTGAAATCGGTAGTGGTTATATATATGCGGCAGCTGCACGCGCCTTATCGACGATCTTTTCATTTCGCAACCCAAAATATCTGTTCCTCGCCGAGCGGATCCTTCTAAACCTTCAGCCATGGTTCCAACAGCTGCGAGATCTGTTTTATTTCCCAGCAATGTTCGATCACTCTTCCGCGCTTCAAAAATACAGATTGTTGGTCGGTTTGACATTTCCGAGATCCGGGGTACGTTTTTGGGTTGTAGTTACCTCCAACACGTGGGTTTGTGTAACCGCATATGCTTTTCCTAATGCATCATCTCAGAAAGCGATTATCGCACTCTCGGCACAATGGGTGCATTCTATATTACTCCCTGCTACCCGTCAACTCTGTTTGATCAGAAAACATTCAATCCGGCGTACAAGCCTCTTCCATAATCTCTTCAGATACATTCATGGCTCAACCAGAGAGTACCAATCCACCGGCAATTGACGGTTCAACGGAAGCTTTCCCAGTGACTACACTGATAGACTTTGCTCTCTCACATGGGCTCACAGTCCGTCCACAGACTTACTCCGAGGGAAATCATCTTGCGAGCCATATCCCAGTAACTCTATTCCCAACTCCCTTTCCTCACAAAAACTGGGAACATGCAGTGCGAATTCAAAAACTATATAACCTCCTTTACGCCCGAGTCGCAGATGACACAGAATGGCTTGGAGGGGTCATCAGCGAGTATATCTCTGGGGAGTGTTGTCTAATAATAGACTAAGTGAGGTGGATGAATTCATCTCTCGATTGTGGGAATTATACAAAACTTGCCAGTATGAGGGAGTTGTTCAGGTACGTTTCCTTTTGATAGAGGATTGAACAATAGAAACATACACTCTCGTTGTATCGTTCGGATTATATGATTCATTCGGAGAGTTTGGGGATTAAGCAGGTGGAATTTAATACGATATCTTGCTCCTTCGGTGGCCTAACAAGTCAGGTCACCAAATTGCATCAGTATCAACTCCCCTCTGCTTCAATTGACTGAATAGATATCTCCTGGCAAGTGGTGCGTATGGAAAGAACACAACGATCACACGAGAGAGTCTCCCTGACAATCCATGCGCCAAAAATATCGCAAAAGGTTTTGCAAAAGCACAAGAGATGTACAACTCCCCTGGCGCAATAATTCTCTTCGTCGTTCAAGAACCGGAGAGAAACGCATTTGATCAGAGACAGATAGAATATCATCTTTTGGAAGATCATCACATTCAAATCCATCGGATGACTCTCGACGAAGTCTCCTCGCAAGCAAGACTGACAGAGAAGAGACTTTATGTTCCCAGGATGGGTACTATGCATGAAGTTTCAGTGGTGTATTATCGCTGTGGCTATGGACCCGAAGACTATCCCTCTGAAAGTCAGTGGAAAGCACGACATTTACTTGAGACTAGTTTGGCGATCAAGTGTCCTAATATCCTTGCTCAGTTGACGACTTGTAAAAAAGTTCAACAAGCGCTTACGATGCCCAAGGTTCTGGAGAGGTACCCCTCTTATATAAAGCCATTGATGAGATAGATTTCTGGATGAGGCGGGCGCAGCTGAACTGAGATCTACATTCATGAACATGTATCCTCTCGATACTTCGCCAGACGGACTCGAAGGTCGACGCCTTGCGTTTTCAGATCCGGAGAACTATGTCTTGAAACCCCAAAGGGACGGTGGAGGGCATAACATCTACAAAGCAGATATCCCTATCTTTCTCAAATCCATTCCAGAAGACGAATACAAATCGTATACACTGATGGAATTGATTCCCACTATCTCTCATAAAAATTCGATTATTCGTGAGGGAAAGGTTATGGAGGGTGAGTTGATTAGCGAGTTGGGAATTTATGGGACTATTTTATGGGATTCATCATGTGGTAAAGTTGAGATGAATCAGTATGCGGGATGGTTGTTGAGAAGCAAATTCAGCGGAGTGGATGAGGGAGGCGTTGCTGCGGGTTTTGGTTGTCTAGACTCCGTTTGTCTCGTGTAGATCTGATGAGATGGGAGCAAAAGCAGCACGGTTCAATCACTGAAAAATAAACATTGCATTTTAGTATATTTCCAGTTATCTATCTTTACATTTTCACACTCACTACCAGCCAATCTTTTCTCAGAAAAATCCCTGGATCCCCGTTATAGCCCTCCCCAGAATGAGCGCGTGAATATCCGACTGTCCCTCATACTACATGTTAGCACATCTCACTCCCCACAGAAATACCGTCTGCACAACATGTAAATTATGTCCAATCCGTCCAATGTGGTACTCATCACTCACAGCATTCCCTCCAAAAACCTCCTGCAGGACTCTCGTCCCTACCAGAGCCCTGTCACAATTCTGTCGTTTAATCATACTGACCATCTCGGGCGCCAATCCTCCGCTGTCCTTCAATTTACCTACGTGCCATGCGGCGAGGAGACCGTATGCTATGTCTGTCGAGGCCTGTGCTAGTTTTACTTGCACGAGCTGGTATTTTGCTAAGGGGTTGCCGAATTGCTGACGCTCCAGGGCGTAGGTGCGGGTTAGGTCCAGGGCGCCTTCCAGGGCACCAATTACGCCCCAGGCGATTCCGTAGCGGGCGTTGTTGAGGCATGAGAAGGGGCCCTAAGTATTAGGAAGTTTACAATGGTAAGGGACTTTGAGTCCTTCCACGTTGGGGAGGAGGTTTCCTGAAGGGACATGGACGTCATCCATCAGGATCATGCCGGTGATACTTGCTCTCAAGGAAAGTTTGCCCTTAATTGGAGGACATGACAGACCATTCATTCCCTATTGTCAATCTGAGGACCTCGATGGAGTACTTTTTCCAAGATAAATCCTCGAATTTTACCGTCCCATTTACATTTTGCCCATACTACGCATATATCTGCGATAGGCGAGTTTGTGATCCAAGTCTTTGATCCTGAGATAGAATAACCACTTCCGTCGGATAACTTGGTCGCTGTTGTCTCCATATTTCCTGGATCACTCCCATGGTTCGCTCATGTTAATAAAACCCCATGATGAAGAATACGTTCAGTAAGACCGAAGCAGCCGATAATATTTCCCTTGGCTAGGCCTTAGTTTGGGTCATAGGAGAAAAGACCTAGTTCCGGGAGATATTTATCTTTCTGTTCTTTGGTGCCGAATGCATAGATGGGGTGCATCACTAAACTCGACTGCACACTCATCGCAGACCGATACCCCGAGTCAACACTAACATCAACAAACTCAAGAATGAGAAACCGTACCGTTCCACCTCTCGAGTAATTAATCCGTATGCTACACTCGAAACTCCTGAACATCCATATCCCTCAATCGTCGCACCGAGCAGTCCCAATTCACCCATCTCCTTCAGAATATTCTTATCAAAATCTATCGTCAAAGGAGTCAAGTCTGTGAATTACTCTCTTCGCGATAAGCTTCTACTATCCGTGGCTGAAGTTTCTCCTGGCAGTAATCTCTTGCCATATCCCTAGTATTAAACTGCGAACGGATCTGAAATACGATATCTGGCGCTCTTCATCTGTGAGAAGTGAATTGAAATTGAGTGGGTCTTCCCAATTGTACTTGGCATATGCTACATTTGAGAACGAGTATTTGAGGATGGTACATTGTGATGAAGCGAGTCTGATTGTAAAAGGCGAGGAAATGCGGGGGGCAACGACATTGACAGAACGTCGACCGACACCCGGCAATCGTGTGAAAATTGACCGTGACAGCATATTGAGATTCAAGTGTCTGGTCTTTCAATTCCTCAGATTCAATGCGCTTGCAATTCGGGTAATTTCCAAGGCGGAATAAGTCGCGGCCGTTGATGACTGACTTGTTTATTCCTGACCACTCGCCGATCCAAACGCTTGGGCAAACCGAAATACCCGCGTAAAGCCGTCGGTTGCGACCCGGCTTCACTTTTTTTTCTTCGTCCTTTTCTGATCTGCCAGCCAATTTTTTTTCACCGTCTTGGGGATGTAGGACCAATGTCCACACGCATAATCATAAAGAATCTCCCGCACAACATCACTCCCTCGCGTCTGAAAGCACATTTCTCGTCATCTCAGTCTGGAAATACGTATTTCTCAGCGACAGTCACAGACGCAAAACTCGTGACTGATGCGAAATCAGGGAAATCAAGAGGATTTGCGTTCGTTGGGTACCGGACACACGAAGATGCGCAAAAGGCGGTGGAATGGTTCAATGGGACTTTTGTAGATATGCGCAAGATCTCGGTTGAGCTTGCGAAGCCGGTAAGTCCTTCTTTTCTTCGTTGGTCGGGCAAATGCTGATGGTAGGCCGGTGATGAGAGTCTGGGACAATCTTGGAGGGAAAAGAACAGAGAGTATCTTGCGAGGCAAAAGATGAAAAGTGCCTCGGAGGAGAAACCTGATGATACCAGGAAACGGAAACGGGATGTCGTTGAGGATGAGGAAAAGAAAGCTGCGATTCACGAGTTGACGGGTCCGAAGAGGAAGAATAAACTTCTTTCTCAGAACCCTGATCTCGAGAGAGCCCAGAATGGGCCTGTTCCGACGACTCAAGCTGTGCAAGTCGAGAAACCTAAAGAGAAAAGCAAGAAGCGGAAAGCACCCACACCTGACACCGAGGAATCTAAAAAAAGAGTCCATGTCGTTGAGTCGTCGCATGTCGTCGAAGTCGTCTACGATGATTCAGTTCCGCAAAATAACGAACCTGAAGAGACTCGGCAGACTGAACAACCTCCTGCAAATGATCTCGATTGGCTTCGATCACGGACTTCTCGAACATTGGGACTGATCTCGGACGATGAAGAGTCTGATGACGGTCACGATAATGGCAAAGCTGTATCGGAAGATGCAGAGTCAAATGTTTCCGACGACGATGCTCCAGAACCTGCTGCCGCCGACGTAACTCCAGTTACTCCTCCTGCAACAGACCCTTCCGACACAGAGCAGACGGTCACTGCTGTGAAGACTAAACAATCCGCAGATGAAGCTAAAATCCTACGAACTGGCCGTCTCTTCATTCGGAATCTCGTGTACGGTGTAACAGAAGACAACTTACGAGAGATTTTCTCCCCATACGGTGAAATTGAAGAGGTACTGTCCCTTCCCCCTGCCGATGCTTCAAATCCAAGAGAGTATGATGATCAATTGAAATGCAGATAGGGACAACAGAACTCCTTCAAAGAAGGAAGGTGTTGAGTCATTAAGATCCTTTGCCTGATTCTCTAAATAATTCTTTTTTCGCATGTATTCTGGAATTACGCTGATTATTTTTGGTTAGATTCACATTCCCATCGGGGATAACCAGGAGCCATTGCCGATTGCCTTTGTTCTTTTCACGGTTCCAAGGGATGCTTTGAGAGCTTATCAGAACTTGGATGGGGCAGATTTACAGGGCCGGTTGATGCATATTATTCCTGGGGAGGAGAGAAGGTTAGGGAAAGATGATGATCCCGAGGGAAAGACTTTGAAGGAACGAAGAGAAATCGAGAAAAGAAAACAAGCTGGCCGGGGCGGTGATTGGGGGACTCTCTTCATGAATGTATCTCCCCGACATTAACAACAATACTAACTGAAATAGCAAGATGCAGTACTCTCGTCCCTAGCCGCAAGGCACGGCGTCTCCAAATCCGATCTCCTTCTCGATCAAAATTCATCTAGTACCACTGATCCAGCAGTAAAAGCAGCCATGGCAGAAACTACCATCCTAGTAGAAACAAGAGCCTATCTTACCGAACACGGAGTCAACCTCGCATCCTTAACAACCTCCCAGAAATCCCGCTCTGACACCGTTATAATAGCAAAGAATTTCCCCTACGGCACCACCCGCGATGAAATAATCCTGCTGTTTGGAAAGTCCGACACTGTCAAAAGAGTGTTACTACCCCCTGCGGGAACCATCGCATTCATTGAATTCCACGACGCAGGACAGGCCCGCGCAGCGTTCAAACGACTCGCATACCGGCGATTCAAAGATGTTCCACTGTACCTCGAAAAGGCCCCCCAGGGGATCTTTGAAACTGGACCCTCTACCAGACTCTCAGGGGGCATCGAAGCGAAGAAGGGGTCGAAAGATGTTTTGGTCGTTGATGAGGCGGAGGAAGAACCTGGCTCGACATTGTATGTCAAGAACCTTGATTTCTCCACGACGCAGACGGGCTTGACGAATGCGTTCAAACATTTCCCGGGATTCAGACTCGCTACGCTGAAAACAAAATCGAGTGGCAAGGGAGGAGAAAAATTATCTATGGGATTTGGATTTGTTACGTTTCAGAGTAAGGAGATGGCTTCCGCGGCCATGAATTCGGGAGTCGTTCTCGATGGACGGAAATTGGAGCTCAAGTTTGCTAGACAGGGTGTCAATGAAGTTAAGTCTTCGTCTGCTACTTCGGCGAAAGGGCCTGCTCGTAAGAAACTTGTTGTCAAGAACTTGGGATTCAATGTCAGTAAACGGGATTTGCGAGAGTTATTTGGGTATCTCACCTCTTCTCCTTTTTATGCATTGCTAACTTTGATAGGACGTACGGACATATTCAGTCTTTGCGATTGCCTAAGAAGTTTGATAATTCGCTGCGAGGGTTTGCGTTTATAGAGTTTACGACGGCCAGTGACGCCAGAAATGCTATGGAATCGTTGAAACATACGCATCTTCTAGGACGGCATTTAGTATTGGAATGGGCTGAGGAGGAGGAAGTTATGAGTGGAATTGAAAAGATGAGGGGACGCGTCAGGGAAGGCGTGCAAGCTGGAGAAGTCGGGAAGATGATGGGTTTGAATGCTGGTGGCAGGGTTGGCGATATCCTCGATGAGGATGAAGAGTAAATTTGGCATAAATCTAATAATACGGCAGCGAGATACCCGGTGATTAATTAAATGGTTTCATGCATTGTAATCTACTTCTTTGACAACGTGCTGGCTGTTTTCGAAGAGATTGCCGATTTTCGTGGCTGATTTCCCCATTGGGATATCTCTCCGATTTCAACAGGGCCGAGAAACTTGTTGATATTCAGCACGCAACCCCTTCGCGTCACTCCTTTTCACTCCATTCAAACATGAACCTCCTTTCTCTCGCCCGCTACTCAATTCCCATTATCCTCATCCTAGCCCTTCTTGATAAGTACTTCCTGGGCACAACTTACATTTTCTCGCCCGAAAAACTCCAACAAATCTCCAGGGACTCAATCGCAAAATATGGCAACGACACAGAAGCCTTGATGAAAGATATCGTCGTGTCGCTTCGTGCAGAATATGGCGAGGCAGTCATGCCGTTTGAAGGAAATGGATGGGTTTTGAATAACGCGGGAGGCGCAATGGTTTGTTATACGTGTCATGCAGTTGTTGATGGCAGGGGGCGATGATGATACTACATGCTTCTTTGACGGAGTATTTGATTTTCTTTGGGACGCCGGTTGCGACTGAGGGACATACAGGAGTTCACCTAGCAGATGATTATTTCACTATTATCCGAGGGGAGCAGCGCGCTTTTATCCCTGGCGAACTCTATGCAAGGGTATCTCCATTCCTAACGCCTCGGTTTACTGTTTTAGGTTTATAAGCCTGGTGACCAGCATCATCTCCCGAGGGGGACACCCGCGCAGTACTCAATGCCCAATGAATGTTGGGCTCTGGAATTGGCACAAGGTGTGGGATCTAGTGAATTGGGATGTTGATTGTAGGGTGGATACCATCAATGCTGCCTTTTGGATTGTTGTCGACCTTATATTTGACTATTGATCCCGAGACGTTATACAAAACGGTATGGTGGACGGCAAAGGCGATGTTTCGGTCTTTCCTACAGGGAAAACTCTAGATTATGCTATAGAGGTACTGGCGCAGGCGGTATTAGAGTCAATGAGCCGAAACCCCCAGAAGGTGGAAGATAATGAATCATAGCGAACACCTTTTGAGTTGCTCTTGGCACCGTTGCGCAGAAAATTATCACGATGTGGAGTTGGAGATAAGCACAATTTAATATTGAAACCGTCGGATGAGGTGGAGTGTATAGTGACGAGAGTTCACAGTACACCCCACATTGGAATGACCCTCATATTCTCCAAGATGCCTGCTTTTCCTTGTGATCCAATGCCTATTCCACATATTTTCCAAACGCCAAGCTCGCATTGACCCCGCCAAATCCAAAACTATTCGTCAAACCCACCGTTCTCCCTTCTTTCACCAAATCAACCTCCATCGCACCATCTACAATATAATTACAATCCCACTCGTCTCTCCCCTCCTCATCATGTTTCTCGAAATTCGCCGTAGGCGGTAAAATCCCCTACAATCAACTGAAACCCCATTGAGTAGATTTACGTGATGCAGGGCGAGGATCGTGAAGATGGCTTCCACACTGCCTGCCGCGCCAAGTAAATGTCCGACCGCGCCCTTTGAACTACTTATTCTCACGTCTTTACTGTTCATCCCCCCGTCATCACACATAAGTCGTCGTATGGCCTGATTCTCGGCCCTGTCACCCAGCGGCGTGCTTGTCGCATGGGCATTCACGTACGCGACATCCTTAGGAGACTTGTTCGCATGTTTCAGGGCCCGACGCATCGCTAGGTATGCCCCTTGTCCATCTGTCGGCGGGGCAGTCAAATGGTGAGCATCCGAAGATAATCCATATCCTAATACTTCTGCATAGATTTGAGCACCGCGCTTCTGTGCATGAGATAGTTCTTCTAGTAGTACCAAGCCGGCACCTTCTGCGATCACGAAGCCTGATCGAGAGGCGTCGAAGGGGCGAGATGCCTTGGCAGGGGTATCGTTGAACGTAGTCGCGAGTGCTTTTGCTCTACCATTAGCATGGAAGCATGCGGGGCAAGACCTGGCGAAACCGGCCATTGCGAGAGGATGGAGACAACTTTCTGCGCCGCCGGCTAACATTATATCTGCGTCGCCGTACTGAATGAATCGAGCTGCATCGCCAATCGCATGAGCGCCTGTTGTACAAGCGGTTGCGACTGCATGATTAGGTCCCTGTTGTTAAACTTTCCGGAGCCGGTTTCGTACCTGGAAGCCGTGCCGCATCGTGAGATGTCCTGCAGCCATATTGATAAGTAACCTCGGGACAAACAGCGGAGAAACTTTCTTCAGTCCCTACAGTTAATTCTTATCAAATAGGTTCATACCCCACTGGAATATGCCAAAGTAGTATTAACCACATCTTCGAAACTACCAATCCCAGATCCACAGCATACACCCTACCTCAGCAATTTCCTTCCATCGGAGTGTACTATCCGTTCTCGTTCCTCAAGACTCAATTCCTTAGTATTTATTCCAGCATCACTCAACGCCTCCTCCGAAGCAGCAACGGCCAACTGCGCGAACCGTCCCATCTTCCTCTGATCGTCCCTACTCAACTTCTCCATCCAGGAATCCTCAGGAACAATTCCCGCGACGGTACTCGGAAGAGCAGCATATTCGTTCCTTAGGTTCGTCGTCGAAGGATGATCAAGAAGAGACACAGTCCCAGACTCACCCGCTATCAGCCGTTTCCATGAATGTTTGACAGAAATCCCCAGAGGGGACAGCAGACCTAAGCCGGTGACGACGACTCTTCGCGTGGCCATCGACGGAAAGTTTCGGTCGGGTCGATCAATCACTATTTTTAGGCTGCTTACGAGAGAGTGCAGTGCCGATCCTTGGACCTGAAAGGGAAAGCGCAACGCGCGTCGCCATTTATTGCGCTTTCCTCCACGCAACCTGTGCTAGTGTGACTCCTTGTAAAGACATCTATGGGTACTACCAAAGAGGCGCCGCAGATTCAAGAATCGGAAGATACGGGGATGGAGGTTAAGCGAACTGTTGCTGCTCCAGATGAAGCGTCGAAGATATCTGATCCAGGCGTGCCTGAAACTGATAAGGCCACAATCAGGGTAGTTGAACGCAACGAGACGAAGGGAAAGGGAAAAGAGAGGAGCGCTTTCGATGAGCGTGATGACGTTGGAAGTGAAAAGATTGGTATGGATATTGAGTCATTACAAGTGAGGTCTGATTCGGACGACTCGTCTAGTCAAGGGAGTGATGCAGACGAAGTTAACCTCGTTCCATCACAAACCGATCAAATGGAGCAGGAACAGTCAAACGACGCAGAATCAGTGAGCTCAAGAAAATCAAGTGAAGGAGACGAGGAGGACCAAGGAACTGACGAAGAAGACATACTCGTTTTACGAGATCCAGTCCGAGTACGTCGATATGATTATATGGCCCGCGATATCGCCGCTTTCCTTCTGAACTATCCAAATCGTGACGATGATCCCGACTGTACGGTAAATGCTCGCTTCTACAACAACGAGATCCGGTTTCGCCCGTATGGTATTCGTATCGATGACTTCCATGAGCAGGCATTCAGACGATTCAAGCTTCTGGAGCAACACCACGGGTAATCCTACTTCGCTATTCCGCTAATCTCACAGATACATTCAATGGCTCTTTCCGATTAGAGAGCAAGGTCTAAATCATCTTTCGTACCCTCTTCAAAGACATGAAGCTGCGCTGATCCGATCTGATCCGCAAATGCAGGCCCGTGTCGTCAAATCTTTATCACTCATGTTGGATTTCTACGGCATGGCGATTTCGTCAACGAATTCCCTTTTGATAACGCGTAATTCAGACCGCCGGATCTGTTCCAAGCAATACCGAAATCTCGTTGAATCCTATCACAATTATTTACGCATCACGCGTATTTTCAAGTCACTCGTGGAATTGGGCCAGCAGGATTACGTCCCTAGTATAATGTTATTTATTCTCGCCGAACAGAGCGAGAATGGGAGATTGGATGGAAGAGACTTGAAGGCTAGTATGGATAGATATTGGGCTTACTGTATGAGGGAACGAGATGCTCAGAGTTGCGTTGCGCATGCCATCATTTGGGTTAGAAATGATGGTGAATTCACCATGGATGCATACGAAAAGATTGTGGAGAAGAAGCAGAGGGAGGGGGTTTGGAAGTTTGATGCTGAAGAATTGGGACTGGGAAGAGGGAGTGGTAGAGGTAATACTTGGATTACTGGGAGAGTCATTGGGCGTTTGAGGAGTTTGAATAACTGAGGTTGTATTCCGTGCAACGGGAAATTCATATACCTGGGGCGATTGTACGTATTGTTTAGCATCGCTCGTATTTCGAAGATCATATGCACGTATACGATGTGGTAGGGAAACATTGTAATGGCTTGAACATCACCTCAGAAACGAAAATGAGCTCAAACTGACAGGCTATATCGGATCCTTCTCATCCCACGAATATAACTTCCCCGAAGTCTTGTTCCTGAGAGGTTCGATATTCCGGCAACGTGTTCCCGTAGCCATTTATATTTGTAATGCTCACGACAAACTGCAGTTCGTTCAAAAATGTCTCCATCCCTCGCTATTTATGGCCCCGTGGGTTATCCACACAACGATAAGATTCGGCAAATACCGAATTCCACTGCCGATTGCCGATCTCATTGCGCGCGGTAGTTTCCGTTCGTGAGATGCGGGGACCTCTGTCCAATGGCCGGCCGGCCCGTCCCCAGATCTTCCCCACCGCCAAGGTCACCGGAGTTGTCCGTGGAGAACCCCATAAATACCGTAGACACGCATTGTCTGTCTGTCACTGCACGCAGAATCACGGCAAATCGGACATGGCTACTGCAAACGGGACGGCAAACGGAGTGACGAACGGCGCAACGAAGCCTGAGACGCAGGTCCTTGTCGTCGGTGGAGGGCCAGTCGGGACCTTTACCACCCTTCGACTTGCACGAGCGGGAATCAAGGTGCTTCTTCTGGAAGCAGATGAAGTCCCTTCCAGTGCTCCTCGTGCGGCCGTGTATATGGGCCCTTCAGTTTTTGAACTGCAGCGCGCTGGGATACTCGATGATGTCCGTGCGCTGGGATTGCAAAACTCAGATGTATGTTGGAGAAAAGCCAACGGCGAGATCATTGCTGGAGTCAAGCGCGAGGTCGAAACGAACGATCCTCTGAATCCAGTGACATTGGATCAATTCCGTCTGGAAACAGTCATTCTGAAGCATTTGGAAGCATACCCCAATGCCAAGATTTTGTGGGGACACAAAGTGACGGCATTGCAACAATTCGATGATCGCGTCAAAGTCGTTGCAGAGACACTCAAGGGCGAAACGGTGCATTTCGAAGCACAGTATGTTGTCGGCGCGGACGGAGGGAAGAGTACCGTCCGAAAACTCATTGATGTTAAATTTGAGGGTTTCACTTGGCCGTTTACAGTTGGTATCTATACCTATCTCACCCATATATATCTAATCTTAGTCGCCACAAACGTTTACTACCCTTTCAGAGAGAACGGGTTTTGGTCTGCACAGTTCATTGTCGACCCCGAACATTGGGCTCTGCTATGTCACCTTGATTCCACCGGATTATGGAGAGTTTCGTACGGAGAGAAGGAAGGTCTTACGGCTGAGGAATGTATGGAGCGTCTCCCTGCGAAATTCGAGGCTCTGTTCCCGGGACCGAAACCAGTTAAAGGGAAGTATGAGGTCAAGAGCATGTCACCATACCGCATCCACCAGCGTTGTGCCGATACCTTCTGCAAGGGCAGAGTTGTGTTAGCTGGAGATGCAGCACATTTGTGCAATCCCTTTGGAGGTATTTCATGACCAATCGTTATAACTGACCGCAGGCCTCGGATTGACCGGTGGGATGCTAGACGCTGGATGTCTGGCCGATGCTTTCGAGGGAATTTTCAACGAGAACCAGCCTGATTCGATTTTGAACAAATACGCTGAAATCCGACGAGATATTTACAAGAAATACACTGATCCATGGTCACAGGAGAATGTCAAGAGATTATATGCTCTCGATCCCGAGACCGCAAAGGATGATCCATTCATGAAGACGGTCAACAGTGCACTACACGACCCAGAAGTAAGGAAAGAATTCCTCGCGAGGCCACAATTGTTAAGAGTGGACATTAGGGATTTCTTTTTAAAAACTTAGATTAGGAAAATCAAATATGGCTGTACTTCTATTCATAATTGCCTTTAAATGCTCAACCCTCTGCGTCTGTACTATTACTCTTATGCTTTGGAGTAAAATTCCATTCCTCGGGTGTCTTTCCAAGAAACATCTCACTGACTTTGACCCAATCTCGTGCATCTGAACTTCCCAATAGCGTCTCCAGTTCGGAACGACCACACCACCGGGGTGGACGATCATGTAAATGCGGCGGAATAGATTGATGATCTAGAATCCCCAGCGGAACATATCGATAGAAGAAACTCATGAATTCACAAAAGAAACGCCTCGTGTTGGATACACCAATGGCATCGGATCCCTATACTCAGTCAAGATAGTGAGATAGAATACCCAATGTTCTAAGCCCCAATGAGCGAATTGTCTGAGCATCTCTAGACGTTCTGTCGCGGATTTATCGATATGTTGGCGTTGTTGTATCTCTTCGAAAATCCAGGGTTTGATGATCGCACCGCGGGCTATCATTGTTGTGTCGACGCCAGAGTGGTCGATTGCATTGTAGAAATCGGTATAGGAATAGACGTCGCCGTTTCCAAGGAAGGCCATTCTTTGGGTTTCGCCATACTCCAGATTATCAGCATTGAAATCAGTAGCCATCGCCAATTCCTTCTTTGCCTGCTTTATGATAGCACTGCATTCAGCAATATACTCCCAATCAGCAGCTCTTGCGTATCTACGATCAGCACCGCATTTCAATGACTTCTACCTCTGGGCGCGAGTTCTTCCATGCAAAGTGACAGCGGAGAGTCTGACATTCTCCATAATCAACCTCTTAACTAATTTACCAGCCGTATTCCTCCCATTACTAACCCCCATCCGGATCTTGCAAGTAATCGGCACATCCTCACTGACTTCCACCATCCCCTTCAACATCTTAGTCAATCTCCCCTGATTATCCATCAACGCGCTCCCCGCCCCAGCCTTGAACACCATATCAAGCGGACATCCACAATTCAAATCAATCGTATCAATCCCATCGCCGCATAATTTCGTCAATAGCTCGGCAGTTCTGACCACCGTCTGGGCTTTGCCTCCTGCAATTTGGATCCCGTAGTAGGAATCCGGAGGACCCGTGTGGCGATGGGTTTCCGACGGGTGGGCGCGGGGTAGAGCCCATTCTGAACGTTGGCCTTGGAGGAGGGAGCTCGAGAGGGCCATTTCGGAGTAGGTTAGTTGGGCGCCGAAGGAGCGTGTTAGACGGCGGAAGGGAGGGTTGCCGAGGGTTGTGAGGGGAGCGAGGACGTGTAGACCGGACCAGTTTATCTTATAGTTAGTTTATTAGAACGGGGATAGTACTTTGCGTTTTTCTGTTGGTCGGAGTGGAATCTCATTGAAGGTCGCTCGTTCATCGGCCTGGAGAGACGTTTTCTCGTCGACATTGTTTCCGTCTTGAGCAGTTCCGTTTGTAGCTTGCACCATACGCCCGCCATTTGTCCCATTTCCATTCGATTGTTCTTCTGCCTCAATCCGTTTCAAGTATTCCGTTGATAACGGCAATGGAAACTGTCCCAGTCTCAAACTCTTTTGCTCCTCCGGACCAACCCGATTCAATTCCTCATTCACACTCTTTTCAAATTTCGCTTCATCAACA
>Ga0302325_10002915_pt1 | contig 40964 bp, 34 predicted proteins | sample Palsa_T0_2_FD_201948 | JGI IMG/M metagenome (GOLD analysis project Ga0302325, IMG submission 201948) | Peat permafrost microbial communities from Stordalen Mire near Abisko, Sweden - Palsa_T0_2 | ecosystem: Environmental > Terrestrial > Soil > Palsa > Peat permafrost | place: Sweden: Abisko...
GCCGAAACCTGCCGAGTCGCCCTACGGCTATACCAAGCAGATGGGAGAACAGATCATCAATGAATTCTCCAAGGCGACTTCGGTCACGAAATCCATCCTGCTGCGTTATTTCAACCCCGTCGGCGCACATCCGAGCATCCTCATCGGGGAGATGCCCATCGGCAAACCCGCCAACCTGGTACCGGCGATCACCCAGACGGCCATCGGTAAGATCCCGCAGGTAACGGTGTTTGGAGACGATTATCCTACCCGCGACGGGTCCTGCATCCGCGATTTTATCCATGTCAGCGATATTGCCCATGCCCACACCCTTGCGGTGCAGTATATGATCGACAAAAAGATCACTAAAAATGCCGAAGTATACAATCTGGGCACGGGCAACGGGGTCACGGTACTCGAGGCCATTAGGGCTTTTGAAAAAGTGAGTGGGGTCAAGCTGAACTACCAGATCGGGCCGCGGCGGCCGGGAGACGTGATCGCCATCTATGCGAATAACGATCAGGCACGCAGGCAATTGGGCTGGAAAACGGAATACAGCCTCGAGGATATGATGTCCACCGCCTGGAAATGGGAGCAAAAGCTAAAAGCCGACGAGAAGTTCTATAACGGGAAGTTCAGCCAGTTCAATTAGAGCTATGGGATGGAAAACTGGAAACTTCTCCTTTACTTTGTAAGGATTAAAAAAACTCAAGTACAATGCTAAAAGATATTCAGGTAACAGGACAGAAAGATACACGGAGCGGATTTGGTGATGGCATAGCGGAAGCAGCGCGTAAAAACCCCAATATCGTGGCCCTGACGGCCGATCTGGCGGGGTCCATGAAATTGCAGACATTTATAAAGGAATTTCCAGAACGCTTTGTACAGGTCGGCATTGCCGAAGCCAATATGATCGGCATTGCTGCGGGGCTGACCATTGGGGGTCATATCCCTTTTACGACGACTTTTGCCAATTTCTCCACAGGCAGGGTATACGACCAGATCCGTCAGTCGGTGGCCTACAGCGGGAAGAATGTAAAGATATGCGCTTCTCATGCCGGCGTTACCCTGGGCGAGGATGGCGCGACACACCAGATCCTGGAAGACATTGGGCTGATGAAGATGCTCCCGGGTATGACTGTGATCGTTCCCTGCGATTATGCCCAGACAAAAGCCGCTACGATGGCCATTGCCGACTATGTCGGTCCGGTCTATCTGCGCTTCGGACGTCCGGTATGGCCAATTTTTACCAGCACCCTGCCCTTTGAGATCGGCAAGGCCCAGATCCTGTCCGAAGGAACGGATGTCTCCATTTTTGCCTGCGGCCACCTGGTGTGGAAGGCCATCGAAGCCGGGAGGATCCTGGAGGAAAAGGGTCTTTCAGTGGAGGTAATCAACCTGCATACCATAAAACCTTTGGATACGGCGGCGATCATCAAATCCGTGCAAAAGACGAAATGTGCGGTGACCGCGGAAGAGCACAATATCATCGGGGGTCTTGGTGACGCTGTAGCACAGACACTCGTGAAGAACTTTCCCGCGCCGATCGAGTATGTAGGTACGCTCGATACGTTTGGCGAGAGCGGAACACCGGATCAACTGATGAAGAAATATCATTTGGATACACCTGATATTCTCGCGGCAGTAGAAAAAGTATTAGCAAGAAAAAATAAATAAAAATAGTTAGTGACCATCCAAGACACCGAGCTGCTTTTGCAATTCCGGGATCCTGAGAACAAAGAGCGGGCGTTTACCGCCATCATAAAAAAGTATCAGGAGAAACTGTACTGGCATATCCGGCGGATGGTGGTAGAGCATGAAGACGCCAACGACGTATTGCAGAATGTATTCATACGTGTATGGAATGGTCTGGAGAATTTTCGTGAAGACTCCCAGCTTTACACCTGGTTATACCGGATAGCCACCAACGAATGTCTGAGCTATCTGGAGCAGCAAAAACGGAAATCTGCCCTGTCTTTTGACGAAATGGAATCGGGCCTGAGTAACAAGATCGTGGCGGACAAGTATTTTGACCCGAACAAACTGGAGTGGAAGCTCCAGCTGGCCATCCAACAACTACCGGAAAAGCAACGAGTTGTATTTACGCTTCGATACTATGACGAGATGCCCTATGAGGAGATGAGCCGGGTGCTGGATACCTCGGAGGGGGCGCTCAAGGCTTCTTATCACCATGCCGTCAAGAAAATAGAGGATTATATCCTGAACCGATAGGTGGGCCTATACGTGCTAAAAAGATTGAAATTACCAGGTCTTTCATTAAACCTTGGTTAACGGGGGGGGTCTGAAAATAAATGAACGTGAAGAATGACATATCGGAAGAATTGAGGCTATTGAGCGCAGTTGTTGCTGCGATCAGTCGCCAGACCCCGTATGAGGTGCCGGAGGGCTATTTTCTTGATCTTTCGGCCCGGGTGCTCCAGCGGGTGAGCAGCCAGCTTGTGAGCGGCCAACATGTGCGTGGCGAGAGGGAATCTAAGGCATTGACTTTCAGCGTTCCAGAAGGATATTTCGAAGGTTTTGCCCAACAGGTGCTGAATAAGATAAAATCAGGAGCCGTCGCTGAAGCAGGGATAGAGCTAGGGGAGGACCCCTATTCCTCTATTTTGGCGGAAGCAGGGCGGAAAACCCCGTATAGTGTGCCAGAAGGCTATTTTGAGGCGCATGCACCGCTGCTGGTCGTCGCCAGGGGGAATAACCCTTATGCGGTTCCGGCGGAGTATTTCGAGGGGCAGGCGCCCCTGCTGGCTGTTGCCACGAGTAACCCTTACACCGTTCCGGTGGGCTATTTCGATGAGCGGGCTACGGCAAGCCGTGTGGCAGCTGCCATGAAAGCGGGCCAGGAGCAGGCGCCCGCGGCAGGTGCATCAAAGGTCATCGAATCTAATGTCTGGGGGAATGTCCGGACGGGGAATGTCCGGAGGATGAACTGGCTGAAATATTCGGCCGCGGCCGCTGTCGCCGGTCTGATATTTACCGTTGGTTTATTGCGGATACATGCCAGGTCCGATAAACAATCGGCGCCGATAGATATTGCCAAGACGATGTCCACCGTCAGTGATCAGGAACTGCAAAATTTTCTAACCGTTCAGGGCGCGACGTTTGAGCAGCCTGTGAATAGTGCGACTACACTGGACGTGAACGACAATGATTTGAAGACCCTCTTGGGGAACGTACCCGACGGAGAATTGAAGCAATATATGGAAGAACATGGAGGGACAAATGACATTGCAACGAATTAATGAGCTCCTACGAGCTGAATGCATTAGAAGCAACAATGAAAAAATTATTTTCCGTATTGGTGATCTTCTGCTGGCTGACCCTACCCGTACACTCCCAGCCGGGCCCTGAACCACAAGGGCCTGCCGCGGGGCGCCTTGAAACCATGAAGATCAACTTCATCACCCGACGGCTGAACTTGACGCCGCAGGAAGCGCAGCGGTTCTGGCCGATCTATAGGTTCTATGCTGCCGAGAAGCGGCAGGCTAACATCGTCTATCGCAATAACGGGAATGAACTTGAGCGGCAGGAGACGATGTTGAACATCCGTAAAAAATACAGCGTCGCTTTTGTAGCGGCGATCTCGCCTGGTAAGATCAACGATTTCTTTAAGGCCGAAAACGAATTTGAAACAACCGTGATCCTGGAGTGGAGACGAAGACAAATGCAGGGCAGACAATTTTAGCAATAGCCCCCGATATTTTTGCCACATTCGCCGAATAAATGCATCAGCGCAAGTATAAAAAACGAAATTTGAACTTGGTGTTTTTCATAGGTTAGCAACGGCCGGCTCTTTCCAGGGCAGGCCTTTTTTCTTTAATCCCATTTTAATGTCAGCCGCGCCACAGACCGGGCTGTAGCCCGGTGGCCGAAGGCCAATTATTATTTTTTTTGTGCCGGGAATTATTTTTTAATGGGAATTCGACGGCGCAAAAAAAGGGGTCTTCACATCATGATAGAAGAGAAAGGTCCAGCCTTCTGTACGTCCCAGTTCCCACCACTGCTGTCTGAGCTCCATCGCCTTCTTTCCATCGTAATCATATTTCGCGACGAAGCGGCTTTTCATCTGTTGTAACTGCGGGGCCACATCGCCGCCGAAAAAAACTGTCTCCCCACCATCGACGATCCAAAATGCCTGATGCCACGGACAGTGCGCACCGGTGATAGTATACCGGATATAACCGTCAAGCACACCATCCCCGTCGAGCAGTACAACCTGCGACGAAGTGCGAAGACATTCCAATTCTTCAGGTATATAGGAGCTCGGGCCTTTTTCAAAAGCATATTCCAACTCACGTCGTTGCACGTAATATCTTGCATTTGGAAAAGACAAGTGCTGCGGCGCCAGGGCTTCGCCCGCAACCTTCGTCGAAGCTTCGTTCCTCGCTTCTCCTCGGTTGCCTTCGACGCAATCGCCAGCAATACCGCCGGCATGGTCCTTATGTAAGTGACTCATCAATACCTTTGTAACGTTAGCCGGGTCGATGCCCGCATTGCGCAGGTTTTGATGGATCTGCAGGACGCCGTCGTTTGCGAAACCCAGGCCGGTATCAATGACGAGCACGTCTTCGGTCGTGACGACGGCGAAAGGTTGTACTTCGACCAGCAGGCTACCTGCAGGCCGTTGCTGCAAGTCGTCCTTGCCGATGTCGAAAGGTACAAAGCGTTTGGTCTTGTCGATAGTGAAGGCTCCCTCTGATAGTGGAATGATCTGCATGGCGCAAAGGTACAAGGTTATCGCAACACCATCTGCCGGTCGGCATCCAGGCGAACCAGGATGAATAACATGATGCTAAACGTCAGCAGAGATGTCCCGCCATAGCTGATGAATGGCAGCGTGATCCCGATCACGGGGGCAAGGCCGATGGTCATACAGACGTTGATGATAATGTGGAAGAAAAGCACGCTGGCCACGCCATAGGCATAACACCGGCTGAAGACGCTTCGCTGTCGTTCGGCTATCGTCACGATACGCATCAGCAAAACGACATAGATGCCAAGGAACAGTATGCTGCCTGTGAAACCAAATCCTTCGCCGATCGTACAAAATATAAAATCGGTCTTTTGTTCGGGCACGAAGTCGTAACGGGTTTGTGTCCCCTTGAGCAGTCCTTTTCCGATGAAGCCGCCGCTGCCGATGGCTATCTTACTCTGCTTAACATTGTAATTGTTGTCGCTGCCCTTCTTCCCGCTTTTCTTTACCTCGTTCTCGAGCGCCGCTTCGGTGGCCTGGTCCTTAGGGACATAATCTTTACCGATGGCGTCGTAGATCCTCTTTACCTGGTAAGGTTGGAAGATATGATCAAATGCGAAGGGGACTACGAATCGCTGCACGCCTACACAGACAAACCAGATACCCACGACAAGAAAAAGAACGGAGCGATTGCGTTTGATCACCTTGCGCAGGATATAGATGGCCAGGACGGCGACGCCCGTAAGGATGAGCGCCAGCGTATTGGGTTCCAGCAGGAGGGTGGCGACCACGAGTACTGCAAACGAAAAACCGATAACAAGCACCGATGAGGGCAGCCCTTCCCGGAACATGACCAGGAAAAAGGAGAAATAGACCAGGGACAATCCCATCTCATGCTGCAATATACTCATACCAGCAGGGATAAGCGCGATAGCCGACGCGATGAGATGGGAACGGGGCCGGCTGAAATTCGTTTCTACGCGCGACAGGTACTTCGCCAGGGCGAGGTTGACGAACAACTTACAGAGGTCGGCGGGTTGCAGCTGGAAAGCGCTCCCAAAGCGGATGATCGATTCGGTCCCTTTCACCTTCGAGTGAAAAGGAAAGACCAGCAGGAGCAGGAAGATGCCAAAGGCATAACTTAAATTGGCCGTAGCGGTAAAGAACTTGCTATCGGTCAGCAGGATAAAAGTGCCGATGATCCCTGCGAGGATGAAAAAAAGCAGCTGCCGGCTATAGTCTGTCTTCAGCGAGATAAAGCCCTGCACCACGTTGTCCCCATCGTGATAGGAGGCAGCGAAGATGCTGGTGATGCCGATGGCGCAGAGGATGAACCAGATCCAGACCAGTGACCAGTCGATGCCTTTTGATATGGCGGGGTTTCTAGTGCTCATGCTTATTGGGTCGAATCTTTTTGGGTGGAGGAATCGGGCGGCGAGGGTTGTTGGACCGGCGGTCGCGGCGTCGACCCGGAATCATTCTTCTTTGGCAGCCGGGCCGACGACGGCTTTATACTCTGGGAGTCCTGTGACGCGGTGGCTTTCACCGCCGAATCGAGCCCGATGGTTGCCGCGGCCGCCTGTGCCCGTTGTTTGGCCAGTCTTTCGGCCAGGGCGCTCTTATAAGGCGCAGGCTTGAGCAGGTTGATCATCAACGGGCTCTTTGAGTTATCCGAAGTATCCATCATCATGTACCGGAAAGCGGGTGTCTGGTATTTGATCCAGCGGGTGCTGTCGCCGCTTTGTCTTGCCCAGTCGGCGGCGCGTAAAGAGTCCATCTTGAATTGCTTGCGCACGAGGTAGCGCGCCATGAGGTTGCGGTTGGTGATCAGGTCTTCCAGTGCCAGCCGGTTGGTGGCGATGGAATCGTTGAGGTATTTTTCCACTAGCAGCGACGCGATGGGCGCCGCCTGGTCGCCGCCATAGCCGGCGTTCTCTATGATAACGGCCACGGCTATTTTCGGATTCTCACGTGGCGCAAAGCAGACGAACCAGGAATGCGATCTGAGCCTTACTACCTTTCCGTCGAGAAGAAGTTTGTTTTCCGCGGTACCGGTCTTGCCGCACATGTTGATACCGGGTATGCGGGCGGGACGGCCTGTGCCGATCTCGGTCACGTCCTGCATACCGCTATGTACGACCTCATAGGCGGCATCGGAGATATGGCTCACCGGTTCATGTTTCTGGTGGAAGCGGCTGAGGAGCGTATCTTCTTCGGCAGCACCTTCAATATCCTTGACAAAGTGCGGGGTATAATAAAAGCCTTTGTTGGCGACGATACATATCGCGTTGCAGATCTGCAAGGGGGTCACGGTCAGTTTGTCCTGGCCGATGCCCATGGTCACCATCGTACAGGAATTCCATTGGTGATTATATGAATTATCATAGGCAGTGGTATCGGGGACGTTGCCGCCGTCTTCGCTGGGCAGGTCGACGCCGATGCGGTGGCCCAGGCCGAAGGCATTCACGTACTCTTTCCATTTGGTCAGACCCCGTCGAACGCTGTGGAGTGCGGGATTATCGATCTCGAGGCGAAACGTGTTACAAAAAAAGGAGTTACAGGAATGGGCGATCGCTAGTCTGAGATTGGCTGCGTGACCTGGATTATGCTCATCACATTTGATCGGCCGGTCGCAGGCAGTGTAGACCCCCAGGCAGTTGATGCCGCTGGCGGGGGTGATGACGCCTTCATCGAGACCGATCAGCGCCCCGATGGGCTTATAGGTTGAGCCCGAAGCATATTGTCCTTTGATGGCGCGATTGAGGAGGGGCCCGGAAGCATCGAGCGCGAGTTTGGCGTAGTTGGATTGTTTGTCGGGGCCTGTCAGCGAATTGGGATCGTAGCTCGGGCCCGAGGCCATAGCCAGGATGCCACCCGTGGAGGGTTCGATCGCGACGATAGCGCCCGTCTTACCGGATAGCAGCCGTTCGGCCAGCTGTTGCAGTTCGATGTCCAGGTAAGTATGCAGATTCTTTCCGGCGACCGCGGGTGTATCGAGGGTCCGGTCCTGGTAGCGATCCACCAGTCTGTTCTTGTTGTCCTTGATCCAGTACTCGGTTCCCCGCTGGCCCATCAGGGCTTTTTCGTAATACTGTTCCAGGCCGGTGCGGCCGACATAGTCACCCAGTTGATAGTAATTGTTACTGCGTCTCAGGATGGCCGAATCGACCTCGCCGACATAGCCCATGATGTGGGCGGCGGCGTAATAGGGATAGATCCTGACGGGACGTTCCTGGAGGTTGAAGCCGGGAAATTTCCAGATATTCTCTTCCATCCGGGCATAGATCTCCGGTGCGAGGAGATCGTCGAAGATCGTGGGCCGGAAAGGCCCGTTCTTTATCTTCGCTTCCAGGACACGACGACGGAATTCAGCCGTGTCTATTCCGATCAATTGACAGAAATAGGCGGTATCGATATTCTTGACCTGGGAAGGGGTGACCATCAGGTCATACAGGATGGTATTGTTGAGGATGGCCCGGCCTTTCCGATCGTAGATGATGCCACGCGTGGGGTAGACGCTTTTGCGAAAGAGAGCGTTTTCCTCGGCCTGCTGTTTGTATTTTTTGGAAACGATCTGCAGGTGGAACAATTGGGCGGCGATGATCAGGAACATTCCGGCGAAAATGAGGCGGATTATGTTACTACGCGATTGATTAAATACGGGCATATTGGTACCTGCAAGTTACGATGTTTGCACGCACCGGTGAGGGTTCAGTGAAAAATAACCCATCCCCGGTGCGTGTCTGATGATGGGCCTTTGGCCGGCAGGCCACCGGCCTGCTCTGGATAAACGTGAAGAGATGGTTAGATCGTATTTGTCCGGAATTTTTGTTTGCGGAAGAATAGCATTTCGGTCAAAAGGATCAGCAGCAGGCTGACGGCCGATGATGCGATCACCTTTCCCACGAAGTACACAAAGCTGCCGAAGTTCATCCATTCCAGCAGGACCAGGTAGGTATGGTGCAGCAGGGTCAGGACGATCACGTAGGTAGCGTAAGGTGCCCATCCCATACTAACAAAAGAGGGGGCTATATAGTTCTTGTCGGCCCCTTCCTGCGAGATAAGCAGGCCGATGACAAAAGGACGGACGTAGGCGATCAGCGTACAGGCTGCGGCGTGGAGACCGGGCGTCTTGGTAAAGTAGTCCAGGCAAAGGCCAAAAAAGAAGCCGATAAAGGTCAGGGCCGCGCGGGAGAGGCTAAAAGGCAGCCAGAGGATATAGAGATAATAAAGGTAGGGGGTGACGAAGCGGTGCAGGGGCGGCATCTTGAACAGAATAAATACCTGCACCAGAATGAAGAGGATGAATCGGATGATATTTTTTAGCAATTCGCTCATTGGCTCTTTTTGCGGGTGGAGTCCTCCAACCTCTTTTGTTCGTCAAATTGAAGATTATCAATCACATACACATATTCAATGGTCGAAAAATTAGTAGCGGTCCTCACCCTGAGCGTATAAAAGTTGGAAGTATTGTCGGGGATGATCTCGGCAACTGTGCCTACCATAAGATTAGCGGGAAAGAGGGAGGAGATCTGTGGGGTTAGGACGGTGTCGCCTTTCTGGACCCTTACACTTTTTGGGATATTTTTCATGGTCACGAACTGGGGGTTCTCGCCATCCCAGGAGATAGTGCCGGTCTCATTGCTGTTCTTGAGTTTTGCCACTACGCGGAACTGATTGTGTAAAACGCTCTGTACGGTGGCGAAGTTCTTGCTGACGTTGATCACCGATCCAACGATACCCTGGGGTCCGGTCACGCCCATATTGGCACGGACGCCCTGGTCGAAGCCGCGGTGGATGGTGAGGTAGTTGGCCAGACCTGAAACGCTGTTACCGACGACTTTTGCTTCGAGGATCTTATACTTCAGGATCGACCTGCCGGAATCTACTTTTATGGTGTCGAGTATAAGCCGGCGGTTGGAGTCAGGAGCCTCGTAGTTCTCCTTTAATAACTGGCGCAGCCGGGTGTTTTCCGCCACGAGGGACTCATTGGTCTTCTTAAGCTGAAAATAGTATTCGATATTATTGTAGCGTTCGTTTATCCTGCCGGTGATCTCGGTGCTGACGTTGAGGAAGGCGGCTTCGTGGAATTTATTAAAGCGGAAGAGGAAGGAAAGCGACATTATCTGCAACACCAGGAAGAAGAGGAAGTTGAAATGCCTTCTGATGAAGAGAAAAACGTTACGCACCAGTGTGTAGTTTCAGGTTGGTTGATTGTTATCGCATCACGAACGGGTAGCGGTCATAGTTCTTGAGTGCAATTCCCGTACCCCGGACCACGCTTTTCAGGGGGTCGTCGGCAATATGAACCGGTAATTTGATCTTTTGGCTCAGCCGCTTGTCCAGGCCCCGCAACAATGCGCCGCCACCCGTCAGATAAAGACCGCGGCGGTAGATATCGCCTGCCAGTTCGGGGGGCGTCGTTTCGAGGGCTTTGAGGATGGCCTCCTCGATCTTGAAAATGCTCTTGTCGAGCGCTTCGGCGATCTCCTGATAGGAGACCATGATCTGCTTTGGTATACCGGTAACCAGGTCACGGCCGTTGACCGGGATGTCTTCGGGAGGATTGTCGAGATCTTTTAAGGCGGCGCCGATCTGGATCTTGATCTGCTCGGCCGTACGTTCACCGATGAGCAGGGAGTGATAGCGGCGGAGCGCTTCCATGATGTCGGCGGTGAATTCGTCGCCCGCGATACGGATGGACTGGTCGCAGACGATGCCGGCGAGGGCGATGACGGTTATACCTGTCGTACCGCCCCCGATATCGATGATCATGTTGCCGACGGGTTCTTCGACATCGATGCCGATACCCAGTGCGGCGGCCATGGGCTCGTGAATAAGGTATACTTCCTTGGCGCCGGCTTGTTCGGCACTATCGCGGACGGCTCTCTTTTCCACTTCCGTGATGCTGGAAGGGATACAGATCATCATCCGCCAACTGGGAGGGAAAAGCGGCTTCTTGGGATAGATCATCTTGATCATCTCCCGGATCATGAGCTCGGCCGCGTTGAAATCCGCGATGACGCCGTCTTTCAGGGGACGGACGGTGCGGATGCTCTCGTGGGTCTTCTCGTGCATCATCAGAGCGCGTTTACCGACCGCCAGCACGTTCTTGGGGTTATTTCGATCCAGAGCAACGATACTCGGTTCATTCACCACAATCTCGTCGTTATGTATGATCAGGGTATTGGCCGTACCGAGATCCATGGCTATTTCTTGCGTAAGGAAATTGAATAAACCCATTTGATTTAAAAGGTCGAATTTTAGGAATCTCTGATTTACTTCTTAATGCCAGCAAAATTGAAGGAAATAATTTGAATTAACAAGGTGAAGTCCTCGATATGTGCATTATTTCCGTAAGATATTGGCAAACCCTCTAACGACAAATCTGTTTTCATCGTATCCGCAACGGGTATTAAAAAACACTTATCCTGGTTGAGGTGCGTTAAAGCCCAGTTGGCGCTGGATCTGCGGATCGAGTTCCGGTAGCCTTTTCCGTTGAATGAGGAAACTGGTCAGGGCGGCGATCTCCTTGAAGAGGTGATGCTTTTCGAGGGCCGAAGCCAGATAGTCCTTGCCGGTACTGCCGCCTGTTCCGATGCGTGTGCCAATGGTACGGTGCACCATACTCATATGACGATAGCGCCAGGTGCTGAGTTGTTCGTCTATCTCCAGCAGCTGATGCAAAAGCTGGTAAGGTAATTGCAACAGCGGGTAGCCGCGGTACAGCATGATGAACAGCGCGGAACGGCAGGCTGCGGGAGAAAGGCTCCTGGCGGGTGCGGGCGTGGCGGCGGAGTCCTTGCCCTCTATGGCGGGGCCCTCGTTGGCCGTGGCGTCGCCAAAAAAGACAAGATCGAAGGCTTCCATGTTACCTTTTTCGCCTGCGGCGAGGCTTGACTGATACCGCCGGCGGTAATCGGTCCAAAAGTCCGCTGCTGCGGCATCACCCAGGAAGGGCATCCGCTCGAGCCAGTTGTTTAGCAGGTTGAGCAGGGAAGGGGCATTTTCGGCCGCGCGAATGCGATCGATCTCCTCCTGCCGGAGCTGGGAAAGATAATACTGCTGTCCGAACCGGTGTTCGTATTTGAGCCCCAGACGGGCTTCGAGGAGCTTGAACTGCCAGCTCTGGAAGCCGGATGCGGGGCGCAGCAGATCGCGGAAGTCCTGGAAGTCCATCGGGTTCATCGTCTCCATGATGTCGATCTGTTGCACGAGGACCTTCAGGATCGTGACGCAGCGCGAGAGGCGGTGGACGATGGTCTGCAATTCCGGGGAATCGTCGTTCAGGGTCGGCTGCCCAAGCAGATCGATGACGGAGTCAGTCTCATACAATAGTTGATGGAACCAGAGCTCATACGCCTGGTGGATGACGATGAAGAGCATCTCGTCATGTGCATGTGCGCCCGCTTTATCGCTCTCGGGCTGTTGTGCGCCGAGGATCTTTTCCAACTGGAGGTAGTCGCTGTAGTGCATAGTTCGTGTCGGCTGACCCTTGGTCCGCCTTGTGCTTTCCTTATAAAAACTCGTAACCTATATCCCGGCGGTAGTAGATGCCTTCGTAATTGATCTTTTCCAGCACGTCCCTGGATTGGTCGACGGCTTCGTAGACGGTATCCGCGATGGAAGTGATGCACAGGACCCTTCCGCCATTGGTGACAACGGTTCCGTTCTCAGCACGGGTGCCGGCATGGAATACCAGGCTGTCGCAGGGTCCTTCAGGCAACTTGTCGAGGCCCGTGATGGGCAGCCCTTTTTCGTAAGAGCCGGGATAGCCGCCGCTGACGGCTACGATCGTACAGGCCGTTTGCGGCAGCTGGCTGATGGCCGAGTTTCCGAGTTTTTGTTCCGCAACGGCCTGGAACAATTCCACTAAGTCGTTCTTTAACCGCGGCATGACCACTTCAGTTTCAGGATCACCCATCCGGCAGTTGTATTCGATGACGAAGGGCTCGTTCCCGACTTTGATCACCCCTATAAAGATGAATCCCCGGTAATCGATGTCTTCTGCCGCCAACCCCTGCACGGTGGGAATAATGATCTTCTGGGTTATTTTATTCATGAAGGCAGCGTCGGCGAAAGGCACGGGGCTGACGGCGCCCATTCCGCCGGTGTTGGGGCCGGTATCCCCTTCCCCTACCCGCTTATAGTCCTTTGCTTCCGGAAGGACGAGAAAATTACGGCCGTCGGTGAGGACGAAGATCGAGAGCTCTATCCCGGTAAGAAATTCCTCGACTACCACCTTACGGCTTGCTTCCCCGAACTTATTTCCCTGGATCATCAGTTCGAATTCCGCTACGGCCTCGATCGTGCTTTGGCAGATGACGACGCCCTTACCTGCGGCCAGGCCATCGGCCTTCAGGACGACGGGCAGCGGATGCTGCTGCAGCCAGGCGATGCCTTCGGCGTAATTGTCGCTGTTAAATTCCCGGTAGGAGGCCGTGGGGATTGAATGACGCGCCATGAATTTTTTAGAGAAAGCCTTGCTTCCTTCCAATTGGGCGCCCTTTGCCGAGGGACCGATGACGGATATCCGCCGCAGGTCGGGATCGGCGGCGAAAAAATCCACGATGCCTTTGACGAGCGGTTCTTCCGGTCCGACCACGACCATTCCGATGTTCTCTTTGATGCAAGCCTGCCTGATCCCCTCGAAATCCAGCGGGGAGAGGTCCAGATTAGTGCCGCAACGGGCGGTCCCGGCGTTGCCCGGGGCGATGAACAGGGCGGAACAATGTCCGCTCTGGGTAAGCTTCCAGGATAGCGCATGCTCACGGCCGCCTGAGCCTAAAAGTAAAATGTTCATTTGGACCCGAAATTAGGATTTATCTGTACTTTGGGTACTAATTTTTTAACCGCATGAGTAAAAACTCCGCTCCGAAAGCCAAACATCCGAGAGGTCTGTACGTACTTTTTATGACCGAGATGTGGGAGCGGTTCGCTTATTATCTGTTAGCCGGCATCCTCTTCCTTTATCTCATCGATAACCATACGGGCGGAAAAGGGCTTACCGAAAAGAACGCGGCGGATATCACGGGAACTTTTCTGGCGCTGATCTGGCTTCCGATGTTCATCGGCGGGATGATCGCCGACCGTTATTTTGGCTATATCCGATCGGTTTTCATCGGCGGAAGCTTTCTGGCCGCGGGTTATTTCGGACTGATCTTCCCCGGCGATACGGCCATGTATATCTCACTGGGGCTGATCGTTGTAGGGAACGGCTTCTTCAAGCCGAACATCAGTACGCTCCTGGGAAATATCTACAACAGGGAGGACCTGAAGCCGTTGAAGGACAATGCCTACAATATCTTTTACATGGGCATCAACATCGGCTCCCTGCTTTGCAATTTTGCGGCGGCCTTCCTGCGTAACAAATATGGCTGGGGCTATGCTTTTGGCGCGGCGGGGATCGGAATGATCATCGGGCTGATCAACCTGGGCATCAACGTCAAACATGTAAAAGTGGGTGATGTCCGGAAAGCGCCGCAGAAAGAAGATATGACCCTTGGCGAGATCTGCCTTTATGTATTCGTTCCGGCCATCGTCGCCGCGCTCCTGGGCTATTTTGTCCCGGCCAGCGTTTTTCATACCACCGTGATGGGATCACAGGCCAGCGACGCCTTTGTATTTGCCTGCATACCCATCCTCGGGTTCTTTGTTTCTATCTGGGTAAGGGCAAAAGTGGAGGACAAAAAAGGCATCGGCGCCCTGCTTTTCATTTTTGCCATCTCGACCATATTCTGGTCGCTCTATTACCAAAATTTTACGGGTTACACGCTTTGGACAGAGCAGCATACGGATCGTACGATCACCTCCCCCGTCATCGAAAAAGGGGCGGATATCATGGGATTCCTGCAAACCGTGAATAGCGCGACGAGAAAGGTCGACTCCCTGGATGCCCATATGGCGCCGGTAAAGGACGACAGCGGTCATATATTGCAGGTGCCGGGGCCGGATCCGTATTTCCACAATATGCCGGCGGCGAACTGGCCGCCTCCGGGAAAAACCCTGAAACTGGCCAATTCCGAACTCTATCAATCCATCGGTCCTTTCTTTATAGTGACCCTGACCCCTTTGCTGGTGGCCCTGTTCAGCTGGCTGCGACGGCGGGGTAAGGAGCCGACCACGCCGTCGAAATTTGGCATCGCGCTTTTTTTGTCGGGTCTTTCCTCGCTGGTGATGGTATTCGCGGTCCTGTCCGTGCCCTCCATCTATTTATATAAGGTGTCGCCGGCCTGGCTCTGGGGGACTTATTTTGTGGTCACCGCCGCGGAGGTCTTCCTGAGCCCGATGGGGTTATCCCTGGTGAGCAAACTGGCGCCTGCCCGGCTGACCTCTTTATTGATGGGTGGCTGGTTCCTGACGATGTCACTGGGCAGCAAGGTCGCTGGGCTGATGACCAGTTCCTGGGATAAGTTCCCCGATAAACGCATTTATTTCTTTATCTGGTTTGTGGCCGGGGTGATCGGCTCGGCACTGATCTTTAGCCGCATCGGCTGGTTGAATCGTATTGTACGTGCAAAAACAGGTGAAAAATGACCGATACATCTTTCAAGCCCTTTGTCAGTGCGGAAACGAAGATGAAGGAATTTACGTTCAAGGCCGTGCTGATGGGCAGCATCTTCGGCATCCTCTTTGGCGCTTCGACCGTATACCTGGCCCTTAAGGCGGGCCTGACCGTCTCGGCCTCGATCCCTATCGCCGTAGTGGCCATCACCGTCGGGCGAAGGCTTTTCCGGACGACCATTCTCGAGAACAATATCATCCAGACGACGGGCAGCGCCAGTGAAAGCATCGCTGCCGGTGTCGTGTTCACCCTGCCTGGTTTTCTTTTCCTGTCGACGGCCGAGGCAGGGGACTATTTCAACTATGCCGTGATCTTTATCCTGGCCATCTTCGGCGGTATGCTCGGCACGTTGCTGATGATCCCGCTGCGCCGGTCGCTGATCGTAAAAGAGCATGAGACGCTGCCCTATCCCGAAGGCACGGCCTGCGCCGCCGTATTAAAAGCCGGCGAAAAAGGCGGTGATTTTGCCAAGGCAGCTTTCCAGGGACTGGGGTTCGCCTTTTTATACGCCCTCGGCCAGAGGCTGTTCCGGTTCGTCGCGGAGACCCCGCTATTCGATACGGTAAAAAGCAAGACCCTCAACAAGATCTTCCCTTCCGCTCAGGTGTCGGCGGATATCACCCCGGAATATATGGGCGTAGGCTATATCATCGGGCCAAAGATCGCCGGAGTGCTCTTCGCGGGCAGCGTCCTGAGTTGGTTCGTCCTTCAGCCCCTGCTGGCCTCGCTGATCGATCCCCTCGTCATCGCGCATCAGCAGGTGAAGCTGGGCTACCTGAAGGACGTCCTCACGGCGGGTGGCCAGGGGGGCTGGGACCCGATAACCAAGACCTTCGCCGACCCGGCCACAGCGATCTACCGTTCCTATGTCCGGCTGATCGGAGCGGGTGCGGTGGCGATGGGCGGGCTGATCACGCTGATCAAGACGATCCCTACGATCGTCGCCTCCTTTAAGGAAAGCATCGGCTCCGTAAAAGAGGCGGGTAAGGAAAGCCGGATCAGGACTGAGCGGGACCTCTCGCTAAAAGTCGTCCTTTTCGGCAGCCTTGGCCTGGTGCTCCTGATCGGCTGCATGAGCATCATCCCCGGCGACACTTTCTTCAACCGCCTGCTCATCGGGCTGCTGATCCTGATCTTCGGCGCTTTCTTTGTCACGGTGGCTTCCAGGATCGTCGGTATAATAGGTTCTTCCAACAGTCCGGTATCCGGCATGACCATCGCCACGGTCATGGGTACCTGCCTGGTGTTCCTGGCCGTGGGCTGGGGTGGAAAGCTTTATGAGCCTATGGCGCTGGTCGTAGGCGGTATGGTCTGTATCGCGGCTTCGAATGCCGGCGGCACCTCGCAGGACCTGAAAACGGGTTACCTGGTGGGGGCGACACCGAAATTCCAACAGCTGGCGCTGTTCATCGGGGTCATCGTCTCTGCTATCGCCGTCGGCTTCACGATCAAGATACTCGATACGCCGAGCCCCGACCAGCTGAAGCACGGCATCCATCACCTCATCGGCACGACCTATAATGCTCCGCAGGCCACCCTGATGGCCACGCTTATAAAAGGCATTCTATCGAAAAATCTCGACTGGAATTTTGTGCTGGTAGGGGCAGGCCTGGCGCTGGTGATGGAGCTTTGCGGTATCCGCTCGCTAAGCTTTGCCATCGGCGTCTATCTGCCGATATCGACAACGTTGCCGATCTACCTGGGCGGGGTCATCCGCGGCCTGGTGGACAAGGTCAAAAAGCGACGGGGTGAGGGTTTCCGGGAAGAAGGGGAAGACCTCGAGAAGGGGAATTTATTCGCTACCGGCCTGGTCGCCGGCGGCTCGCTCATGGGCGTGATCTTCGCCTTCCTCAAGCGATCCGATACGCTGGTTGGTTTCATGGACAAGCTCAGCCTGGAGAAAATGTTGACGACAGGATTGGGTGAGACGGGTTATTATCTATTGGGATTTGCGCTCTTTGCCTTGATGGGATTCTTTTTATACCGGGCGGGGGTGTCTAAACAGAAGCTGGATGTGTAGATAAACTGTTTATCCCTTCATCTTGACGGTCAGTTCATCTTGAATGGAACGATCATTTCAAAGATGGGGATATTGACCTCGAAGGTCTTTTTGTTATTGAGATTCTCCATGGTATATGAACCATACATCTTTCCCATTTCGGTGCGCAGGTTGCAGCCGCTGACATATTGGTATCTCTCGCCGGTTTGGAGGATGGGTTGCACGCCGACGACGCCTTCGCCTTCTACTTCACGGTAGCTGCCGTTGCTGTCGAAGATATGCCAGTGGCGCCGTTGTAATTTGACCGAGAAGTTATTGTGATTTTCGATGGTTATTCTATAAGCAAACATATACTCTCCGGATATAGGGTTGGAATAATCCGGCTGGTAAAAGGTCTCAACACTCACCTCCATTCCTTCTGAGATCTTATTTGCCATTACCCAGTTTTTTTTCTTTTAATTTAGGCGGCCTCGGTCGCGGGGCGGACTCCGGCCTATTAAAGTTAACAAAATTAAGGCAGGCCCGGGCGAAAATTCTGACCTAATTTTGTGCCGCCAATTTTATACAACCGGCAGGAAGTAAAAAAAATCAAAATATGACAATCGCTGTTGCAAAAGGAGATGGGATAGGTCCGGAGATCATGGACGCCGTTTTGAGCATATTCAATGCGGGAGGAGTACCATTGCAGTATACGGTAGTGGATATGGGTAAATGGGTATTTGACAAAGGATTTTCCAATGGAATGACACCCGAGGCTCAACATACGATCGAGGAACTGGGTATCCTCTTCAAGGGGCCCATGGAGACACCAAAAGGAAAGGGTGTGAAAAGCGTGAATGTAACGGCGCGTAAAACCTGGAACACGTATGCCAACAAACGGGTCTTCCAATCATTACATGGCGTTGATACGGTATTTTCCAAGGCCGGCATCCCGATCGACATTACCATTGTAAGGGAGAACATCGAAGATACTTATGGCGGCATCGAGCATATGCTGACGCAGGATGTAGCTTTGAGCCGTCGATTTATCACCAGGCCCGGCAGCCTGCAGGTCATCAAGTATGCATTCGAGATGGCCAAGAAAAATGGTGCCAGACGAATCACGTGCGGGCACAAGGCCAATATCATGAAGCTAACGGACGGTCTGTTCCTGGAATGTTTTCAGGAGGTGGCCCGGGAGTACCCGGAGCTGAAGTCCGACGACATCATTGTAGACGACCTGGCCATGAAACTTGTCGTCAGGCCGCAGGAGTTCGATGTAGTGGTGCTCACCAACCTGCAGGGTGATATCATTTCCGATCTCTGTGCTGGTCTGGTCGGGGGACTGGGTTTCGCGCCATCCGCCAATATCGGGGATCATATCGCAATCTTCGAGGCCGTTCATGGGACGGCACCCGATATTGCCGGCAAGAACATCGCCAACCCCACGGCACTATTGCTCAGCGGTATCGCCATGCTGCGTCATCTTGGGTTGATGGAAAATGCGGCGATCATCGAGAACGCTTTGCTGTATACCCTCGAGCAGGGCATCCATACCGGTGACTTTGGTGACAAGCGCATTCCGGCGCTGAATACGACGGCTTTTGCGGAGGCCATCATCGGGCATTTCGGCAAAACCCCGAAGCACATGGCCCGGCCGTTGTTGCCCAATGCGCCCATTACTCAAACGGAGTTTAAACTATCCAGCAATGAGATGATGGTCACGGAAGAGACGCAGCAGGAAATGATCGTAGGGGTCGATCTGTTTATTGAAAGTTCGGGGCAGCCGGCGTTCATTGCCAAGAAATGCCAGCGTCATGCTGGGGTGAAGTTCAATCTGGTCAATATCAGTAACCGGGGGACACAGGTATGGCCGACAGGATCAGTGTACACCAATCTGGTCAACCAATACAATGTCCGGTTCGAAAGCATCGACGGGTCGCCGCTTAACCAGCAGGATGTGCTGGGTCTGTACGTGAGCCTCAGCGGCGATTTCAAGATCTGCTCTTCCGAGCTGTTGAATATGTGGGGTGGAAAGCGGGCCTATTCGCTGGCGCAGGGGCAGTAGCAGGCAGCCTTCGTTCCCCAGCCGCGGCGGGAGGGGAGGCCTGGTGCAGCAAGGCGGTCATCGTTTAGCGTTGAATGCCTCCGTTGAGCCGGTTGGAAAGATGGATGAGGATGAGAACGCCAAAAAGGACGAATAGGGACAGGGTGATAAAGTGAAGGGACTGGTACTTTTTTTCTTTCTTGTCGAGCTCGGCTACATGGGCGATATGTCCTGCCTCAGTGGTGTGGCGGGTTTCTGTCCGGTCGGCAAGACGTGCTTTCACATAGAGGAAAAAGGTGACGATCGCTACGACGGCATTGCCGATACAGGCGACGATGTAAAAAATAAACAGCACCTCAGATGCGTTTGGTGGATGAGTAGCCTTTGGCGATAAGCCATTGGGTGATCTTATCCCGCTGCTCGCCCTGGATGATGATCTGGCCGTCTTTGACGGAGCCGCCGGTGCCGCAATGTGTTTTCAGCTGTTTGCCGAGCTGTTCTAGGTCTTCCGCCTTGCCCGAAAAGCCTTCCACCAGGGTGACGGCTTTGCCGGCGCGTTGTTTGGTATCCAGCCTGACCTTGAGTTTTTGTTGTTTGGGGGCTAGTGTCTCTTCGGGGGTCTGGTCTTCCTCGATGCGAAAATCGGGGTCGGTGGAGTAGACGATGCCGCTGCTATTGGGTTTCTTTTTGTTCATACACGTTTGGTTTATACGCGAGATACTAGATTCCGGCCGCCTTCAGGCTGAGGTCAAGGCTTCGGGCCTGGTGGATAAGCGCTCCTACGCTGATATAGTCTACGCCGGTTCGGGCGTAATCTTCGATATTGGTCAGGTTGATGCCGCCGCTGGCTTCGGTTTCAAATCGCTCGCCGATGAGGGAAAGGGCTTCCGAGAGCCGGCGCGGGGTGAAGTTATCCAGCATGATCCTGTCCACCTTGCCAACTGCAAGCACCCTTCTTACCTCGGCGATGTTGCGGGTCTCCACCTCGATCTTTAGGCTGGGCTTGTGGGTCTGCCTGTAGGCGCTGGCCTTTTCGATCGCCGCTTCCACGCTGCCTGCATAGTCGATATGGTTGTCCTTTAGCAAGATCATGTCATAGAGCCCAAAGCGGTTGTTGAGGCCGCCGCCGATCCTGACGGCCTCTTTTTCGAGCAGCCTGAAATTGGGTGTGGTCTTGCGGGTATCGAGGACCCTGGTCTTGTATTTCTGGAGGCGGTCGACGTATTGGCGGGTGAGGGTAGCGATGCCGCTCATGCGCTGCATGCAGTTCAGGATCAGCCGCTCGCATTCCAGGATGGTGTGGATGCTGGCTTCTGTGACGAAGGCCTCTTCGCCGTCCCGCATCAGATCGCCATCCTGTTTGTAGGCGATGAATGTGGCTCCGGGCTCTTTGAATTTCAAGATCTTTTCGGCTATTTCCATTCCGGCGAGGATGCCGTCCTGCTTAATGTGGAGGATCGCCTTGCCCATGGCATCGGGAGGGATACAGGATTGGGTGGTGTGGTCGCCGTCACCGATGTCTTCCTGCAGTGCGTTGCGTATGAGGAATTGCAGCTGATCGTCAAAATTGGACATGCCGCAAAGATAGAGAAAAAGAAAGGCCTGGCGTTTCGTGCCAGGCCTGCAAGAAGCTATTGCGTTTGGAACCTCAGTTCCTGTAAGAACTGTTTGTCGCCCTTTTGTCTTATGAAGAGGGTGGTGCGGTAGTCGCCATTCCGGGTCTGCAGGACGCCGACGCAGAATTCCGAGCCGCCACCATTTATTTCCTTGTGTTTTATCAGGAAGTTCTGTACACCATTGGTGGTGAAGAAATCCCGGATGATCATTTCTGCCTGGATCTTGCTATAGGTATCGCTTTTGTCTGGGAGGGAGATATCGACCCTGCTATCGAGGTATCGGGATAATTCACCGGCGTTGCCTACGCGGATAGCGGTAGTGATGTCATCCAGCGTGTATGTCGAGAGCGGGCGGAACGAAACCAGCACAAGCGAAAACGTGAGCACCGCCAACCCTACTATGCTTTTCATGTTAAATAGAATATTAGTCCCCCTGCCTAATCCCAAAAATATGCCAAACTGTCCTGGACGCGTAAAAATACTACAAACAGGGGGGTAGCGCCGGCATCGAAAGGGCGGCGGGAGGGGTTTTTGCGGTGAATGCCCTACCTTGCGGCTCTTGGCGGGCGCCGGCAGCCATTTGTCGTGCCAGCCAGCAAAATCGTTTTTATGGCAAATCCCAAAAAAGTCATACTCATCATCATGGATGGGTGGGGTCTCGGTCAGCAGGCGTCTTCGGATGCGATACAGAACGCCCGGGTACCCTTTGTCAGTTCCCTTTATCAGCAATACCCCCATACTACGCTCGTCACCTTTGGCGAGGACGTAGGCTTGCCCGAGGGACAGATGGGAAATTCGGAGGTAGGGCACCTGAACCTGGGAGCCGGGCGGATCGTGAACCAGGAACTGCAGCGGATCAACGTGGCGGTCCGGGACGGTTCGTTTTCCAAAAACCCGGTTCTGCTGGCCGCCATCCGGGGCGCCAAGGCCGATGGGAAGCCCCTGCATTTGCTGGGGCTGGTGAGCGACGGCGGGGTACACAGCCATACCCGTCACCTGCAGGCCATCGTAGACACCTGCAAGAAAGAAGGGCTTGACAACGTCTTCATCCACGCATTTACCGACGGCCGGGATACCGACCCGAAGAGCGGGCTGGGTTATGTCCGGGGGCTCCAGCAGCGTCTCGACGCCACTACGGGCAGGATCGCCACCGTCAGTGGAAGATACTATGCGATGGATCGCGACAAACGTTGGGAGCGGGTGAAACTGGCGTACGATGCGCTCGTTGCCGGAACGGGTCCGACCTCAACCGATGCACTCGCCGCCATTGAACAGTCCTACCACGCCGGGGTTACCGACGAATTCATAAAACCTACCGTCATCACCGGCATTGACGGTCAGCCGCTCACGCGGATCCAGGATGGGGACTATGCCTTGTGTTTTAATTTCAGGACCGACCGATGCCGCGAGATCACCGAGGCGTTGACACAAAAGGACCTGCCGGAACAGGGCATGACAAAGCTGGCGCTACATTATACTACGATGACCCAATACGACCAGAAGTTCATCGGGGTGAATGTGATATTCGAGAATGATGACCTGAAGAATACCCTGGGCGAGATCATTGCGGAAAAGGGCCTGAAACAGATACGCATCGCGGAGACGGAAAAATACCCCCATGTGAGTTTCTTCTTTAGCGGGGGAAGGGAGACGCCTTTTGAAGGTGAGAGCCGCATCATGGTGCCTTCTCCCAAGGTGGCGACCTATGACCTGCAACCGGAGATGAGCGCCGTTGAATTAACGGATGCAATCGTCCCAGAGATCCGGAACAAGACATCGCATTTTATTTGTTTGAACTATGCCAACGCTGACATGGTGGGTCATACGGGTGTGTGGGAAGCGGCGATAAAAGCCGCCGAGACGGTCGATCGTTGCGTGGAGCGGGTCGTTTCGGCCGCGCTGGACAACGGCTATACGGTCTTCCTCACGGCCGACCACGGCAATGCGGATTTTATGATCAACGGAGACGGCAGCCCCAATACGGCGCACACCATGAACCCGGTGCCGTTCTTTATTATCGATAAGGACTGGAAGGGCGGCATCCGGCCGGGGAAATTGGGTGATCTGGCACCTACTATTCTGACCATGATGGGATTAGGCATACCGCCCGAGATGTCGGGAGCAGTTTTGATCTGACCGGTCTGCGGCCGGAATTCACCGAAAAAGTAGTGTCAATAGATACTACTTTTTTTGTTAGCAGGCAGCTTTACCTCATTAAAATTGTCTAAATTACAGGGCAACCAACTGCGGTTAATGTTATGACCGAAGAAGCCATTTTACAAGGCTGTTTAAAAAATGAGGCGGCTGCCCAACGAGAGCTGTACAATAGGTATAGCCCGAAGATGTTGGCCGTCTGTTACCGTTTTGCCCATAACAGGGAAGACGCGGAGGACATGTTGCAGGAGGGTTTTATAAAAGTATTTTCCCAGATGCACACTTTCCAGAACAGGGGTGCATTTGAAGGTTGGATCAGGCGGATCATCGTTCATACCTGTATCAACAACCTAAAAAAGAACAAACGGTTCAACGAAAGCCTGGATATCGTTCATGCGCATGGCATACAGGTGCGTGAAGAATCCGTTCCTTCGATAGTTCAGGCGAAACAGATCGTAGAATGTATCCGTATTCTGCCGATCGGTTATCGCACCGTTCTCAATCTGTATGCCATTGAAGGCTATTCTCACAGGGAGATCGCCGACATGCTCGATATCGAAGAAAGCACAAGCCGTTCCCAATATACGAGGGCAAAGCAAATGCTGGAAGAGATCCTGATCAGAAAGAAGATACTGAATAAGCCAAGGGAGAAATCTGAATGGCTGGTGGCCATCCGATAGACCGTAATAATCCAATCCATGAAAACATCCCTAAAACTGATTGACAAATGAAGGAGAACAACTTCTATAGTGATGATTTTGAGCAACTGATCAGGGGAAAGACAGAGCAATACAAAATGTATCCCTCCGAAAACGTCTGGAAGGGAGTTCACAGTGCATTACATACAAGAAGGAAATGGTTTATATCGGGCATGGCCGCATTGGTGACGGGCATACTTTTCTTTGCAGGTAAAGAATTGATAACCCCCTCCGCTCGTGTGATCACGCTGCACAGGGCCACTTCTGCTGCGGGTTCCGTGGCAGATGGCAGCAATGATGCCAATGACGCCACTAAATTGTCCGCTGCCGGCGCGGAAGAAAATACCAATCCCGGCGCCAATGATCTCACGGCTGCCGCTCCGCTCGCCGCCATCCGGTCTTCCAATAACACCGCTGCCCATCGCGACGTGGCCAGCGGTTCCGATGATACCGAAGAACGGGATGCGGCCTACTCGGGTATCAGCATCACCCTTGGCCATCCGGTACTTACCCAGTCCGATCTGTCCGATTGGTTAAGCCATGTGGTCAGGCTGCCGGAGCAGGCGCCTGCCCTGGCCGTCATAGCTGCTCATACCACGATGGCAGAACAGGGAAAGATCGCCGAAGACGTTTCGGCTGAACATAAAGATGAATCTCTCAAAGGCACGGCAGACAATACTTCGGCTGAAAACCCATCAGGCGAAAGCGTTGCCGGGTTGCTCGAGAGTCTGAGCGCCCGCGGTGCGCAGCACTCGCGGCTGCAAAGCACAAATGCCAGCAGGGCCGGCATAACGGGCAAGAACCACCTGCCGGATTCCGCGGCATCGGCGACAAAGGCGTCTGGCGCCGCCATAGCGAAAGCAGAGGACATGGACCGCATCAATTGGTTACAGGACTACGCCATGAATGTCCTTGAGGCCTCGCCCAAGCACGGGCGGACCTATCTGCAACTGACCCTCGCGCCCACCATCAACTATCGCTCTATCGGAGGCACCAATGTCGCCGCAGAGAAATTTCCGCAGCAGACGGGCCCTTATGCCCAAATGTTGAACAATCCGCAAGGCTTTGTGGACAATTCACCGGCGGTCGGTTTCGAAGTCGGCGGCAGCATCCTGTACCGGGTCACCCGGAATCTTTCGCTGAAGGGCGGATTGCAATTCAATTTCAACCGCTATCCGATGAAGGCCTATGTTGTCCCCAATGTCTCTTCTGGCAATGTCTCTTCCGGGACCGCGAATTCCATGAATTCCACCTATGGTTACGTTTTGGATAGCCTCAACTCCTCGGCCACGGGCAACTCGAGCGGCCGGATCGCGGAAACCATCGATAATGACTATTTCCAGCTCTCGGCTCCGGTGGGCTTCGAACTGCGGGTGCTCGGGAACGAAAGACTCCAGTTCAATATCGGCGCCACGGTCCAACCCAGTTACTTGTTGAATACCGATTCCTATATGCTCACAGCCGATTATCACGACTATGACAGGTCACCGTCGAAGTTCAGGAGATGGAATGTCAGCGGCGGAGCCGAAGCCTTCCTCACCTACCGCACGGGCAATATACGCTGGCAGGTGGGACCGGAGTTCCGCTATCAACTATTCTCCAGCTATATCAGTCAATACCCGATCACCGAGAACCTGAAGGGTTATGGTCTGAAGATCGGGATTACCAAGATGCTCCCCTAGCTACTAAATAGGGAAATCGTATTTTTGTGGCATGAAATATCTCGCTGTCCTTTGTCTGGCGGGGACATTGCTGTCCGGCGCCTGTGTCAATCATCAGCCTAAGGTCTCTTCCAGTGACTCCCTCCCCGGCACCGATTCTACCCCGACAAACCATTTCTTCCCTGTCGCCGACTACATCGAAACGGAGATCCTGAATGTGGATTCGACACCCGTCGCCCTGGTACGATACAGGACCAGCAACAACCAGACAGACTCGGCCTTTATCTCGCCCCCGGAGTTCAATTCGCTGGCGCTGCAGTTCTTGCCGCCGGAAATCAGGGATGGTGGTCTGGAAAAGAATTTTACGGAGAGTTCTTTTGCCGATAAGACGACGGGATCGATGACCTTTTCCTATACGCCCATCGACAAGAACAATCCTATACAACGGTTGGATGTGCAGACCGCACAAGGCCGCCGGGCACAGGAGGTGAAGAACATTTATATGGAGATCCATCGTACGACCGGTGACAGCGCGGTCCTGCAAAAGATGCTTTGGACATCGAAGCGGAATTTTCAGATCGTGGCCCTCACGCAGGTGAAGGGCGGCGGAGGGCAGACGCTACAGGTCAAAGTCGTTTGGGACAAGGGTGAAGAAGATGAATACTGAAATTTATGACAGCCGAACAGTTTAGTGAGCTTTCGAGTACGATACCGGTGAATCCGGGGATCTACAAGTATTTCGACGAGAAGGACGAGCTCGTATACGTGGGAAAAGCCAAGAACCTGCGGAAGCGGGTGAGCTCTTATTTTACAAAGACCTTTACCACCTACAAAACCTATGAGTTGGTCCAGCGTATCCGGCGGATAGAATTCACCATCGTGAACTCGGAGCAGGACGCCTTTTTGCTGGAGAATTCCCTGATCAAGCAATTCCAGCCAAAGTTCAATATCAATCTCAAGGACGATAAAAGCTATCCTTTTATCGTGATCAAGAACGAGCCTTTTCCGCGGGTCTTCCTTACGAGGAGAAAGATCAACGACGGCTCGGAATATCTGGGACCATTTACTTCCGTGGGCCGGGTGCGGGAACTGCTGGACCTGGTGAAAAGCAATATCCAGCTGCGGACCTGTCAGCTCAATCTCTCGGAGGCTCAAATAAAAAGGGGCAAGTACAAGGTATGCCTGGAATATCATCTTGGAAACTGCAAGGGTCCCTGTGAAGGCTTGCAGACCCCGGAAGACTATGCGGCGGGGCTGGTCCAGCTGAGGAATATCCTGAAGGGGCAGCTGGCGCCATTGATACAGGAGTTTCGGAAGCAGATGAAGGAAATGGCAGAGAAAATGGATTTCGAAAAGGCCGAGATGGTCCGCAAGAAAATTGAACACCTCGAGAACTACGAATCGAGGTCAGTCGTCGTGAGTCGTCACCTGAGTCATGCGGATGTGTTCTCCATTGCACGCGACGGCGACCTGGCTTACATCAATTATCTGATGATGGAGACGGGTACGATCGTACAGACACATACGACACAGGTCGAGACCCACCTGGAAGAGTCCAATGAAGAGGTGTTGGCTTTTGCCGTGGCACGGTTGCGCGATACTTTCAACAGCATGGCAAGGGAGCTGATCCTGCCCTTTCCGATCGACTTCCCCGAAGAAGGAGTAGTGCAGACCATTCCAAAGGGCGGTGACAAGAAGAAGCTGTTGGATCTATCGGAAAAGAACGTGGTCTACTTCCGGGAGGAACTGCGTAAAAGAAAGATGCTGCAGCTGGAGGGTAAGACTCCGGACGAGCGTAAACAAGTGTTGTATCAACTAATGGAAGACCTGCAGCTGTCGGAGCTGCCGGTGCACATCGAATGTTTCGACAACTCCAACTTCCAGGGCAGCTATCCCGTCTCGGCCATGGTCTGTTTTCGCGACGGGGTGGAAAGCAAAAAGGATTATCGCCATTTCAATGTCAAGACGGTGGAAGGGATCAATGACTTTGCTACGATGAAAGAGGTCGTCCACCGCCGGTATAAACGATTGCTGGAAGAGAAGCAATCCCTGCCACAGCTGGTCATCATCGACGGTGGCAAGGGGCAGCTGAGTGCCGCGATGGAAAGCATCACGGAACTGGGTATCGTGGGGATGATGACGATAGTGGGCCTGGCCAAGAATGAGGAAGAGTTGTTCTTTCCGGGCGACAGCGAATCGGTAAAGCTCCCGTATAACAGCGATAGCCTGCATCTGATCCGGCGTATTCGCGATGAAGTTCACCGATTTGGGATCACGTTTCACCGACAAAAACGAAGCAAGGGGACTTTTACCAATGAGCTGGAGAAGATCGATGGCATCGGAAAACGGACGGCTGATCAGCTGTTAAAGCAGTTCAGGTCGGTGGGCAAGATCCGGCAGCTGACGATGGAGGAACTGGCGGCCGTTATTGGGCCGGCGAAGGCAAAAGTTGTGCATGAGTATTTTAGCAAGTAGCCGCGGCGGGCTGTTAATGAGCGGGGCGGGGCGATGGGGGCGATGGTGACGTTGGACGGGTTGGCCAGGATGGGCTGTTAACGAGCTTGAGGGGGTACCGAGCGGAGCGAAGGTACCGAACGAGAACGAGCGAGGAACAAAGCTCGGACGAAGTTCTAAAGAAAAGGGGCCAGGATGAAAATCCAGCCCCGTTTTTAAAATCCAATATCCTATGAAAAACCGTTGTAAAAGTAGTAAAAGAATTCAATTGGACAATACCTGATATTGGGTATTTTTAAAAAAAACAGTTTGGAATAACTAATTAATTTATAATTACTTATTCCAGAAAATGGAACGGGCGCCGTATTTTGTACGGCGCCCGTTCGATAAGAAATTTATTCCCCTCAGGACGTCAGATCCGGACGTTAGATCCGGACGTTAGATTAGTACGACCAGAGGTCCTGTTCGTAATTGAAGATCTTTTCCTTGATATTGTCCCCTTCCAGCAAACGGAGGATGGGGTCCTTGATATAATTGTCAATATACTGGTCGCCCGGGTTATCGATAGTGGACTTTATGACGCGGGACGCAAACATCCGGCTTTCGAAGAACTCTTCCCAGCTCATGCGGGCGCCGAAGTTCTTGCCATTATACGCTTCGTATTTAGCCAGCAGGGGGCGGCAATCCGGGTAATATACCCAGAAAACGGCCAACACGCTACGGAAGGAGCCATCGGCGTTCCGGATCGTCTTTTCCGGGGCGATGCCCAGGATACGGACGTGGAGGCGGGAGGATTCCTTGTCGAATACCCACTCTTCCTTGATCTGGTAGCGCTCGACGTCGTCCGGGTTGAAGTCTTCCTGGATGGTCGTATCGCGCATCAGACCTTTAGAACCATCAGGGTCAAGGGTTAAGTCAGGGACCTGGATGGTGTGCGGCTTTGCTACGAGGTTGTTGGCGATCCCCTGGAAGGTCAAAGGCGTGGTGAAGCGGTCGTCGATGGGATCGAAGGCCGTGATCTGACCCGATTTGATCGCATTGAGGAGTATATTAATAAAGCGTTGGTTACCATTATCTTCCGTTGCCTTATAGACAAACGGCAGGTTCATTTTTTCGTGCACGTCGATCTCTTGCCATACCCGCTGGCGATAAACGGCATCGTCCTCGCGGATGTGCTCATAGGTCAGGGGGGTACGGTCTTTTACCAGATTACGCTCGATAATGGCGTCATTACGGAGGGCCTTGCGCGGGGTATCCAGCTTGATATCCGCGTTCAGGATGACCACCGGTTTCGCGGTAGTGTCCTTGGGAGGCGCTACGGAGGCATCAGCCGGCTTATTCTTTGTAGCGGTCTTCTTGTTGCCGGTTCCTGTCCGCTTCTTAACGGTCCGCGGCTTTGGCTTACCGTTGGTGGTTGTCTGTGCCTGGGCGCTTCCGGCCAGGATCAGGACGGCCATCGCCAAGGCAGATAATCTGATAAGATACTTTTTCATTGCTCTATTTTTATGCTAAAGGTCCGCCGCTAACCGGCGGACCTCTTTATACTTTATTTCAGGCTGAATACCATGGGGGGCAACTCACGGATCCTGCCGTCCTTACCCTGTACACGGACGTTGTCGAAAAAGACGTTCGTGCCGGGCGTTGCTCTTGCTATGATGGCTGCTGCCTGTCCGGTCCAGCGGTTGCCGTCGTTGTTAGCCTCAATGTACTGCGGGATACCGCCGCCGAGTGCTGCGACTTTATAGCCTACCACCTTGAAAGGCGAGATGAATTCCGAGTTATCGAGGCGGGCGATAACGCCGCCCATGGCTCTGAACTCAGCCGCAGACATCGCGCCGCCGGTCTTGCTACCTACGAAACCGGTGGGGTTTGGCAGGTATTTGATGCGCATATCGAATGTAGTGATCTTGCCGTCGGCATTGACGATGATATGACCTTCACCGGGAGTCTTGGGGGTGGCAATCCATTCGTCACCGTCGCCGTGGGTGATCTCACCGTGGTCGAAGCTAACCTTGACCTTTTCACGACCGACGCTGCCGCCGGAGATCTTGATCGGGTTTTCTTCAGCTACGTACAGTACGTTCATCTTCTCGAGGAAGACAGAGGCGCCGGAAGGCTGACCTACAGTATATTTTACCATTTTGTCGATGGTAGCGGTGCTACCGTCGGGCTTAACGTATTCGATCTTTACGTCGACGGTGCTTGTGCCGCTGACCTTGGTTGACCAATCGGCGGTGCCATCGGGGCCCAGCTGTTCCTGCTGACCATTGAAATAGACTTTTGGTGCTGCGGCCGCGCTGAAGGCGCCGATACCGGCCTGGATATCCAGCTTGTCGCCGGGCATCAGGTAGGTAGCGCTGGGGGAAACGAGGGGTTCGAATTTATCGAATACAACCTTTACTTCGCCTACCTTCTTGTGGAGGTAGTCGACGATCTGGGACTCGGAGTTCTTCACGTCGCTCTGGAATTTGCTGAGGATCGTGAGGGCTGCGATGGTCGGCGTCATATGAAAGTACCGGATGGTCCAGTTCTTTGCGCTGTCGGTGCCATCCAGGTGATTGCCGGCTTCTGATTCCGGGATACGGGTGTCAATCGGGAGGCGTTTGGCGAAATCTTCCTGAGCGGCTTTCAGATCAGCCTTGATAGCATCGGATTGGTCGGGATAATGCGAGGGGTCGAGGACCGCCAGCAGATCGAGACGGAATTTCTTCAGGCTGTCATAGAGGATCTTACCTTCGCCGTTCTTGTCGAAAAGGCGGGTGGCGGCGTCCAGGTTACCGTCCTGGAACTCTTCCTTTCCTTCTTTGCTCTTGGAAGGGTTGGAGGAGGCGATCAGCTTTCCCTTGAGGGATTCGATATAAGCGGTGATCGTGGCAGACATGGCCTTCACATTACTGGCGGGGGGTGACCAGACCTTGGCAAGGGCCATGGTTTGGGGGTCCGTCAGTTCGCGGGTGAAAGCGTCATAGGTGATCTTATTTTTTTGATCGACGACCTCGTTGGATCGCACGATGCTACGGTTTACGGTTTTGAAGGCATTCAACACTTCCACCGATACGTTCAGCGCGAGGAGCGCTGTAAGCACCAGGTACATCATGTTGATCATCTTTTGCCTCGGCTCTTTAGGTAAAGACATGGGTCAGTAAATTATTTATACTAAATAATAGTTTTTTATAGGTTCATGCGGGCCGGAAAAAACGGGCACTTTTATTGGCTTTTAATTCATTCCCATTCTTATGCCGGGCGGCCTTGCATGGCGCTAAGCATGTTACCATAAACATGGTTCAGGTTGCCCAGGTTCTTAGCCAGCAGCGCGATCTGTTCCTGCGTTTTCTTGGCGTCGACTACGCTGCCCTGCATGGATTCGGATGCTTTCACCAGGTTACCATAGAAGCTGTTCATAGCTTTCAGGTGGTTGTTGGTGTCCTGCAGTTCCAGCTCATAGATCGCATTCAAAGAACCCAGGTTCTTCGTGAGTACCTGTACCTGAGAATGGAATTGTTTGGTGCTGTCGGCAGCGGCGTTGAACGTAGAGATGGTAGCGGTTGCGCTCTGGTAAGCACCTTTCATGCTATCCAGGGCTATGGAAGCTTCTTTCGTCTTGGTGGTATATTCGGTCGTAGCGGCCAGTGCGCCGGATGCGTCCTTAATATTGTCAACGGTGGTGCCGAACTTCTTAAAACCTTCGCTCAGGCTCTTCAGGCTGGCGGGAGTGATATCAGCTTCCTGCATCATTTTGTCCATCTTATCCAGAGCGGGGTTGCCAGAAGGACCGGCACCGGCTAATTTGGGGAGCGCTTCTACCAGTGCGTGCATTTCACCTCCGGGAGGGGGTAAGAACGCATAAACCAGGAAGATAAGGGCTTCAGTGAGAAGACCGGCGGTCAAAAAGAAGTCAGCCAGTGCGGTGTGCAATATCTTTTGCAGGGCACCGAAAATTACGACGGCTGCGCCAACGCATACAATGATATTGATAAGTCTCTCGGTAGATTTTGATACTCCAGCGCTCATAGTGATTAATTTAAAATTGTTTTTAAAGGGATTTTAAAGGGTTATGGAGAAAAGAGTTCCTGTTGATCTTTTACTTTTCTTTCAAAATCAAAAACGTTGCTTCTAAGAAAAAATTTTAGTTCCTGTCTATTAAAATTAAGGTGCGCTTACCGAGATTATTTTACCAATGTCGGCGGCAGATCGATCACGCAACGGAAGCCGATATACGACTTGGCCGTATCCAGGTATTCGTAGGTACGGGCACTGGTCTGCAGGTACATACCCACATCTTTCCAGCTACCGCCACGGATAACCTTGCGTTTCATACGGGGAGGATCGGAGTCTGCGGCGTTCCAGCGGATGTCGGGGTTCATGTCATGCTGGAAGTTATAAGAACCCTCATAGTAGAACGAGGAAGTCCATTCGGCGACGTTGCCGGCCATGCAATACAGACCGAAATCATTGGGCCAGTAAGCATCGGCACGAACCGTATAGAATCCACCGTCCTCGGGGTAGTTACCCCGGCCGGGTTTGAAGTTAGCGAGGAGACAGCCTTTCTTATTCCTCAGGTAGTAGTTACCCCAGGGATACATCGACTGTGAGCGGCCGCCGCGGGCAGCATATTCCCATTCGGCTTCGGTAGGCAGACGGAAATCCGACTCCGTCGCCAGGTGTTTGGCTTCCAGGTGGGCGTTCAGGTAATGGGTTCTCCATTCGCAGAACACGGTTGCCTGGTTCCAGTTGACACCAACGACGGGATAGTTGCCAAATGCGGGGTGCGAGTAGTACCGTTTGGTCATCGGCTCGTTGTAGGCATAGCTGAAGTCCCTGATCCACACCAGGGTGTCGGGGTAGACCGGCACGTCCTTTTTGTGGATGAACTGGGAGCGCGGCTTTCCTTCGTTACCCTTGGCAGCGGCTTCCTTGAGCCAGAATACTTCGGAATGGTACTTCAGGGTAGAAGGATCGATCTCCTTCTTGCCAAAAATGCGGTTGTCAGGCGTCACGATCATTTGGTTGATCTTCTCGATGGTAGCCTTGTCACCCCACTTGATCGTCTCAGCCTTCTTCCAGTCGATAGCGAAGCGGCCGTCCACGTCCTTACCGTACTGCATCAGGGTCGCAGCGATGGAATCCCTGACCCAATTGGTGAACTGACGATACTCGTTGTTGGTGATCTCGGTAGCATCCATCCAGAAGCCACTGATCGAAGTTTGCCTGTTGCGGGAAGTGAAAGAAGAGTTCATGTCCTCATCGCTGGGCCCCATGTGGAAGGTGCCCGGCGGGATATAAACCATGCCCGGAGGCTTAGAAAGATTATAACCACTTGCAGGAGCGACCCCGTGCAGTTGACCGTCATCGGGCGTACCTTTGCCGGATTTGCCACCTAGTTTACAGCCTGCCATCGTAAAGAGGGCGAAAAAGGCCGTTAAAACGGATAGGTTTTTCATTTTCATAATATTAAAGGGTATTGGGCAAAAAAAGTCTTTTGACAACATCTCACTACAAGTTTAAAATTATTTTTTCGTAAGTCAAAGCTTCATTCGACGAATGTGTTAACATAATGGCCGGATGGAACCTTGTCGGGCTCGGTTTAGGGGACGCTGATTTGGTAAACGCAACCGAGGCTGCTTTATTGTACAATTACTCTTGAAACTTATACACATTTTCGAGGAGTCGGACGGCTGTAGCTACTTCATTTACAGGGAGTTGGCAAGCATAGTCTTTACATAGGAAGATCAGGGGTCCGGGGTCGACCGGTTTGTCGCGCAATAATGGGAATTGGGTATTTTCCACCTGCATAGACTGGAAAACCCGGTAAGGAATCAGATGCGCTAAAAACTCCTTCCGGGCATTTTCCGGACTGACGCCGGTAATAACAACCTCCGGTATAGAATACGTAAGGGCCTGAAAGATGGTTGCCCATCCGCCAAAAGACCCGGGGTGAGTAGTGACCGGCTGTTGCATCGCCGACACCATTCGCCTGGCCCTTTCCGCCCATTCTTCTTCATGGAAAACGACGCCAAGGTATAACAAATTAGATGCCATCATAGAGTTCCCCGAGGGGGTAGCGCCATCATAGATCTCTTTTTTGCGCAAAATGACATCCTTCTGCGCCTCGTGGGTGTAGAAAAAGAAGCCTGTTTCCGGGTCACTGAAATGTTCGATCACGTAGGCCAGGAGCATCTTTGCCCGGAGCAGCCAGCCGGCATCGCCCGTGATCTCCTGCAGCTGGATGAGCGCTGCGATCAGCGTTGCATAGTCATCCAGGAATGCCGGCTGACGCGCCTCTCCCTTCCAGCTATGGCTGTAGAAATAAAGTCCCTCTCCCTCCAGCCGTTGTTGCAGGAACGCCATGCCGGCGATGGCCCGGTCACGGTAGCCTTCGTCCCCCAGCGCGGCAAAGGCCTTCGAAAAGGCCATGTTCATCAGGGCGTTCCAGCCAAGGAGTATCTTGTCATCCAAGCCAGGTGGTATGCGTCTGCTCCGGTACTCCAGCAGCAACTGCCGGGCCGCTTCCAGCCGCCGCGACTCGTCGGGGGATACCGGGCCTTCCACCGGCCGGGTAAGGATGTTCGTGCCCTCCCAGTTGCCTTGTTCCGTAACGCCATAATAATCCATAAAAATTTTGGCATCCCCGCCCAATAACTCCTCAATTTCGCGCGCATCCCACACATAATATTTTCCTTCAATACCCTCACTGTCGGCATCGAGGGCGGAGAAATAGCCGCCCTGTCCATTCGCCAACTCTTTGTCAATAAATCCAATGCACTCCCTGATCGCTTCGGCGTACAGCGGCTTTTTAGTCAACTGGAAGGCCTCACTAAGCGTGATGACAAGCAAGGCATTATCATATAGCATTTTTTCGAAATGGGGCACGAGCCATTCCCTGTCGGTGGCATAGCGGGCAAAGCCTCCTGCCAGCTGATCATAGATACCGCCCCGGATCATCTTATCCAGACTAAGGCAGGCCTGGTCCAGCGACGCGCTATTCCGGGTATAGTAGTAGTCGTTCAACAGAAAGCGGATGGAGAAGGTCTGCGGAAATTTTGGCGCCCCGCCAAAGCCGCCATCGGCTGTATCTGCCGAGGCCAGCAGCCGGTCCCGGATCTCTTTTAGCACCGCCGGTAAAAAAGCGGTCGCGGCTCCCGACAACTGTTTGTCGCCTATGCCGAAGGACCCGGCGGTGGCCACATGGCGGGTCAGGTTATCCGCCTGCTGCTCTACCTCTTTCCTCCTGTCGCGGAAGGCGGCGGATACGCCGGAGAGCACTTCCTTCCATGAATTCCGGTTGTGGATCGGCCTGGGCGGGAAATAGGTGCCGCCATAAAAAGGCTTCGCCTCGGGTGTCAGGAAGACGTTCAGCGGCCAGCCGCCGCTGCCGGTCATGGCCTGCACCGCATCCATATAGATATGATCCAGGTCGGGGCGCTCTTCCCGGTCCACCTTTACGTTGATAAAATTTTCGTTCATGAAATCCGCCGTCCCCGTGTCCTCGAAACTTTCTCTTTCCATGACATGGCACCAGTGACAGGCGGAATAGCCGATGCTGACCAGAATGGGTTTATCCTGTGTGCGGGCCGCTGTCAACGCTTCTTCGCCCCATGGATACCAGTCCACGGGATTGTGGGAGTGTTGCAATAAATAAGGGCTGGTCTCTCCCGAGAGACGATTTGTGCGGTGCATATTTTGGGATTGGTCCGTATGGTAATTTTACGGCGACTGGCCGGTAGAGCAAATTTACGGTGTAAGCCCGGGTCTACGCCTGTTTTTTCTTGCCAGTGACGGCGAGATATTTTTCCAGGGCGGAGACCATGGATGGCGCCTGGGGAAGTGGAGCCTTGATATCAAGGGTGAGACCGGCTTCTTCAACGGCGCGGGAGGTATTACTGCCGAAGGCGCCGATCTTGGTGCCGTTCTGCTTGAATTTAGGATAATTATCGAAGAGACTCTTTACGCCGCTGGGAGTGAAAAAGCAGATGATATCGTATTCGCTCTGGTTGAGAATGGTCGTAACGTCGTTGCTGATGGTGCGATACATAAAAGGCGTGGCGAAACCACAATTGTTGTGTTTTAGCCAGTTGATGATCTCATTATCCTGCTGGTTCTCGGAACAGGGATAGAGGAATTTCTCGTTCTCCTTGTGTTTGTTGATGACATCGAACATGCTCTTGTTCAACCCGTCGGCGCCATAGAACACCTTTCTCTTTCTATAGAGGATGAATTTCTGCAGATAGAGGGCGACGGCTTCGGTGATACAGAAATACTTAGTGTCCTGGGAGATGCTGATCTTCATTTCTTCGCAGATGCGGAAGAAGTGATCGATGGCGTTGCGGCTGGTGAAGACGACGGCGGAGAATTGCGGGATGTCTATCTTCTGTTTGCGGAAATCCTTGGCGGGGATGGGTTCCAACCGGATAAAAGGATGAAATGCAAGTTCTACCTCATATTTCTTTGCTAATTCGAAATACGGCGACTTGTCTGTTTCAGGTCTGGGTTGAGTGATTAAAATTCTCTTTTTATCCCCGTTTTTTAACATGTGGTTGCCCCTCTGGATTAGCAAATTTAATACACTTTTTCCAAATATGTCAATAACACCTTGTAAATCAACAGAAGTGGTGCTATTTCGAAGGCGCAAAGGTACAAAAAAAAGTAAAACGGTGTTAGTTTTATTTCATTTCTCACCGGCCGGTAGGCCGCCAGGGCCCTATACGTCCACAGGACGAATACCATTGCCAATGAAATAGTTATAAAGATCTCGCGCACATCTGCGCTGGAAAAAGTGATCAGGATCAAGAAAGGAAGGAGAAAAATTCCCATCATTTTGTTCACCAAAAAGACGACAAAGATGTAAATGTCGGTCGCCCGGGAGATGGAAAATACCCAACCCACAAATTTTAAGACAAGAAATTTTATGAAATATATGCTCCCCAGGAGAACCATGCAGTATAAATAGATGACCCAAAATCGAACTCCCTCACCTATTCTGGAGTAATGTAGTAGGAAACAGGCATAGAGTCCCGCGCTAAGTATAAAAAGGATATTCAGGAGCAAGGAAGGCAGCGGAGTCTGCAGGACCTGCTCCCGGATCTGCTGTTGGCGCAAAGACACCCGGAAGAACAGTGTCAGCAGGTTGTCTAAGTATTTTGTGAAGAAGATCCGGATCAGTGCGAAATAGAACAGGATGCCGACGAGCAGGTAGAACAAACTGTCCTTGGAGTTTGACCGGTGTACTTCGAAGATCTCCACTACCGGTTTGCCCGTGAAATTATAAATGGGGCTGGCGGCCAGTACCTTGTGCCAGAAGGATAAGGCGGGTGGGCTTTCTTCGGCTGCTGCTATTGTTGACGTTGGTGGCGGCCTTCTGGCCGGAGTCTTTTGTGTCGTCTCTGTGAGTGGCGTATTCGCGGTGGCCGGCGGGGTCGCCTTTGCGAGAGAGTCGGCCGCAGTCGCATTCTGCAATCTTCGCAGGGAGTCGCGGCGCAAGGAATCACGGACGCCACGGCGCACCTGTCGTATGGAATCCCGGCGAAGCGAATCGCGGTGCGAGAGATGATGGATCGCGCTATCATGCCGGATGGTCAGGGGATGCGCATTGAGGCCAGTGTCCTGCACCTGGGCGGGCTGGACTACAAGAGGCCGGGTCGTATCTGACTGTGCATGGAGTGGGCCAAACACCAGCACGTTAATAAGAACAAAGAGTAAGCGTCTGATCATGGTTGCTTTTACAAAAATAGGGTTACTCGCTAAAAAAAGCTGACGTAGCCCAGATGAATTTTCGCATCGTGAAAATCAAAACTGGTTTGGTTGGTCCGCCCGATAGCATAAGATATGTTGAAAATACCCGCCCGGGTCTCGAAAGCCATCCCGAGACCGGTACCGATATACGTATTGTTGAGATTATAGTCGGCCACATTATTCTTAGCCCAGCCCACGTCCACAAATGTGAAGAGATACGAGTTCAGCCCGACGAGGTATCGATATTCCAGCGTGCCGACGGTATATTGTGAGGCGAGGATGCTCTGCTCGTCGAAACCCCGCAAGAGCCGGTAGCCGCCGATCATGAACAGTTCGTTGCGATAGGTATTCGGGCTGCTGAACACGCCGCCGTTGAATCCCAATTTCAACGTGGATGCGTGGCCTATCGGAAAATAGTGCGCAGCCGCGACCTTCACCAGGAATTCATAGGAATGCTGCCGGACGGTATCGTAGAGCGATGCGAAGTTGAACGTGGTATCGTTGGGATCCTTTAGCTGTTCGATCAGCGGATTTGCCTTGACGCTTTTTGTACCCACGGAGCCGAGAAAGCTGAACTCGTTGCCTCTGCGCGGGTTGAAGCGATAGTTGGTCGTGTTGAGGTCATAGGTCATGCCCAGGCTGACCGCGCTGATATCCGCCTCACTGGGTAAGGTATGCGAGGCGATGATCGAAAGCGTATCGATATTTAGTAGTCTCGAGCTGGCATCCTGCAAGAAAACGGACCCGCTTTGATTGGCGGACAGGGTATATTGCGCACCTACGACGAGGTTGATATTGATGTAAGACGAATCCTGTTTGTAGAGGTCGAAGTTGGCGTTGAGCCCAAAGGGCGAATTGAGCATATAGGGCTGCTGGAACACCAGGTCCAGCCGCGGAGAGCTTTGCTGTAGCTGCTGCCAGTTCAGCGACATCGTCTCGCCGTTGCCCAGCGCATTCTCCAAGTCAATTGTAGCTTCGCCCGTGACGAGGATCTTGTTGCCGAGCGTCGGGTCGCTGCTCGGCAGGAAGCCTACCAGGGCATCGATCTGGCTGCTCTTTTTTGGTTTCAGATAGAGGTTGACGACCGAGCCTTCGGGTGTCATGGTCATATTCCAGGGCTGTTGCTCCTGCACATAGGGCAGCTCGAGTATTTTTTTGCTGATCAACTGCAGCCGGTCCTTGCGGTAGATGCAGCCATTGGGAATGTTGAGGTACCGCTGGAGGAAGTCGTTGGAGATCTTCGCCGGCCCGAACACCCGGATGCTGTCGATCTTGTATAGGGGCCCTTTGTCGATCTTCAGGATAGCGGATACCTGGCCCGAGTCGCGCAGGACGACACTATCCAGGCTGATCCTGGCAAAGGGGTAGCCGTTGTTTTCCATATAGTCGAGCATCAGCTGCTGCCGGACCAGGTATTGATGGAAGTCGAGGGGGCGTTGTGCGAAGGTTTTGGAGTTCCAGTTGGCGGCGGCGAGCAGCGTTGGGTCGATCCGTCGTGTATCAATGTACCCCCATCGCCAGGGGGCGCCGACGTAGAGCCGGAGGGTAGCGGAGGTCTTCCCATACGTGACGCTGTCGGCCGAAGCGGTCATATATCCTCTTGTCGCCAGCGTGGGAAGGATGGTGTACACATATTCCGTGCAGGCCTCCCGTGTCTTGAAGGAGGTGAGCAGGCCCATGCCCAGGCGTTTGCGGATAAAGGAAGTGTCTTTATCAACCGGTACGATGTGCAGGGTGTATTGTGCCCATCCTTTGAACGGACCAAATAAAAGCAGCAATAAGAACGTCGCGCAGTATCGCCTTATCCGGGAGCGAGCATATCGCCGTACCTTTGCCGGATGGCAGGCATCTATCTTCATATTCCATTTTGCAGGCAAGCCTGTCATTACTGCAATTTCCATTTTTCCACGTCCATAAACCGTGTTAACGATTTTATCCCCGCTTTATTGAGAGAAATGGAGTTAAGGCGGGATTATATCGGTGAGGAGACCGTGGACACCGTTTATTTTGGCGGCGGGACCCCATCGTTGCTGGATACGGGGGCGCTGACCCTCATACTGGACCGGTTAAAGGCCCTATTCCGGCTGCATCCCGAAGCGGAGATCACGCTTGAAGCTAATCCGGATGACATGGATGGTGGCGGCGCGAGCGATGGCAAGATGATGAACGGGGCGAAGCTGGCGGGCTGGCGCGAAGCCGGTATCAACAGGCTTAGCATCGGGGTGCAGAGCTTTTTCGAGGCCGACCTTCGGTGGATGAACCGGGCCCATGACGCCAGGCAGGCGATCGACAGCATCCGGCTGGCGCAACGGGAAGGGTTTGCCAATATGAGCATCGATCTCATTTATGGCGGCCCTACCCTGCCCGACGCCCACTGGCAAGCAAATGTCGAGCAGGCTATTTCACTTCGGCTGGCGCACTTGTCCTGCTACGCGCTGACGGTCGAGCCGAAGACGGCGCTTGATAAGATGATTCACATGGGCAAGGTGACCGATGTCAATCCGGACGACCAGGCGAGGCAGTTCCTGTTGCTGATGGATTGGTTGGCAAAGGCCGGGTACGAGCATTATGAGATCTCGAACTTTGCTCTGCCGGGTAAGCGGAGCCGGCACAATTCTTCCTACTGGCAGGGAAAACCTTATTTGGGGCTGGGCCCTTCGGCGCATTCTTTTAATGGGGTGTCGCGGCAGTGGAATGTGGCTAATAATGCAAAATATATCGCGGCGTTGAGCGGGGCGGCCGTAGAAGCAGGAGGCCCGGATGCAGCCGTTTCCGGGGCACGCGCCCCTGACGGCCGCGCCGCAGGCGAATTGGCCATTGTCACCGAAAAAGAGGAGCTGACGGCGGTACAGCAGCTCAATGAGTACATTATGATCTCGCTGCGCACAATGGAAGGCAGCAATCTGTCGACCGTGGCCAAACGCTTTGGAGCCGAGCAGGCAGAGGAACTATGGCGGCGGGCAGAACGGTATATGAGGGAAGGCAAAATAAAGTCGTCGCCTGAGACACTGGCTTTAACGCAAGAGGGGAAGTTGCTGGCTGATGGGATTGCGGCGGATCTGTTTTTCGACTAGTCAAACACTTATAACCTTTTTTTAATTTTGAATTTTACGCTGTCGCTGTTTTTGAAACAATCAACTATAGCCTTCAACTCCTCTTCGAGCAGGACATCTTGAATTACATAATCAATCCCATCGATATAATTTGAATCCAGGAATTCCAACTGATAATCTTCTACCTGATCTCCATAGATGAATGTAGGCATGTCGAAACTAAAACCCGTCTGCCCGATAATTTGATTTTTTTTAAAGACATAGGCATTGTAGCATCTTTCGTCGATATTTATGCATCCATGATCTATTGAAACAAACGA
>Ga0302325_10002916_pt1 | contig 40964 bp, 42 predicted proteins | sample Palsa_T0_2_FD_201948 | JGI IMG/M metagenome (GOLD analysis project Ga0302325, IMG submission 201948) | Peat permafrost microbial communities from Stordalen Mire near Abisko, Sweden - Palsa_T0_2 | ecosystem: Environmental > Terrestrial > Soil > Palsa > Peat permafrost | place: Sweden: Abisko...
TCGAGGCGCGCGGCGTTCCGGCAACGTTTCTCGCGGCCACACTCGAGCCCGAGGTCCGGCGCCAGCGCGAGAGCGCGATGCTCAGGGGGCGCTACAAGCTCGTCTACGCGGCGCCCGAACGGCTCGCGTCGCCTTCGTTCGTCGACGCGCTCGGGCGATGCAACTTGCAGCTCGTGGCCGTCGACGAGGCGCACTGCATCGCGCAGTGGGGTCACGACTTCCGCCCGGACTACCGTCGCATCGGCGACCTCCTCGAGCGGCTCCGGCCGCCGCGGGTGCTGGCGTGCACGGCCACGGCGACGCCCGAGGTGCGCCGCGAGATCCGAGAGCAACTCCGTCTGGGCGACTGCCGCGAGATTCTGCGCGGCTTCGCCAGGCCCAACCTCCACCTCGCCGCTCGCAACGTCGACGGGGTCAGCGAGGCCCGCGAGGCCGTGTTCACGGCGCTGTCGGCTGCGCTCGGCGATCCAGCGGCCCCGCGCGGCGCCGCCATCCTCTACGCGGCCACGAGGCGCCAGACGGAGCAGTGGGTGGAGACGCTCGCAAAGCACGGCTGGAAGGCGGGCGCCTACCACGCGGGCATGCCGGGCGACGAGCGCTCGCGCGTCGCCGCACGGTTCGCCGACCGATCGCTCGGGCTCGTCGTCGCGACCAACGCCTTCGGGATGGGGATCGACAGGCCCGACATCCGCGCTGTTCTCCACGTTCAGCCACCGTCGTCGATCGAGGCTTACTATCAGGAGGTCGGGCGCGCCGGACGGGATGGCGGCGAGGCCTGGGGCTTGCTGCTCTGTTCTGGAGCCGACATCGGACTGCGCCGGCGCCTGGTGACGACGGGCTCGGACGGCTCCGCGGCCCCGCCGGAGCTCGTGGCGCGCGCGTGGGCGCTCTTTCGCGAGCTGCTGCGCTACCTGGATGCGCGCACCTGCCGGCACGACTTCATCCTTCGCTACTTCGGCGACGAACAAGAGCTGCTCGGCGGCTGCGGGCACTGCGACGTCTGCGCGGCCCTCGACGACGCCTCCCCGCAGGCGGGGGCCGAGGACGCCGAGGCGACGAAGGTCGTCCGCATGGCCCTGTCGGCCGTCGCGCGCGCTCGGCAGCGGGCCGGATTGGTCGCTGTCGCCGAGATGCTTCGCGGCGTCGACGACGAACGTACGCGACGTTTCGGCTTCACGGAGCTCTCGACGTTCGGCCTCCTGCGCGATCGCGCCCTCCCGTGGGTCATGGACCTGATGCGAGGCCTGCTCGCCGCCGGGTGGATCGATCTGACCCCCACGGATCACCCGGTGCCGCTGCTCACCCGCACGGGAACCGACGTGATGCGCGCGACCGGCGCGGTCCGATTCAACCTCCCCGCGACGCGGCCAGCGCGGTCGGCTCGACGGCGGGCTTCGGGGCGCTCCGACACGGAAGCCGACTCCCCCGAAGGGTCGGAGGGAGCCGCGCGCAAGAGGGCGTCGCCGGGGGTCGAGTCGCTCCCGCCCGCCGCCCGCGACGTGTTCGAGAAGCTCCGCGCGCACAGGGCCTCGGTGGCGCGGGGCCGGGGGCTACCCGCCTATGTCGTGGCGCTCGACCGAACGCTCGTCGAGATGGCGACTCGACCCCCGCGATCGCGCGACGAACTGCTCACCGTGTTCGGGATGGGCCCCTCGCGGGTCGAAGCCTACGGCGACGGCTTCCTCGAGGTGCTGCGGTCCATGTGACCTCCGTCCCTCGCGGGGGCAGGGTCTTTCCAGCGCTACTTGGAGAGGAACCGGACGGCGCCGGTGGCGTCGATCTCCGCGGCACGGGCGGCGGGGTTGCCGGAGGCGCCCTTCGGCAGCTCGACTCGGACGACGCCTTCGCGAACAGCACGCGCCTCGAGCCGACCGGCGGACCGGGCCGACGGCGCAATGGCTGCACCGAGCGTCGCCGGGGCGGGCCAGAGCGGCTCTCCGTCGGCGTCGTAACGGAACACCATGACCCTGTCGCCCCCGACGGCCGCGACGCGCTGCACCAGCACGAACGTCGCGGGAGCGTCGAAGGCGATCGTCGCAGGGCCGGCGGATCCGCGGGCACCGACCGAGGCGCCCTCGCGAGGCCACGCGACGACGCCGTCCTCACGCATCCGTTGGGCCACGGTCCCCCCCGCGGAAGCGCAAGCGACGATCCACCCGACGCCGGGTCCGTATCCCGCCGACAGCCAGTCGCACGCCTCCGGCGCGAGGAGCTCGAAGTCCCCGAACGGGTTGCCGTCGTCGGCCCACATGCGCGCGGCCACGAGGTGCAGCTTCGCCACCCAAGCGAAGAGGGCGACTCCCCCGTCCGGCCGCGGCGCGATGGAAAGATGCTGCGCAGGCGGCAGGATGCCTGCGACGGGTCGCGGTTTGGACCAGGCCAACACATCGCGGTCGAGCACGAGCGCGATGGGGGCCGCGTCGTCCGGGGCTGAGACGAGAACGGCGGAGCGGCCGTCGGCGAGGGCGATCGATTGGATCTCGAAGGGGCCGGGGAGGGCGGCGAAGTGGTCGTGAAGAGTGGCGAGGTGGGGGCGAAGGGCGGGAGGACGATCGAGGGAGGGGACGGTCTCGCGATGGGCCTCGCCGATTGTGAGCGCAAGCGCGGACGCGGGCGCGGGCGCGGGCGCGGGCGCGGGCGCAGGCGCGGACGCAGGCGCGGGCGCGAGCGCGGGCGCAGGCGCGGGCGCGGACGCGGGCGCGGGCGCGGACGCGAGCGCAGGCGCGGACGCAGGCGCGGACGCGGGCGCCGACCCCGGGCCGGCTGGGGCGTCGTGGCGGCTGCAGGCGAGGAGGGCGGCGAGGGCGAGCGCGAGGGAGCGGGACCGCGAGGGCATTCAGGAGCGCCCGAATCGAAGGGCGAGGCCGAGCCAACCGCGCGCGAGGTAGGCGCCGTTGAGGGCCACGTAGAGCCAGAAGTACGCGTCGAGTCGTCCCGCGAGGGCCCAGAGCCACAGGTGGCTCGGGTAGTGATTGAGCCATCGAAGGAACAAGGCGACCAGGGTGCCGGCGCGCGCCATCCCGGTGGGTGGCTTGGCGCCGGCCGCTTCGTAGTAGGCCTCGACGGTCGTCTCGCGCCCCGAGATCTCGGGGCGGCGCACGAAGTTGGTGAGTGAAAGCGCCGACGCGACCGTCACCACGCCAGCGATTCCTGCAAGGAGGAATCGCGCGTCCCCCGGGGGCCAGCCGTGGCCGTCGATCCCGAGGCCACCGGTACGCCACGACCGCAGGGCGAGGGCGGCGACGAGCATGACCGCCTTGCTCTCATCCGTGAAGAAGTCGAAGAGGTGCCCTGCCTTGGACGCGAGCTTCTTGAACCGCGCGAGCATCCCGTCGGCGCAATCGAAGCAGTAGCTAACCTCCAGGACGGCAACGGCCACGAGCGACCCGCCCCACGACGGATAGGCCACGAAGGTCGCCGCCGCGGCGACGAAGAGCGCCAGGTTGAGCAGCGTGAGCTGGTTGGGCGTGACCCGGGTCGGCGCGAGGGCGGCCACGACGACCGCGGCAATCGGCCGCATGAGATATGTGTTGAAGAGCTGATCGTTCTTCTTGCGGGTCTCTCGGTAAACGTGCGCCGGAGTACCCAACATGGACACCGCGGCGCGAGCCTAGCAGGGCGCCGCCGTACCGCGTGAGCAACAACGCTTCTCCCCAGCCACTCGGATCTGCGCTAGAGGGCGGATCGCCATGTCGATGAAGCGCACGAAGCAACGCAGCACAGGTTCCCGGGCGACCGAGGACGACGAAGACAAAGCCTGGGGCAAACCGGCGGAGCCGGAGCCCAAGTGGGCCGAAGTCGAGGCGAAGCCGGAGGGGTCGTTCATCCCCTTCGTCCTTTCCTCTCGCTACGCAAAGGGCAACCTCATCCTGCACTCCAAGTTCGGCAAGGGGCTCGTCCTCGGGGTCGAAGGCGCGCGGATCGAGGTGCTGTTCCAGGACGGCAAGAAGAAGCTCGGTCACACGGTCACTTAGGCTCGGCTGCGGCCGTGCCCTCGATGCTGGACATCGCCGCCGACGCCATCGCCGGCGTCGACTCGGCCACGGACTGGTTTCGGTTGGGCATCGCGTGGGCCCGCGCCATGCCCCTCGTCACGCTCGTGCCGGCCTTCGGGCTGCGTGCGCTGCCGGGTCCGTCGAGGGTCGTGCTGGGGCTGGCGGTGGCCGCAAGCTACTTCCCGGCGATTGCGCCCGCGGGCGCCCACGACCACGGCCCCTGGGTCTTGCAGGCCCTCGCGGAGGCCGCGCGTGGGCTGCCGGTGGCCATCGCGGCGGCCGTGCCGCTCTGGGCCGCGACGATGGCTGGCGGGGTCGCCGACGCCCTGCGCGGATCACGCGACACGGCGGCGTCCTCCGTGGTCGAGGGCACGGCGACGCCAATGGGCACACCCATGTCGATCCTGGCGAGCGCCATCTTTCTCACGACGGGCGGACCAGCGCGCGCCGCAGCGGCGCTCGCCTTTCGACCAACGCCGGCGAACCCATTTCTCGCGGCGACTGCGGACCTGCTCGGGGGAATCGCGTTCGCCGTGGCCCTGGCAGGGCCGATCCTCGCGGCCGCCGTGGTCCTCGAGATCGCCGGGGCTCTCGTCGCGCGGGCCGCATCACCGGCTCAGGTGCACGCGCTGCTGGCCCCCTTGCGCGCGCTCGGCGTGCTCGCGGTGACCGCCATCGTGTTCGAGCGCATCGCGACGGTACTCGCGCGAGCCATCTCGAGCGACGCCGGTCCCTAAGGGACGTATACGACGCCCCACGGCTTGGAGCCGACCTTGACCCGCGACGTCTCTTTGCGCTCCGCCGTGTCCACGATCGACACGTCGTCCGAGGGACCGTTGGCGACGTAGAGTGTCCGGCCGTCAGGGCTGACGTCGATCCCCCAGGGGCGGTCGCCCACGCGAATCGAGCCGACGACCTCGTCCTTCGCGGTGTCGACGACGAGCACCGTGCCCCCACGCCCCGTCGTCACGTACGCGGCCTCGCCATCCGGCGCGATCACGACGCCCATCGGCCGGCCCTCGACCTTCATCACCTTCGCGATCGCGTGGGCGGGCAACGTGACGACGGTCACGGTGCCGCCGTTCTCCGACGTGACATAGGCCTTCGAGGAATCCGGGAGAAAGGCCGCCGCGCGCGGACGGCCGCCGACCGACAGCTCCTTTTGCACCTTCGACGTCGCCGCGTCCACGACCTCCACCATCCCCGTCGCCTCGCACGTGACGTAGACCCACTTGCCGTCGGGGCTCGCCGCGACGCCCTCAGGCTCCTCGCCGACCTTGAGCGTTGCCTCGATCTTGCCGCTCGCGATGTCGACGACGGACGCCGTGGCCGCGTCTTCGTTGGACACGAAGAGCCTCGATCCGTCGCGCGACACGGCGAACTGCTCCGGGTCGGAGCCGACGCCGAGGCGGCCTGCGACCACGATGCGCGCGGTGTCGATGATGCCGATGCCGTGGGCCGACGGATCCGCAGGCGCGGGCGCGGCGTTCGAACCGGGCGGCGCCGCGACGCTGCCGCTCAGGGCGACGTACACGCGGGACCCATCGGGGGAGCGCTGGATGCCGCGCGGGCGCTTGCCCACGGGGAGCGACGCGAGCGCCTTGCCCGAAGCGACGTCGATGAGCGTGACGTCGCCGGATGCTTCGTTGCTCACGTAGACGCGCGGACCTTTGGGCAAGCCGCCGAACGACACCGGTGACGTCGACGGCGACGCCGATGCCGCGGGCGGCGGCGCTGGGGCCTCGTCGTGGCGGTGACACGCGGGGACGCCAAGGACGAGGGCGAAGAACGCTGCGCGTCGAATCATCCGTCAGGGCGCAGAGAAGACGAAGAGCTGTCCGTTTACAAGTACCGCGAGGCGCCCGCCGCCGATCGCAATCGGCGTGTTGAAATATTGCATGGCCGTGCCGCCCATCGAAGTATTGCCTCCGCCGAAGACGCTCGCCCCCGTGTCGCCATCGAAGGCCCACAGCGAGGTGTCGGCGTCCCAGACGATCGCGTCGGACGTGCCGTCCGTCGTCGTCACGATCGGGGAACCCAGCGAAGTGTTCGTACCGGGAGCACACCAAGCGACGGCCGCCGTGGGTTTCGCTGTGCCCACGCCGGGGGTGATCTTGATCGAGACGAGGTTCCCGCCGTCCGAGCACCCCACGCCCGTTCCGCCGCCGTAGATGTAGAAGGCGACGTACGTCCCCTTCTTCGTCGTGTAGGCCGCGGGAGCGCCCTTGAACTGGCCGGTCGCAAGCTGGGCCTTGAAGAGCTCCCCTCCCAACCCGCCCAGGTTGTCGCGGTTGAGGAGGTAGAAGTTCTTGTCCTTGCCGCCCACGGCGACCAGGTGCGGGTACGACGTGCTGGCGGGCGTGTCGACGAGCACCTCACTGGCTCCTCCCAGATCGGCGTCGGTGTCGTCGAGGTCGGCCCAGTTGGAGGGCGTGTAGTAGTCGGCGGAGGCGCCCGAGAAGGTGGCCCCCGCGCCCAGGCGGATCACGGCTTCTCCGCCACCCCACGTGGACGGCGCCGTGAAGCCCGACGTGCCCGGTGCCGACGTGTTGCCGGTAACCGGATAGACGTAGGTCCCGTCGGTGGGCAGCGCGCCCGGGCCCCATATGCCGCCGCGAGGCGCCATCGTGTGCCAGGCCGTCGGGTGCTGCGGATCACTCGTGGGGATCGCGATGACCCAGCCGTAGTACGGCTTCGTGGGGTCGACCTGATCGCCATTGAGCCCACCGAACGGCACGTAGAGCGTGCCGTTGACGAGCTGCAGAGCGCCGCGCTGATTTTGATAGGGCGCGTTGAAGATCGCGTTCGCACCCCCATCCACCGACGAGAACACGGCGCTCACGTTGACCGGCCAGTTCGGGAGCGGGGACCCGTCTGCCATCTTCACGGCCCACACGCGGTGCACGGGCACCAGCGGGGTACCGATCTCGGTCATCGCGTCGAAGTAGATGACGCCCTCGCCCGAGCTGTAGTCGATGAATGGCGTACCCGTGATGCCGAGCGGGACGAAGCCGCCGTGCGTCCCGCCCGTCGCGGGAGCGCCATACGAGATGGTCGAACCCGTGGCCGAGCCCTCGCCGTTGTCCCAGAGGATGGCTCCCGTGGCCGCGTTGTACGTCGTCACGTGGTTGAGCTCCGTCACGACGACGAACGCGGGGACGCCGCCCGGCCCGTTTTCGACATAGAGCGGCTGCGCGAAGATGTCGGTGCTGGTGGTGCCCATGTACGACGTCGCCACGGCGCCCGTGAACCCGGACACCACGTGGGTGGTGACGGCGTTGCCCGTCCCGGCGTCGGCCGACCACGTCAACACCGGATCGATGTACAAGCCGTTGCGCGAACCGTTCTTGTGGTGCTGGTAGACGGAGTAGTCGTACGCCGTAGCGCCGTCGGCCGAACCTCCATCGTGGCTTGCGGAGGTGCCCCCGCTGCTCGACGAGCTGCCGCCGCCGCTCGACGAGCCCGTAGCGCCCCCCGACGAGCCGCCGTCGACGCCGCCTTGCGTGCCCTCCCCGCCGTCGTCGTCGCCCACGCTCGCGTCGGGAGACGTCGCCGAGGACTTGGGGCTGGAACCGCATGCGGTCATCGCCACGGCCATGGCGGTGCCGATGGCGCAGCCAAACGCAAGAGCCATTCGATTCGCGAAAACAGCGTGGCTGTCGTTCATGGCTTCACCCCACGAGAACGGTAACACCCCGAAGACTCGGTCCGCGCCATCCCCCGCGGCTCGATCGTCGAAACCGGCCTTGGAATTTTCTAGGTGCAGGGCGCGTCGGCGTCAGAACATCACGCCGTCGTTCACATAGATCCCGAGGGGCAGCGAAGGGTTCTCGGAAACTGCGTCCGGCGAGTACCCCGCCTCGACGCGCAGCATCGCGGCTTGTCCCCACAGGACATAGAGCCCGCCTCCGACGCCGTACTTCAGACCCGCACCGGTCCCGTCGAGGGGCGAGTGAAACGTGTAGTCGCTCCAGACGCGCCCGGTGTCGAAGAAGGCATCCGCGCCCAGCGTGAACGTCTGCCGCAGAACGGTGAACTGGAAGACCATCGCGCGAAGCTCGATGTTTCCGAGCATCTTGATCGGTCCGAGGTACCGGCCAACGGGCACGCCGCGGATGCCTGCCGAACCGCCCAGCATCTCCTTCTGATCGAACGGCCCCGCCTGAAAGAGATCGAAGAAAGGGACGTTGCCGAACTGGAAGTTTGCCACGAACCGAGCCGCGGCCACGATCGGGCCGAGCGGCACGTAGCCCCTCAGGATCGTGCCCGCCTCCACGTAGCGGACTTCGTTGTCGAGCGGAAATCCCAGCTCACCGCGCACGCCCACCTCGTGAAGCATGCCCCGCGTGGGGAAGACCTCGTCGTCGCGGGAGTCGTAGAGGAAGCCGGCCGCAAGCGACGGCAGCGAGTTGGCGGTGGTTGCATAGATGCGCGGCGACCCGCCCGTCCCCGCCGCGTCGGACGCGAGGAGGCTGTACTGGTAGATCGACGGCGCGACGAAGAGATACTGCGCCGCGAAGAGCGCCGAAATGGGTCCCACGAGCGCGACGCGCAGCGAGGACCGCACCTGGGCCACCGTGTCGATCCACTCGTGGTAGCGGAAGGGGTTCAGGTTGCCCGCGGGGGTCACGCCGCTCGAGGCGTCGCCGAGGCCGAAGTATCCGTAGTTGATCGTCCGGCTGTAGGCGACCTCGGGGTTGAGGCGTCGGCCCGGGCCGAGGACGTCGGGCGCGTCGATCTGCCAGAGGAAGTTGGTCTGCGCGATCTCCGGTCCGCTCGGCCCCTGCTTGATGCTCGCGTCGAGAATGAGATCCATGTTCCAGCGGTAGGGCTTCACCCCGTCGGCGAAGTAGGACAGGGTGCCGACGCCGCCGAACTCGAAGCCGATGTCGCTGTCGCCGCCGATGAGCGGGAAGCCGGCGGGCTCGAAGCGGCGGGTAAAGTAGTCGACTTGGTCGCTGCGCTTGAGGGTGGGCGGGCGCTTGCGGGCTTTGGAGGGGGGGGTGAGGACGGAGGGGGGGCCCGCGGGCTCTTCGTCAGGGGCGTCCGTCGTGGGCGCAGGCGCGGGCGCAGACGCAGACGCGGGCGCAGGCGCGGGCGCGGACGCGGGCGCGGGCGCAGGCGCGGACGCGGACGCGGGCGCAGGCGCGGGCGCGGACGCGGGCGCAGGCGCAGGCGCAGGCGCAGGCGCGGGCGCAGAGGCGGCGGCTGGCGCGGGCGCACCCGCGTCCGGGGCGTTTGCTGCGTGCGCGGGAAATGCGGCGGCGAGGAGGGTCGCCGACAGGGCGCCGCGAATGGGACGAAACGCCAAAGCTCGCACCAAGACCAAGAAGACCGCCGGGGTGGGCCTGCTCGTGGCTCCGGGGGCGCCGGACTATAGGCTAGGGCACGGTTTGGTCCTAGACTTCGGCTGGAGGACTCCACCGACGATGGCCGCCGCGCCCTCGACCCCATCTGCAATCTCGCGCATTCGTCCCCGCTCGCCGGCCTTCGACTTTGGCAGCGTCCCGCGACACTGGTTCGCGGGGAACCTCGTGGCGACTCACGTCGCCAACGGGCTGAACCTGCTCTTCCCCGCCGGGGAGCGATTCTTCGTCCGAAGCGTCCGCCAGTTCCTGGATCGCATCGACGACCCGAAGCTCCGCGAGGACATCAAGGGCTTCTCGGGGCAAGAGGGCCTGCACGCCTACGCCCACGAGCGATATTTCGAAGCGCTCGAGCAGCAGGGCTACAACGTGCGCGCCTTTCTCGACCCGTACGAGAAGTTCGCGTTCGGCATCGCCGAGCACGCGTTCCCGGCCGAGATGCGGCTCTCGGTCACGGCGGCGTGCGAGCATTTCACGGCCACGATGGCCACGCACGCGCTAAAGCGATACGCCGACGGCAAGATGCTCCTCGAGGAGCCGACGATGCGGGCGCTTTTCTTGTGGCACGCCGTCGAGGAGATCGAGCACCGCTCGGTCGCGTTCGACGTCCTTCGCGCTGTGAACCCGAGCTATGCCCTTCGGGTTGCCGGGTTCGCGCTCGCGAGCTCGCTGCTATTCGGGCTCTGGACCACCGCCGCGCTCACGCTCATCGCCCAGGACAAGGCCCCGCCGCGCAAGATCCTGAAGGCGATGCGCGCGCGGCGTGCGGCGCAGCGGAAGAACGGCGGCGGTCCCGCGGACTTCCGCAAGGCCATCCGCGAGTACCTGCGTCCGGACTTTCACCCCGCGCAGGACACTCACTGCGACGCGCTCGCCCGACGCTACGCCGCGGAAGCTGCGCTGTAGGCCTTCCGCAGAGGCCCCGCGGTCACCCGAGCCGGCTCAGGGCTCCGGGATGGTGCAGGCGACGACGGCCAAGGCCTCGCCATCCGCCAGAAGTTTGTGGGAGCACGGCCACTCGACGACGAACTTCTCGTGCCATGGATTGGCCAGCGACGACGTGGATGAAGCCGCCGCGGGCCTCGGCGGGACGAGCAGAAGCAGGGGCGCCTGCGGCGCCGAAGTCGCGGCCGATGGCTGCGGGGCGGGGCAAGGTGGCCACTGATAGCGAAGTACGCCGTTCTCCATGTAGCGACCGCAAGACTCGGGACCATTGGACACTGCGTCCGGCGTGCGCCGGTCGTTCTCAGGCGTGGCGCCATAGAGAACCGCAGCGTTGGCCAATCCGACAGTAGGCCTCGGCGAGAAATCGACATCCCTGGCTGCCTCGTGCGTGCAGCCGATCGAGACGGGAATGAATCCCAGGACCGTGAGCATCCGCCATCGTGACATGGCACCCGCCTCCGGATGAGTCGTTTACGGACGAGCCCCGTACGGCGCCCGACCACGCACTCTTCAATCTAATATCGATTCGTCCACATGCACGACCGACCCGCCCGATTTCGTACCTCGGCCCTCGTGGCCGCCTCTTTTCCTCGAAGCTTCTCGAATTCTCGAAAGCGTTAGAGGGGGATCCGGTACCCGAACGTCAGGCTGGCTTCGAAGGCGGCGACTGAACCGGTCAATGTGGGACAGTCAAGGATCGGGTCGCATGAACTCTCGTCGGAAAAGGGCTTCTGTTTCGGCAAGACCCACCAGTCCGCACGGAACGCCAATCCGACGACGAACCGATCCGTGATGATGTAGTCGAGCCCTGCCTGAGCCCCCAGAGACAGGCCCTCCGTGCTCACGGTGACCGTGTTGTCGCCGAGCAGCGACGGAACGGCGACCAAGCCGTTGGTGGTGAAGCGGTCTGCGACAATGACCCCGCCCGCGTTCGCGCCGATCCAGCCCTGAAGCCAGCGCGTCTGCAGCGGGAAGTACCTCCCCTCCCCTCCGAGCGTGAGATAGCCGCGGGAGTGCGAGCGACTGAGGGCTGCGGTTCCCGCGTTCGGGTCGCTTGTCGGAAAAGGCGCAAAGGTGGCACCCGCGCCGATCGCCCACTCTCGGGTGGCTCGATAAAGCACGTGGACGCCCGTCATGAGGGTGGCGTCGCCGTTTCCGACGGTGCCAAGCGGGGTGCTCCCCCCGCGGTTGGACGCTGAGATGGGCGCGGTCGGAAGCGCGAGGATGCCGGCCTCGACCTCGGCGACGGTATGGCTCCGGAAGAGCAGCGTCCGATCCGAAGACTCGTCCGCGGACGCACCCGAGTCGCTCACCGCCCCGGCGGCGAGGGCGGCAGCAAAGGCGATCGCGGGAGTCTTGCGCATGCCGGCGGTCCGTAGGCTACCCCTTTCGCGATACAGTCCGCGAAGATGATGGCGATTCTTGCGCGGCTCGTGCCGCTGGCGCTGGCGGTCACGTGCGCGGCCTGCACCTCGAACGAGCCGCCGCCGGCCACACCCGCAACGCCGGCGGGGAGCCAGAACGCCGCCCGCGAGCTCGGAACGCCGGCGACGCCCGAGACGTACGAGCGCGCGTCGATGTGGGTATGCCGCCCGGACCTCCCCTCCGATGCGTGCCGCGCGGACCGCGATGCCACCGAGCTTCGCGCCGACGGCAGCTCCGTCGTCGTGCCGTTCGTGGAGGACGCGAACGCGGCGGCGGACTGCTTTTACGTCTATCCGACCGTGGATCTCGACATGGCCCCCGGCAACCATGTCGACTTCTCCGACGTCGCCCGGATGCAAGAGTGGACGTTCGGGCAGGTTGGCCGCTTTGGCGCCGTGTGCCGCATCTTCGCGCCGCTGTACCGCCAGATGACGATCGGCACCTACTTCGCCTCGCGCGAAGAGCACGAGCACCGGTTCGCCTTCGCCTACGCCGACGTCCTCTCGGCGTTCCGCTGGTTTCTGGCGCATGTCGACTCGCATCGACCGCTCGTGCTCATCGGACACTCCCAGGGCGCGCAGATCGTGGAGAAGCTCCTTCAGACGCTGTTCGACGGAGACTCGGCGGACGACCGTGCCCTGCTCGCGCGCCTGGTCGTGGCGATGCCCATCGGCGGTGACGTCCAGGTCGCCGAGGGAAGCGTCACGGGGGGCACGTTCCATCGCATCCCGCTGTGCACGTCGGGCGACGAGCTCGGGTGCGTCGTCGCGTTCGGGTCGTTCCTCCCTGCCGGCGTCAAAAGTCCCTGGCCCGGGCCGCCGCCTGCTGGGCGGCGCGCGGCGTGCGTCAATCCCGCGGACTTGAGCGGAGGGCAGCGCCACGTGCTCTCGGGGGCCACCTATCCGACCCGCTCACGTTACCGCGACGGGATGCCGGGATCAGGGATCGCCAAGACGCCCTTCGTCGTCGTGCCGGACTTCTACGCCGCGCAGTGCACGGACGGCCGCGATGGATTTCGTTACCTGGCGGTCGAGGAGGCGCGGGCACCGGGCGACGTGCGGGCGAGCCCCGTCAACCTCGACCGATCGTTGTGGCGAACGAGGCTCGGCCTCCACATCCTCGACTTCCAGCTCACGCAAGGGGACCTGATCCAGATCGTGCGGCGCAAGGTCGCGGCGATGGCCAAGCCCTAGCCCGGCGTGACCGCAGCGGGTTACAGCCACTTCGTGGCAGGGGACGTTGGCGCCGGGGCCGTGGGAGCCGAGGTGGCCGTCGGGGGCGCCGCGGGCTTCACCTCCGAGACGACCTCGCCGACGACGACCGACCGGGTGCTGTGAACAGGAGCACCTTCGGCGCGGGCGGCGAAGTCGACCTCGAACCGTCCTGCCTGCAGAAACGTGAAGGTCGTCCGGTAGGTGCCAGTGCCGTCGTCGAAGGCGGGCAGCTCGGTGCCCTGGGTGATGCCCGGACCCGCGATGCGGAAATGGGCGCCGTCGAGCCGCGAGCGTGAGGCCGACGAGCCCGCGACGCGCGCGGAGAAGTCGACGGGCTGGCCGACGCTGGGCCGCGTCGTCGACACGTCGACGGCGATGCGCGAAGGGGCGACCGTGGCGCTCGACGCGGACACTGCCGTGGGCACGCGCGACGCCGATGCTCGCGGCGCCTCGACGTCGAGCGGAGGCAGGGGGGCGACCGGGTCGGCGACCGGCGCGTTGGCGAGCTCGCGCGCGACCTCCACGCTCTCCTTCTGCGGCTCGGGCGGCCCACCGTGAACGCCGCCACGTCCCAGCGACCCGACGCGCCACGCGACGAGCGCCATCCCCGACATCCCGACCAGAAAACAAAGCGCGACAAGGAGCGAACCGTGAAGCGACGCCGACCCCTGGGCCTGCGCCTGCGGAGCCACCGTCGGGGTCGCGGCCATCGGCGCCATCGGCGTGGCAAGCGCCGGCGAGTCCCCCGCCAAGGTGGCGTCGACCGACGAGGGCGGCTTGCTCGGCGTCGCCGCGTGAATCCTCTTCTCGAAGTCACTCGACGGGGCCCACTTCGTCGTCGTCGCGCCGGGCGCGACCAACCCGGTGGGCGCCAGGCGATGGTCGACGATCTCCGTGCGGACCTCCGTCCGACCCTCCGCCGCTGCAAGGCCCTGCATGGCGGCCGCCGCGGGAGCCTCGATCGACGTCGACGCCGGGGCAGCCCGCGCTGGCCCGGCCGGATCGAGGGCGACCTGCTGCGTGCGCTGCAGCGACGGCAACTGCACCGCGCTGGGCTGCGACCCGCGCGCGCCGCCCAGCATCGCGCGTCGCGTCAGGATCTCCTGGGCGCTCATGCCGCTGGCGATGGCGGCGTCGAGGAGATCGCGTCCGAACGCCCGACCGTCGGGTGCGCGGTCGCTCGCCTTCTTCGAGAGGTTGCGCATCACCGCGGCCGCGACCGGCTCCGGGACGTACGCGGACCGCGCGAGGCTGCGAAGGTCGTCCGGCGGGTCGTGGATCTGCTGCACGAGGAGGGCGACCGCTTGCTCCGCGTCGAACGGGGGCCGGCCCGCGAGCATCTGGTACAGCATCGTGGCGATGGAGTAGACGTCGCCCTCGGGGCCCACTTGGTCGCCGCGCGCGCCCTCCGGCGAGATGTAGCGCGCGGTGCCGAAGATGAGCCCCGCGGCCGTCGCCATCGATTGCTCGCCCCAGTCGAGGCGGGCGATGCCGAAGTCGAGCACCTTGACGAAGTCGGGATCGTCGGCCCGGTTCACGAGCATCACGTTCTCGGGTTTGAGATCGCGGTGCACGACGCCCTGCGCGTGCCCCTCGCCGGCGGCGTCGCAGAGCTGCAGCGCGATGTGCAGCGCGCGCGGCAGTGGTAGCGCGCCGCCCGCCGCCCCCAGCGCGCTCTGGAGCGACATGCCGTCGAGGTACTCCATCACGATGTACATCGCGCCGTCGGGCAGCTGCCCGGCGAGAAGGACGTGCACGACGTTGGGGTGGGCGAGGCGCGACGCGACCTTGGCCTCGCGGTGAAAGCGCGTCACGAGCGTCTGGTTCGACGACAGCTCCTGGTGCAGGACCTTCACGGCGACGTCGCGGTCGATGCCTTTCTGGAAGGCACGGTAGACGCGGCCCATCGCGCCGATGCCGACGAGCTGGCGGATCTCGATGTGGCCGAGGATCTCGCGGCTCAGGTAAGGATCGGTCGCGGCCGCGGCCGCGATGGCGCCGCGCGACGTGGTGAGCGGGGCGCCGTCGAGCGAGCAAAAAAGGGCATCGACCGGGTAGTGTTTGCCGCAAGAAGGACAGGTCTTCGGCGCGTCGGCGCGCGGCGCCACGTCACGGCGCTCTGCTTCGCCGGGACGCTCTACGTGCCGCTCGACCTCGGACGTCACGCGTCCATCGTACCTCGGGCCACCCCCTGCGGGCGAGGGCGGCCCCTGCTAGAGTCGCGGCCTCCACCGTGACCGAAGGCGAGCCCCAGCAATCCAGCCCGGCGACGTGGTCGCTGAAGCTGCCTCAGTTCGAGGGCCCGCTCGATCTGCTGCTGCACCTTTGTCAGCAACATCAGCTCGACATCCTGAACATCCCCATCGCGTTCGTGACCGAGAAGTACCTCGAGTACCTGGACGTGATGCGCTTGATGGACCTCGACGTGGTCGCCGAGTACCTCGTCATGGCCGCTACGCTCGCGCACATCAAGTCCAAGATGCTGCTGCCCGCGCCGCCGCCGGGCCAGGACGACGACGACGCGTCGCCCGAGGACGAGATGGACCCGCGCGAGGCGCTGATCCGGCGGCTTCTCGAGTACCAGAAGTACAAGCTCGCCGGCGAGCAGCTCGCGGCACGCGGGGTGGCGGGCCGGGATGTCTTCGGCCGCGGCATGCCCGACGAGGTCGCCCAGGCCGTGACCCTCGCTCCCCTGGCGGAGGTCCCGCTGTTCACGCTGGTCGAAGCGTTCCAACGGGTGCTCGATCGCAGCAAGGTCAAGCTCTCGCACGACATCGTGGCGGATCGCATCAGCCTGAGCGATCGTATCGGCGAGCTCGCCGACGTGCTCGCGCAACGAAAGCGGCTCGCGTTCGAGGAGATGTTCCAAGGCCTGGCGACGAAGTTCGACCTGGTCATCACGTTCCTTGCCCTGCTGGAGATGACTCGACTCAAGATGACGCGCTTGTTTCAGAGCGAACCGCTCGGACCTCTTTACGTCGAGCTCGCGGCCACCGAGGGCGGCTCCGAGCCCACCGCCGGCGCCACCGAGGAGCCCGAGTCGTGATCCGCAAGGCGGGCGGCAAAAAGAAAGGCGCCTCGGGGACGGGCGGCGCCAACGAAACGGGCGAGCCCCTCCAGCGGGAGCTCGATCTGCCCGAGCTGTCCGGCGCGCCCGTCGCTCCGGATCGCGAGACGGAGCCGGGTGGCCAACTCCCCGTCGAGGAGGCGGAGGAGGCTCCCCAAGCAGAGGGGGCTCCCCAAGACGAGGCTCCCAAAGAGGCCGAGGCCGCCGACGAAGGCGACGGCGAAATCGAGCAAGCGCAGGCGCTCACCCGAGACCACCTTCGCGGCTTGCTCGAGGCGCTGGTGTTCGCGAGCGACAAGCCCATCACGTCCAAGGAGCTCGCGCGGCTGGCGTCGGCCCCGCTCAAGTCGGTGAAGGAGCTCATGGACGAGCTTCACACGATCTACGCGAAGAACGGCGTCACGCTCGACGAGGTGGCCGGAGGCTGGATGTTTCGCACGGCCCCGCGGTACGCGCCGTTCGTGCGGGAGCTCGCGGGAGGGCGGCCGGTGCGGTTGTCGCGAGCGCAGATCGAGACGCTCGCCATCGCGGCGTATCGGCAGCCGATCACGCGGCCCGAGATCGACGAGATCCGGGGGGTCGACAGCGGCGCCACCCTCAAGCTCTTGCTCGAGCGCGATCTGATCCGCATCCTCGGGAAGAAGGACGAACCGGGGCGGCCGATCCTCTACGGGACGACGACGCAGTTTCTCGAGTTCTTCGGGCTCAAGTCGCTGAAGGACTTGCCCGCGCTGCGCGAGTTCACGGAGCTGTCGGACGACTCGCGCCGGACGGCCGAGGCGGAACTCGGCGAGGTGCTGCCCGACGTGACGAAGGTGCCGAACGACCTCGAGGTCCACGACACGCTACCGCCTCCCCCGGCCGAAGACAGCGTCAGCGATCTCGACGCAGTACCCGACGGCGTCGACCGGCCCCGCGAATACGCCGAGGAAGACGAAGACCGATAACTCGAGAAAACCGCCAGGACGCCAGGGATCGCCAGAGGAGTCGACGAGGGCCGATACCCTTCCGATCACGGCTCTTTTCCCTGGCGTCTTGTGGCGTCCTGGCGGTTTCACATCTTCGATCGCTCACGGCCGCACTCTTCGCCAAGCCGTTCGAGCAGCCAGCGGGCTGCGGGGCCCGGCGGCTCGGCCGTTCTGTGCAGCGCGAAGAGGACGGCCTCGAACGTCTTGGAGCCCACCTCCTCGAGGTGAAGCCGTACGAGCCGCTTCTTGGCCAGGTCGTCGGCCACCACGTGCAGCGGCATCCCTCCCCAGCCGAGCCCCGCGCGGAGCAGCGCGTGCTTGGCCGTCAGGTCGAGCACCCGCCAGCGGCGCCGGCTGAAGACCCCGATCTCGTATTCGGCCGAGAGGCGGCTGCGGTCGGCCAGCACGATCTGCACGTGATCGCGAACGACGTGCGCCGGGAGGGGGCCGCGCACGCGGGCGAGCGGGTGGGTCTTGGCCGCCACGTGCAGAATCGAGACGCGCGCGAGCGGCCGTCGCTCGACACCGTCGGGCCACTGCGGCACGGCCGCGCCGATACCGACCGAGCACGCTCCGCTTGCCACCAGCTCGGCGACCGCCCCGAGCGCCTCCGTGTGCAGCGTCAGCGACACCGTCGGAAAGCGATCGCGGAAGGCGCGCAATGCAGCCACGAGCGCCGGCAGCGGGAACACGTGATCGACCGCGAGACCCAGGCGCGGCTCTACCCCTTGCACGATCCCGTGCGCCCTCGCACGGAGGCGGTCGACCTGCGAACACACGGCGCGCGCCTCGGCGGCGAGCTCCTCGCCCGCGGGCGTGAGCACCGGCTTGCGCCCGCCGCGATCGAAGAGCGCCACCCCGAGCTGGCGCTCGAGGTTCCCGATCCCGTAGCTGACGGCGGACTGAGCGCGCCGCAGCGCCCGCGCCGCGGCCGAGAAACCGCCAGCGTCGAGCACGGCGAGAAACAGCCGTAGCTGGTCGAGCGTCAGGCCTTCTGCGGTGGGGGGTCCATCCATCATGAGATCCGATTGTACACATCGAACTTTCATCGCTTCCAAGGATGCTTCGGTCGACCTAACTTCGATCGCACGGAGGCAATCACATGACGACCTACACGATCGACAACTCGCACTCGGATATCGGCTTCAACGTCCGCCACATGGTGTTCGCCAAAGTACGTGGACACTTCACCCAGTGGACGGCCGAGCTCGCGTTCGACCCCACCGACCCCACCAAGTCGTCGGTCGAGGCGTCGATCGACGTCGGCAGCATCGACACCCGCGAGGAGAAGCGCGACGGGCACCTCAAGTCGCCCGACTTCTTCGACGTGGCTAAGTTCCCGAAGATGACGTTCAAGGGCAAGAAGGTCGAGAGCGCCGGCAGCAAGAAATACAAGCTCACGGGCGATCTCACGATCCGCGACGTGACCCGGCCGGTCGTGCTCGACGTCGAAGAGCTCGGTCGAGGCAAGGATCCGTGGGGCAACGAACGGGTCGCCTTCGCCGCGAAGACGGCGATCGAGCGCAGCGATTTCGGCCTCAAGTGGAACCAGGCGCTCGAGACCGGCGGCGTGCTGGTGGGCGAGAAGGTCGAGATCGAGATCGACGTCGAGGCGGTCGTCAAGGCCTGAGCTGCGGCCTGCCGCGAAGCGCGAAGCGAAAGGGTTCACCCGATGATCACCGTCCGAAAGGCCGCCGAGCGCGGCCGCAGTCACACCGATTGGCTCGAGAGCCGCCACACGTTCTCGTTCGCCGAGTACGCCGATCCGGCGCACATGGGCTTCGGACGGCTGCGGGTCATCAACGACGATGTCGTGGCGCCCGGGCGCGGCTTCGGGCGGCACCCGCATCGCGACATGGAGATCCTGTCGTACGTGCTCGACGGCGCGCTCGAGCACGGCGACAGCATGGGCAACGGCTCGATCATCCGGCCGGGCGATGTGCAGCGCATGACCGCGGGCACGGGCGTGGTCCATAGCGAGCGCAATGCCTCGCCGGAGACGCCAGTGCACTTCTTGCAGATATGGATCGAACCGGAGGCTCGCGGGCTTTCGCCCGGCTACGAGCAGAAGGCGTTTCCCGCCGAGACGACGCACAACGCCCTGCGGCTGGTCGCGAGCCGCGACGGGCGCGACGGCTCGGTGACCGTCCACCAGGACGTCAACGTCTACGCGACGCGCCTCGATCCGGGCGCGCGCGTCGAGCTGCACCTCGTGGCCGGCAGGCGTGCCTGGGTCCAGGTAGCGCGCGGCGAAGCGGAGCTGGGCGGCCAGGCCCTCGTCACTGGCGACGGCGCCTCCATCGAGCGGGAGGCCGTCGTGACGCTCGAGGGCGGCGTCACCCCCGCGGAGGTTCTGCTGTTCGACCTAGCCTAGGCGAGCGCCTGCCCTGCGGCCTCGATGGTGGCGTCGATGTCGTCGGCGCTGTGGGCGGCGCTCACGAACGCGGCCTCGAACTGGGCCGGCGGCCAATAAAAGCCGCGCTCGAGCATGCCGCCGTGCCACCGGGCGAACGCCTCGGTGTCGGCGCTCTTCGCGTCGGACCAGGCCTTCACCGGCCCCTCGCGGAAGAACAGCGTGATCATCGAGCCGACGCGCTGCACGCACGCGCGCGCCTTGCGCTCGGCGATGGCGCGGACGAGGCCTTGCTCGAGGCGCGCCGTCAACGCCTCGAGCCGCTCGTACATCGGCGCGTCGAGCCGCTCGAGCGTGGCGAGCCCCGCGCTCACCGCCACCGGATTGCCGCTCAGAGTGCCCGCCTGGTACACGGGGCCGAGCGGGGACACTTGCTCCATGACCGCGCGCCGGCCGCCATAGGCCGCGAGCGGCATCCCTCCCCCGATGATCTTCCCGAGGCACGTCAAGTCCGGACGCACGCCAGCGCGCTGCTGCATGCCGCCCGGCGCAACGCGGCAGCCTGTCATCACTTCGTCGAAGACAGACAGGGCGCCGGCGCGCGTGCACCCCTCGACGATGGCCTGCAGAAAGCCCGGGCCCGGCGGCACGACGCCCATGTTTCCGACGACCGGCTCCACGATGACCGCGGCGATGTCCGAACCGCGCGCCGCGAAGAGCGCCTGCAGAGCGCCGACGTCGTTGAAGGGAAGCGTCGCCGTGTTCGCGGCCGTCGCCGCCGGCACCCCCGCGGAGTCGGGCACGCCGAACGTCGCCGCGCCGCTGCCCGCCTTGACCAGCAGGAAATCGGCGTGGCCGTGGTAGCAACCTTCGAACTTGACGATTACGTCTCGCTTCGTGAACCCGCGGGCGACGCGCAGCGCGGCCATCGTCGCCTCGGTGCCGCTCGAGACGGCGCGCATCATCTCGATCGACGGGTACAGGGAACAGATCTTCTCCGCGAACCGGACCTCGAGCTCCGTGGGCGCGCCGTAGCTGGTGCCGCGCGAGGCCGCCTCGACGATCGCCTCGACGACCGCCGGGTGCGCGTGGCCGAGGATCATCGGCCCCCAGGAGCCCACGAAGTCGACGTAGCGTCGGCCGTCCGCGCCGAACAGGTGGGGCCCTTGCGCACGCGAGATGAACACCGGCGTGCCGCCGACGGCCCGGAAGGCCCTGACGGGGCTGTTCACGCCTCCGGGGATGACGCGCGCTGCGCGCTGGAACAGGGACTGCGATATCGGATCGGACATGGCGGGCGCTCCGGGCACGGACCTCGACGTTCAGCGGGAAGGCGCGGGGGCGGGCGGGACCTCGGCCGAGTGCGCATGCCACGAGTGCATGCTGATCGCGAGCGTGGCGACCATGACGACGACGCCGACGGCGAGCGCCACGATCCAGCCGACGGGGACCTTGGCGGCGACGACGTACTCGAGGCCGGCGTCGAGCGGCGCGGCGGCCACATCGGCCGTCGGCACCGGCGTCGGCGCTGGCGCGCGGGCCGGCGCGGCGGGCAGCGGCGAGGGAAGGTGCGACGCGCGCGGCGGGACGGGCGTCGCGGCGAGGGCCTCGGTCGCGGACCGGCGAACGTCGCGATCGATCCGGAGCGTGTTGGCCCCCGGCGCAGGGCGGGACGGCACCCCGCGGCGAGGGTCCGAGTGGCGCTCGATGGCGGGCGCGAGAAGCGGCAGGGCGTCGGAGATCCGCAACGTCGCGGTGGGCAGCTTGCGCTCCAGCCGCTCGGTGGGCGGCGCGTCGACCGGCGGCGACGCGGCGTCGCGCTGCATGGAGTTCTTCAGCAGCCCCCACCACTCGCCGGCGTCGCGCGGTCGCTCGAGCGGGTTCACGGCGAGCGCGCGCGCGAACACCTCTTCGACCGCAGGCCCGGAGAGGACACCGAGGGTCTGCGGCGTGGGCCGGTTCACCGGATCGAGCGCCTTGGCGGCGAACTGCCCGATGTGTTCGCCGTCCATGATCGTACGGTCGACCATGGCCTCGAGGGCCACGAGGGCGAGCGCGTAAACGTCGGTCCACGGCCCGATGACGCCGACCCGCTCGTCGAACTGCTCGGGCGCCCCGTACGCGGGCGCGAAGATCCGGACGTTGCCGATTGTCTTCGCCGTCGGGCCCATGGCGAGCGTCGAGTCGGCCATGACCTTGGCGACGCCGAAGTCGAGCACCTTCAGCTTGGTGCCGAGAGGAGTCTTGGCGAGAAAGAAGTTTCCCGGGTTGAGATCGCGGTGCACGACGCCCTGCGCGTGGGCGTATGCGATCGCGTCCACCGCCGAGTCGAGCAGCTGGACGACCTCGCGGAGCGGTCGGCCCGTGTGACCCGCGCTCCGCCGATCGGTGAACTCCGCGTCGAGCGAGTGCCCCTCGAGCCACTCGAGGACCGTGTACGGCACGAGGGCGCTCGTCGCCGGGGCGATCGTGGTGCCGCTCGCCATGCTGCGGGCAATGTGCAGGTTGCCCTGCGACAGGCGGTAGTGCAGCCGGCTCTCGTCGCGAAACCGACGGATGAACGACTCGACGAGCGCGGAGCCGAGGGCCGGTGGGAGCTTCAGGCACTTGATGGCGATCGGCTCGCTCAGGCCCACGTGGGTGCCCTTGTACACGGAGCTGAAGCCGCCTTCGCCAACGAAGCGGTCGACGCGAAACTGGCCGTCGAGCACTTGGCCGACGAGGCCGAACGGGTCGGGAGAAGCCACCGGCTTGACGATATCAGCCCCCAGAGCCGGCGGCCCCATGAGACAGCGGCCTCAAGGGCCTCCGTAGAAGACGATGCGCAAACTGGCCAGCAGATCGCTGCGTTCGAACGGACGCGACCAGATCTCGTCGTACTCGAGGCTTGGCCCGAGGCCGAAGTGTCCGCCGAAGATCTTGGCCACCGACCACTCGTAGAACGCGCCCGTCGCCGCGAACGACTGCGTGCCCGACGCCTCGAGGGTGCCGGGAACAGTCGAGCTGAGGTTGGCCGAGCCGAGACCGAACTGCCCGAAGACGCCCAGTCCCTGGAGCGGCGCATAGAGCACTGCGAGGGGAAAGACTTCGACGCGCAACCCCGCGCCCCCGCCGTTCGAGCGCCACGTGCCGCTCTTGAACGACGCGCGGCCGAACCACACGCCGAAGTTCAGGTCGTCGGCGAGCGCGCCCATGATGAGCAGCGCCGAACCGGTTCCGAGCATCGCGCCGCTCGCCGAGTAGTCCGCCGCGGTGCCGATCTCTTCGGAGTTGTTGGGGTAGCCGCTGGCGCTGCCAAGGCCGAAGCCGAGGCTCAACCCGAGGGCAATGCCCGTGCGACGCCGGGGAGGTCCGTCGAAGTCGGCGGTGGCCGAGCTGTCTGCGCCCGCCGGCAAGACGGACGATGCCCGGGGCGTGTCGGCGAGCGCCAGCGGCAGCATCGCGAGCGCATGCAGCATGGGCCTGGCCGGTCTTAGCACGCCGCATCGCATGGGGGCACGGCGTCTGGTAGAACCGGGAGGATGCCCGCATTCGACCCGACCCTGCCCGAGTCCGACCCTGAAATCGCGCGCCTCGTCGCGGAAGAAAACCGCCTCGAGAACGACAAGATCCGCCTCATCGCGAGCGAGAACTACGCGTCCCGCGCGGTGATGGAAGCGACGGGCTCGGTCTTCACGAACAAGTACTCGGAAGGGTACCCGGGCAAGCGGTACTACGAGGGGCAGCAGGTCGTCGATCAGGTCGAAGAGCTCGCGGTCCGCCGGCTCAAGGCGCTCTTCGGCGCCGAGCATGTCAACGTGCAGCCCTACTCGGGCAGCCCGGCCAACCTCGCCGTGTACTTCGCGTTCTGCAACCCGGGCGACACCGTGATGGGCCTGGCGCTGCCCGCCGGCGGGCACCTGACGCACGGCCACACCGTGTCCATCACGGGCAAGTACTTCAAGAGCGTGCAGTACGGCGTACGCAAGAGCGACCACCGGATCGACATGGACCAGGTGCGCGACCTGGCCCGCCAGAGCCGGCCCAAGCTCCTCTGGTGCGGCACGACGGCGTACCCGCGCACGCTCGACTTCCAGGCGTTTCGCGCCATCGCCGACGAAGTGGGCGCGCTGCTCGTGGCCGACGTGGCGCACCTGGCTGGGCTCATCTGCGGCGGCGCGCACCCCTCGCCCGTGGGGATCGCCGATGTCGTGACGTCGACGACGCACAAGACGTTCCGCGGCCCTCGCGGGGGCATGATCTTCTGCAAGGAGAAGCACGCGGCGGCGATCGACAAGGCGGTCTTTCCCGGCCTTCAGGGCGGTCCGCACAACCATGTCACGGCCGCGATCGCGGTCGCCGCCAACGAGGCGAGCCGGCCGGAGTTCAAGACGTACGCGAAGGACGTGGTCGAGAATGCGCAGACCCTCGGCGCGGCGCTCACCGACGCCGGCTTCGGCGTCATCACGGGCGGGACGGACAATCACCTGCTGCTCGTCGACGTGACCAGCAAGGGCACGACGGGCAAGCAGCTCGCTCAGGCGCTCGACCGCGCGGGGATCGTTCTCAACTACAACGCCGTGCCGTTCGACCCGCGCAAGCCGTTCGACCCGTCCGGCGTCCGCATTGGCACCCCTTCGGTCACGACACGCGGCATGGGCAAGGACGTGATGGTCCGCATCGCGGACTGGATCAACCGGGTGACGCAGAAGCCCACGGACGACGCCAGCCTTGCGCGAATCGCCGCAGAAGTGAAAGAGGTCTGCGCGAAGTATCCGGCGCCGGGCATTCGGGTCTGAGAGGCCGTTGCCGATATCCATTACCCTGGTACTATAATCGGGATGCCGCTCCCGCAGTCCAAGCTCACGGCGCAAGGGCAGATCTCCGTTCCCGCGGAGATTCGCCGCCAGCTCGGCATCGGTCCGGGGTCCGTGCTCGAGTGGGAGCAGCAAGGAGACCAGGTCGTCGTCCGCAAAGCCGGTCGCTACTCGTCGCACGACATCCACCGGGCTCTGTTCACCGCGCGCCCCAGCGCCCGGACGGTCGAAGACCTGAAGGAAGCCGTACGTCGCGCCGTACGGGACAAACATGCGCGCCGTTGACACGAACGTCCTCGTCAGGCTCCTGACCCGCGACGACGCGGCGCAAGTGGACGCCGCCGAAGCCTTCGTCGCCAGGGGCGCCTGGGTCTCGCATCTCGTTCTCGCCGAGACGACATGGGTCCTCGGCGCGGCCTACGGACTCGGACACGCAGCCATCGCAAAGGCTGTCGAGATGCTGATGAGCCACGAAACTCTGACGGTCCAGGACGGGGACGCCGTCGCGGCGGCGCTCGAGCAATACCGCCGGAAGCCGTCGCTGGGCTTCTCTGACTGCCTGGTGCTCGAAGTCGCACGAAAGGCGGGGCACACCCCGCTCGGCGCGTTCGACAAGAACCTGGGTAAGGTCCACGGGGCGGAACGCCTGTAGTCCGTCGCGGGGGTGCAAGCGCGGGCGCGCACGCAAGCGCGGGCGCGCACGCAAGCGCGGGCGCGGGCGCGGGCGCGGGCGCACACGCGGGCGCGGGCGCACGCGCGGGCGCGCACGCAAGCGCGGGCGCGGGCGCACACGCGGGCGCGGGCGCAGACGGGGGGCGTTTGGGGCGCCAGCCAGGCCTGGCGCTCGCTCGCTCGACAAAGGCCTTTGGAGACTTGGTGAACGCCATTTGCCCGTCCACGAAGCCCACTTGCCCGTCCACGAAGCCCGTTGGGGGCTCGCTAAGGCGCTCGTGCGACGCGGGACCGCGGTTCCTCGGGTCGCCGAACGCGGCGATCGGCTCGATCGAGGGCGCCGCGTGCACCAGGGAGCGCGTTCGTGGCGCGATCAGGCGCTTCCGCAGCGCGACGATCGCCGTTGTCCCCGGCATGACGGCCACTCGTGACGAGCCAACCGCCGTTGTCGACGGGCAGACGGCCCTTGTGGACGGGACAACGGCCCTTGTCGACGGGATAACGGGCTTCGTGGGCTCGTTCGGGCCCTCGGCTCGCTCCACGATTCGCTTTGTGTCGCCAACGAAGCGCCGACGCGGGTCGCTCGAGGGCTCCATCGGGTCGCCAATGCGCTCTGTGGCGTCACACGAAGGCTCTATTGGGTCGCCGACGCCGCTCCGTGGCGTCACTGCGTCACTGAAGGACGTGGTCTCGGACCCTGTTGACGGATCCGAGGTACCACCATCCACCCTTGCGCCCGCGCCCGCGCCCGCGCCCGCGCCCGCGCCCGCGCCCGCGCCCGCGCCCGCGCCCGCGCCCGCGCCCGCGCTCGCGCTCGCGCTCGCGTTAGCGCCCGGTGTATTTCCCCCGCTCTTGCGGGTGCTCGTTCTCGTACGCCTCCAGGCTCTCGCGCGTAATCTCGATGTCGATCTCGCCGTCGCGCACGATGAGTGACTGGCAGCCGAGGCGCGAGGTCGCGCGCACGTCGAAGGCCTTGTCGAGGATGTCGGCCTCCTCGTCCTCCTGCTCGCTCAAGAGGCGCCCGCCGCTCACCACGTACACGTGACACGTCGAACAGGCGCAGACGCCCCCGCAGGCACTGCCCTCCGGGTAGTGCGCCTTGGTCGCGGCCTCGAGGAGCGAGGTGCCCACCGGCACCTCGACCTCACCGAACCCCTTGAACCGAACGATCGCCATCGCCTCTTTCGTTTGCCCGCTCGCCCGCGCCTACCGGGGCGTAACGTGCGCCTCTTCTACGCCCTTTGCGTGTTCGACGCTCTTTTCGACCGCCTCGACGCGGCGGCCCTCGATCGCGTACGCGATCGCGCGGTTCATGCGCCGGCCGGCGAAGGCCTTCGTGGCGTCGTCGAGGCCTTCGACCCGGGCGTGCAGCACGGACGCCGACTCGCCTCGCGCGGCCTCCTCGAGCGCCGCACACGCCTCTTCGATCCGCACCCGCTCGCCCGAGTCGAGGAGGTCCGCGTCCGCCTCCAGCGCCTTGCGCGTGGCCACGAGGATCCGGTGAGCGTCGACGCGGTTCTCGGCCAGACGCCGGCGCTCGAGGTCTTCTTCTCCGTGGTCGAACGCGTCGAGGAGCATCTGCTCGACGGCCGCGTCGTCGAGGCCGTAGCTGGGCTTGACGCTGACGGTCTGCTCGATGCCGGTCGTCAGCTCCTTCGCGTGCACGCCGAGCAGTCCGTCGGCGTCGACTTCGAACGTGATCTCGAGCCGCGCCATGCCGGCGGGCATCGGCGGGATCCCCTTCAGCGTGAAACGCGCGAGGCTTCGGTTCTGATCGACCATCTCGCGCTCGCCCTGAAGGACGTGGACCTCGAAGCCCGTCTGGTTGTCCTCCTGCGTCGTGTACGTCGCCCGCGCGCGCGACGGGGTCGTCGAGTTGCGGGGCAAGATCTTGTCGACCACGCCGCCCCCGACCTCGATCCCGAGCGACAGCGGGATGACGTCGAGCAGGAGAACGTCGTCGCGCTGCCCCACGCCCGCGAGCAGCTCGGCCTGCACGGCGGCGCCGAGGGCGACGACCTGGTCCGGGTCGATGTCCGCCAGCGGTTCGCGCTGGAACAGCTCGGCCACGTACTTTCGCACGGCCGGGACACGGGTCGCGCCGCCGACGAGAATGACGCCGTCGATGTCCGCCGGCTTGAGCGACGCGTCCTTGAGCGCCCGCCTGCACGCGGTGCCCGTGCGTTCGAGCAGCGGGCGGATCAGATCCTCGAACCGCTCGCGCCGCACCGTCACCGGGACGTGCCCCGGCACGACGGCCTGCACCTCGCCCTGCGTCGTGAGCGCGTGCTTGGCCTTGCGCGCCTCGTCGAGCACGAGCCTCACGAGCTGCGGCGTCTGCCGGGCCGGATCGAAGCCCAGAGCCGCGAGCAGCTCGTGCGCGATCGCGCGGTCCATGTCGTCGCCGCCGAGCTGGCTGTCACCGCCCGTCGAGCGGACCTGGAAGACGCCGTCGTCGAGCACGAGGAGCGTGACGTCGAACGTCCCGCCGCCGAGGTCGTACACCGCGAACGTGCCGTTTTGCTTCTTCTCCAGGCCGTACGCGAGCGCCGCCGCCGTTGGTTCGTTCAGTAAACGAAGGACCTCCAGGCCGGCGAGGCGGGCGGCGTCCTTCGTCGCCTGCCGCTGCGCATCGTCGAAGTACGCCGGCACCGTGATGACGGCGCCCCCGACGTTGCGCAGTTCGTCTTCGGCCTGCGCCTTGAGCGCGCGCAGGATGTCGGCGCTCACCTCGACGGGGGTCACGACGCGCTCGCCCGCCACCTTGAAGCGCACGGTGTTCGACTCGCCAGGCGCGGCCGACACGAACTCGTACGGTCCGAGGCGCCGCGTCTCCGGATCGTCGGCGCCGCGCCCCATGAAGCGCTTCACGCTCACGATCGCGTCTCGCGGATATTCGGCGGCGAGCGACGCCGCGCGCCGGCCGACGACGACGCCGCCACCCGGCTCGTAGAGCACGACGCTCGGAACGAGCGCCTCGAGGTCGCAGTCGACGATGACCGTGGGGCGCTCGCTCTTGACGTACGCGACGAGGGAATTGGTGGTCCCGAGGTCGATGCCGATCGGACGCGGCGGAGCTTTGGGGTCGAAGATCTCGAACAGGGCCATGGGTCTCGCCGCCTACGCCGCCAGCTCGTCCTCGATGAGGCTCACTTCGTCGAGGAAGCGGCGGTAGAAGCGCAGCTCGGCCAGCTTGCCCGCGAGCTCCTGCGCCTTGCCGGCCGCGAAGCCTTCTCCCAGCGCGCGCTCGACCTCGGCCGCCTGCGCCTCGACCGACGTGGCCATCTTCCGCACCGCCTCGAGATCCCTCGCCTGCTTTGCCTCGGCGAGCGCCTCGCGTTGCTCGAGCATCTCCATCAAAAATTCCGGCGACGCCGTGCTGCGCGCTTCTTCGCCCGTCGCGACGCCCGCCAGCGCGAGCAGCGCGTCCGCGCGCCGGATCGGATCGCGCACGATGCGCCACGCCTCGTTCACCTCGACCGCCTTGCTCAGCGCGGCACGCCGCTCGGTCGCGCCCGCGTCGACGTAGCGGTCCGGATGAAGGGCGCGGGAGAGCTCGCGGTGCGTCTTCTCGAGAGCCGGCAAGTCGACCGTGAACGTGCGAGGGATGCCGAGCGTGGCGAAGGGGTCCATGACGGAAAGGCCGGGAGCCGCGCGAAGGGCGGCTCAGACGTTGAACGACGTGCCGCAGCCGCAGCCGCTCTTCTCGTTGGGGTTCACGAACTTGAACCCCTGGTGCATCAGAGTCTGCTCCCACTCGAGGACGGTGCCGTTGAGGTAGATGAGGCTCTTCGGATCGACGACGACCGTGACCTTGGTTCCGTCGGCCGCGACGTAGTCGAGCACGCGGTCACGCGCGTGGGGCGGCCCGTCGTGGAACTCGACGACGTACGTGAATCCCGAGCACCCGCCCCCGCGGATCCCGAGGCGCAGGCTCGCCTCGAGCGTGCCGCGCTTCTTCATCTGGCGCGCGATGGCGTCGACGGCCTTCGGCGCGACGGAGAGCGCGAGCGTCTTGGTGGGCTTGGATTGCTCGGTGGCGTTCATGGGACGTTCACGTCTCGCGTGTCCGCAGGTTATTCGGCCGCGCGGCGCTCCTGCTGCTTTTTGCGGTAGTCGGCGATGGCGCTCTTGATGGCGTCCTCGGCGAGGACCGAGCAGTGGATCTTGACGGGGGGCAGGTTGAGCTCCTCGACGATCTGCGAGTTTTTGATCGCCTCGGCCTCGTCGATCGTCTTGCCCTTGATCCACTCGGTGGCGAGCGACGAGCTGGCGATGGCCGAGCCGCAGCCGAACGTCTTGAACTTCGCGTCCTCGATGACGCCGCTCTCGTTGACGCGGATCTGCAGCCGCATCACGTCCCCGCACGCCGGCGCGCCGACGAGGCCCGTGCCCACGTTGGCGTCCGCCTTGTCGAGGGTGCCGACGTTGCGGGGATTCTCGTAGTGCTCGATCACTTTGGTGCTGTACGCCATGGCCTATCCTGTCTTTCCGAAACGCCTGTTAGTGAGCCGCCCACTGGATGCTCTTCAGATCGATGCCCTCTTGGTGCATTTCCCAGAGGGGGGAGAGCTCGCGGAGCCGCTCGACCTTGGTCGAGACGAGATCCGCCACGTAGTCGACCTCTTCCTCCGTGTTGAAGCGCCCGAGGCCGAATCGGATGCTCGAATGGGCGAGCTCGTCGCCCACGCCGAGCGCGCGGAGCACGTAGCTGGGCTCGAGGCTCGCCGACGTGCACGCCGAACCGGAGCTCACGGCGACGTCCTTGATCGCCATCATCAGGCCCTCGCCCTCGACGAAGTTGAAGCTCACGTTCAAGTTGCCGGGCAACCGGTGCTCGAGCGAGCCGTTGACGTACACCTCGTCGAGCCGCGACATGAGCTTCGACTTGAGCCGATCCCGCAGGCCCGCGAGCCGCACGCTCTCGGCCTTGCCCTCGCGCGTCATGATCTCGCACGCTTTGCCGAAGCCGACGACGAGGGGCACCGCCAGGGTGCCGGAGCGCATCCCGCGCTCGTGCCCACCCCCGTCCATCTGCGCCACGAGGCGAACGCGCGGACGGCTGCGGCGCACGTAGAGAGCGCCGACGCCCTTGGGCCCGTACATCTTGTGCGACGTGAGCGACGCGAGGTCGACGTTCATCTTCTGCACGTCGAACTCCACCTTGCCGACGCCCTGCACGGCGTCGGTGTGAAGGAGCACCCCCCGTTCGCGCGTCAGCTTGCCGAGCTCCTCGAGCGGCTGCACTGTGCCGATCTCGTTGTTCGCCAGCATGACGCTGACGAGGATCGTGCGGTCGGTGATGGCGCGCTTCACGTCGTCCGGGTCCACCCGGCCGTCTTGCGCGACGGGCAGATAGGTAACCTCGTAGCCCTCTTTCTCGAGGCGCTTGCACGTGTCGAGCACCGCCTTGTGCTCGATCACCGTCGTGATGATGTGGTTGCCCTTGTCCTTGTAAAACTCGGCCACGCCCTTGATGGCAAGGTTGTCGCTCTCGGTCGCGCCGCTCGTCAGCACGATCTCCTTGCTGTCCTTGGCGCCGATGAGGGCGGCGATACGCTCGCGGGCGTAGTCCACGGCCTCCTCCGCCTCCCACCCGAAGGGATGGTTGCGGCTCGCCGCGTTGCCGAACTTCGTCGTGAAATACGGGATCATCTCCTCGAGTACGCGCGGGTCGACCGGCGTCGTCGAGTGGTAATCCATGAAGATGGGGAGCTTCGGAGGCATGGCGGTCTTTCGGGGGTCGTGGCGTCAGGGGGCGCGGGTGCCTCGGCGCGGCAGGGTCGGTTGCGCGCCGGCCGCGCGGAAGCCGAGGACGAGTTCCGGGACCTCGTCGGACTTCTCGTGCAAATCGCAGCAGTTGCAGGCGCTGAGGAGCCGCTGCGGTTCGCACACGTCGTTGCACGTGTCGAGGTAGTCGAGGCTGGAGGCCAGCTCGTGCTCGAGCGCCTCGAGGCGTTGCCGCTGCTGGCGGGTGTCCTCGAGCTTGCGGGCGTAGACTTCGCGCATGCGCTTCATCGCGTCGGGCGCGCTGCCCGCACGCTCCCACTCCCTGACGATCGTCTGGATGTCGCCCAGGCTGAAGCGCATGTCTTGCAGCTTGCCGATCCACCGGATGCGCGTAAGCGCCTCGCTGCCGTAGAGGCGGTAGCCCCCCTTGGAGCGCGCCGCGGGCTCGAGGAGACCAAGCTCCTCGTAGAGGTGGATGGCGCGCACCGTCTTGCCGGTTTCTCTAGCAAGATCACCTATCTGCATCAGGTCGTGCCGAGCCCGGACATCGTCGAGCGAGCGGACATGACTCCCGCTGACGGCCGCGTCAGCCCCGAGGCTCGGAGCTGCTTCGGCGGCAGGCAGGATGGGGAGGCGATGATGGTCCGGCATCAGACTCGTACCTTACAGTCTTACGTACACGTCATGGTGTAGTTAGATCCCACCAGGAGGGCCGTCAAGCGCGACCTTCTGGGCGCAGGACCCGCTTCAGTTGATCGGCTGGCCGTCGGCGCGCTGGGCGCCTGCGGCACGCGCCGTCTCCGACCCATCGGCTGGGGCGAAGAACAGCCGTTCGGCCGCGCGGCCAAGGGCAAGGGCGAACGCGAGAAGGCCCAGGGCGATCACCGCGCGAGACGCGACCACCGTCGCGGCGACTGCGGGTTCGATCGCCGGAGCGCTTCGCAGCCCGACAACGAGCGCGGCCACGACCAGGGCAAACGACAGGACGGCAGCGCCGGCGCCGGCGCGCTTGCGAAGAACCACCTCGTCGACCGATACGGCGTCGCGGCGACCCGGGGGTACCGTCGCCGTCAGCAGGCTGCGCCACCAGCTCGACCTGGCTACCGGTGCATCGGTGGTGGGGCCGGGAACATTGAGGCTTGGAGCCTGGGAGTCACGGGCATCCGGTTCGAACGACGGCAACCGGGGCGCAACCGCCACGACCGCCGACGGCGGCGACGAAATGGAGAAAGGCGGCGGCGGTGCTGACGAAAACTTCAGCGGTCCAATCGGAGGAGGTGCGATCGGCGCCATGCGCGTCGTCTTGAGGTGATCCTCGGGGACCGTAGACGGACGCGACCTTCGCTCGATGTCGCGGTCGGACTCATCGGCCGTGAGGTCGAATTTGCGGTCGCTCATGGCCCATCGATCCCACCGTGACTGGGCGTGCGCCAGGATATTCGTCTGTAGGACAAGATTCCGCCGTGACGCGAAACCTTCAGCTTGGCGCACGGGTCCGTGCGCGCGCCTCTTCGCCAGCGGCGAGAACACTGGGCCGAAGCGACTGGTCGATGCGAAGCCAGACGCGCTTCACCTCGTCGGCGACCTGGTGCTCGTCGAGCACCTGCTCGAGCAGGCGGTGCCGGCGGTCGAAGTGACCTGCCAGAAGGGGAAGGGCGCTGTGGACTTCTGGCAGCGGCCTGCCCCGGTACTCGTGCGGCCCGCCGAGGAAGTGGCAGGTGAAGGCGAGCTGCTGCAAGACGATGTGCTGCTTGTCTTTGCCCTGGAAAAGGAAGCCGACGATCGGGTCCTCGAACAGCCGGTCGTAGAGCGATTGCAGCACCACGCGCACGCCCGGCTCGCCGCCGATCGCCTCGTAGAGCGTCTTCACGCGAAGGTGACCTCGACGCCCTCGGCCTTCACGATGCGCGCGATCGTGCCGAACAGATCGTCGCCCCGGCCCTTGTCGTCGAGCCAGCGCCGCCCCGCCGGGTCCCACGAGAAGTGCCAAGCCTGCGCATTCGCAGCCAGCCAGATCTGACGCGCCGAGCGCTGCGTATTGACGACGCAGCGGCGGCCGCCCGAGAGCGTCAGCGTGACGACGTCCCCTACGGTGTCGACGTCGACCTTGTCCGGATCGACGTCCTCGAACGCGTCGAGGATGGCCTTGAGCGCGTCATCCGCCAGCCGCTGGTACGTGCTCTCATCCATGGTCGTCGCCTATAGCGCATCCCCCGACCAAAGCCGCCGGGCAGCTCGAGACATTTGGAAACGAGAGGGAAGAACGCGTGCCAGAACCGCGCGAAACCGAGCGAGTTCGCCGGCGGGGCGAGGAGACGTACTCAACTACGTTGACGACCCCCGACGGCGAAATCGCGAAGGTATCGCGCGGTTATGGCATGCGTTCTAGTTGAGCGAGTGCGGCAGCGCGAGCAGAAATGGCGCGATGACGGCGTCGAACATGCGGCCGTCGGGACGCTGCATCTGGTAGGTGCCGCGCATCTCGCCCCGCGGCGTCTGCAGGACGCAGCCGCTCGTGTACTCGAAGTGCTCGCCGGGACGAAGGTGAGGCTGATGGCCCACGACGCCCGGACCGCGCACCTCTTCGACCTTGCCCATGCTGTCGGTGATGGTCCAGTGACGTGACCGGAGCTGCGCCGGCTCGTTGCCCTCGTTCGCGATCTTGACGGTGTACGAGAAGACGTACCGCCCGGCGAGGGGAAGCGATTGCTCGGCGATGTGCGAAGCACGAACCGTGACGCGAATGCCGTCGGTGACTGCGGTGGAGCTCTCGGTTGCCGCCATGCGAAAACGATTCTTAGCGCCCCGCGCCCGGCTTCGCGAGCAGGAACTCAAGGGGCGCCGCGAGGGGGAGGTCGCGACGTGGACCGCGGCACGGGACGGGACGAGGCCGGGGCATCGCCGCCCACCAGGCGGCACCGAGCCACCATGGGGACGTGATCGGACAGGCCGTGGAACGGGGCGGACCGGTCCCCGAAGGGGTGGGTGCCGTCGAAGTCGAGGAAGCGCAACCCAGGCCCCGTGAACACGTGGTCCAGGTGCATGCGCATCCGCAGGAACCCTGCCGTGGGCCAGCTGGCCAGTTCGGCGGCCGAGAAGCGGTAGCGTTGGGCGAAGGCGTCCACCCATCCCCGGTCCTCGACGAGGTATTGGTACACGGGTGAACCCGGGAGCGCGTTGAAGTCCCCGACGACCGCGAAGTTGTCGCTCGCGCGCTCCCGTTCGACGAACCGGGCGAGGTTCCGCGCCTCCTCGAGCTGATTTCGGCCCCACCCGAGACGCCGGGGCTGGGTCCAAAACTCCGCCGCGAGGGTGCTCGGCAGGCTCAGGTGGGTGTTGAAGATCTCGATGGCGCGATGCGCCCGCGCCCGTCGCTCGCGGAAGCGCACGTGCGCGCAGATGCGGGTCTGCTTGAGGCCTCGGACGGTCTGCAGCCGGCGGTGGGTGATGTCGTGCGGCGTCGCGGCGTTGTGGTGGTCGACCTCGAAGTCTTCATGGGCCAGGATCGCCAGCCCCGTCGTGTAGACGTGCGTGCGGGCCGACAGCCGATAGGCGTGCGCCGGGAAGTAGTACGCGCGGTATGCGTCGGACTTGCCGGCCGCCAGGAGCTCGGACGACAGCATCGTCATGAACCGCTCGAGCTGCGTCTCGTCGCCGGGGTGCGCCACGGTCGACCGGATCGAGCGCGTCTCGACCTCCTGCAGGCAGACGATCGAGGGCAGAGGGTCGAGCGCGGAGATGGCCGCCGCGATCCGCTGCATGGCCCGCCGCGTGCTGGCGAGCCCGCGCGTCGCGTGGCCGAAGTAGCGCACGTTGTAGCTGACGATTCGCAGACTGGACACGGGTCGCGCGCTGCCCCTTTACGCGTCGAGAACTGCGCAGATCGAGCGCACCTCGTCGTCCGAGACATCGCGCTGGCGATCGGCCAGCGCCTGGAAGGCCTCGAACGCCCGGGCGAGCTTGCCGCCACCGAGCTCGATGCCGAGCTGGCGCGCCTTGGCCGCGAAGCCCGCGCTGCCGGACAGCTTGCCAAGCACGATCTCGGTGCCGATCGGATGCCCGATGCGAGCCGGGTCGATGCACTCGTAGTTCTCGCGGTGCTTGAGCACGCCGTCCTGGTGGATGCCGGACGCGTGACGGAACGCGTTGCGGCCCACGATGGCCTTGTTGGCCGGCACGCCGATCCCGCTGCGCGCCTCGACGAGCTTCGAGAGCGGGTAGATCCCGGTCGTGTCCACATCGGTGTGTACGCCGAGGCTCGCCCCGTGCACGGCGATCGCCATCACCACCTCCTCGAACGAAGTGTTGCCGGCGCGCTCGCCAATGCCGTTCACGCAAAGCTCCACCTGGCGGGCGCCGGCGCGTACCGCGGCGACGGCATTGGCGGAGGCCATGCCGAGATCGTTCTGCCCATGAAACGAGAGCACGGCGCCATGCACCTCGGGGACGACTTCGCGCAGGTGCCCGAAGAGATCCGCGACCTGATGGGGCAGCGCGTAGCCGACGGTGTCCGGGATGTTGATCGTGCGCGCGCCGGCGGCGATCGCCGTCCGTACGAGCGCGGCCAAAAACGCGCGGTCGGCGCGGGTCGCGTCCATCGGCGAGAATTCGACGTCGCCCACGGCGTCGCGCGCGCGAGCCACCATGGCCGCTGCCATCGCGAGCACCTCGTCGTGCCCGCGCCGGAGCTGGTGCTCGAGCTGGACCTCGCTGGCATTGACGAACACGTGGATGCGCGGACGGGCGGCACCGGCGAGGGCCTCGGCGGCGGCATCGACGTCGCGCGGATGGCAGCGGGCGAGCGCGCAGACGCTGGCCGTGCGCACGTGCCGGGCAACGGCCTGCACCGCGCGCAGCTCCGTGGGCGACGCCGCGGGGAAGCCCGCTTCGATGACGTCGACCCGCATCGCGGCGAGACGGTCGGCGATGTCGAGCTTGTCCTTCTGGCTGAAGAGGACGCCGGCGGCCTGCTCGCCGTCGCGCAGAGTCGTGTCAAAAACGATGATTCGGTCGGACATGGCAAACTCCTGCGGTTCGCCGGACGGCGGCAGGAGGCGGGTACGACCAGCGTAGCCCTCTCCCATCGCCGGCGGCGGGGGAGAAGGTCGGCACGCGTCAGGCCAGCAGCCGCCCCTCCCCCGCCCTTCGAAGAAGGAGGAGGTTGAAGAGCGACGGCGTGAGGCGGGTGACGTGCACTGGCGATTTATTCGATAACGTGAGGCCCCCGTCACTGTCAAACCCCAGGCAACCCGCGTGCGCCGCTTCGCCCTCGTCCTCGACGTAGCTCCCCACGTGGCTTTGGCCTTCGCGCTCGCCTGCGGCGAGGCATGCGAGCCCGCGCGGGCGCCCGGGTCGACGCCGGCACCATCGTCCTTGGCGGCAGGCGGCAAACGAGCCGGGGAGGCCCCGAACGATCCGTTCGCGGACGCCGAAGCCAGGGCGTCGGAGAGCGTAACGGGCGCGGGGGATGAACCCGCCCCTGCGTCCGTGCTCATCCTGCACGGCGCCGTGATGACCGCCGCGGGCCAGCGCTTCGACCCTGGCTACGTTCTGATGGAGAACGGGCGCGTCGCCGGCGTCGGCGGGGGCGACGGACCGAACGCGCAAGGACGCGCGGTCGTCGACGCGCGCGGCAAGTTCGTCACGCCGGGCCTCATCGATCCGCACTCGCACATGGGCGTTTACCCGGTGCCGGAGACGTCCGCGCACGACGACGGCAACGAGATGACCGACCCGGTGACGGCGAGCCTGCGCGCCGAGCACTCCTTCTGGCCGCAGGATCCCGCGATCGAGCGCGCGGTGGCGGGCGGCGTGACCACGATCGCGGTGCTCCCCGGCAGCGGGAACCTCATCGGGGGCCGCGGCTTCACGATGCACCTCGCGCCGAAGGCGGGGGCGCGGGCCATGCGGTTCCCGGGGGCGCCGCAGATCCTCAAGATGGCGTGCGGCGAGAACCCCAAGCGGGTCTACGGCGATATGAAGCGGGCGCCGAGCACTCGGATGGGCAACGTGCGGGCGATGCGCGAAGCCTTCTTGAAGGCGCAGAAATACGCGCGCGACTGGGACGACTGGTCGAAGAAGTCGTCGCGCGCCCCCGGCGCCGCCGACACGAAGGGAGACGCGGGGCACGACGACAAGCCGCCGGACCGCGACCTCGGGCTCGAGACCCTCGCGCTCGCGCTGCGGGGCGACGTCCTCGTCCAGTGGCACTGCTACCAGGCCGACGACATGCTCGCGGCGCTGCAGGTGGCGCGGGAGTTCGGCTTCAAGGTGCGCGCGTTCCATCACGCGCTCGAGGCGTACAAGATCCGCGACGTTCTGGTGCGCGAGGGAGTCGGGATCGCGACCTGGGACGACTGGTGGGGCTTCAAGATGGAGGCGTACGACGGAATCCCGGAGAACCTCGCGCTCTTCACCGAGGCCGGCGGGCGGGCGGCGGTGCACTCCGATTCGCCGATCGCGATCCAGATCCTGAATCAGGCGGCGGCGAAGGCCCTCGCGGCGGGCCGAGCGGCCGGCGTGAAGCTCGACGAGAACGACGCCCTGCGCTGGCTGACGGCCAACCCGGCGTGGGTCCTCGGAATCGAAGATCAGGTGGGCACGCTCGAGCTCGGCAAGCGTGCCGACGTCGTCGTTTGGAGCGAAGATCCTCTCAGCGTCTACGCCCACGCGGACCTCGTCTACATCGATGGTCGGCTCGTGTTCGATCGCGCGCGACCGGGTGCCCCGTGGAGCGACTTCGAGGTGGGTGTGCGACCTTCGCCCTGACGAAGATTACGCCTTCGTCATGACTGGGGAGTTTCTTTATGAAGTTCTGATGCGGAGCCTATCGGTTAATATAAATTATTGAGGAAGAGCGTGGATACATTTGCGTCGTCCCTCAAGGAGGTCGTTATGAATTCCAAGGTTCGGCTCGGTGCTCTCTTCGCTCCTCTCTCGCTCGTCCTCGGGCAAGCGGTGCTCGGCGGATGCGCCTCTTCGGAGGCATCGCGCCCGGCGGCCGCCGCTCCCGATCAGGCCGCCGCCTTCGCCCAGAATCGGTGCACGGGCTTCACCGAAGACGGAGCGGTCGCCGACATCATCAATGGCAAAGCCGTCGAGCGCGTCTCGCCGCTGTACTCCGGTGGGGGCAGCAGCAAGACGAGCAACCCGCGCTTGATCGGGGCGGCTGTCTACGTGCGCCCGGCAGGCGGCGAGACGGCAGAATGGTTGAACCGCGCGCTCGAGTGCCATAGCGCAAAGCGGACGAGCGATCGGGCGGCGGCGTTTGCCGCAGGGAGCGATCCTTTCTTCTTGCCGGACTCCGTCGTCCGGATCCGCGTCCAAGCGGCGGGCGACAGCCTGAAGGTCTCCATCGAGGGCGCTTCGAGCTCGGAGGCGCACGAGATCCTCGCCCGCGCGACGTCGTTCGCGAGCGCGTCCGGAGCGTCCGTGGGTTACGCGTCCTCGCCCGAGCTGCCGTAAGGGCTGGCGCGATCACGGGCGACTGGTGGTCCCCGATCCAGAGCACGACGTTGCCGCATCGACGTTGTTGTCGGTGCGGTGACGCGGCTTTCCGCGGCGGCCTCAAGCGCCCGTTTGCGAGGCCGGCAAGCGAACGACGAACCTCGCACCGGGCGTGCCCGGCGAGGCGTCGTCGACCCAAAGATCCCCCCCATGAGCGCGGGCGATGCTGCGGCCGATCGCGAGCCCCAGACCCGTGCCCGCGTGCCCGTTGCGCTGCGAGGTCAATCGGAAGAACGGTTCGAAGATTTTCTCGCGCGCGTCTTCGGGGACGCCCGGACCGTCGTCGGCGACCGTCAACGTGGTCTCGGTGGATCCGGCACGCGTCGTGATTCGCACGTGGCCGCCACGACCTGAGTGCCGAACGGCGTTCTCGGTCAGGTTGCGTACGAGGCGCTCGAGATCGCCGGCGTGGCCTTCGATCGCGGCCCCGTCGCACTCCGTCTCCAGAGTCACGCCGACCTCTTCGGCGGTTGCGCGTAGGGAAGCGACGGTGGCGCGCACGACGTCCGCCAGCTCTACCCGCTCGCGCGGCAGCTGCGACGCGCCGGCGCGCGCGAGCGCGAGCAAGTCCTCCGCCAGGGCCTTCAGCCGCCGCGCCGCGTGCAGCGATTCTTCGATCGCGCTGCGATAAGCGGCCGCGTCGCGTTGTGCGCGAAGCGCGAGCGAGAGCTCACCGAGCAGCGTCGTCAGCGGCGAGCGCAGTTCGTGCGAAGCGCTGGCAATGAAACGCTGCTGCGTTTCGACCAGGATGGCGAGGCGCGAGATCATTTCGTCGATGTCGCGGCCGAGTTGCACCATCTCCGTGTCGCTCGATGTCGACGCGACCCGCGCCGAAAGGTCGCCCGCTGCGACGGCGCGTGCGACGGCGGCGATACGCTCGTGGTCCCGCGTGAGCACGCGCGAGACCCAGGAAGTTGCCACGGCCGATGCCACCGTCGCGAGAAAGGCGGCAAGCACCATCCGCCGCGCCAACGCGCGGGCGTCCCCATCGATGTCCGTCCTTGGCGTGGCAAGCCAGAGGGCTTGCCCCGGATGACCGTGCACATCGACGAGGACCGCACGAAGGTGGAGGTTGTTCCACCAGAGGTCGAAGGGTACCCCGAGCGAATGGTCCATTCGCTCCCACGCGGGCCGACCCTGTTCGAGGTTGGGGGTCCACACGATCGATCGCCCGGCCGCGTCGTAGATCGCCCCGAACTTCGTGATGGGCCCGAGGTCGCCGCGACGCAGGACCGGTGGGTGCCCCGCGAGAGCGTCCTCGGAGTACGCCGCCTCGGCCGCATCGGCCTCGGCTTCGGTCAGAAGCACGGCATCGAGCTGGCGCTCCTGCGTCGCGTTGTACGTCACCCCTACCGCGATGAACGCCGCGCTCGACGTCGCGAGGGCGACAGCCGACGAAGCCGCGGCGAATCGACCTCCGAGGCTCATGCCGCGCGTTGCCGGCGAAGGCGGTAGCCCACCCCGCGCACGGTCTCGATCATCCACGCGTAGTCCCCGAACTTGTCGCGCAGGCGACTGACGTGTACCTCGACGAGGTTCGAGCCCGGGTCGAAGTTCATCCCCCACACGTGCGCGAGGAGATCGGATCGCTTCACCACCCGATCGGCGCGATGAATCATGTGAAGAAGGAGCGCGTATTCACGATTCGTCAGCGTCAAAGAAGCGTCGGAGAGCGTGGCCTCGCGCGTAACCCTGTCGACCAGAAGCTGGCCGCATCGGAGGGCGCTGAATCCGGAGCTGCGTCGCAGGAGGGCCCGCACCCGCGCCACGAATTCGTCCAGCTCGAACGGCTTGACCATGTAGTCGTCCGCGCCCGCCTCCAGCCCGAGCACGCGCTCGCGGGTCTCGCCACGCGCGGTGAGCATCAGAATCGGTGTCGCGTTGCCGCTGCGGCGAATCGCGCGGCACACGGCGAGGCCGTCGAGCTCCGGGACCATCCAGTCGAGGACGACGAGGGCGTAGGTGCCATCGGCCTGGGCGACCGCGTCGGGACCCCGGGCGCACACGTCCACGGTGAACCCTTCTTCCGAGAGCACGCGAGCCAGGAATCGTGCGAGCTTGCCTTCGTCCTCGAGCAGAAGCACCTTCACGGTCGCGGTGCGGTAGCACGCACCACGCCACTTCGGCGGGATGCGCCCGGAACGCACTCGGACCTTGACGAACTCGTAATATGTCTCCGTCGCCCCGCGTCGCACCCGACGCAAGCCGATCGCGGGGCTTCACGAGAGCACGCTGAACACTTCGGTTTGCGACGTCGATGAGGGCATTGCATACCCGTAATATGAACTGGCGCGCCGTATGCTGCCCGCGGCGTCCCATGCGGTCAAACGTTCGCAGTCATCGCATTTGCGTTCCCCGTTTCGGACACGTTGCCCCGCAACACGAGTGTCGTTGTCGCACGATGCCGCGGCACCGACACGCTCCTCCGTTGCTCGCGACCCGCCAGCTTCGCGCAGAACATCGACGGATCGAGCAGACGCTGGCCCTGCTGCTGAACGACCCCGACGTCGAGAGAGCGACGTTGCGGCAATGCGCCTACGACGTGGCCGCGCACCTGCTTGCCGACGCCTCCCTTCTTTACCCCATCGTCGAACGCGCCTGGCACCGCCAGCTGGTCGAGCTGCGCGATCTGCAGCAGCGGATGCAGCTCTTGCTCGCGAAGATCACGGCGCGCAACCTACATCCGCGATGGCGCAAGGCGCATCTGCGCGACCTGCAGGCGGCGTTCCGCGACCACGCGCGCCTCGAGGACGAAGCCGCTCTGCCGTGGCTCGAGGGTGCGACGAGCACGGCTTCGCTCGAGGACCTCGGACGTCGCATCCGCACGTTCCGCGCGATTCTCCTCGAACGCAGCAACGAGGGGGGATAGCTCCCGAGCCGACAGTGTCCGTGGTCTCGTCGCCGCTCAGAGGTTCTGCGAGAGAAGG